>Ga0335075_10017612_pt1 | contig 10617 bp, 7 predicted proteins | sample Lox_Sample_24_FD_206723 | JGI IMG/M metagenome (GOLD analysis project Ga0335075, IMG submission 206723) | Soil microbial communities from Loxahatchee National Wildlife Refuge, Florida, United States - Lox_Sample_2.4 | ecosystem: Environmental > Terrestrial > Soil > Wetlands | place: USA: Florida... | reverse complement strand
GAGATCCGCCATCACCGGCGCGTGAAAGCCACCCTGCCCTTGAAACAAAAACGCACGGCGACCGTGCGCCGGGTCAGCGCAGGCAGAGAGCTCAGGTTCTAGGCTGAGGCACGCGGCCATGGCGAGCCCTCCTTTTGAGCGAGAGAGACGAACTGCGGATATGCCTCGCGCACGGGGGCCGTACCGAGTCTCTTGGCAATTCCGATCAATTCGGAATCGAAGACGGTCGCGAGCAGTGACCCGCCTTGCAAGGCGCGTTCTTTGAAGTTCGGTCTCGTGAGTGGCTCGGCGAGCCGTTGACCGAACTGCACGAGCGCTTTGGGCGGGGCAATGACGCTGTTGCCCGCGCGGTCGACGCAGACGGCGGTTTGAAATCCGCAGGCGACGGGCTTCCCCTCGTTGCTTACCGCTCGGAAGCACAGCCGTGCACTGCTCAGCGTCTGGTCTTCGATCGTCATGAAGACGACGACCGTCTCGCCGATCCGCACGGGGCTCAGATTCCGTGAATAGCCTTCGGCCGTGAGCATGATGACGTCGTCGAGTTCGCCGTGCCAATCCGCCTGATCGTCGACGATCTTGCGGAACAAGAGCGCCTCACGCGTCATGCATTGGAACTTGAAGTTCGTGAGAAAGTGATGGCTCCCGTACGCCATTGAATCGTCGAACGTCACGAGGTATGGATATGCAAACATCGACTCTTTCATCCGTCCGAAATCCGTCCGAAATTTTTTTCCACTCGTCCGCTCCTTCGAGCTTTCGACGTGCACCCGGTTTGAGTGAGACAGAATCTAGCACGTGCCGCGATGTGAATCAAGGGGGAACACTCCTGCGTAGGACGCAGCGCGTACTGCATATGTCCTACTTAAGCCATAGTTAACCAGTATTTAAGTGTTCCGGCATTACCGCACGCTTACGCGTGTCTTACAGGAGGCGCTCGACGAGCCGCACGCCTTACGCTTCGATTGCACGCGCGTGTGTTCGGCCACGCCCATCTGCTAGAAATCTAGCCCTCCCTGGTCATTGTGTTTTGCGCAAATCTCTGCCGTCATAGGAGTTACGCGCTACAACTCGCGAGTCGTACACGAAGAGAACGGAGGTATTCAATTTGTCAATGGGCGTCTCTCGCAGCGTTTTGGACAAGAGGAGAAATCCTGGTGCGCTTCCTTATTACGCGCTCGGTGCGGCATGCGTCGCGGTATTTGCCGCCGCCGGCTCGCTTGCGCGTGCCTCCACCCCGGTGGAGATCACCGCAAACGGCGGCGCGAATTCCGCATGGACGGCGTTCGTGGCGGCCGACGCTCAGATACAAACCTGTACTGAGGTGGTTGATGCCTACGAAGTGGCCGGCACCAAGAGCCAACGGCGCCGCTACCAGATGTACTTCCGCAAGCCCAACCTCGTGCGCGCGGAGATCATCGGCGGCGACGGCGCGGGCAGCGTCGCGGTATGGCGAGGAGGCAACACCGTCCGGGCGCATCGGGGTGGCTTCCTCGCGTTCCTCACGCTGACGCTCCCCGAGAACGACCCGCGCGTCGTCGACGACCGCGGGGATACCGTCGACGCGCCGTTCTTCCCGAGCATCATCGGTCTCTTCCAGCAGATCGGCGACATCAGCGAAGGCCCGGAGGAGACGATCGACGGCGTCGACACCGATCCGGTCAGCGTGACGCCGCCGGACCCGAGCAAGTACGGCGGCGCGACCAAGATCACGTTGTACCTCTCGCAGGCGACACATCTGCCGGTCGCGCGACGATCGTGGGAGGGGGAGAGGCTCGTCGAAGACGTGCACTTCTCGGATCAACGCGTCAACGTCGACGTCCCGGTTTCAAAATTCGCGCTTTGACGAGCGGTTTACGGCTCCAATTTCAACACTGAGCGGCCTTCACCGCTGTCGACGTAGAGCAGCGGAAGGATTTGCCCTTCCGCAAATGGCTCTTGTTCGTCATCGAGATATGGGCTGCCAGGGCGCCCACTCTCACCCAATGGCAAGATGATTCCGCCGCGGTCCCAGGAGCCAACGTCCCAGACCGCGCGAAAACTCTGACCATGCGTCGGCGTCTGCACCTTCACCGAGGCAAAATCACCCGAGCCCGCAAACGCCGGCGCGTCGAAAAACGGAATGCCGAGGAGGTGGAGCGGATGGTGGATCGTCACGCTGCCCGCCTCGCCCCACGGCTCCGGCTCCTCGTACGCGATGAAGCCGGGAAAGAGGTCGCGGTAGCTGAGCGCGTGCGAGCGCAGCGCGCAGAGCAGCGATGCCGTCGCCTCCGGCTCGCCGACGTTCTGGCGCCACACCGGGCCGAGATCGTTCCCGAGCACGAGCGCAGCGTAGCGGACGAGGGCGTTGCCAAGCAACTGGTGCGCCAACGTCGCCGCGTGCGACTCCGGCGTCATCCGGCCATCCCATCCTTCGAGCGACCATTCGATGACGCGTTCATCGTCGCTCTCGTCGGGTTTTTGGCGCAGATAGTCGGCCAGACCGCGCGCGAATTCGTATTCCGGCAGCGAGAGATCGTCGAGCTGCAGGCGTTGCATGCTGGCGACGTCGAGCGGTCCCGACGATTCCAAAACATCGTGAATGCGGCTGGCCCGGTACGGCGGCACGAAGTGATCGGTCAGGCGAAAGGGATACGCGTCGCCGTAGACGCGGTTGTTCGCCGTGAAGAGAATCGCCGAACGCGACGGCGCAACGTGCGGCAGCTGATCGAACGGAATGTATCCATGCCATGCGTCGGCGAGCTGCGCGCCGTCGACCACGTAACGGCTCCAGACACCGTCGTCGGGAACGTGACCAACCATATGATAAGCGACTCGGCCGCTTCGGTCACCGAGAACGAAATTGAGCACCGGTCCGGGGAATGTCGAGAGCGCCTGCAAGCCCTCTTCGATCGTCGACGCATGATCGAGTGCCAACAGCGAAGCGAGCGGGATGCGGCCGTCGCGGTCGGTCGTCCACTGCGCGGAGTATGCAAAGCCGTCTTCTTCATCTACCACGAAGCCATGCCGCGTGATCTGATCCGCAAATGCAACCGGCGCGCCGAAGCGCACCCCGATATTCTCACGGCCGACCGTGCGCACGGCATCGAGCGGATCGCGATACACCGTCACCGTTGAAACCGTTGCGCTGGTGACGCCCCACGCGAGGCCCTCGGTATGTCCGAGAATGACGCCGGGTGTGCCGGGGAGCGCGGCGCCGGTGACGTGCATATCCGGCGTCTGCAATTCGACCAGGTACCACGGCCCGGGCTCGGAGTAATCGAGGTGCGGATCGTTTGCGACCAGCGCGTGTCCATCGATGGTATGTTCACCTCCGACCGCCCACTCGTTGCTGGCTTCGGGCGGTGCGTGCGCCACGATATACGGCGGTGCGGCACGCAAACCAAAGTTCGGCGGTTGGGCGCGCACCGGCGGATCGCACGCGACCGGCGCCGGAGCACCGTCGACGAGCGGAACGTCGTACGCCGGATCGCTGATGGGTTCGAGGGCGTCGGTTCCGCTGCGGCCGATCACGTGATTGATCTGCTCGCGCGCGAGGATCGCGTCCCAATCGTTGGTGAGTTCGAGCACCGTCTCGAGGCCCGCGAGGACGGAGTCTTCCGGCAGCCACCGCTTGGGCGTATAGAACAGCAGCCGGAACTCGACCGGCAACGGTTCATGAGCCATCGCGGCATTGATGCCGGCCGTGTATGCGTCGATCGCGCTACGCTCGGCGGGCGTCATGTGCGCATAGATGCGCCGTGCCAATTGGCGCGGACGCAAACGCCGGTGCCGGCTGTCGGAGGCAACCGCGGGGCTGCCGAAGACTTCGGCGAGCTCTCCTGCCACCAGGCGCCGGAGGAGATCGAGTTGGAAGAGCCGGTCCTGTGCGACGACGTACCCCTGTGCAAAGAAGGCGTCGTAATCGGAGTGCGCGTGAATGTGCGGCACGCCGCGATGGTCGCGAATGATCGTGACGGGATCGCCGAGGCCGGGAAGCTGGAGCGTCCCGTCGATCTGCGGTTGGGGCCGTGCGATCGCCCACGAGAAAGCCCACGCCGCAAGAGCGGCGAGCAGCAGCGTCACCACGGCGTTTCGCACGATACGCGTCACGCCGGGTGGTACCGCTTCGGGCTATACGTCGCCTGGCTGCCTATTCGGTCAGCGCTTCCTTGACGATTCGCTCCTGCTCGACCGTGTGGGCGCCCCCGTAACCTTCGCTCGGGCTCGCGCGATACGGGCGGCCGATGTACTCCACGTCGGTGATGGAACTGGGAAGCCACTCGATGAGGCGGCGCCGCACGTGCGCACGCGCACCCATGTTCTTCGGCTCCTCCTGCACCCAGACGACGCGCCGCAGATTGGGATAGACGGCGAAGAGCCCGACCAACTGCTCCTTGGGGAGCGGCGAGAGCAGTTCGACTCGGACGATCGCGGTTTTGTGGAGGTTCTGGTACGCGGGATTGGAGATCAGGTCGTAATAGATCTTCCCCGAGCAGAGGATGATGCGCTCGACCTCGCCGCGCCGATCGGCAAAACGCGGATCGTCGATCACCGGTTGGAACGCGCCGTTGACCAGATCGCTCAAGGTGCCGCCTGCGGCGCGCATGCGCAGCAGCGACTTCGGCGTGAAGATCACCAGCGGTTTTGGGTTGGGCTGCTGTGCCTGAAGACGAAGCAGGTGAAAGTACTGCGCCGCCGTTGAGCAGTTCGCCACGGTGACGTTCCCCTCGGCCGAAAGCTGGAGGAACCGCTCGAGCCGCGCGCTGGAGTGTTCTGGGCCGGCCCCTTCGTAGCCGTGCGGGAGCAGCATCGTCAGGCGTGAGGTCTCCCCCCACTTGGCGCGGCCGGCCGCAATGAACTGATCGATGATGATCTGCGCACCGTTGTTGAAGTCGCCGAACTGTGCTTCCCAGAGCACCAGCGCGCTCGGCCACTCGACCGCGTAGCCGTACTCGAAGGCAAGACACGCATACTCCGAGAGCGGGCTGTTGTGCAGTTCGAACGAGGCGTGCGCATCGGAGAGATGCTGCATCGGCATGTACTCGGCACCGGTACGCGGGTCGTGCAAGACCAGATGCCGATGGCTGAACGTTCCGCGCTCGGTATCTTGCCCTGTGAGCCGGATCGGTGTTCCCTCGCTCAAAAGCGAAGCAAAGGCCAGCGATTCGGCCAGACCCCAATCGAGCTCGCCGTCGCTCTCGAAGGCGTTCTTGCGCTTCTCGAGTTGGCGCGCGAGTTTCGGATGCACCGTGAACGTCCCCGGCACCGCCACGAGCTCTTCGTTCCAGCGAATGAGGTTGCTGCGCGGCACTTTGGTGTCGGTACGGTTCGCTCGCGCGACTTGCACACGGTGCTGCGGCGTCTGCGCAACGGGCTGCCAGCGGCCGCCCTTGACGTTTTGGTGCGCCTCGGTGATGCGCGCCGCCGCCTTCGCACCCAACTCGGCGACTTGCTCTTGCGTGATCGTCCCCTGCGAGATGAGTTTCTGGGCGTAGAGTTCGCGCACCGTCGGATGCGCCTTGATACGCTCGTACATCTCAGGTTGCGTGTACGCGGGCTCGTCGGTCTCGTTGTGGCCGAAGCGGCGGTAGCCGACGAGATCGATGATCACGTCGTGGCCGAAGCGCTCGCGGAAATCGAGCGCGAGGTGCACCGCCGCCATACAGGCGTCGACGTCGTCGGCATTGACGTGCACGATCGGCACATCGAAACCTTTGGCTAGATCCGAGGCGTAACGCGTGGAACGCGCGTCGAGCGGGTCGGTCGTGAAGCCGATCTGGTTGTTGGCGATTAGGTGGATCGTACCACCGGTGGCATAACCGCGCAGCGCTTGCAAGTTGAGCACTTCGGCGACGACGCCTTGTGCGCTGAAGGCGGCATCTCCGTGAATGAGAATCGGCGCCGCGCGATTGCTGTCGAGGGTCGCAACCGGGGTCTCATGTCCGGTCTGCAAGGCGCGAGCACGCCCTTCCACCACGCCGTCGACGGCTTCGAGATGGCTGGGGTTGTTGGCGAGCGAGACGTTGATCGTCTTTCCGTCGAGGGTCTGGTAGATGCCGTCCTGACCATGATGGTATTTGACGTCGCCGGTCACATCGGCGCCGTCGTCGACGTTGCCTTCGCCGCGCACGTCGGCGGCTTCGAATTCGGCAAGAATCTCTTCGTACGGCCGGTTGACGACGTGCGCGATCGTGGAGAGGCGGCCGCGATGTGCCATCCCGAGGACGACGGTGCCGACGTCGGCCTCCGCCCACTCGGTCATGATCTCTTCGAGCATCGGAATCATGACGTCGAGGCCTTCGATCGAGAAGGTCTTGTGGCCGATGTACGCCTTGCGTAGGTAGCGTTCCATCGTCTCGACCTTGGTGAGGCGCCAGAGCACGTTACGCGCGCGCTCGGGCGTGAGCGAGATCTTGTGCGCACCGGACTCGATGTACTCGCGCAGCCACTTACGCTGCTCGATGTTGGCGATGTGCTCCACTTCGTACGCGATCGTCGAGGCGTACGTCTCACGCAGCTTCGGATAGACGTCGGCAAGCGTCCCGCTGGAGATCTTCGTCGTGACCAGCGCCGAGGCGGGGACCGCCTCCATCAGCGCGGGCGTGAGCCCATAGGTCTGCGGATCGAGCGACGGATCACCGATCGGCGGCGTCCCGAGCGGGTCGAGCATCGCGGCGAGATGACCGTGACGGCGATACGAAGAGACGAGCGCCATCCCGGCACCGACGGCGCGCAAGATCTCATCGGTGTAGGCTCCGCCCGCTGGCCGCTGCGCGGAGGCTGTGGAAGAAGCGGCGGCTACCGCGGCGGACCTCGCCGGCGGCGCGGCGAGGGCAGCGGCACCGGCACGCAGGCCGAAGCTCGCAAAAACGGCTTCGTAAAAACCGTCCGAGCCGCCGAGCAGATCGTCGACCCGGCGCAAATACTCACCGGACTGCGCCCCCTGGATGACGCGGTGATCGTAGGTGCTCGTGAGCGTCATGACTTTTTCGACGCCCAGCTGGCGCAGTGCCGCCTCGTCGGCGTGCTGCAGGCCGGGAGGATAACCGATGGCGCCGGCCGCGATGATCGTCGCCTGGCCAACCGTCAGCCGCGGGACCGAGGCGACGGTCCCGATACCGCCGGGATTGGTGAGCGTGATCGTTCCGCCCGTCAGGTCGTCGGCGGTGAGCTTGTTGTCTCGCGCCTTGGCGACTAAGTCTTCGTAGCGTTCGCGGAACGTCTTGAAGTCGACGCCGTCGGCGTCTTTGATGACCGGGACCACCAGAAAACGCGAACCGTCCTTGCGTTGCGTATCGACGGCGAGGCCGAGATGCACGCCCGCCTCGACTTTCGACGGCGTGCCGTTTTCGCGGCGAAACGTCGTAACGATCGACGGGTAGTCGTGCGCCGCGCGCGCGAGCGCATAGGCGATGAGGTGCGTAAACGAGATCTTCTCGGAGCGGCCGGCCGCTTTGAGGGCGCCGTTGAGTTCAGCGCGGCGCTTATCCAGCGCAGTCACTGCGATCGTGCGGAAGCTCGTCGCCGTCGGAATGGAGAGGCTCTGCTCCATCGCGCCGACGAGCGCTGCGGCCGGCCCTTTGAGCGGCGTGACCTTCGCACCGGCGCTCAGCGGAGGCAGGCCGACCGGCGATGCCGGCTGCCCGAGGGTGGCACTGCCGTTGCGTGCGCCGACCTTCGCGTCGGGCGAGCTCGCCGCGGTGACGACGTCTTGAAAGAGGATGAGACCGTCGGGTCCCGAGCCGCGCACGCTGCTCAGCGGGATGCCGCGCTGCTCGGCGAGGCGATGTGCACGGTGCGTCGCCACACCGGCCGAAGTGCCGTTCGCCGTCGCGGGCGCAGCCGCCGGTGCGGCCGCGGCCATCGGCGCGGGGGCCGGCGGTGCCGCGGCTGCGGTGGAGACGGCGGGAGCGGCCGCGCCGCCGCCCTCCGGCTTCGCGGCGCTGGGGTCGATCTCGGCGAGCGCTGCACCGACCGGAATCGTCGCCCCGTCGGCGGCGAAGAGTTGGGTGACCACGCCGGAGACCGGAGCGGGCACCTCGACGTCGACCTTGTCGGTGGTCACATCCACGAGGGTGGCTCCCTCGTCGATCCATTGACCCGGCTTCACTCGCCATTCGACAATGGACCCCTCGGTAACCGACTCGCCCATCTCGGGCAGGGTTACCTTAACCGTCGTTTCAAGCACCAAAGCACCCCAAGTAATGCAGCGTAACAGCAACAATTTAAGGGATCGGGCAGCTTCAGCCTGCCGCTTCCGTAGCCGGCGAGCATGGCGAGGCGGCAAAGTGGGTGCGCTCCGGGCACCGCAGTAGGTGCAACCAGGCGAAGCTGAAAATGCCCGGGCAGGAGGTTGGGGTATGCAATTCTCCCGGTTGGGGTTTCTCGCGGGCGCCGGTTCTGTAAGTGCTTGCGCAGCAGTTGGTAGTATCGGAACCGCCGCGGCCGCGCAGGACGTTGTCCATCTTCCATTCGCAAACGGCGATCGGCCTCTGGTGAAGTATCCGCAGAAGCGGCCCTTGATGTTGCTGACCTCGCGTCCGGTGCAACTCGAGACACCGATGGAACTGATCAACCAGTTCGGCTTTACACCCAACGACGCGTTCTTCGTTCGCTGGCATCTCGCCGGCGTACCGACCCGCATCGACGTCAACGCATTCCGCATCAACGTCCACGGGTTGGTGGAGAAGCCGCTCGAACTCAGCTTGGCAGACCTCGCGACCTTCGATTCAGTCGACATCAACGCTGTCTGCGAGTGCTCGGGGAACAGCCGCGGCTTCTTTTCGCCGCGCGTTCCCGGTGGCCAGTGGGGCAACGGCGCCGTCGGTCACGCCAAGTGGACCGGCGTGCGGCTCGCCGACGTGCTCAAACGCGCGGGCGTGCAGGCGGGCGCAGTCCAAGTGCGTTTCAACGGCGCTGAGACCCCGGTGCTGCCGACGACGCCGGACTTCATGAAATCCCTCGACGTGGACCATGCGATGGATCCCAACGTCATCATCGCCTACCGGATGAACGACGAGCTCCTCCCCGTGCTCAATGGGTTTCCGGTACGCCTCATCGTCCCGGGCTGGTACGCCACCTACTGGGTCAAGATGCTCGACGACATCGAAGTGCTCGATCACACCGACGACAACTTTTGGATGAAGACGGCCTATCGCATCCCCGACAACGACTGTGGCTGCGTCGAGCCCGGCACGACCGGATTCAAAACGGTGCCGATCAACAAACTCACCGTGCGCTCGTTCATCACCAACATTCAAGACGGCGCCAAAGTGCCGGGAGGACAGCCCGTCACGATCATCGGCGTCGCCTTCGATTCGGGCTCGGGTATTGCGCGCGTGCAGTACTCGACCGACGGCGGCCAGACGCGGAACGATGCGTTGCTCGGCGACGACATCGGAAACTTCGCCTTCCGCCAGTGGACCGCAAGCTTCGTCCCCGAGTCCGGGTCATCGTACACCCTGGTCTCGTACGCAATCAGCAACGCCGGCGAGGAACAACGCATCGCGCCGCGCTGGAACCCATCGGGGTACATGCTCAATACACCGATCGCCGTGAACGTCACGGCGACCTAGGGAGACCGATGATGCGCGTATCGATGCTCTGGATTCCGCTGGTCGGCGCGCTCTGCGCCGGAGCTGCGGCGGCGACGTCGGCAAGGGTCGTGACGCCGCCGGCCTTCGTCTCGATCAAGCTTCCGGCGCCGCGCGGCGAGTTCCAGACAGCGCCCGGTTCGGATCTCGCGTCCGCGCGCTGTCTGGTCTGCCACTCCGCAGAATATGTGTACACGCAGCCGCCGTTGACCAAAGCCGCATGGACCGCCGAGATCAAGAAGATGAAGAACGTCTACGGCGCGACCTTCATCGAAGATTCCGACGTGGAGCCGCTCGCCGAGTATTTGGTCGGACAGAACGGCAAACCGTAGCCGGCGTTATTTCGGTGGGATGAGATCCCCGCAGGCCACGTAGTGGCTGATCTGGGTGGGCGACTCGTGGACGTTGACGGCGAAGGTGCCGTCGGTCAGTTTGGTCATCGGAACATCGAGGATGGTGACCGAAAGACCGTCGAGGGTGCTCGTCAGCACGTACGTCGGCGTGGGAACGAGCTTGGCACACGGCCCGACGTGCACGTGGGTCGGCTGCGGGATCCCCGGCGGCTCGTTGGCGACGACCACTTCGACCTTGGTCTTCGGACCGATCGGGGTCAACACGATCGCGCCGGATTCGCCGGAGCCGTTTTGTTCGTGGAGCGGGAAGACTTCGTAGGCGGGACCGACCTGGGCATCGACCGACGCCGGAAGCGCGCAGACGGCAAGCGTAGCGCTAGCTAGCAAGCATGAAAGAAGACGCATAGAGAGTTCCTTTCCAAAAGATGGCTCACGTTTTCCTCAGACCTCTTTGTTTTAAACGATGGAGATTCATCGCCGGAAACACTTCTCTCTCAAGCTGCCCACGAAAGTTTTTCATGATGCTTAAATTGCGGAGAACGAGCCTCTTGCTCTCGTGTTCGCTGCTGCTCGCCGGCGCCGTCGCCATCGCACAGGCGCAGCAATCGCCGATCCCGGTTCCCTCCGCGCCTACGGCCGCCCCCACCGTGGCACCCGTGGCCATCGTACACACCAAAAACTTCGCATACGAT
>Ga0335075_10017611_pt1 | contig 10618 bp, 6 predicted proteins | sample Lox_Sample_24_FD_206723 | JGI IMG/M metagenome (GOLD analysis project Ga0335075, IMG submission 206723) | Soil microbial communities from Loxahatchee National Wildlife Refuge, Florida, United States - Lox_Sample_2.4 | ecosystem: Environmental > Terrestrial > Soil > Wetlands | place: USA: Florida... | reverse complement strand
GAACGGTTCCGACCGCGGACGACTCATTGGCCGCCATACGGGCGCGAAGCAGGTTCGGAATAGCGATGGCCGCGATGATCAGGATGATCGCCACGACGATCAGCAATTCGATAAGTGAGAAACCCTTTTGATCCTTGTTCATTTTCATTCTTTATCTCCTCGGAGCGAACTTCGCGAAATCTCTGCCCTCCGAACCCGTCTCGATTCTAATGTTCGTTGGACACATCGCGTGTAGTGCACGAAGGGGGCCATACACGCTTGCGCGGGATTTAGTTCAGTCGCTTAGCCCTATGCGCCGCCGCATCAGGTCGTTGCGACGGCCCAAAGAAAAAGCGCGCTGACGCGCGATCGAGCGCCGCACGCGGTGTGATAAATCTTGACAGTTGCCGGCGTCTTATTAGAGCAGTATGCGCCCGATCCTATTCGGCACATGTTCCGCGCCGGCATTAGATGTGCTTGCAGAGAAGCGTCGGGATGGCCGCGCATTTCCGGCGCTCCCCCGCAAAGCCCCGGGATCAGACGCCGTATTTTTTTGCGTAGTGGCGAAACGATCGGTAGGACATCTTCAGCAGTTCGGCGGCTTGCGTGCGGACGCCGCCAGATCGCTCCAAAGCCGCTAATAGATAGGATCGCTCGATCTTCTGGATATGTTCCTCGAGATTAAGCCCTTCCTGAGGCAGCGTGGTGCCGTTCCCGTTGTGGGTCGCCAGCGGGACAGCTTCCTGAAAGTGAGTTCGTATACGCTCGGGCAAAGCGTCGACCGAAACCTTGTGCCTGCCCTCGAGTGCGACGGCCCGCTCGATCGTGTTCTCGAGCTCGCGGACGTTTCCAGGCCAGTCGTACACTTCGAGCAGCCGCATTGCTTCCGGCTCGATGCCGTCGATGTTCTTGGACATCGACTTCGAGAAGCGTTCCAGAAACTCGCGGGCGAGCAGCGGAATGTCTTCGCGGCGCTCGCGCAGGGGCGGAAGGTGAATGGGGATGACGCTCAGACGGTAATAAAGGTCCTCGCGGAAACGCTCCTCGGCGATTTCCTTCTCGAGATCCTTGTTGGTGGCCGCGATCACGCGGACGTCGACATCTGATTCTTCAGTGCTGCCAATCGGACGGACTTTGCCTTCCTGGAGCACGCGATAGAGCTTCACCTGCATGGTCACGCTCATGTTGCCGATTTCGTCCATGAAGAGCGTGCCGCCATGCGCGGCTTGGAAGAGCCCGCTGCGATTCTCGTTCGCGCCCGTAAAGGCGCCCTTCATGTAGCCAAAGAGTTCCGATTCGAGAAGCGTCTCCGGAAACGCGCCGCAATTGATGGTGATGAATGGATTCTTCGCGCGGGCGCTGTTTTCATGGATCGCGCGGGCGACGAGTTCTTTTCCGGTTCCGCTCTCTCCGGTGATTAGCACGCGGCTCGACTGCGGAGCGATATTCGCGATCAGCTCGAAAATCGCCCGCATCTTCGGCGCTGTCCCGATCATGTGATCGAGCCCGGTCAGGCGGCGGAGCTCGCGCCGCAGGTAGCCCGCCTCTTTCTTCAGGGCCAGGCTCTCGGCCACCTGCTGGATCGCCGGACGCAGTTCGTCGAGCAGCCGGTCGCCTTTGATGACGTAGCGGTCGGCGCCGAAGTTGACGGCATCAATTGCCGTGTCGATCGTGGGAACGCCCGTGATCAGGAGGAATACCGTGGCGGGTGAAACTTCCTTGCAGTAGCGCAGAAGTTCCACTCCGTCCATATCGGGCATGCAAATGTCGGAGACGACGATGTCGAAAATCTGCGAGGACAGCCGCCGCTTCGCCGCCTCGCCGTTTGTGGCGATCTCGACGCGGTGGCCTTCCTTGCGGAAGCTGATTTCGAGCAGCTCGCAGATCGAACGCTCGTCATCGACAATGAGCAGGTGAGCCATTCGCTACGCCCTCCCTGCCGGCCGCGCGAGTTCGGTCTCGGTCCGGGCGCTCGAATGAGCCCTAGGGACGCCCTGTGGCGCACGCGGCAGCTCCACAATGAACGTCGCGCCGCGCCCCTTCTCCGTCTCGACGCGAACCTGGCCGCGATGCGCCTGCAAAATCTGATAGACGATGGCGAGCCCAAGTCCCGTGCCTCCCGCGAATCCCGATTGGAAGGGTTCGAAGATTCGCGTCGAAGCTCCCGGATCGAGCCCGACTCCCGTGTCGTGAATGGAAATCCGCACCCATTCGGGGTCCACCGTTTCCAGCCGGACGGAAAGAACTCCTCCATCGGGCATCGCGCGCAGCGCGTTATTCGACAGATTCCAGAAAACCTGCTTGATTGCATCGCGGTCGGCGCGCACGCGCAAGTTCCGCGACATGAAATTCCTCTCAAATCGGAATTTGCCGGCGCGGCTCGCATCGCGTTCGAGGAGCAGCAACGTCTCGTCGATCAACGCCGCGACATCGACGTCCGTGAAGGCGTAGGATTTCTCGCGCGCGTAGTTCAGAAACTCGGTGATGATGTGATTCAGCCGTTGCGACTCGCGGCTCACGATCTGAACGAGCTTTTTGTCGTCATCCTCGAGTGGCGCAAGCCGCGCCAGCTCCTTTAGCGCTCCGGTCATCGCGGTGAGCGGCTGACGAATTTCGTGCGCGATGCCGGCCGACAGCCGGCCGAGCGCCGCCATGCGTTCTTTCGTGACGATTTCGCGCTCCAGTCGTCGCAGTTCCGTGAGATCCTGAAAATTGAATACGAAACCGCTGGCCTCGTTATGTGCTGTTCGCAGTGGGGAAATGGATATCCCGAGAAAACGCGTCTCGCCAGCGGGAGTACAGAATTCGATCTCTTTGCGCATCGCCAGCGGATTCCCGTGCTCGTCCACTTCCACAGGCCAGAATCCCGGAAGCGCATCCGCTACGCTCTCGCCCCGCATCAGGCCGAATCCGTTCCCCGTGATTTCGACGCCCGCGCGGTTGATCAGCAGGATGCGGCCTTCGAGATCGGTGGTCAGCAACCCCCCGCGCATCGATTCGATGATGTCCTGATTGAAAGCCTGCAAATCCTTCAGCGCTTCGCTCTTTTGTTCGAGCTCGGCTCCTTTTGTGTGAATCGTTTGGGTGAGCAAGCTGCCGAGGTACGCGACGGCAAAAAAAGCGAAAAGATTGCTGCCCAGCCACGTTTCGAGCGCCCGCGGCGCGGGCATCGTCGCGGCCGATCGCGGAATCCACCCGGAATACATCAATTCGACGACGCAGCCCAGCAGGACGAACGCGAACCCCGCCACCAGAAAAGCGCCGCGGCGCGAGAACAGGATGCTGCCCATCAGGATCGCGAGCAGGTACAACGAAACGAAATAGCTGTCCTGCGCCCCGCTCGTATAGACGATCCCGGTGATGATGCTGATGTCCAGAATCATCTGGAGCGCGCCGTGCCATCCGGCGCGGGGCAGAGCGCGCTGCAGGATTACGTAAATGCTGGCAAAAACGTACCAGATGCCGCACAGCGAAACGAGCTCACCGACTGGGATTGAAACGGGAGTGAACTGATGCACGATGACCACCACCGCCAGAAGGAAGGTGATGATCAGGAAACGGACACGCCCCAACCAGGGGAGCCATTCGCTTGCACTAGCAGTCAATTCCATTTGAGACTGTCAATTGCCGCCAGAAAACCCGACTGGCGGCATCCCGATCTGGTGTGGGGATCGCCCACCCGAGCAACGGCGACAATGCCGGCGGCCTGCCTGCGCGTTTGCGTATCTCGTCCTAGTGCGACAATTTGCCGATCAGCGAGAACAGTGGCATGTACATCGAGATGACGACGCCGCCCACAACCCCGCCGAGCACGACGATCATAATGGGCTCGATGGCGGTCAACATATCCTTCACGGCCGAGTCCACTTCGTCCTCGTAAAAGTCGGCGATCTTCTGAAGCATGGCGTCCATCGCGCCAGTTTGTTCGCCGACGCCGATCATCTGCGTCACCATGCCGGGGAAAACGTCGGTTTCCTTGAGCGGATCAACCAGGGATCGCCCGGCCTCGACGGCTTTGCGCGTCTGCGAGATGGCTTTTTCCACCACTGCATTTCCCGAGGTACGGGCCGTAATATCGAGGCCTTCAAGAATGGGCACGCCGCTGGAAATCAGCGTTCCGAGGGTCCGGGTGAATCGAGCGACCGCGATCTTCCGCATCACGTCTCCGAGGATCGGCAATTTCAGCACGACCGTGTCGACCGCCATGCGGCCCTGCGGAGTGCCGTACCAGAATTTCAAGGCGAAGATGGCGCCGATGAAAAACACGAAAATCATGAAGCCGTAGATGCTGCCCACGAAGTGGCTCAAGCCGATCACGATTCGCGTCGGCAAGGGCAGATCGACGTCTAGGCCGTTGAACAACGTCACGAAAATGGGCACGACCTTCCACAACAAGAGTGTGATCACGCCGGCCGCGATACCCAGCACGGATATCGGGTAGATCATCGCGGACTTGACGGCTCTCTTCAGCTTGACGTTCTTTTCGATGTAGGTCGAGAGGCGCTGCAGAATGGTGTCCAGAATACCGCCCGTTTCACCAGCCTCCACCATGTTGTAGTACAGCGGATCGAATACCTTTTCGTGCTGCTTCATCGCCGCCGACAGCGTGGTGCCGCCCTCGACCGACGCGCGGACGTTGTTCAGCATCTTCTGGAACGTCTTGTTTTCCTGCTGTCCGGCAAGAATCTCGAGACACTGGACGAGAGGCAGGCCGGCGTCGATCATCACCGAAAACTGACGCGTGAAGATGGCCAGTTCCTTTTCCTCGACGCCTGTTCCGAACGTGGGGATGTTGAATTCTCTTCCCTTTTCGGAGAGCTTGCTGACGTTAATCTGCTCTCGCCGCAGGATGGCGGCCAGTTCGGCCTTGCTGTCGGCCTCCCGCTCCCCCGCCACCGTTGTGCCCGCGCGGTTGACTCCCCGATAGGTATAGACCGGCATGATCTTTTCCTCCCTCTCCCCTTGTTTCCTTTACCGTCGGACCGGAACCTTGGCGCTCATGGGCGCCGAGGTCACCCCTCTGTTAATTAAATCCTGCAATTCGTCCGGATTCGAGGATCTCGCGAGCGCCGTTTCCAAAGTGATTAACTTCTGGGAGTAGGCGTTTGCAAGACTCTGGTTGAACGTCTGCATTCCGGTGGTGCCTGTGCCCGTCTGCATGGCCGAATAAATCTGGTGAATTTTGTCTTCGCGGATCAGGTTGCGGATCGCGGCCGTCGGAATCAGTATCTCCATCACCATCGCGCGGCCGCGCCCATCGATCCGGGGCAGCAGCGATTGGCACAGAATGCCTTCGAGCACCATCGAGAGCTGCGCGCGGACCTGCGGCTGCTGGTGCGCCGGAAAAACGTCGACGATACGGTTGATGGTCGAAACCGCGGAATTCGTGTGTAGCGTGGCGAAAGTCAAGTGTCCGGTTTCGGCGATGCGCAGAGCCGACTCGATCGTTTCGAGGTCGCGCATTTCGCCGATCAGCACCACGTCCGGGTCTTCGCGCAGCGCGGCTCGCAAGGAGTTCGCGAACGAATGCGTGTCCGAATGGACCTCGCGCTGGTTCACCAGGCACTTCTTGTGGTTGTGCAGGAATTCGATCGGGTCTTCGATCGTGATCATGTGCTCTTCGTGCTCGTTGTTGATCTTGTCGAGCATGGCTGCGAGCGTCGTCGACTTGCCCGACCCGGTCGGGCCGGTCACGAGCACCAGGCCACGCGGTTTGTCGCAGAGCGCCCGCACCACAGACGGCAGGCCCAGGGCGTCGAAGCTCTTAATCTCCCAGGGAATCGTTCGAAAGACGGCGGCAACGGCGCCGCGCTGATGAAAAATATTGCCTCGGAATCGCGCCAGGCTTTTCAAGCCGAACGAAAAGTCGAGTTCCAGGTTTTCCTCGAGTCGGTGTTTCTGCACGTCCGTCAACACGCTGTAAGCGAGCGCCTTCGTGTCCGCGGCGGTCAGTGGCGGCATGTCGAGCGGGCGCAGCTTGCCATGCACGCGAATGCGCGGCGCTGTGTTGGTCGAGAGGTGCAAATCGCTTCCTCCCATTTCGATCATCTTCTTCAAGAGCTCGCTCAGCGTGATTCCAGCCATCTTTAAATCCTCCGACTACAGAACCGTTTCTCGCACCACTTCTTCCAATGTCGTGAGCCCAGCCGCGGCCTTGATCAGTCCGCTGCGCCGCAGAGTGATCATGCCGAGCTCGAGCGCCTTCTTCTTCAATTCGAGCGCAGACGCGCCCACCAAAACCAATTCTCGGATATCGTCGTGCATCTCCATTACTTCGTAGAGGCCGGCGCGTCCCTTGTACCCGGTGTTGTTGCAGGCAGCGCATCCTTTGCCGTGCTGCACGACCACTTTCGACGCTTCCTCTTCGGTGTATCCTGCCTCGATCAGCGCCTGGGACTGAATTTGCAGCGGCTCCTTGCACTGCACGCAGATGCGGCGCACCAACCGCTGCGCGCAGATCAGGTTTACGGACGTCGCCACGAGGAACGGCTCGATTCCCATGTTCATCAACCGGCTGATTGTGGAGGGCGCGTCATTGGTGTGGAGCGTCGAAAGCACCAGGTGGCCCGTAAGCGCGGCCTTGACGGCGATTTCGGCCGTTTCAAAGTCTCGAATCTCACCTACAAGAATAATGTTCGGATCTTGCCGCAGAAAGGCGCGCAGCGCGGACGCGAAATTGAGCCCGATCTGTTCCTTCATCTGCACCTGATTGATGCCGGGCAGCTGGAATTCGACCGGGTCCTCGGCCGTCATGATGTTGGTTTCCGGCGTGTTCAGTCGCGCTACCGACGAATACAGCGTGTTCGTTTTGCCCGAACCGGTCGGCCCCGTCACCAGCACCATACCGTATGGTTTCAGAATCTGCCGCTCGAACATCGCCAGCGACTCGGGCTCGAAGCCCAGCTTCGTCATGTCGAGGCGAAGGTTTTCCTTGTCCAGCAACCGGAGAACGATTTTTTCGCCGAAGAGCGTCGGGACCGTCGAGACGCGGAAGTCGAGTTCCTTCTTCTTCCCGTCTTTCAGGTACTTGATCATGATGCGACCGTCTTGCGGCAGCCGCTTCTCGCTGATGTCGAGCTTCGACATGATCTTGATGCGGCTCGTCATCGCATCCTTCAACTTCATCGGTGGCGCCATCACGTTTTGCAGGATTCCGTCAATCCGGAAACGGACGCGATATTCCTTTTCGTACGGCTCGATGTGAATGTCGCTCGCTCCACGTTTCACCGCGTCCGTGAGGACCAGGTTGCAGAGCTTGATGATGGGAGCTTCTTCGGCGGCCTTCGAGAGCGAGGCCAAATCCATCTCGGCTTCTTCGCTGGCCAGCTCGAGGGCGTCGGTGTCCTCGCCCGTCAGGTCCTTCATCACCTTGTCGAGCTCTTCGACGCTCTCCGCTTCCCCGTAGAATTTGTGGATCGCCTCGCCGATCGCGGTCTCTGACGCAACCACCGGCTCGACGTTGAAGCCGGTCATAAACTTGATGTCGTCCATCGCGAAGACGTTCGTCGGATCCGTCATCGCAATGGTGAGCGTGGAACCGACGCGCGACAGCGGCACGATCTGGTAGCGGACGGCCGTCTCCTGCGGGACGAGCTTGATCACTGCCGGATCAACCTCGTAGAACTTCAAATTGATCGATGGAACGCCATACTGGCGGGAAAGCACGGCAGTGATATCGTCGTCGCTGACCAGCCCCATCTTGACGAGGCAGGTTCCGAGCCGCCCGCCGTTCTTTTTCTGGTAGTCGAGCGCCTGCTTAAGCTGATCCTGGGAGATCAGGCTGTCTTTGACCAGAATTTCGCCGAGTCGAGAAGACATAGATATTCGTTTGGGGTACTAGGACCACCCCGCTGAAAACTCAGCGTAGCATGTTGCCGCTACCGGGCTAGGGAGACGCTTCGCTTGCGTAGTGAATCAGCTAACATCCGATGCGCTTCTTGGAGACCTGTACCTCCGTACAGGTACAAATTTTGTCCCTGTACCGAAGTACAGGTTCACGGACAGTCACGATATTAGCCCTCGGCTTTCCCCTCTAGTTTCATCGGGCAATCCTGCGGTGGACTTCAACGGCGGGCAGGGCCTCGTGTTTACGATGAGTCCACGGGCGGTTAGTTCGGCAGTTTGGGGAGACTTCACCCGAACAGACTAGTTGCCTTTAGCTACAGTCTTTCCCTTAGGTAACCCTCCGACTTTCCCTTAGCTTCCTCGCTCCGTACAGTGCTTGTGCTCAAGGCAGCGTTGAGAGGTCAGTTCTCTCCCGGAATCGCTTCGGAAGCCTAAATCAGGATCGCGCCGATTCAACGTATACAGCGGCATGTACGTTAGCCGGCCGGCGCACCGGTACGCGGCAGGTGGAAGGCTTTGGCGATGCGAAAACCAGGGAAGGTGCCCCACCTGCTGCGGTTTGTCCATCCGTTCAATTGGAGACGCAGGAGTCATTGGCATGAAGCTTCCCCTCGGTCGACGGTCCAAAGCATCCCGAAAATCCGAGGTGCGCCTTCGACCTGTTGTCGAGGCGGCGACAGGATTCTTCGCCGGGCCTTTCGAGGCCGCGGGCGAACCCAGGCCCGGCGAACGCTCTCGCTCGTCTCGCCTGTTGAAAGCCGCTCGCTCACCGCTCAAGCTTGTCGGCACTCTCAGTGATATCGCGAAAGAGAAAAGCAGGGCGGAAAGGCGCCGTCAATCCCAGAAGATGGAGACCATCGGGCGGCTGGCGAGCGGCGTCGCTCACGATTTCAATAATCTCCTGAGCGTCATCATCGGTTACGCGGACTTGGTGCTGGAGAACTTTCCGTCCGATTCTCCGGACCGTGTGCGCATCGAGGGAATCGGAAAAGCGGCTCGCCGCGCCGCGGACCTTTCGAGGCAGGTTCTCACCTTCAGCCGCGGCCATACTCCCGCGCCGCTCGTCGTCGATCTCAATGCGGTGGTCGTCGAGGCAGAAAAACTACTGCGACGCGTGATCCCGGAGAATATCGATTTCAGCGTATCGCTTGCGCCCGATATCGGCCGCATCCTGGCCGACCCGGTTCAGCTGGACCAGGTCATCCTGAATCTCGCCGCGAATGCGAAAGACGCCATGCCCCAGGGCGGCACGCTGCGAATCGAAACGGCCAATGCGGAACTCGATGAAACCTACGCGCGGCGAAACCCTGCCGTGAAACCCGGGCCCTACGTCCAGCTGTCCGTGATCGATTCCGGGTCGGGCATGGATCGTGGAACGCAGCTGCACTTGTTCGAGCCATTTTTTACAACCAAGAAGCCCGGCAAAGGCACGGGCCTCGGTCTCGCCACAACCTACGAGATCGTAAAACAGATGGGCGGCTACATTTGGATTTACAGCGAGCCTGGAATTGGAACGACGATCAAAGTGTACTTGCCGCGGACGGAGAAAGAACTGATCGTCGTGGCGCCTGTTCCTCAAACTCCGCAATTCCGGCGCGGCCGAGAAACGATCCTTCTGGTCGAGGACGTGGACTTTCTGCGTCAATCGCTGCGCGACATCCTCGAGCACCATGGCTACACCGTCGTGGATACCGCCTCGGGCCGCGATGCGCTAAAGACCGCTGCGAGACTCGGCGACAAAATCGATCTGATCGTTTCCGACGTCGTGATGCCCGTGATGAGCGGTCCCGATTTTGCCGGCGAATTGCTGAAGGTTTCGCCCAACGCGAAGATAATCTTCATGTCCGGATATCCGTGCGACCTGCTGCTGCGGCTGGGCGTCGATCGACCCGTGCCCGTCCTCTTAGAGAAGCCGTTCACGCGCGACGCGCTCCTGCGAAGCGTCCGGGAAGTGCTGGATGGCACACTCGATCGGCAATAGTCTTCCGCGCTCCCTCGATTCTTTCTTTCACTTGTCGAGAGCCTGGTGGAGCTGCGCGATACCAGTTTCTCTTGTCGGGTCTAGCCTCGGATACGGCGGTTCTGTTACGATGAGTCGTAGGGCGGTTAGCTCAGCGGTTAGAGCATCCGGTTTACACCCGGAAGGTCCTCAGTTCAAATCTGAGATCGCCCACCATCTGGAGTCATCTAGCGGGGACGTAGTTCAGTCGGTTAGAACGCTGCCCTGTCACGGCAGAGGTCGCGAGTTCGAGTCTCGTCGTCCCCGCCATTCTTCCCGCTAGCTCAGAAATTGGCGAAGCTGAAACGCAGCGCTGCGCCGACCTCCGCGCGGACGTGCGTCCGATAGGAGGCCGGCGCTTAAACCGCCGCACTGATTTGTTGGTTGCGTCCAGCGGATATTAGCGATTCTGGGCGTTCTGATTTTCGTGGTGCATCTCCGACTCGCGGACGGCCGCCAGGAAGACATGCGCCGCCTTCGGAGCCGGGACCTTGCCTGTGAGGACCCTGCTCGACGTGTAGTCCGTGCCGTACATCGCCTTGGTCGAGTCGCCGTCGCGCTCGATCTCGGAGCCGCTGAGATCGATTCCGGCGAACAGTCCCTTCGAACGCGAATAGGTCAGAAAGTCCGTGTTCAGCTTCCAGTCGGTTCCGGCAGCGGCGTTGCGACCGACCGGTCCGGCTGAAGCCGAGGCTGTGCCGCCGACCTGAAACTTAGCGTTGAGCAGGTGACGCATTCCCTCGTCCGTCATCACCATGATCACGAGTTGCACATCCTGCACGCCAAACTGAAGAC
>Ga0335075_10017610_pt1 | contig 10618 bp, 6 predicted proteins | sample Lox_Sample_24_FD_206723 | JGI IMG/M metagenome (GOLD analysis project Ga0335075, IMG submission 206723) | Soil microbial communities from Loxahatchee National Wildlife Refuge, Florida, United States - Lox_Sample_2.4 | ecosystem: Environmental > Terrestrial > Soil > Wetlands | place: USA: Florida... | reverse complement strand
CCTGCCGCAGGTTGCCGCAGGCGTCGATGGCGCTCGTGGAGAGTTGTGCCGTCATGCGCAGGGGGCCGGAGACGCAGAGAATCTGGAACGGCAGTACCGCCGGCAACCAGCGGGGACCGTACAGCACGGCGATCACGGGTCCACCAAGGACGACCAGCGTGGCAAACAGCGGGAAGCCCAGCAGCGACATGCCGAGCAGACTCTTCCTGAAGGCGGCGCGGAACCGTCCGGGTTCGTCCTGGATGCGAGCCAGGGCGGGGAAGAGCACCGCGCCCAGCCGGCTGCTCAGCTCAGCGACCGGCATCCGCATCAAGTTGTAGGACTTCTCGTAGAAGCCGAGCGCGGACATGCCGAGGACCTTGCCGACCACCAGGTTGTCGGCATTCTCCGCCACATACCCGACGACGCCACGGACCGACATCGTCATGCCAAACACGAAGAGGTCGTCGATGGCGGAACGCGTCACGCGGAGGCTCGGGATCCACCCGGCCCGCCAGGCCAGGAACAGCTTGTCGGCGATGCTTCCCGCCAGTTCGCCATACACGAGCGCCCACACGCCATAGCCCTTCCAGGCCAGCGGTACGCTGACGAGCAGCTTGGCGATGGCGTCCACGAACGACGCGTACGCATTGGATTCGAAATCGAGGCGTCGCCGCAGGACGGCCGAGGGCACGGTGCCGACCGCCCGCAGCACGAACACCAGCGACATCCACCGCAGCACTTCTCCGACCAGGGGGTTGTCGAAGTAGCGTCCCGCGAACGGCGAGGCCGCGACCAGCGCCAGGCAGATCGACGTGTTCACGATCATCGTGAGCACGAAGAGCGTCGACAGATGGTCGGGCCGAATCTCCTTCCGGCGAATCACCGCCGCGCCGAAACCGAGATTGACCAACCGGCGGGAGATGCCGGTGAACAGCGCCGACATCCCCATGATGCCGAACGCCGCTGGACCCAGCAGACGTGCGAGCACCGCGCTGGTGATCAGGTTGATCGCCTGCAGGCCACCGCGTTCGACGGCAAGCCAGACCATGCCGCGCTTGACGGCGCGATTGAGGTTCTTCGGTGTGATGCGTTCCGATGGGATGTCTGTCACGACCGTGGCGACCCGGCACGCGCGGCCTCGAACATTTCAAGGTAATCGGACGCCATGCGTTCGATCGAGAATTGGCCGGCCGCCCGGTTGGCGGCCGCTTCGCCCATCGACCGTCGCTCGTCCGGCGTGCGTGCCAGGCGGTCGAGCGCGACTGCCATGGACGAGGCGCTGCCAGCCTCGACCAGCAGACCGGTGACGCCCTCCTGCACGAGCAGGGGATTGCCGCCGACCCTGGTCGCGACCACCGGCAGTCCGGCCGCCATGGCTTCGAGGATCGAGATGGAGATGCCCTCGGAGGCGCTGGCGAGCGCGAATACGTCGAAGGCAGGCAGCAGGTGTGGAACGTCGGTACGGCGCCCGAGGAATGTCACGCGGTCGGCGACGCCGCATCGGGCGGCCTCGGCCCTGATGTCCTCCTCGGACGGCCCGACACCAATGATGAACAGCCGCAGCCGTGGCACGTGCGCGAGTTCGCCGAAGGCCCGCACCAGCACGGGGAAATTCTTGACGGGCCGAAGATACGCCACGCTGACCACTGCCACGTCGTCAGCCGCGATGCCCAGCGCCTGCCGCTGCGCCAGGCGCGACTCCGTTGGCGACGCCTCGATCGGCACGCCGTTGGTGATGACGCGTACGCGCCCGGGCGGCAGCCCCCACTCGCGCTGCACCATGTCGCCAACCTCGGGCGACACTCCCACGACGGCGTGAACCCGACGCGTGGCGGCCCGCAGGGCTACGCCTCGCAACCCCGCTGCGTGAGCCTGTCGCTCACTGCCGCCCTCATACCCCAGTCCGTGCTGGGTATGGACCACCGGGCGTCCAGCGAGCCGCGCTGCGACGACCGCTTCGATCAGCGTACCCCAGTTGTTGGAGTGGACGACGTCGATCCGTTCCCGCCTGAGCAGACGTGCCAATCCGGTGACGACCCGAGGGTCGTTCCCCGAACGTCCCATCTCGATCAGGCGCACGCCGGAGCGAAGAGCCGACGCACTCCGGCCTGCCGAATCGAAGCACACGACGTACGGCAGGTGGCCCATGGCGGCGAGCGCGTTGGCGAGATGGATGATGAACGTCTCCTTGCCACCGCCGCGCAAGTGCGTCGACAGGATCGCGACTCGCATGGGCGTACCGATCCCGTCGATGGCGGTGCCCGGCGAGGGTTGCGGACTGGTGGCGGGGAGAGGCGCTACTGAAACAGAAGGCATATCGAATGACGGCGTCAGATATCCGGGTCGCCGCCGGTGAGCCACCAGCCGGCCGCTTGCCGCAACGGCCCGTATGCCGGAGCGGCGGCCGGCACGTACACCTTGACATCGGTCGCATCGGCTCGCGTCCGGAACCCGCACTGCGCCAACACGGCAAGGTCCGGGTGTCCCTCGAGCGCCGACAACGACAGCCACGCCTTCCGGGTACGGTTCGCCTGCTCGACGACGCTGGCCACGAGAGCAGGCAGCAGCTCCGACGAGGCGACGAGCCAGTCCCGGAGGTACAGCGAGTCGCCCCGGTCCACGAGGGCGGCGTAACCAACGACCTGCGCGCCGGCGCGCGCCACCAGCAACTGTGCGGGAGACCGTTCGTTATCGAGGAAACGCCACCGCAGGTACGCAGCCGACCGGACCACGGAGGCGCGAGTGGTTGGAACTGCCTGCTCGTAGAGTCCGGCCAGCGCTTCGAGCTCGTCGACCTCCGCACCGCGTGACAACACGCGCGACGGCAGCGGACGTGCGGCGTGCCCCCGGATCACCCACTGCACCGGCCTGCGGGTCAGCTCTCGCAGGACGCGTGGCCGCGGCACGGCCAGGGGGCGCACCAGACGCTTCATCGGCCCCAGCTGTTCCAGCCCCACCTTGTCGTGCACCTTTGCCGCCTGCGGATTCGGAATCGAGAACAGCAACGCCGCCTCCCCCGCGTCCACGGCGTCCCGCGTTGCCGCCCGCAAGCGCGATGCAATGCCGCGACGTCGGTGCGTGGCGGCTACCGACAGGTCGCCAGGCGTCCAGGCGCGCACCCGGCGGCCACCCGCGAGCCGGATCGTGCGGGGAAACACCATCCCGATGCCGACCAGCGCGTCGTTCTCATAGGCGCCCCAGCCGCGGGCCATCCCGTCCGGATTCTCGAGGTAGGCCCATGCGAACCGCCGTGGTGGCGCCGGAGCGGACCGATTGGCGTTGTGGAACGCGGCCACCTCGTCCAGCGCCGCAGGCAACTCGAGGGGGCGGATGGCGATGCTCACAGCACGCCGCCGGGAGACGCCGGATCCAGGGGGGGCGCTCCCTGCGAGGCGCGGTCAGCGTCGTGGGGGGCGCGCTCGAAGCGATCCCAGGCGACCGCCTGTTGCCCCAGGATTCCGCGGAGGATCCCGACCGCGGCGGCGAGGTGCACCATGCAGAAGTAGTAGCAGACCGCTACTGGCAGCAATCGCCGGCACGCCGGCACGCACCCGAGGACGCCGAGCAGTAGCGTCACACACGTCCCGGCCCAGAGCACTGTGAACTCGAGGGCCGTGTTCCGCAGCGCGAAGGCGGCCGTCAGGAACACGGCACCCAGCACCGGCGACGCCCAGCGCAGGACCTTGTGCGACAACAGCGAGAACACGACCTGGGCCTGCCCCCACGGGATCTGGCGACGTCCTCGCCTGAGCAACTGGACGGCGCCGGCCACGATGCGACTCTTGCGCGCGAATTCCTCCCAGGCACTGAGTGAACCCACCTCATACGCGAGCGCGTCGCGTTCGAAGACCACCCGGTAGCCTTGCCGACCCACCCCAAAGGGCACGGCCATGTCGTCGAGCACGGTGTCTGGCGGCGGCGCGGCGAACAAGGCTCGGCGCACCGCATACAGGGCGCCGTCGACGCCGACCATCGACCCGAGTTCCGATTCGGACTTCTGCAGCCACCGTTCGTAGCGGTAGTACAGATCCTCGGCGTGGCCGAGTGACGCCCGTTCGCCGGTCAGGATGACGTCGCCGCTGACCGCGCCGACCCCCGGGTCCGCAAAGTTGGCGACCAGGGCCCGCAAGGCATCGTGCCGGAGAAAGGCATTGGCGTCGGTGAGGACGATGACTTCGTCGTGGATGTGGCCGATGGCATCGGTGAGGGCGGCAATCTTGCCGCGCCGCGTCGGGTACGCAAAGAGTGCCACCCGCGTGTCCCGGACCGCGCGCACGATGGCGTTGGTTTCATCGACCGAACCGTCGGACACGACGGCCACCCGCAGGCGGTCGGGCGGGTAGTCGACACTGAGTGCGTTCTGGACCTTCGCGCCGATGACGTCGGCTTCGTCGTTGGCGGCCACCAGCATGCACACCGTCGGCAGCCGCTCGGTCGAGCGGCGAACACCCCGACGAACGAGCAGCCGCAGGCTCGCCAGGACCGCCGGGTATCCGGCAAACACGTAGAGGAGCAGTGACGCCGACACCCAGAAGCAGACGCGCGCGACGGTGGGGTGCGCCTGCAACTCGAAGCCCAGAAAGGAAAGGGCTAGCACCGAGAGGACCAGCGCGAGGGTCGTCCAGGTGTCGAAGATGCCGGCGCGTGGCCGTGCCGCGTCGGCGCGGGGCGTGTTCCAGACGCCGGAGACACGGCCCGTCGACCCGCGAAGGATGCCGACGAACGACGCGGCGGTCAGCACCACGAAGTACGTCCCGACCTTCACCAATCGACGGACGGGCGGCAGGAACGCGCCGACGACGAGCACCGTCGCCACCGCCATCCACGCTCGTTGGGACATGCGGCCTTTCAGCGGCCAGAGTACCCCGAGCGTACCGACCCCTGCTCCCAGCAGGAGGACCACGGTCCACCACCGCAGCACCTTGTGCGACAGGACGGCGACGGCAAAGAACCCGACCTTCCACGGGTTGAGCACGCCGCGCGCCTGGAACACCGCCCGCCAGCTGCGACTGACGATGCGGACCCGGCGTCGATACTCCTTGCCGGTGACGCCGGCGAACTCCTCGTGACACACGGCTTCCGGCTCGTACACCCCTCGCCAGCCCGCTGCGACGATCTGCAGCGGGTTCAGGAAGTCGTTGATGCCGTCTTCGGGCAGTTCCTGCCACAACTGGCGACGGATCGCATAGATCGCCCCGTCGCCGCCGACGCTGGAGCCCACCGCGGTCTCGAGTTGCTTGAGTTGAATCTCATAGGTCCAGTACGCACCCTCGCCCTCCTCGGCGGCCGCAAGTCCTGCTGGCCCGTAGCGGGCTTCGCCGGTGACGCAGCCGACCTCCGGGTCCGCGAAGTTGCGCACCAGTTTGCGCAGCGCGTCCGGCTGGTACATGGCGTTGGCATCCGAGAAGACGACGATATCGCCGGCGACGTGTGGCACGACGGCATTGAGTCCGGCCGTCTTGCCGCGCCGCTGGGTCTGCTGGCGCAGGTCGACACCTCGCGCGGCGTAACCCCGGACGACATCGTCGGTGCCGTCATCGGACGCATCGGAGACGACGACGATGTGCAGCCGGTCCTTCGGATAGTCGAGCGCCAGGGCGTTCTCGAGCTTCGCGGCGATGACGTCGACCTCGTTGAAGGCCGAAATGATCAGCGAGACCGGCGGTTCGATGTCCGCCTTCGCCACCCGCCGCGCCCCACGAACGGCGACGATCGCCCGCAGCAGCCAGGGGTAGCCCACGAAGACGTACGCCAGCAGGGCCGTGCTCGCCAGGGCGAGCGCCATCCAGGCATTCACGACGCCATCGGCGATTGGGAGCCCGTTCATCACCGAATCGAGTGCCGATCGGCGGCGGCGTGAATGGCGTCGACCAGATTGGTGGGGATGTTGTGCGGCGCATGGAAGCCGCGCAGGTAGACGTCCTCGAGCGCGGTGGTGTCGATGCCTGTCACTTCACTCTCGAGTGCCGCCCGGGTTGGTCCCTCGGCGAAGCGCACGTCGGCGTGCCGGCGGAGGAGCAGTGCCAGCGCCAGCCGCGACTCGTCTTTCGTGCCGACACACTCCCACGGCTTGACGCCCTCCTGGACCAGCGCGAGCCAGTGTCGGCGGATCCCCGGATGCGCGAGGATGTCGGTGCCGAAGATGCCGTTGAGTGCGTCGCGCGTCACGAACGGCCCGAGCGCCAAGGCGATGAACGCGCACTTGGCACAGGTGCCACACCAGACGCTGTCGGTGCCTTGACGATTGCAGCTGACGAACGCGTGGAAATATTCCGGATGCTGGCTGACGATCTGCGCCAGGCGGATCTCGTAGAACGGCCGCAGGACACTGAAGACGTGCATGGGCAGCCCGAGGGCGTCGACGACATGCGTCTGGAAGGCGCTCTCGAAGGCGTGCGTCTTCGAGAACTGGTGATTCACTTCCAGCCCGTTCAGCACCACGTTGCCGTCGTCGGCGGACCGCTCGTTGCCGACGACCACATAGCGCAGGCCGCGGCAGGCCGCGACCAGCGTCCCGAGCACGAGGTAGACGGCAACGAACGGCACATGACGACGGTCGTACCGGCCCGCCGCCTTGAGGGCAGGATCTCGATGCCAGCGCACCTCGTTGCTCACCGACACGCCCGACGCGTCGATCAAGGCGCGATGCGCGCGCGTCGGGTTGCCGCTCAGCCATTCGAACGGCAGACCGGCCTCGCGAATCAGCTCCGAGGCGACGATGGTGTCCTTCCCGCCCCCATTGAGTACCAGCGCGGCCTCGCGTAACGCCGGCACGTTCGGCGCCGATTGCGGCGAGGCGAGCGGTGCATCGACACGAATCGGCCGGGTGGGGTCGAGACCCTGTTGGTAGCGGAACTGCCCGAGCCCGCCTTGCAGGTACCAGCTCCAGAAGGTGCTCTGGGCTGTCGTCAAACTGCCCCACGTGACGTCGACCCTGGCGAAATCGGTCAGGACGAAGAGGTGCGGCGCCATCGCCAGCGAGAGCGCGAGCAGGAGGCCGTCGCGCAACTCGGGACTCAGGTGGTCGATGCTGATGCCCTCACTCAGCGTCACCCGGTGAGTGAACTCGAGGCCGCGCCCCCGATAGTTGAGGCTGATCTGCGAACCGTCGAGCCCCGGCGCCAGGATGCTCAGGGTGGCCGACCGCGGCAAGGGATCGACGACCAGATTGCGGGCCGCCTTCAAGGCGCGACTGATCGGATCGGGCAGATGGCTCGCGTAGCTCGCGAGGCGTTGAGTCACCATGGTCGAAGGTTGGCTCGGCGACGGGCGGTCGACTCACACCACTGCTGGAAGTCACCTCGCCACAGGCCGCTTTGCTGCGGCAGCTGGATCACGTTGAAGTTGTATCGGGAATTGCCTTCGATCAGGCAGGGACCCTCGGCGGTGATCGCCACGTCCCAGCCCACGGTCGGCAATCGCGACAGGGCGCTCGCAGCGCGCTCGACCAGCGTCAGGACCGCGCCCCACTGCGGCAGCACCACCCCTTCGATGGCGGCGCCCGTGACCGGATGCGACGAGTGCCACGTCCCGTCTCGTTCGACCGCTGGCCCCAGCGTCCCATCCTGGATGTCGACCGCCGCCGCGAGGTTCCCGGCCGAGAAGTTGTCGACGCCGGTGTCGTGCCGCGGAATGCGCATCGAGGCGCGGAGGACCCGCGCCGACGGCGCTTCGTGCCGGTACGTCACGATCCGTATGGTTGGCAGCGTCTGGCCGGCGAGGGGCCGCAGCGCTGGATGCGGCATCACTCGCTCCTGCACCACGTACCGCGACACACGCGAGGTCATCAGTGCCTCGAACAGCGCATCGGCTGACAGACGCCGGTCACCCAGGTCGACGCCGTCGTCGTCAATCGCCCGAATCACGTAGACGTGGCGGCCCTGCCGGCCTTCTTCGTCCTTCAGCACCAGCCCGTGGTCGTCGAACTGCCGCAGATGCGTCAGCAACGAGCGCGCATCTCCCGCGGCAATCCCGGAGGCGAATGCGCGCCGCTCCGTGTCGAGCACGTCGTGCACGGCCGGCGTCGGGATCTTGAACTGACGAAGGAGTGTCGCGAACGCGGTCTTGTCGTCGACCAGATAGTGATACCGCCGCGGGTTGATTCGATCGACGAGCCCGTACCACCGAGCCGTGCTGAGGACCGCCAGCTTCTCGGCGAGCGGAATCCGGGGATCGTACAGGCGGTACATGTAGTACTCACGTCGGCGGGTGCCGATCCGTGCCCAGTAATAGAGCATCCCGAGCGCCTGCCCGAGCAGGCTGCCGCCCCCGTGGTTCTGGGCCGCACGGGCCTGCCGACGCCAGGCCGTCCACCCCGCGTCACCGACGGTCGGTGCGCTGCTGCCGATGGTGGTGCTCATTGCCCGCGTTTGAGCACGACCGTCTGGACGGTCTTGAAGAGGATGAACAGGTCCAGCCCGATCGACAGATTCTTGATGTAGAAGAGGTCGTACTGCAGCTTCTCCATCGAGTCGTCGACGGAGGCGCCATAGGCGTAGCACACCTGCGCCCAACCGGTGAGGCCCGGCTTGACTGCGTGGCGCTGCCCGTAGAACGGGATTTCCCGCGTCAACATCTCGACGAACTCGGGTCGTTCCGGTCTGGGGCCGACCAGGCTCATCTCGCCGCGAAGCACGTTCCACAACTGCGGCAGTTCGTCGAGCCGCACCTTGCGCAGGAAGGCGCCCACCGGCGTCACGCGGGAGTCGTTGCGACTGGCCCACACCGCACCGGTACCCGCCTCCGCATTGACACGCATCGATCGGAACTTGTGTACCGTGAACGTACGGCCATGCTGTCCCACTCGCTTCTGGTGGTACATGGCCGGACCTGAAGAAGACAGCCGCACGGCGATCGCCACCAGGAGCATGACCGGCGCCGCGAGGCAGAGCAGCACCAACGCCGCGAGGATGTCGGCCACGCGCTTGGTCGTCGTGAGCGCCCGTGACTTGCGGAACCCTTCCGAGAAGATCAGCCAGCTCGGTCGGAGGTTCTCGACGGCAATCTTGCCCGTGTACTCCTCGTACACCGAGGCGAGGTGGTCGAAGACGACGCCGTCGAGTTTCATCTCGAGCAGCTTGCCCATCGGCAGTTTTCCCCGGGCATCGGCCAGGCTGACCACCACCCGTTCGACGTTGTTCTCGCGGACGATACGCGGGATGTCGTCCACCGTACCGATGATGTCCACGGTGGCATCGGCATGCGGCCCGTCGGGGTCGACGAAGCCCACGATCTCGGCTCCCAGTTCCTGCCGGCGGCTGCGAAGCTCTTCCGCCAGGCTGACGGCCGCGGCACCGGTGCCCACCACCAGCAGACGTTCGGTCGGACCGACCCGCCCGACCGTGTACTCGAAGGCGAAGCGCCACCCCGCGACCAGCGTGACCACCACGAATGCGGCGATCAGGAAGACGCCCCGACCGATGACGAGCGCCGGGAACCAGAAGTACAGGGCGGCCAGGATCATCGACGACGCACCCAGGGCCTGCAGGATGCGGACGAACAATTCACGCCGGTCGGCGACGACGCGGAGGTCGTACAACTCGGCATAGTAGAGACAGACCTGACACACGCCCGCCACCAGGAGGGCCTTCCAGACGTAGGTACTGATCTCCTCACCCGCGAGCACGTCCTGTCCGAGACGCGCGATCGTGGCGGCGAGCAGCGCGCCGACCAGCAGTGCCGTCTCGAACGAGATCAGCACGGCACTGCGCCACGTCACACGCTGGAGCACATTAGCCATCGAGGATCACGCCTGGCGCGTCGCCGGGTACGTCGACTCGTAGTAGCCGGCGTAGTCGTGCAAGTCCGTGTGGCCATCGCGCGCCCGGTTGAGGATCACGCCGCCGATCCGATGGCGGCCGATGGCGTCGGTGGCACGCTTCACCAGTTCGTATGGCGTGGACTCGGCTCGCAGCACCAGGAAGGTGACGTCGACCATCGCCGCCAGCAGATTGGCGTCCGTCATCAGCGCGACGGGGGGCGTGTCGATCAGGACGAAGTCGAAGGCGTCCTTGGCCTCGACGAGCAGATGCCGCATCCGATCGGAGGTGAGTCCCCCCATCGGATCGCTGTCCGGCCGGCCGGCCGTCAGGAGCGTCAGGCGCGGTGTCACCTGGACGAGCGGTGGCGTGATCGTCGGATCGCGCAGCAGGTCGCCCAGGCCGGTCACGGCCACGGTGTTGAAGACCTGCGCCAGCGATGGCCGACGAAGGTCCGCGTCAATCAGCAGCACACGCCGCGCGTATGAACCGCTCAACGTCAAGGCGAGGTTGACGGCCGACAACGTCTTGCCCTCGCCGGCCACGGCACTCGTGATCATGACGATCTTGGTGTCGCGCTCCATCTGCATGTGGTGCAGGAGGGCGCCGAGCCGGCGGTACTCTTCCACCACCGTCAATGGCAACGCCCCGCCGACGACCCGTTCTGCCATCGCCGGTGGCATGACGTCGGCGGTGACATCGGCCGAACCGCCAGCGCGTCGAATGAGCGGCTCACCCGGCGTGGGAGCAGCCGTGGGCTCGGCGGGGTAGTCGGCCGGCGCCGGACCGGTCTCCGCCGGCCCCGCCGACGGAGGCGCGGTGGCGGGGACCTCGGTCGGCCCTTCGATGTCCCACGGGTTGCCCGCCTCGGTGTCGAC
>Ga0335075_10017609_pt1 | contig 10619 bp, 8 predicted proteins | sample Lox_Sample_24_FD_206723 | JGI IMG/M metagenome (GOLD analysis project Ga0335075, IMG submission 206723) | Soil microbial communities from Loxahatchee National Wildlife Refuge, Florida, United States - Lox_Sample_2.4 | ecosystem: Environmental > Terrestrial > Soil > Wetlands | place: USA: Florida... | reverse complement strand
CATCTACGGCGCCGACGGCAGCCAGCCGTCCGACACCACCTGGCCGTGCGCCGACGGCAACTGCGCTAACTTCGTCACGTTCCTCGACGACGTGGTCGGTGCGATCCAGGCGTCCGGGGTCACGGTCACCTACGACCTATGGAACGAGCCCGACACGTCCGAGTTCTGGGCGCCCGGGGTGGACACCACCCAGTACTTCGAGATGTGGGACACCGCCTACAGCACGATCAAGAGCCTGGCCCCGAGCGCGCTCACGGTCGGGCCCGACTTCGCGGCCGACCCGGCCCAGAACCCGACCGAGTGGTCGGAGTTCCTCGCCCACGTCAAGTCGGCCGGGACCGCCCCCAGCGAGATCAGCGACCACCTCGAGGGCGACGGCGACGACCCGGTCGCGGTGGCGACGTCGATCGACAGCGACTTGTCGACGGCCGGCATCTCCGCCCGGCCGCTTTCCGCCAACGAGTTCCTGCCCGAGAACGAGCAGACGGCCGGGCAGACCGCCTGGTACCTGGCCCGCTTCGCCCAGTCCGGCTACGCCAACGCCGCCCGCGGCAACTGGTCCTCGTGCTGCGTGAACCCGTACCTGGCCGGGACCATCGTCAGCAACGGCAACGGCGGCTACTCCTACACCGGCCAGTGGTGGGCGTTCCGCACCTACGCCGACCTGACCGGCTCGCTCGTCTCCACCTCGGGCGAGGTCGGCAACACCGCGATCTCCGCCGCCGAGGACAGCTCGCATCGGCGGGCGGTGGCCGTCCTCGGCGACATCGGCGGCTACACCGGGGCGGCGTCGGTGACGTTCACCGGTCTGTCCTCGGTGAGCTGGCTCGCCAACGACGGCAACGTCAACGTCACCGTCTACCGGATCCCCGACCAGTCGCCGGAGAACTCGCCCGACGTGGTCACCAACGAGATCGTGAGCGCGTCGAGCGGCTCGATCACCGTGCCGATCACGTTCGAGGACGCGAACGACGCGTTCGCGATCTACCTGACGCCGGGTTTCTCCTCCGGCTTCAGCAGCGCCCTGGCCAACGCCGGCACCGGCCAGTGCATGGACGAGAACGACTGGACCACGGTCTCGGCCGCCCCGCTCCAGCAGTGGACCTGCAACGGCGGGACCAACCAGGCGTTCACCTTCGTTCCGACCGCGTCCGGCTCGAGCAGCTACTACATCCAGCCGATGACCCCGGACTACTGCACCGACGTCAACGGCGACTCGTCCGCCAGCGGCGCCGCGATCATCCAGTTCCCGTGCAACTACGCGAGCAACGAGCAGTTCACGCTGACCTCGGTCGGGACCAACGAGTACCACGTGATCGCGGTCAACTCCGGGCTCTGCGTCGCCCCGTCCGGCGGCTCGTCCGCCGTCGGGACCGCCCTGGTCCAGGTCGCCTGCTCCAGCGCCGACACCACCTGGACGATCACCGAGTGACGGCCGATAGCCAACTTGACATATAGCCAGCGGGTGGTCACAATCCTGCCATGGATGTGAGCGCTCACAACAACACCGAGGCAGATGCGGAGCCGGAAGCAGGCGAGAGCGCCCAATCCCTCAACATCTACGACGTGGCGGGCGCGGCGGGGGTCTCCTACCAGACCGTCTCCCGGGTGATCAACGGCGCGCCCAACGTCAAGCACTCCACCCGCGAGCACGTGCTCGCGACCATCACCAGGCTCGGCTACCGCCCGAGCCGGGTGGCCCGGGCGCTGGCGGGCGGCCGGGTCCAGTCGGTGACCGTGCTGACGTCGGACACGACCCTGTTCGGGCACCGGTCGGTGCTGCAGGGCATCGAGGAGGCGGCCCGCGCGGCCGACTTCGCGATGGGCGTCCGGGTGATCGAGTCCGAGCAGCCGGACGCCGTCCGCGACGCGGTCGACCGGTCCGTGCTGCGCGGCTCGGCCCTGATCGTGGTCGCCTTCGACCGGGCCGGGACCAAGGCGCTCGGCGCCGCCCCGGCCGGGGTGCCGATGGTCGGCATCGTCGAGACGCCGGCCGGCGGCGAAGGCGACGGCCAGCCCTGGGTCTGGATCGACGACTGCCAGGCTGCCGCCGACGCGACCGGGTACCTGCTCGGCCTCGGCCACCGGACCGTGCACTACGTCTCGATTCCGCCGCTGTCGGACGCGACCCCGCGGCGGCTGGCGGGCTGGCGCTCGGCCCTGGAAGCGGCCGGGGTCGCGGTGCCGGAGCCGATCCAGGCGGGCTGGCATCCGCGCTCGGGCTACACCGCCGGGCAGCTGCTCGCGGCCGACCCTGAGGTCACCGCGGTACTGTGCGGGAACGACGACCTCGCCCTGGGGGTGATCAGGGCGATGCGCGAGGCCGGGCGCGCGGTCCCCGAGAGCGTCAGCGTCGTCGGCTTCGACGACATACCGCAGGCGGCATTCCTCACCCCGGCCCTGACCACCGTCAGGCTCGACTTCACCGAGCTCGGCCGGGCCTCGTTCGACCTGCTCAGGGAGCAGATGGGGGCGGCCGCCGTGGACCGCCCGCGACCTAAGCCCGAGCTGGTCATCCGCGAGAGCTCCGGACCCCCGCCAGCCGCCTAGCCCCGGGCCGTAATATTGTCCATGGGTGATATCACTAAAGACTGATAGTCGAGTATTATTGGTCTATGGCAATACGCCGCGACGAGTACCTCGTCACCACCGCCCGGGACCTGGGCGCGGCCCTGAAGTACTTCCGGACGGCGGCCGACGTGACCCAGGCCGACGCGGCCGAGGCGGCCGGCGTCGGGCAGCCCTATCTGTCATCGCTGGAGAGCGGCAAGTTCGGCAGCTCGCTGACCCAGGCCCTGCGGGTCCTTCGCTTCGTCGGCTGCGAGGTCATCGTCCGGCCAAGGACGCCCCGTGGCTGACTCGCTCGTGGCGTGGCTGCACGGGACCCCGGTCGCCGAGCTGACGCGCGCGCCTGAGTTCCGAATCCGGCTGGAGTGGCGCGCCGAGGGGATCGAGCGGTGGGGTCGAGGCAGTCCGGCCTTGTCCGTCGGGCTCCCGGTCGGGGCGCCGATCGGTCCGCGCGATCAGCGCGGCCTCGACTTCTTCGAGAACATGCTCCCCGAGGGGCCCGCTCTCGCCCGGATGGCAGCCCTGGCCGGCGTTCGGCCGGTCGACACCTACGGGATCCTGGCGGCGTTCGGCCGGGACTGCGCGGGCGCGGTCATGCTGCTTCCCGACGGCGAGCAGCCGGGGGATCAGGGCCCCGGCGGGTATGCGCCGATGAAAGCGGCCGACCTCCGGCGGGTGATCGCCGACCTCGACGTCGCGCCGCTCGGCGCAGCGCCCGAGCGCGGCTTCCGCCCCTCGCTAGCCGGCTTCCAGCGCAAGGCGCTGCTCGGGCGCGGAGCCGACGGCAGCTGGCAGCTGCCATCCGGCGATGCGCCCTCGACCTGGATACTCAAGCCCGACGGGCCGCACCCGATGGCGGCCAACGAGGCGGCCTGCCTGCGGCTGGCGGCCGCCTGCGGCCTCGGCGCGGCCGAGACCGAGCTGCTCGACGTGTCCGGGCTGCCGGTGCTGGCGGTCAAGCGCTACGACCGGCTGGCGATCCCGGGCGCGCTCCCGGCCCGATTGCATCAGGAGGACGGCTGCCAGGCGACCGCGACCCCGCCCGGGCTGAAATACCAGGAGCAGGGCGGTCCGGGGCTGCGCGATCTGGCCGAACTGCTCCGGAACTACGGCGCCACGGCCGACGTGATCCTGCTGCTCCGCCGGACCACGTTCAACATGGCCGTCGGCAACGCCGACGCCCACGCCAAGAACTTCTCGATCCTGCACGACGCGGACGACCCGGTGATCAGCCTCGCCCCGTTCTACGACGTGCTGTCGACCGTCGCTCTTGAGCTCGCGGACGGAACCGGCCAGCCGATCGAGGCCGACCCGCACCTGGGCCAGCGGGTCGGCGGTCAGGCTGATATCAGGAAGGTGACCGCGGCCAGCATCATCGACGAGGCAGTGAGCTGGGGGGTGAGAAGACGCACGGCCGGATCGGTCGTGGCCGAGACCCTCGACCGGGTACTCACCGTGATCCCGGACGCCGTCGGCGATGAGCGTGTTCTCGCCGTCATCGGCAGCCGTACCGACCAGCTCAGACGGAGCCAGCGCTGACGTGCCTGATCTCAGCTGGCCGTCCTTGTCGCGAGCCGGCGCAGGCCGAAGCCGGCCGCGAGCCGCAGCAGCTGGAGGGCCAGCACCGGGAGGCCGAGCAGGAGCAGCGGCGGGTCGAGCCAGGCGAGGGCGGCCGCGCCGCCGATCACGACCGCGAACAGCGGCCCGGTGGCCAGCGCGTTCCTGATCCCGAGGCGGACGCAGCGGGTCCAGAACTCGGCCGGCGTGCCGTCCGCCTGCTCCCGCGCCGTCAGCACGAACACGTAGCCGAGGGCGCTGATGGTGACCAGCAGCGCGACTGTGCCGAACCCGAGCGCGAGGCGGCCGCCGGCGCCGCCGCCGACCGCGAAGTGACGCACCTCGAGCACGCCGAGGACAGCCGCCGCCAGCGGCACCCCGACCAGCACCGTCTGCCGCGCCCAGCGCGCGCGAAAGGCGATCAGGAACTCCCGCACTACCTGGTCGTCCCCGTCCTGCCGCCACCGGTCAAGCGCCCGGGTGGCCGCGCTCACCGCAGCCGGGGCGGTCACGACCGGCAGCGAGCAGACGAGCAGGGCGAGGTTGAGCGCGAGGACGTTGAACAGCGCCGCCAGCGCGGCCATGATCCGGGTCCCGAGCAGTCCGGTCATCGGCGCCTCACCCCTTCGTCCCGGTCAGCGCGATCCCCTGGATGAACGTCCGCTGGGTGACGAAGAACAAGACCACAATGGGCGCGGTCGCCGCGGTCGCCCCGGCCATCACCCACGCCCAGTTGGTGGTGTAGTCGCCGAGGATCAGGTCGAGCCCGAGCGAGAGCGGATAGGAGTTCTGGTTGCTGATGTAGATCAGCGGCCCCAGGTAGTCGTTCCAGCAGTAGATGAACTGGAACAAGATCACGGTCGCGAGCGCGGGCTTGGCCAGCGGCAGGATGATCCGGCTGTAGATGAAGAACTCGTTGGCGCCGTCGATGCGGGCCGCCTCCGACAGCGACTGCGGGATCGTCATGAAGAACTGGCGCAGCAGGAACGTGCTGAAGACCGAGCTGCCGAAGAACGTCGGCACCTCGAGCGGCAGGTAGCTGCCGATCCAGCCGAACCGCTTGTACATCACGAACAGCGGGATCAGCGTGCAGATGAACGGCAGGATCATCGTCGTCAGCATCACGTAGAACAGCGCGTCCCGGCCGGGCCACTTGAGCCGGGAGAAGCCGTACGCGACCAGGCTGCTCGAGATCAGCACGCCGACGATCGTGATCGCGGCGTAGACGAACGTGTTGAGGAAGAACCGCCAGATCGGCAGGGCCGCGAACAGCTGCGGGTAGTTGGACCACAGGAACGGGTGCGGCCACCACACGACCGGGAGCTGGAGCGCCTGCCCGTCGGTCTTGAACGAGGTGCCGACCATCCAGATCAGCGGCAGCCCGAACACGCAGCCGAGGAGGATGAGCACGAGGTGCTTGGACGCGCTGGCGCCGATCCGGCGCAGTTGCCTGGTCACCGTTCCTCGTTTTCGTAGTAGACCCAGCGGGACGACGTTTTCAGCAGCACCACGGTCACGATGAGGACCAGGATGAACAGCAGGAACGCCATCGCCGAGGCGTATCCGAGGTGCAGGTACTGGAACGCCTGCTGGTAGTAGTACGTCACGTAGAACATCGTCGAGTTGCCGGGGCTGCCGGGCGGGCTCTCGATGACCTGGGCCTGGGTGAAGTACTGGATCGAGAGCACCAGCGACAAGATGACGTTGAACAAGATGATCGGGCTGATCATCGGGATCGTCACGTAGCGCAGCCGCTGCCACGGCCCGGCCCCCTCCAGCGACGCGACCTCGTACATCTCCTTCGGCACGCCCTGCAGCGCGGCCAGGTAGATGACCATCGGCTGGCCCATGCCCCACAGCCCGAGCAGGATGAACGTCGGCTTGGACCAGGTGATCGAGAAGAACCAGGCCGGCCCGTTGATGTGCACGTCGGCCAGCAGCGCGTTCACGATGCCGAACGACGGCTGGAAGATCCAGACGAAGATCAGCGAGGACGCCACCACCGGCACGATCGATGGAATGTAGAACAGCGTCCGGTAGAACGCCTGCCCGCGCACGTTCATGTTCAGCAGCATGGCCAGGCCGAGCGCCGCGATCGTCGAGAACGGCACCTCGATGACCGTGTAGTAGAACGTGTTGAACAGCGCCGTGCGGAACGTGGCGTCGTGGACCAGAGCGTCGAAATTCGCCAGGCCGGTGAAGGTCGGATTCCCGATCCCGGTGAAGCTGGTGAAGCTGTAGTACAGGGTCGCGAAGAACGGGTAGAGGTAGAACCCGCAGAACCCGATGATCCAGGGGCTGACGAACAGCAGCCCCAGCCATAGCCGTCGCGACCCGGGGGATCGAAGGGCCGGAACGGCCGCGCGGCTGGTCATCCGCGCCTGGGTTGTCAGCAGCATGCGTGCCTCTACCTCTACCTCGTTCGTCACGGTGGTGCCGGTTACGCTAGCGGCGCCGTCAGCCGCCGGCCGCGCTGTTGGCCTGCTGGTCGATGTAGGCCAGCGCCTGCTGCGGCGTCTTGCTCCGCTCGGCGATGTCCTCGGTCGCGGTCGCCTCGGCCGTCTCGAACTCCGACTCGGTGGCGGTGAGGGTCGGCGCGACCGAGGCCGAGCTCGACATCTGGTCCACGAACACGTTCAGCCACGGGTTGGCCTTGAGCCAGGCCTGGTAGGCCGGCTGCTTGACGATCGACGGCGAGGCCGGCATCCAGCCTCCCTTGGGATCGATCGTCGAGGTGAACGTCTCGTTGTCGTAGCCCGCCAGCCAGGCGGCGAAGGTGAACGCGGCCCGCGGGTTGGCGGCGCCCTTGGGGATGATGTTGTAGTTGCCCTGGCCGAACGTGCTCGGCTGGCCGACGGTGCCGGGGAACGCCACCACGCCGAAGTTGCTGCTCATGCTCGGGTTGGTCACCGGGATGTTCTGGGCGCCCTCCCACGGCCCGTCCATGTCGAAGCCCATCTTGCCCGCGACGAACGGATCGTCGTCGCCGCCGGCCACCGCCCCGTACGCGGCCTGCATGGCCTCGACGTCCGAGAGCGGGTAGTTGTCGTACTGGGCCAGCCAGTTCGCCTCGGTGGCGGCGGCCGGGCAGGTCTCGAAGCTGTACTGGCCGGCCGAGTTGAAGCAGTTGACCGCGCCGAAGAAGCTGCCGTAGTACTCGAAGCCGGCGTTGTCGCCCGCGTCCGGGTCGAAGCCGATCTGCTCGAGCTTGCCGCCGGAGATCTTCCACTCCTTGGCCTGGTCGGCGTAGAGCTGGGCGAGCGTGGTCGGCGGCGAGGAGATGCCCGCCGCCTTCAGCATGGACTTGTTGTAGTACAGCGCCCACGAGTTCATCGACATCGGCAGCGCGTACAGCGTCCCCTTGTACTCGCCGCCCTGCAGCGCGATCGGGTACTCCCACTTCTCCAGCCCGGAGTACGTCCCGGTCAGGTACGGGGCCATCGACTGGATGGTGCCGTCGGCGGCGTACTCGCCCAGCACCGGGTTCCACTCGGTGAACACCGACGGCGGATCGCCGGCCGCGATCTCGGACAGCAGCTTCGCGTCTCCGGTCGCGCTGGGGATGTTGGACTCGGTCACGTGGATCGTGGGGTGGGTCGAGTTGAACTCGGCCACCATCTGGTTCAGCAGGGTAAGGGTGTTGCCCGACCACATGGTCTGCCAGGTGATGTCGGCGACCCCGGTCGACGAGCCGGCGCTGGTCGACGACGTCGAGGTCGAGGTCGAGGCGGCCGGGCCGCCGCAGGCCGCGAGGGTGAGCACGGCGCTGGTGGCGAGCAGCGCGGCCGGCGCCGCCCAGCTTCTCACCCGGCGTCCGCGCGGGATGTTATCGGTCACAAGTCGCTCCTTCGTTGGTGCTTCTGCTGTCCGTTCCAGTTGCTCTGCTGCCGCGGCTCACAGTTTGGGTGGACTTGTGTGAGCGCTCACATCCATGGAAGGATTGTGACCGCTCACAATTTGATCGTCAAGGGCGCTGTCGTCACGATTTGACCCGCGTGACCGGCGGACGACCCGGACCGGGCTACGAGGAGGCTCGCTTGGCGAGCGCAGCTGAACCACTGATCGGCATACCGGACGAGGCCCTCGACCTGCGGATCGAGGTGGGGGCGGACGCAATGGCGAGGATCGTCCGGCTGGCCCCCCGGTCCGATCAGGCCACGGCGGCCGACCGCGCCGGGCCGCCGCCGTCTCAGCCCGTCGACGCGGCGCTGCCGCTGCTCGACGTGGTGCTGGCGGGGGAGGGCAAGGCCTGGTCGGGGGATCGCTACTGCGAATCGGAGGCCGGCGGCCGGTTCCGTTACGCCGGTTATCAGCGGTCCGACCTGCCCGGCGGCTGGCGGGAGCTGCGGGTGGACCTGGCCGACCCGGTCAGCGGCCTGCGGGCCGAGGTCTTCTACCGGGTGCTGGCCGGCCGGGGCGGGCTGCGCTGCTGGGTGCGCCTGACCAACGGCGGGGCCGAGCCGGTGACGGTCGAGTCGGTGACCTCGTTCTTGTGCGGCGGCCTGTCCGGCGCGCCGGCGCCCGCCGACGACGGCGGCTGGGCGCCCGACAACGTCGCCGACCTCGACGTGCTCTGGGCCGAGAACGACTGGCTGGCCGAGGGACGCTGGCGGCGCCGGGCCCTGCGCGACGCGCTGCCCGACCTGAACCGGCAGGTGCACGGGGCCGACCCGCGCGGCCGGTTCGGCCTGACCAGCGCGGGCACCTGGTCGTCGGGGGTCTACCTGCCGATGGGGGCGGTCGTCAGCCGGTCCGGCGGCCACGCCTGGGCGTGGCAGATCGAGCACAACGGCGGCTGGCACTGGCAGACCGGGGAGTGCACGCACCGCCATCTCGCGACTGGCCCGGGCCCGCACGGGCGGCACGCGCCGCCGGGGTCGCCCACCGGCGCCTATCTGGCGCTGCTCGGTCCGGCCGACACCGAGCACGGCTGGCAGGTCACGCTGCCACCGGGCGGCACGTTCACGACCGTGCCGGCCGCGGTGGCGGTCAGCGCGGGCGGGTTCGAGGGAGCCGTCGCCGCCCTGACGGAGGTCCGCCGCGCGATCCGCCGCCCGCGCGAGGACGCCCGGCGGCTGCCGGTGATCTTCAACGACTACATGAACACGCTGATGGGCAACCCGACCACCGAGCGGCTGCTGCCGCTGATCGACGCGGCGGCCGGGGTCGGGGCCGAGTACTTCTGCATCGACTCCGGCTGGTACGCCGACGCCGACGAGAGCTGGTGGGACACGGTCGGCGCGTGGAAGCCGTCCGCGACTCGCTTCCCGGCCGGCCTGGGCGAGGTGCTCGACCGCATCCGCTCGGCCGGGATGGTGCCCGGCCTCTGGCTCGAACCCGAGGTCGTCGGGGTGCACAGCCCGGTCGTCGGGCTGCTCCCGCCGGAGGCGTTCTTCCAGCGGGATGGCCGCCTGGTCACCGAGCACGGCCGGCACCACCTCGACCTGCGGCACCCGGCGGCGGTCAAGCACCTCGACGAGGTGGTCGACTTCGTCGTCGGCGACCTCGGCGTCGGCTACCTCAAGCTCGACTACAACATCGAGATCGCGCCCGGTCCCAACAGCGGCGGCCTCAGCCCGGGGGCCGGGCTGCTCGAGGCGAACCGCGCGCAGCTCGACTGGCTCGACGCCGTCCTCGACCGGCATCCCCGGCTGGTGCTCGAGAACTGCAGCTCGGGCGCGATGCGGACCGACTACGCGCTGCTGTCCCGGTTCCAGCTCCAGTCCACCAGCGACCAGCAGGACCTGCTCCGCTACCCGCCGATCGCGGCCGCCGCGCCGGCCGCGATCGTGCCCGAGCAGGCCGCCAACTGGGCCTACCCGCAGCCGTCGTTCACCGACGACGAGATCGCGTTCACGCTCTGCGGGGCGATGCTCGGCCGCATGTACCTGTCCGGCCACCTCGACCACATGAGCGGCCGGCAGCGCGAGCTGGTCGCGGACGCGGTGCGGGTGCACAAGGAGCTGCGCGCGGAGCTGGGCAGCGCGCTGCCGTTCTGGCCGCTGGGGCTGCCGGGGTGGGACGATCCCCGGCTCGCGCTCGGCCTGCGCACGACCGGGGCCAGCTATCTGACCGTGTGGCGGCGCGGTCCGGAATCGAAGCCGGTCATCACCGTCCCGGTTCCGCACCTGCGGGGCCGGGCAGGCGCCGCCGACGTGCTCTTCCCGAGCGCGGCCGGGGCGGAAGCGAGCTGGGATGACGCCGACGGCGTGCTGTCGGTGCGGCTGCCGCGGTCGCCGTCCGCCTGCCTGATCCGGCTCGGCGCGCGATGAGCGCGCGGCGGTACGCGGTCGTCGGCACCGGCGCCAGGGCCGGACTGTACATCCGAGCGCTGGCCGGCCGCTTCGCCGCCGACGCGGCCATCGTGGCCTGGTGCGATCCGAGCCGGACGCGGATGAGCTACTACGACGAGATCCTGGCCAGGTCCGGCCGCCCGTCGCCCGCCCGGTACGCACCCGAAGACTTCGGGCGGCTGCTGGAGGCCGAACGGCCGG
>Ga0335075_10017607_pt1 | contig 10619 bp, 7 predicted proteins | sample Lox_Sample_24_FD_206723 | JGI IMG/M metagenome (GOLD analysis project Ga0335075, IMG submission 206723) | Soil microbial communities from Loxahatchee National Wildlife Refuge, Florida, United States - Lox_Sample_2.4 | ecosystem: Environmental > Terrestrial > Soil > Wetlands | place: USA: Florida... | reverse complement strand
TTCAGCGCGGGTCGCAGCGACCAGGTGTCGACACTCCAGTCGGCGAGTCCGAGCTGCCGGAGTTGCGGCAGGTTCTGCCGGCCGAACTCGCTGTACGCATAGTAGGTGTCGTCCGTATGGCCGAACAGGCCCATCACCGTGGGCGCAAAGCTGAGATTTTGGCTGGTCCAGAACCGGGCTCCGCCGCCGAATTCTATTGCGAAGGTCCTCAGCTTGCTCGTGTCACCCGCAAGCTCGGCGGTCTCTACGTGGTCCGATGATTCCACATAGCCCATGTTGCCCTGTAAGTGGGGCTGCCAACCGATATTCGTGTCGCCCAGGGGCACTGGATCGCCGACGTCTCCGTAGCCGCCGATCTTGGTCACGGTGGTGTCCACGTCGGCGCCCTGGGCACCGAGTGCGCCGGTCGAGTGAAAATTGCCGTCCGACAGCCCGAAGTCACCTCCCAGAATCGTCATCGCTTCGACGCGTGCACCGATGACATCCCGGATCGCTGCGGCCTGAGCCGGTGAGATCTGGGCTTGAGAGGTTGCGGGAAAGGCGCTGAGCAGCGCCAAAGCCAGGAGGCCCAGTGCGCGTGCGGATGCTGCCGCCAGGAAGGACTTGGACACGCTCAACGGACCCACGGTACGATCGAGTCGTGCCGGAGATGAAGCTTGATCACTTCCACCGGGTGTATGGTGATTGCGTCTCCGGCCCCGATGCCCTTCATTTGCGTGAGCAGCGCGACCTTCAAGGTTTGCCTTCGGCCGTTCGCGTACTGAACTTCCATCACGCGATAACTCGGATTGACGAGCAGCACGTGAGCGTCCGGACTCCTTTTCTCGTGTGGCGGCGCGACGTATATGGTCAGCTCATCCCTGAGCGTGGCCTTTACCGTATCCCCGGTATGCAGGTCGTCCCAGTTGCGCACGCGCCTCCCGATCCCATAAGACAGCGGCACCCCGTTGACGCTGAGCACGAGGATCCGCGCGGCTCGGTCCACTGATTCGACCTTCGCGGAGCTCGCCACCCCCTCGACCTCGACCTCGCCAGCGATGACCCGTGGTTCGCCCGGGGGACGAATGTCGGCATTGGGCGCTATCCAGCAACCGGACAAGGACACGGCGATGCTTGCACCCAGAAGCGCCCTCGCACCGGAGTATGAGCGACATCGAAAGTATGTCTGCGTACGCAAGCGATGCCCACTCCACTCGTTGACCTGCAGGAAGTATCTTACCAGCCTTCCTGGGACTTACCTTGAACGGACCGCTCGTGGGCTTGAATCGCTCTGACGTTCGAGCGGATTGCCCCGTCATGACCGCCTGTCGGGGTCCCGTCATCGCGCTCGCTGAGCGCCACACGCCCGTGCCCTGATCGCGCGGACTCGAGCCGGAGATGGGATTGGGAGCTCTCGCCGGGAGAGCTCGATGCCCGCGCCACCCGGTCGCCGGGCTCCGCCGAGTTGTAGTCGACGAGCCACGCTCGCCACCTCTCGCCACAATGCACTTGCGGCGTCCTCTTGCGACCGACAGACGACACGCTAGTGGAGGCATGCGGGCACGACAAGCGTTGCGCGATGGATGCTGCATTTCGCGCGAGTGAACGAACCAGCGCTGTCGCGAAAATCAGCAGCATGCGCTGCCCCCCTTTAGAGGTAGTCCCGCTTCATTCACTGGGTAGAAACGCAGCATCGCCAGCATGTGGATTGTCTGGCCGGCGCCCTGCCCCCAGGATTCCCTGGCAGTGAGAATCAAGGGTTCCCTCGTCAGCCGCCTCGTTGCGCTGAGCGCAGCGTGGGGTTGGCTCGTCCTGGTGATCACCGGCCTCGTTTGCGCAGCGAGCACAGAGTACGTCATGAGCCATTTCGCCATGACGACTGACACCAGCACCCTGCTCTCGCCCAAGCTTCCCTGGCGAGCGCGTCAGTCAGCCTTCGACAAGGCCTTCGCGACTGACGGCTCGAATCTCGTCGTGGTGATCGACGGACGAACACCCGAATTGAGCGAAGAGGCTACCGCCAGGCTCGCGGCGGCCATCAGCGCTCAGCCTGCATTGTTCCGCTCGCTCCAGCGGCCGGATGCCGGACCGTTCTGGGCGCACGACAAGCTGCTCTTCGCATCGACCGTCGAGGTGAAGAAGTTCACTTCGCAACTGCTCGAGGCGCAGCCATTCCTCGGATCCATGGCTACCGATCCGTCGCTGCGTGGCCTCGCCAACACGCTCTCTCTCACGATGCAGGGCGTGACTGGCGGCCAGAGCTCGCCGCAGCAGCTTCGCATCCCGATCCGAAAGCTCGCCGATGCATTCGACGATCTGTCACACGGCAAGCCCGCCTTCTTTTCCTGGCGTGGCCTCTTGACCGGCGAGGCGGCGGATACCCGCGAGCTGCGGCACATCATCCTCGTCGATCCGGTTCTCAACTTCGCCCGGCTGCGGCCAGGGCAATTGCCAATCGATGCCATCCACGCCACGGCGACCCGGCTCGGGCTGGATAGCGCGCACGGCGTGCGCGTTCGGGTAACGGGTCCAGTGGCGCTGCAGGACGACGAGTTCGCGACCTTGGCACAGCGCGCCGGCTCGATCACTCTGGTCGCCATCGGCGCAATCCTGCTGATGCTTTGGCTTGCAGTGCGATCGCCCCGGCTGATCGCCTCGATACTGGTCACCATGATCGCCGGGCTGGTGGCCACCACCGGGCTCGGTCTCGCCCTGTACCATCGGTTCAACCTGATCTCGGTCGCCTTCATCCCGTTGTTCGTCGGGATGGGCATGGATCTCGGCATTCAATTCAGCGTGCGCTACCGCGCGGAGCGCAAGCCCGGATCGGACGTCACTCCGGCCTTGATCGCGACAGGGCACGCGATGGGCAAGTCGTTGATCGTCGCGGCCACCGCCATCGCTGCGGGCTTTCTCGCCTTTGCGCCCACTGCGTACTACGGCGTCTCCCAACTGGGGGTAATCGCCGGGCTCGGCATATTCGTTGCGCTTGCGCTGTCCCTCACACTGTTGCCGGCGCTGATCGCACTCACTCGGGCTCCGGGTGCTCCCCGGAGCCGGCCGAGTGCACGCCTGACAGCGGTCGACGACTATGTTGCGCGCCACCGGGAATCGATCGTCGGCATCGGTGCGGCGGTGGCGCTGGCCTCCTTCGTCCTGCTGCCGCAGTTGCAGTTCGATTTCAATCCGATGCACCTGCGCAGCTCTAAAGTGGAATCGGTCGCCACGCTCGACGATCTGATGCGCGACCCGGACCGATCGCCGAACACATTGGAGGTCATCCGCCCCAGCCTTGCAGCGGCCGACCGGCTTGCCCGGATCTTCCGCAACGACCCCACGGTTGCCGGCGCGCGGACGCTCTCGAGCTTCGTTCCGACCGACCAGCCGCAGAAGATCGCGCTCATTGCCGACGCCGCAAACCTGCTGGATCTCACTCTGAATCCGCTCGACGTTGCCCCGCCCCCCACGGACGTGCAGGTCATCGACAGTCTCCATCGGGCCGCCGCGAAGCTGCGCCAGGGGGCGATCGCAGACCCGGCGATCCGCGCGGATGCCGACAGGCTGGCCGATGATTTCGACCGACTGGCCGTGGGCAGCCCGGCAATGCGAGCCCGCGCGGCACAGATGGTCGTTCCCGGCTTCGTCACCACACTCGGGCAATTACGCGACCTGTTACACCCTCGGCCGGTTGCCATCAAGACGCTCCCGCCCGATATCGTGCATCAATGGCTGACGGCTGACGGCCGGGCACGTGTATCCGTCCTGCCGAAGGGCGACTCGAACAATGATGCGGTGCTCCGCCGGTTCGCCGCCGCTGGAATCAGGATTGCGCCGGATGCCACCGGCACGGCGGTCTACATACAGGACTATGCTCGAGCCGTGGTCGCTGCCTTCATCGAGGCGGGCGTGCTGTCGTTCGTGGCCATCTCCTGCCTGCTGTTCGCAGTACTGCGCCGCCTGCGCGATGTCGCTATCACCATGGCCCCCATCGTACTGACCGGTCTCCTGACCATGGACACCTGCGTGTTGATCGGCCAGCCGCTCAACTTCGCCAACATCATCGCGCTGCCTTTGCTGTTCGGGATCGGCGTGGCGTTCCACATCTACTTCGTCATGTCCTGGCGCGCCGGCGGCTCGCACCTTCTCACATCGAGCCTGGCCCGGGGAGTATTCTTCAGTGCGCTCGCGACGGCGACCGGCTTCGGTAGTCTGTGGGCCTCGAAACATCCGGGAACGGCCAGCATGGGTGAGCTGCTGATGATATCTCTGGTATGGACACTCGCCTCCGCGCTGCTCTTCCAGCCGGCCCTGATGAGCCTTGCGTCCCGCAAGACATCCATGCGGCAACCGGCCGCAGGCCCGGCCTTCGCCTTGGGCCGCGGTCCTGCCCGTCGCGAGCGGCGCGATCCCTGATTCGGCGGCGATTGTGATATTGTCGAGCACCGCAGCAGTTCGCGCGAGAGCCGCCCATGGTCACGAGATTCGCGACGTTTCTCTGTATGCTTCTGCTTCTGGCTCCTGCCGCGAATTCGGCCTATGCCGCGGCAGCTGAGCCCGCTGTCACGCAGGTGAAGACCCTGACGAGCGCGTTGCTCAAGGCCATGAAGGCCGGTCCGCACACATCCGTGACGGCGAGATACCGCAACCTCGAGCCTGTGATCGAACAGACTTTCGCGCTGCCGTTCATGACGCGCCTATCCGTGGGCCCGGATTGGGCAAAATTCTCGCCCCAGCAGCAGACGCAATTGGTGGCGGCGTTCAGCCGCTACACCATCGCCAATTACGCTCACAATTTCGACGACTTCAACGGACAGCGCTTTGACATCGACGACAACGTGGTCAATCGCGGTCCGGACAGGATCGTCCGCACGACCCTTACATCTCCTGGCGGGACACCCACCAGCCTGCTTTACCGCATGCGCGAGGTCGACGGAGTCTGGAAGATCGTCGACGTCTTTTTCAACGGTGTCAGCCAGCTCACCCTGCACCGGGTTGATTTTGCCTCGGCGATCGGCTCCGGAGGCGCTTCCGCCCTGATAACCTACCTGAACAAGCTGAGCGACGGTCTCATGAAGTAGTCGCCTGGGCGGCCGCCGCCCTGGCGCAGACTCGAAGGGCCATGAGCGCTGGCTGGAAGATCAGCGCCGACACGAGCGTCCAGACCAGCGATATCATCAGCAGCTTGCCCATGCCCGCCGTTCCGGGATCCTTCGAGGCCCAGAGGCTGCCGAAGCCGGTCGCCGTCGCGAGCGCACTGAAGAATACCCCACGAGCCAGGCTCGATGTCAGCAGGTGTGAGCCGCCGGCGCGCCAGGACATGACGAAGTAGATGTGGAACGCCACGCCGATCCCGAACAGCAACGGCAGGGCGATGATGTTGGCAAAATTGAGCGGCTGTCGAATGACCACGCAGATACCCATGGTCAGAAGTCCGGTCAGTATGATCGGAGCCATGGTGACCGCCACGTCGCGTATGTGGCGCAGCACGATCAGGAGCAGGCCGCAGATGGCGATGAATGACAGCACTCCCGCCTGGATGAAGGCATCGACGACGGCCCGGGCGTAGTCCTGAATGTAGACCGCCGTACCCGTCGCCTCCGGCGCAATCCTGATTCCAGCGGCGACGAAGCGACGGAGCACCGCATCGTCGTTCGAGTCGCCCTCGGGCAGGACGGAAACACGTGCCCGGCCGTCAGCCGTCAGCCACTGACGCACCAGATCGGGCGGCAATGTCTTGATGCTGACTGGCTCGGGGAGCAACAGATCGCGGATCTGCGCGAGTGTGGTGACGAAACCGGGGATGAGCATCTGCGCCGCCCGCGCTCGCACGGCGGGACTGCCCCGCGCGAGCTCATCGAGCGCATCGGCGAGGCTGCGGGCGTCCGCCCGCAGCGCTGGATCTGAGATCGACGCCCGACGGAGCTGCGTGGCGGCACTATGGAGACTCTCGATGACCTGCACGTCCGTGGGGGGCGGTGCGACGGCGATTGGATTCAATGTGAGATCCATGAGGTTCGCGGCGTCCGCGATCAGGGCGATTTTCTGGGCCTGGTCGCTCGGAATGAAACTCGAGAGAGTGCGCGCGCCGTAAACCGTCGGGTTGCTGCGGAAGATCCGGGCAACCCGATCGGCTGCGGCGAGGTTGGGTTGAATGACCTCCATGGTATTCGGCGACTCATCCGGGTCCTTCATCAGATCGGAGAGCGTCGCCACCGACTCGACGCCTGAGTTGCGCAGGTGCATCGGATTGAAGTCGAAGTGCAGCAGAGGCAACAGCATGGCGGAGATCACCGCCGCCCCGACCCCGGTGGCGACCACCTTGGCTCGGTGGTGCAGAATGTAGGTCTCGAGCTGCGTCAAGCGCGCGCCGGCTCCGACTCGGAGGCAGCCTGGAGGCCGCGTGAGCGCGATCAGGGCCGGCAGCAGCGTGAGGCTCAGAGCGACCGCCATCAACATGCCGAGTCCGGCTATCACCCCGAGTTGCGCGATGCCGTAGTACCGGGTGGGTGCGAAGGCGAGAAATCCCACGCCGATCGCGGCCGCCGCCAAGGTCAGCGACCTTCCCATGATCCGTCCGGTCGCGACGAGAGATTGCCACACGCTCTTTTGCGTGCAGTGTTCCACGCGATACCGCACGCTGAATTGAATGCCGAAATCCATTCCCATCCCGACGAACAACGGGATGAAGGCGACCGAAATGACGTTGAACCGATGAAAAAGAGCCAGACCCAGTCCGGTAGCCGTCACCAGGCCCGCGAGCGTCGTCACCAGAATGGACGCGATCAGCAAGGGCGAACGTACCGCGAACCAAAGCATCAGAATGATTGCGCCGCCGGCAAGACCGGCGATCAGACCGACGCGTTGCGCCAGGGTCGCGAATTGATCGTCCTGCAGCGGAACCGAACCCGTCAGGCGAACACGCACGCCGTGGGCCTCATCGAGCTGCAGCCGTTTGGCAGTGTCCCGGATCGCCGCGATCGGCCGTTTGCCGGGCTGCAGTTGGCTGAAGTCGAGCACCGGATCGACCAGGATGATGTGTCGCAGCTCGCGCCGATCCGCTGCCTGCCCCGTCATCAGGTTTTGCCAGGAGAAGAAGTGCGGCTTGCCGCGATTCACGTCCTGGAGCGCCTCGGCCAAGGTCCGCAGGGGAGCGTCGAGCCGCTGCGCGGAGGCTTGGCCGGAGTTGGCCCCTTGCGCCATCAGCGAAAGCGTGTTCGTGAGACCGCGCAATGAGGGATCGGACGCCATCGATCCCAGGAATGGCTGGACCGCGAGGAGTTGGGCGATGACCTTCTTGACGTCCGCGGTCGACTCGAAGAGCAGGCCTTCGTGGGCCCAGAATGGCCCGCTATCGGGCCTGCGGACCGAGTGGAACAGCCTGGATTGCGCGCCGAGACCCGCAGCGAGCCTGGCAGCAGCCTCTTCGCTCAATTCCGGTGTCTGCCCGTCGACGACCACGACGATATTGGAGTCGTCCTGCGGGAATAACCTGTCGAACGTGGCCTGCCGCACCCGCCACGGGAGCTTCGATGAGAGGAGCGCCGAGGTGTCGGTAGTCATGGCGAAATGGCTGATGACGTACAGAGTCGTCGCCGTGCAAAGGATGATCGCCAGCGCCACGACGATCCACGGCCGCGAGGCGCTCGCTCCGACCAGCCGCCCGATCACTACGTCGTCGAGAATTACCGGCCGGGGAGCCCTGGTCAGCCGGTCGTTGTGCAAGTGCGGTGCCGAGGTGCTCATTTGGGGTCGCCCGGATCGAGCGGCGGCAGGTTGGGGATGTAGTTTTCCTCCCCTTCATGGACCTTGTAAGCGCGCAGTTGAAACCAGGCACTGCGAACGAACGCATACGGATCAAAGGCACTGTCGATCACATTGTCGGACGGCAACGCGTTCGCTCGCGTATCGAGGGCACCGACCCCGAACAGACTCAAGCTCAAAGCCGTGTTATTGACGATGCCATCGACGGTCATGTACCGGTCCGGCACTCTGCCAATTGCGTCGCGAACGTCCGACGGACCGATGAGCGGCAGCACGAGATATGAGCCGGTATGTACTCCCCATCTGCCAAGGGTCTGCCCGAAGTCTCTGTCGTGCTTTGCGAGCCGCAGCGAGCTTGCGGGATCGAGCAGGCCGCCTATGCCGACGGTCGTGTTCACCACCAGGCGCGCCACGTCGTTGGGCAAATCCCGAAACTCAGCCTGGAAAATGTCGTTGCCGATCGTGACCGTATAGTGGATGTTGCTCAGAAAATTCGAAACGCCGGTGCGCAAGGGCCCCGGAATGACCTTGACGTAGCCGCGTGCCAAAGGCCGGAAGAACCCATGGTCAAGGGCAGTATTGAACTTGAACATGGCGCGGTTGAACCGCTCGAAATGATCGCGCGGATCCCGCACGCTGCCCGGCGGCAGGCTGGCGCAGCCGCTGGCGCCGCAAGCCATGACCAAGGTTGCGGCCACGGCGAGACCGGGGAGCGCTGTGCGCTCGCACAATCTCCCGCCGCTGCATCGTGACAACGGTGCCCAGGTTCCCATGGAGAGAATTCTCGAGAGGCATGATCTCCCCGCTCCGCCTCGATGAACTCTAGGAGATGCGGCCAGGGAGGACAATCAGGCCCGTGGATATGCAGTGTTTCGCCGAGGTAAATGCTGATTACCGGTGGCAGAGGCGTGATGATACCCCGGACGCCGGTGCCGCGCCGAGCCTGCGGCGCAGTACGCCGATATTTGCCGCTTTGCGAGAGCGAGACGCCGAGCAGACGGCCGATGCCGTACGTTGCGGCAGCCGCAGGTATCGGCGACCGCCGGCCCGAAGGCCCGCAATTCAGCGACGTGGGGCTCCTGACCCAGGCGGCCGCAGCCGGACAGGGCGTCGCGCTCGGTCAGAGCGTCATCGTCGCCGACGACCTTGCGGCCCGGGCGGCTGATCGAGCCCTTCAAGCTCCGCATTCCGAGCGGTCTGGCGTACTACCTCGTCGCGCCCCCGGAGGTGTTGCAGAGCCGGGCAGTGGCGGCGTTCCATCGCTGGCGACGGCAGCAGGTCGCGCAGGCACGGCACTGAGCGTGGCTCCAAGGCCGCAAGCAGCCGGCGCGCTCGATCGGTAACCGGCGCTCGCCAGCGATGCGAGCGCCATCAGCGCAAAAGTGAGCGTCGCGACGCCGGCGGTAAATGTAGCAACCAGCAGGATGTGAAGCATGCGCACCTCGTCTCTTGAATGAGATTGAGACCATCCCGACTCTGACAGGTCACCGACTTTACTTGCGCGTGAGCGCGCACGGAACCGCCGCGGAAGGCATGTATCGTTTCCCGTGAGGAAACCCCGCCCGGCCGGCGGTGATTTCCTTTGCAGAAACGCTCCATATCTCCTGCACGGATTGCAACCTCCACCCGGCGAACCTAGGCTGGAGGCGCATGGATACGCTGACGGGCATCAAGGTGTTCCTGGAGGTGGTCGGCTCGGGCAGCTTCGTAGGCGCCGCCGAGCGGCTCGATCTGTCGACCGCGACGGTGAGCAAGCACGTGATGCATCTCGAGCAGCGGATCGGCGTCCGTCTGCTCAATCGCAACAGTCGCTCGTTGAGCCCCACGGAGCCCGGCCGGATCTATTTCGAGCGTTGCAAAGTCATCCTCGATGATCTCGAGGAAACCGAGCTCGAGCTTGGCTCCCTGCGAACGACCCCGCGCGGCACTCTGCGGGTCACCTGTCCGAGCTGGTTTGCGAGTCAGCGGATGGCAACGTTGATCGAGCAGTACCGGGAGCGCTATCCGCAGATCGTCGTTGACATCTCGTTCGAGGACCGATTCATCGATCTCGTCGAGGACGGCTGTGACCTCGCGCTGCGCATGACGACGAGGCCGGAGTCCCTTCCCGCCGGCTTGGTCGCCCGTCCCGTGCGGTCGCTCCCGTTCCTGGTGGCGGCGTCTCGGGATTACGTGAGGCGAAACGGAGCTCCCACATCGCCGGAAGACCTTGCCACGCACGACTGCATTGCCGTGGGCGCCATGGACGCCTGGGTGTTCGAAGGACCGGGCGGCAAGACGGAAGTGCCGGCGAGAATCGTGCAGCGTGTTCGTTCCACGGCGGCGGCGCCGCACGTTGTCGCCGCCGGCGTGGGTCTCGCACCGTTACCGCTCACGATTTTCGAGGAGCCGGCATTCAAGGATGTTCTGACGCCGGTGCTCACGGAGCACCCGCTCCGCCAGACGACGCTGTATGCGGTTTACATCGGCCGCAGGTACGTTCCGCTCAAGATCCGCAGCTACATCGACTTTTCGGTGGAATTCGTTTCGGCATCAGCGGCTGTCCATCGCGCCGGCGATTGAAATCCCGCTCGCCAAAGGACATGACATGTTTGACGGCAGCTTCGAAGATGATCGGTACGGCTCGATCGCCTTTCTGGACGGCTCCGCCGCGCCCGATCCCGGACCCCGGGGCGCCGAGAGGCGGCGCCAGCGGTCGCAGTCCGGGCGGCGAATCGCACTGACGGATTCGGCGGCGCACGTACTGACCGACTTCACCTGGGATGCGCCGGTCACGGTTGCGGTGGACCGCTTCATCGACGACGCCTTGCGCGACATGATCGCTGCCGGCGTTCGGGCGCTCCTCGTGATGCGCGGCGAGGTCGTCGTCGGTCTCATCA
>Ga0335075_10017605_pt1 | contig 10620 bp, 9 predicted proteins | sample Lox_Sample_24_FD_206723 | JGI IMG/M metagenome (GOLD analysis project Ga0335075, IMG submission 206723) | Soil microbial communities from Loxahatchee National Wildlife Refuge, Florida, United States - Lox_Sample_2.4 | ecosystem: Environmental > Terrestrial > Soil > Wetlands | place: USA: Florida... | reverse complement strand
AGCGCCTTGGCCGCGGTGGCCGGGGGATCCTCGTCCCACAGCTCGTCGATCAGCCGCTCGGTTGAGACGAGGTCGGTCGGCGTCTCCAGGAGCAGGGTGGCGAGCAGCAAGCGCTGCTTGGCCGATGGCATCGACAAGGGCACGGGACCTCCCGCCCTGCGAGCCAGCAGCGGGCCGAGCACGCCGAACTCCAAGGCTCGATTAGGCCGTTACCAGGGCATGTCGGGCGATTCGCCGCCGACGGCCGGCGCGACTTTACCGGCGGCTTACCGATGACTTGCCGGCTGTTCGCAAGCTCCCCGCCGTGTTTGATCGCAACTGATTCTCGACCCGATGCCGTCCACAGCACCGCGTGCTGGAGGCTGTTGCCCAAACGGGAGCCATTGTGGGCGGTACACGACCACCCGGACGATCGAGGGCGAACTCTGGCGATTCAGCTGACACATGTGAAGCGCCAGCGCCAAAGTTTGGCCCGGCCCGGGTCTCGGCCCGGAGGCAGTTGTTATCTGCTCACAATTGGTCTCCGGTGTGCAGCCTTTACGCGACGGCCTCGCTGAAAGAGGGGTCACGATGCTCCTCGAGCGTATGTGTTGGTAGCCGCTGGTAGGGGCAGGGGCGATGGGGCGGGCCGGGCGGGCCGGTCCGCCCCATCGTCGATCCGGCAGGAGTCGCCCACCCGCCCTGAGTGTCTGCCCGTGATGGCGACGGCGTAGGCTTTCGGGCGCCCGGTCAACCACATCGGTATCGAACGCCATGAAGGCACTTCAGACGGCTATAGGCATCGCTTGGGCCGTCTTCTGGATCTACTGGCTGCTGTCGGCCGTCAACGCCAAGGCGAGCACGGGCGGCATGCGCCGGCTCCCGATGACCGGCCTCACCGTGGTTTGCGTCTTCGTGTTGGTCCGCGTGTTTCGGGGTGGCGGTTCGGAGGTCCACAGCCTGATCGTGGCAACGGTCGGGGCCGTTCTGTTCGTGTGCGGAATCGGCCTCGCGATCTGGGCCCGCATCCACCTCGGTCGCAACTGGGGAATGCCGATGACTCAGAGGGTCCAACCGGAATTGGTCACGTCTGGCCCGTACCGATTCGTTCGTCACCCGATCTACTCCGGGCTGCTGCTCGCGCTGGTTGGGACCGCCCTGGCAAACAACTTCCTCGGCCTGATCATCGCCGTAGTCCTGGGCGCGTACTTCTATTACGCCGCGACCGTGGAGGAGCGCAACCTCATGGCCGCCTTCCCCACGGACTATCCCGCCTACCGTCAGCACACCAAGAAGCTGATCCCGTTCCTGCTCTAGTCAACGAGTGACTCGGGCAAGTCAAAGCGCGAGAACAGAGATCCGTCGCTGAACAGCGTGATGCGCGCGATGCCCCGGTCGGTGACTGTCAGCACCACGACCGCGAAGGGCTCATAGTCACCTGTGTCACTGCGCCGGTAAGCGAGCGCGGCCGGCTGACCGTTCGCCACCGCGGGTGCCATCACCCATGTGCCGGCCGGGCCGATCACCCTGCGGATGTAACCGACGCAGTTGCGCTTGCCTGCGAACCACGTGTGCGCCGGTGTCATCTCGAGCGCCGCGTCGGCAACCAGGACCTGCTCGAGCGCAGCCAGGTCTGAGTGCTCGAACGCGTGCATATAGCGGCCGAGGAGCTCCCTGGCTCCTCGACTGTCCGGCTCGGTCAGCTCCTCCAGGCTGGGCGAGGCCTCCTCGAGCCGGGCGCGGGCGCGCTGGAGCGCGCTCTTGACCGCGGCGGTGCTGGCGTCGAGCATCTGCGCCACCTCGGCGGCCGCGAAGCCGAGCACGTCGCGTAGGATCAAGACCGCGCGCTGGCGGGGCGGCAGGTGTTGGAGGCTCGCGATCAGGGCGAGCCGGACACTTGCCCGCGCCGCGGCGATCTCGGCGGGATCGGTCGTGTCCGGCCGGCTCAGTGAGTCCGGGACTGGCTCGAGCCAGGCCACCCCGGCCCCGGCCATCACGGGATCGCTGTCGGGGTCGCCGCTCGGCGCGCCGAGGCCCGACGGCAGCACCCGCCGCGCCGGCCGTGCCAGTGCGGTCAGGCAGACGTTGGTCGCGATCCGGTACATCCACGCGCGCACCGAAGCCCGCCCCTCGAACGTCTGGAACGACCGCCACGCCCGGAGATAGGTCTCCTGGACGAGCTCCTCGGCGTCGTCGATCGATCCCAGCATCCGGTAGCAGTGCGCGAACAGCTCGCGCCGGTACGGCTCTGTCAGATCGACGAACTCATCGTTGCCAGCCCCGGCCGGCGCTTGGGTACCCGCGCTCATGACACCGTCACAGTCTCGCCCAACCCCAGCTTCGGACGCACCCACGCGGCCAGCGCCCGTATCGCCTCGTCGGCTTCCGCCGCTCGGCCCGCGGTCATCTGGAAAGTGTGCTGCTGGCCCGGGAAGATCGCGAGTTCGACCTCAACTCCAGCCGCGCACGCGCGGTCGGCCAGGCTACGGCTGTCATCCAGCAGCGTCTCATCGCCACCGACTTGAATGGACATCGGAGCAAGGCCGGTCAGGTCCGCGTAGAGCGGACTGGCCAGCGGATCGGTTGCGTTTCCGTCCGGGCCCAGGAACATGCTGGCCAGCCCGTCCACGAGCTCCTTGTAGAAGAACGCGTCGCTGGCCCAGTTCGACTTGTACGACTCGCCGGACTGTTGCATGTCCACCCACGGTGAGATCAGCAGCGCGGCGGCGGGAAGCGGCAGGCCTACCTCTCGGGCGCGCAGCTGTGTGGTCAGCGCCAGCCCACCGCCCGAGGAGTCTCCGGCGAACGCCACATGGGCCGGGTCGATTCCCTGGTCGAGCAGCCATCGGTATGCGGTGAGCGCATCGTCGAGCGGAGCTGGATGGATGTGCTCGGGAGCAAGCCGGTACTCGAACACAAGCGCCCGCGCTCGGGCGGCCTTGGCCAGGTGTGCGAACAGCTTCCGGTGCGAGTAGATCGAACCGCCGATGAAGCCGCCCCCGTGCATGCAGAGAAGCACGCGGTCCTCGGCGCAGTCCTTCGGCACCGCCCACAGCGCCGGCAGCCCGACCGCCTGCGTCTCGGTGTAATCCACTCCGCGCGGCTCGGCCGTCAGATCCCCCCAGGACTCCGTGTCGTTCTGATTGCCCCTGATCCGGCTGGCCGTCCACTGAAGGTAGAGCTCCATGACCGCCTCGGTTCCGGTCGCTTGGGTCGTCATTCGTCTTCCTTTCGGTTCGGGGCTCCTCAACCATCAAGACCAGCTCGTGCCGCAAAAGGAATCGCGCCCCGCGTACGACACCGTTAGCAAAAATGTGAATGGTCGGCTAGGCTGCTCATCGTGGCAAGCGCGGATCTCCTGCTTCATCCGGTCAGGCTGCGAATCGTCAAGGCGTTTCTCGGTGAGCGCGCACTGACCACCGGCCAGCTCGCGGGGGAGCTCGAGGATGTGCCCTCGGGCAGCCTCTATCGCCACGTGGCCCTGCTGGCCAAGGCCGGGGTGCTGCAGGTGGTCGCCGAGCGGCGCGTTCGAGGGGCGGTCGAGCGCACCTACATGCTGCGATTGTTCGCGGCCAGGATCGGGCCGGGTGAGGCGAGGGCGATGAGCGCCGAGGAGCACGGCCAGGCGTTCATGGCCTACGTGGCCGGGATGCTCGCCGACGCCGACCGGTACCTCGCCGCCGGCCAGCCCGATCCGGCGCGGGACGGCGCCGACTACCGCGTGGGTGCGTTGTGGCTGAGCGACGCCGAGTTCGCCGAGCTTCTGCGCGACCTGAGCGAGGTGTTTCAGCCGCGCCTCGCCATGGCACCGGGCAAGGGACGTAAACGGCGAATGGTTTACACGGTCTTCCTCCCGGCGCCGGAGAGTGGCAACTGATGCCGGCGGACGCCGCAGCCCGGGTGGTGTTAGCTGCGCTCGATCTGGCGCAGTCCGGCCGATTCTCGGACGTCCGCGAGTTGTTCGTCCCGTCGCTGCGCCCCATGGTGGTACCCGACGCATTGCAGACCGGGTGGGAAGCCGCCCTTCGCCGGCACGGGCCGATCGCCTCGATCGGCGCCCCCATCATCGAGCCGGGCACCCCGGGGGTGTTTGTCGTGAAGATCCCGGTCGACTGCGAGCACGGTGCGTTCGGGGTGGTCGGGTCGGTGACTGAACAGGGTCAACTCGTCGGCCTACAGCTCACCACGCCGAGCGCAACCGAGCCGACCGCGGCATGGCAGCCGCCCGACTACGCCGACCTTGAGAGCTTCGGGGAGCAGGCGGTGACGCTTGGGTCAGATTCGTTCGCGGTGCCCGGAACGCTCACCCTGCCGCGTGGATCAGGCTCCCATCCCGCGGTCGTGCTGCTCGCGGGCTCGGGGCCGCTGGACCGCGACGAGACGATCGGGCGCAACAAGCCGTTCAAGGACATCGCCTGGGGCCTGGCGAGCCGCGGTGTCGCGGTCCTGAGGTTCGACAAGGTGACCTACGCGCACGCAGCCGAGGTCAAGCAGGCTCACGAGTTCACGCTCAGCGATGAGTACGTGCCACACGCACGCGCTGCGGTCGAGCTCCTGCGATCGCAGCCGGGGGTGGATCCCGAGCACGTGTTTCTGCTCGGTCACAGCCTCGGCGGCACCGTCGCCCCGCGAGTCGCCGCCGCCGAGCCGTCGGTCGCGGGTCTGATCCTCCTCGCCGGCGGCGCGGAGCCGCTTCACTGGGCGATCGTCCGGCAGGTCCGCTACCTCGCCTCGCTTGACCCCGCGAGCGAACCGGCGTCCCGGTCCGCGATCGAGGACCTGGCCGAGAAGGCGAGGCTGGTCGACGGTCCCGAGCTCTCGCCGTCCATCCCGGCGAGCGAGCTGCCGCTCGGCACGCCCGCGAGCTACTGGCTCGACATCCGCGGCTACGACCCGGCCGCGAGCGCAGCGAAGCTCGACAAGCCGATCCTCATCCTCCAGGGCGGCCGCGACTACCAAGCGACTGTCGATGACGATCTCGCCCGGTGGAAGGCGGCGTTGGCCGATCGCCCGGAGGTGAGCATCCGCGTATACCCGGCCCATAACCACCTGTTCGCGCCCGGCAGCGGGCCGTGCACTCCCGCGGAGTACGAGCCGGCGCAGCACGTCGACGGTGCCATCATTGCCGACATCGCTGAGTGGGTGACACGATGAGCCAACCCATTGGCAGGCCGATCGTGCTTGTCCCAGGCGCGTGCTTGGGTGGTTGGTGCTGGCGGGATGTCGCGGCGGAGCTGCGCCGCGCCGGGCATGACACGTACCCCGTGACGCTGACCGGCCTGGGCGAGCGGGTGCACCTGGCGCGGCCCGAGGTCGACCTCGACACCCACATCGAGGACGTGGTCAAGCTGCTCGACTACGAGGACCTGCATGATGCCGTGCTCGTCGGACACAGCTACGCCGGCATCCCGGTTACGGGCGTGGCCGACCAGCGCCCCGAGCGCCTCGATGCGGTCGTCTACCTTGACACCTCGCCGCTCCCCGCCGGCATGGCGATCGTCGATGTGCAATCACCCGAGCAGCGCGAAAGCCAGCGCGAGTCCGTCGAGCGCGACGGCGAGGGCTGGCGCTGGCCGGTCCCCGATCGGGCGACGCTCCGCTCCGGAGCGTTCGGGAGCGCCGGCGGACTCAGCGACGATGATCTGAGCCTGCTCCTGGAGCGGGCGACCCCGCAGCCCTACGCCACCTTCACCACGCCGCTTCGACTGAAGCACAGCCGTCCGCCCGGCGTCCGGCGCGCCGTGATCTTCTGTAGTGACGGTGGGATGAGCCTGGCGATGTTGCGCGAGCTGCTGGCAAAAGAAGACCCGCGCGCAGCCCTGTTCAGTGACCCGGACTGGGAGCTGCATGAGCTCGCGACCGGTCACTGGTCGATGTTCTCCGCGCCCGAGGCCCTGGCCGAGCTGCTGCACCGGATCGCGACGGCATAGCTCGCCTCCGTATCCGTCAGTGAAAGAACGCGAAGGTGCGGACCTCGATGCTGTGACGCGGCGCCGCCGTCTGGACGGTCGGATCGCGAAATGCGGTGTGCACGACCCGCCACGCCCGACTGTGGTCGGAGTCGTTGAACGCGAAGAACAGCACCTCGTCGCGCGTCATGTCGGGGAAGTACCACCACTCGTGGTCGGGGCTGTAGTGAAACTCCGAGCCGCTGGTGATCATCTTCGACTCATCGACCGGTGCAAACGGATCGTCGGGGACCCGGTCGACGAAGTACAGCTGATTGGGCCGGCCCTCGTCCTCGCGCACGCTGCGAAAGTCGCACAGGGCAAGCGGCCAGTCCTGTGGCGGTGGGCTGAACACGCGCCACGTGCTCGTCGCCAGTGCACGGCGATACCCAGGCCCATCGGGGAACGCGTCTGCGTAAACGCGGGGTGCGGTCATGGCGGCCCCTTCAGGCCCATAGTCGATGTGAATGAGCGCCGCCTGTGGTTGCGAGGCGTTCGCGGCTGGATCGGCTGAGCGGCGCAGCACCGCGCCGCGTGAGGCGACCTCGTCCGCGCCGGTGCGCTCCTTGACGAACTCGACGACCTCGGGGATGTACACGGCGTCGACCTCGTCCTTGTCGGTGAAGTCACGGATCGCTGAGTGGTGGCGCACGATCTCGAACCCCTGCGTGTCTAACCGGAAGCTCTCTTGGACGCGCCGTCCGTTGCGGATCGGGACGGTGTGGGACTCGTAGGAGCCGGTGTTGAGGCTCGCGCCGGGGGCGGTGAAGCGACGGAGCACGGTCGACTCGGGCGACAGGTAGTGAAGCTCGCCCTGGACGCTCGACACCTGCTCTGTCGCTCCGCCGGCTGACATGGCGACAGTCACCCTACTCCGGCGACTTGACCTCGCATAGTCGCCGCTCACCTATATGCGCGCGCTTGCAAGTCGAACAGCTCCGCGTATGTCCCGCCCGCGGCGAGCAACTCCGCCGGTGAGCCGTGCTCGAGCACTTCTCCCCGCTCGAGCACGACGATCTCATCGGCGGCCCGGACGGTCGAGAAGCGGTGCGAGACGAGCAGCGTGATCGTGCCCTGGGCCGCGGCGAGCTCACGGGCGGCGGCGGTATAGCGCTCGAACAGCGCCGCTTCGCTGAGCGCATCGAGGCTCGCGGTCGGCTCATCGAGAACGACCAGCAGCGGCGCCGGGCGCATCAGGCCGCGGGCCAGCGCGAGTCGCTGCCACTGGCCGCCGGACAGCTCGTGTCCGCCCGTGAACCGGCCGCCGACGCGCGTGGCCAGTCCGGCCGGCAGTCGTTGCTCGAGTGCCGCCGTGCCGGCGCGATCCATTGCGTCACGGACCGTCGGATGATCCTCGACCTGGGGAAGGTCGCCCACCCCCACGCTTTCGGCCAGGATCAGCTGGAGCCGCTGGAAGTCCTGGAACGCACCGGTCACGCGCTCCCGCCAGTCGGTTGGCGCGATCTCGGTCAGATCGATGCCGTCGATTGCGATCCGTCCCGCGGTGGGCGGATACATCCCGCACAGCAGCTTGACCAGGGTGCTCTTGCCGGCGCCGTTCTCGCCCACCAGTGCGACCGTCCGCCCGGCCGGGAGCTGGAGGTCGATCGGCCCCAGCACGGGCTGCGCCTCGTTGCCCGGATAGGCGAAGGTCAGCCCCTCGAGCGTGATGCCCGAGTGCAGGCGAGCCGGCGCGTGCCTGCGACTTCGCGCCGGTCGGGCCGTCTGCTCGGTGTGGTCCTCGAGCCACAACAGCTGGGCGGCTGCCGCCAGCGCGGTGTTGAGGCTGCCCGCGGTGTCCGTCGAGCGTGAAATCTGGGTCTGCGCGCGGCGCATGAGCGAGACCGCCATCACGACCTGGCCCGGTGTGACGTCGCCGTCGGCGGCGCGGAGTACGAGCACGACGATCGCGGCGATGACGCCGGCCGCGAATACCAGCCACCCCGCTGCCTCGAGCCCGGCGCTGAGCAGCGCCGCGCGAACCGCTCGGCGGCGTACGCGTTCGGTCAGCTCGGCGTGACGCCGGGTGAGCGCGTCGGAGATGCCATAGCTCCGCACCTCCCGGGCCGAGTCGGCGCCCGTGGCGAACGAGAACAGCGCGCCGAGCAGGCGGCGGTCCTCGGCGAGGGAGTCATCGGCGCGTTGCTGCACGCGCGCGGCCCAGCGATCCGAGAGCGCGGGCGCCAGTGCGAGCACCGGTATGACGAGGACGGGCAGGTAGATCGTGGCCAGCAACACGACGATCCCGATCGCGCGCAGTGCCTGGCCGAACAGGCCGATCAGCTGGCGCGGTGCACCCGCCATCGTGCGGCGGTTCTGGGTGAGCTGCTCCAGGCGGCCGAGCAGGTCGGACCGCTCGAGATGCTCGAGCGTCGGCGCGGTCGCCGCCAGCCGCGCGATGCGCACCCCGAGCACCAGGTTGACTCGATCGGTCAGCAGCGTCCCCGTCGTCCCGCTCACGATCGCCAGGACCCACGAGGCGGTGAACAGCACGGCAACGAGCACGACACCGAACGCGATCCCGCCCGCGTCGTGCGCGAGCGCTCCGTCGGTCACCTCCTTGAAGCCGATCGCGTAGGTGACGGAGGCGACCGCCGCCGCGACGCTCATCAGCAAGCAGGCGAGCGCCGTGCCCGGCGCGGCGCGGAAGGCCGCGCCGAGTGCCACCCCGGTCAGGCGTCGCCACCGCGCGATCATCGCGCGCCCGCCTCCGACGGCGTCCCGTCCGTGCCGGCCGCGAATCGCTCGGCCTGGAGGCTGAACATCTCCGCGTAGGTCCCAGGCACGGCCAGCAACTCCTCATGGGTGCCGAGCTCGGTGATCCGGCCGCCGTCGAGCACCGCGATGCGGTTGGCGCGCCGCACACTGCCGAAGCGGTGCGAGATCACGATGCTGGTCACCCCGGCGGTCAGCTCGAGGAAGCGCTCGTAGAAGGCGGCCTCACCGCGGACGTCTAGCTGCGCGGTGGGCTCGTCGAGCACGAGCACGCGCGCGCCGCCGCTGACCGCGTAGAGCGCGCGCGCGAGCGCCATCCGCTGCCACTGCCCGCCCGACAGGTCGACGCCGCCGGTGTATTGCGGCGATAGGACGGTCTCCCACCCGCGTGGGAGCGAGGCGATGATGTCCGCGGCGCCGGCGAGATCGGCGGCGCGCTCGAGCCGCGCCGGATCGGGAGCTGCCTCGCCGAACATCCCGACGTTCTCGGCTGCGGTCAGCGGCAATCGCGCGAAGTCCTGGTAGACGACGGCGACCTGGCGCTGCCATTCGCGGGCGTTCAGCTCATCCAGGGGCCGCCCATCGACGGTTATGCGTCCCGCCGTCGGCTCGCGCATGCGCGCGAGAAGCGTGACCAGGGTGGTCTTGCCGGCGCCGTTCACGCCGACCAGGCCGAGCGAATGCCCGACGCGCAGCTCGAGGTCGAGCTCTGAGAGCACCGGCGCGGTCGTATTTGGATAGGTGAAGGCCACCCGCTCGAACGACACGACCTCGCGGGGCAGGCCGGCGGCCGGCGCGCCGCCGGCGATCAGTTGGCCGCCCTGAGCCAGACGACCCGTGAGCGAGTCGAGATCGGGCAGGGCCGAGAGCAGCTGCTCGAGGCTGATGTCGGCGTAGGAGATCGATCCGGCCGCCATGCTGGTTGGCAGCATTGGCAGCATCGTGGCCAGCGTCCGGAGTGAGATCTCGTGGTGGTAGGCCGTCCAGCCCAGCCGCCCCGCCACGAGCGTGTACGCGACGAGTACGACGCCGCCGGTGATCCACGCGGTCCGAGTCAGCCGCCGGACGCCATCCCAGGCCGGCTGGATGCCCTCGAGCCACTCCTCGCGGTGACGCTCGGCGATCCAGTCCCCCAGCCCGAACATCCTCACCTCCTTGGCGGCGGGCGGCTTCCAGGCCAATCCGAGCATGTACCAGCTGCGGCGCATCGGCTCGGCTGCGCTCCGGACGCGCCTGGCCTGGACTCGCATGCCGTCGGCCAGGGGCCGGCGGACCCCGAGCCACACGGCAAGCAGTCCGAGGCCGAGCCACCACTCGAAGCCGATGGCGATCGTCGCGCAGGCCAGGATGCCGGTCAGGCGGTCGCCGAGCTGGGACACCAGCGCCAGCGGGGCGCCGGCCGGCTGGCCGCCGAGCAGCTCGCCGCGCGCGGAGGCGAGCTCGTCGAGCACACGCCGGTCCTCCAGGTGCTCGATCCCGGCCGGCGCCGAAACTGCGGAGACGAGCCGGCGTTGCATCACCGCATCGACCCGAGCCGTCGCCGCCGCGGTGATCGCGTCCTCGACCGGACCCCGCATCAGCGACAGCGCGTAGATCACGCCGGCCTCGGCCAGCGCGACGATCAGCGTGTGGCCTGCGGGTGACGACAAACCGTCGTCGACCGCCGGCGGAATCGCGCCGGTCACCCGGCCCATGGCGATCAGCACGAGCACCGGCAGAGCCCCCTCGGCGATCACGAAGGCGAGGGCCGCGACACTCCACGCGCGGCTCGAGCGCCACAGGAGCAGCAGCGCGCGGGTGCGAGGCGAGGCGGCGGCCCGCGCGAACCCGGGGATGGTCACGGCTCCGGAAGGCTAGGTCCGGACGAGCGCCCCTTCCAGGCCCAGCGCCGCATCGTTCGATGCATCAGACGCATCGCCGAAGAGGTCGTGGGCGAGCACCGCGATCGCCGCCACGGCGGGCGGCGGCGGAGACGGAC
>Ga0335075_10017604_pt1 | contig 10620 bp, 11 predicted proteins | sample Lox_Sample_24_FD_206723 | JGI IMG/M metagenome (GOLD analysis project Ga0335075, IMG submission 206723) | Soil microbial communities from Loxahatchee National Wildlife Refuge, Florida, United States - Lox_Sample_2.4 | ecosystem: Environmental > Terrestrial > Soil > Wetlands | place: USA... | reverse complement strand
AGTCGAGCGCCGCTGCGTTCGAGCACCTCGGGCAGGCGAAATCCGCCACCGATCTCGATGAGCTGGTTGCGCGCGAGCACCACTTCGCCGTTGCTCGCGAAAGTATCGAGGATCAAAAGAATCGCGGCCGCGCAGTTGTTGACGACGAGCGCGTCCTGCGCCCCCGTGATGCGCCGCAGCACATCGCTCGCGTGAACGTAACGCGAACCGCGCTCACCCGCAGCCAAATCGTATTCGAGGTTCGAGTAGCCGCCGCCAACCGCGCGCGCATCGTCGAAGGCAGCCTGCGCGATCGGCGCGCGGCCGAGGTTCGTGTGCAGCAGCGTCCCGGTCGCATTGACGGTTCCGCGCAGGCTCGAGGCGGCGTGCTCCTGCGCGCGCCTCACCAAACGCTGCACGATCGCGTCGAACGGCGGCACACGTTCACCGGCGCGCAAACGGTCGAGCTCGGCGGCGACCAGCTCGCGCAACGCATCGCGCCCCACGAGTGCTTCGTAGGGCGCGACGGAAGGATCTTCGAGTAAGCGGTTCATCGCCGGAACCGCGCGGAGGTCGGCCATACGGCCGTATTATGCGACGTGCTTTGCCAACATACCTGAAATCACGGTTTCGGGGACGTAGCCGACGATGCGGTCCACCGGCTGCCCGTCCTTGAACAGGATCAGACACGGGATCCCGGAGACCTGGTACTGGCCGGCAATGCTCGGATTGTCGTCGGTGTTCAGCTTGACGAACTTCGCCTTGCCGCTGTTCGCCGCCGCGACCTTCTCGACGACCGGCGAGAGCATCTTACACGGCCCGCACCACGGCGCCCAGAAGTCGACGAGGACCGGCTCCTTGCTGCCGAGCACCTCGTCCTGAAAATTACTTTGTCCGACGTCTGCTAAAGCACTCATGGGTTGTGTTCTTAAACCTCCACTCGCCAATGACCCGGCTGGGCCCGCTCGGGTTGCATCCTTCGGCAGGCTCCGGGTGACACCACTAATCGATTTCCGCCGGCTCGCCCGTGATGCCGGTAACCTGCTCGGCCTGTTTGCCGAGATTCGTGATCGCGATGACTTCGTCGCCTTCACCCAGACGCTGCAAACGCACGCCCTTGGTCGAGCGACCGGCCTTACGAATGTCGGCGACCTTCAAGCGAATGACCTGGTTGCCGCTCGTAATCATGAGGAGCTGATCTTCGGGCGCGACCATGATCTGATCGACGACCTGGCCGATGTCCTCGCGTTCGCGTGCAAACGCCTTGACGCCCTTGCCGCCGCGGGACGTGTGACGATAGTCTTCGATCGGCGTCCGTTTGCCGAACGCCAATGACGTCACCAGCAACACTTCCTTGCGCTCGTTCTCGATGACGTCCATCGCGACGATCGTGTCGCCCTCGTCGAGCGTCATCGCTTTGACGCCGCGCGCATTACGTCCCATCGGGCGTACGTTCTTCTCGTTGAAGTGCACGGCCATCCCGGCCGAACTCGCCAGAATGATATCGCGCGTGCCGTCGGAGAGATCGACGGCGAGGAGCTCGTCGCCGTCATCGAGGTTGATGGCGTTTAGGCCGTTGCGGCGCACGTTCGCGAACTCGCTGAGCGACGTTTTCTTGATCACGCCCTTGGCCGTGACCATCACCATATAACGTCCCTCGGCGAACTCGTTGATCGGGAAGACCGCGGTAACGTGTTCGCCCGGCGGCAACGTGAGGAGGTTTACCAACGCGGTGCCGCGCGCGGTGCGGGTGGTGTCGGGGATCTCGTAGCCGCGCAAGCGGTATGCGCGTCCCTTGTTCGTAAAGAAGAGGACCGTATCGTGCGTTTTCGTCATGAAAAAATTGCGAACGACGTCCTCGTGCTTGAGATTCGAGATCCCGGTGACGCCGCGTCCGCCGCGGTTCTGGGTGCGGAACGTATCGATGCCGACGCGTTTTATGTAGCCGCCGACCGTATACGTCACGACGACGTCGACGTTCGGGACGAGCTGCTCCATCGAGATCTCGTCTTCGGCGAACTCGATCTGCGTGCGGCGCTCGTCGCCGTACTTCTTCTTGAGCTCGAGCGTTTCGCTCTTGACGATCTGCGCAATGCGCCGTTCGCTGCGCAGAATGTCTTGTAATTCGGCTATAGTCTTGATCAGCTCGGCGTACTCGTCCTCGATCTTCTTGCGTTCGAGGCCGACCAGCGTACGCAGACGCATATCGACGATCGCTTGCGCCTGAATCTCGGAGAGGCCGAATTCCGCGGAGAGTTTCGTCTTGGCTTCGTCGGTCGTTTCCGAACCGCGCACGATCGCGATGACGCGGTCGATATTGTCGAGCGCAATGCGGTAGCCTTCGAGCAGATGCGCGCGCTCTTCGGCCTTGCGCAGATCGTAACGCGTGCGCCTCGTGACGACGTCTTTGCGGTGCGCGATAAAATGCTCGAGCAGTTCCTTGAGGTTGAGCACGCGCGGTTCGAGCGCCGTGGAGCCGTCGGGACGCTGCGCCTGCCCTGAGCCCTGTCCTGAGCTCGCCGAAGAAACCGGGACGAGCGCGAGCATGTTGAAGCCGAAGCTCGATTGCAGCGGCGTGTGCTTGAAAAGCTGGTTGAGAACAACCTTCGGCGTCGCACTTTTTTGCAGCTCGACGATGACGCGCATGCCTTTGCGATTGGAGAGATCGTCGAGACGCGCAATGCCTTGGATGCGCTTCTCGTTGTGCGCATCGGAGATCGCCTCGACGATCCGGCTCTGATACACCTGATAAGGGATCTCGCTGATGACGATCCGGAATCTGCCTTTTTCCTCGATGATCTCGGCTTTGCCGCGCATCGTGATCGAACCGCGCCCGGTACGGTAGGCTTCCTTGATCGCCTCCGTGCCGAGAATCGAACCGCCGGTCGGGAAATCAGGGCCTTTGACTTTCTCGATAACGTCCTCGATCGACGCGTTGGGTTCGTCGATCAACAACTCGATGGCGTCGGCGATCTCGCCCAGATTGTGCGGCGGAATGTTGGTCGCCATGCCGACGGCGATGCCGCTCGAGCCGTTGAGCAACAACTGCGGCAGCTTGCCGGGAAGCACGCTTGGCTCGGTGCTCTGGTTATCGAAATTGGGAACGAAGGGAACCGTCTCTTTTTCGATGTCGCCCAGTGCTTCGAGCGCGAGCCGCGCGAGCCGCGCTTCGGTATAGCGGTAGGCCGCGGGCGAATCGGGAAAGATCGACCCGAAGTTTCCGTGGCCGTCGACCAGCGGATAGCGCAGGGTGAAATCTTGCGCCATACGCACCAGCGCGTCATAGACCGAGCTATCGCCGTGGGGGTGGTAGCTCTTGAGCACCTCGCCGATGATACCGGCGCATTTGCGGTGCTGCTTGGTCGGGTCCATCCCCATCTCGCGCATCGCGTAAAGGATGCGCCGCTGCACCGGTTTGAGGCCGTCGCGAACGTCGGGCAACGCCCGCGAGGCGATGACCGACATAGCATACGAGAGATAGCTCTCCCGCATTTCGTCTTCGACGTTGACGTGCTGGACGATATCGTTGTGCATTATTTAAAAGAGCCGCGCCCAAGCGCGGCCGGTTCGGCCTTTCTCGACTTTCCTTAATATGTTCGCTTTTTAGGGTGGGTCTTCCCACACCGGAATGCCCTCGTCGTCCATCCCTTCGACCGCGAGGTCCTCGAAGGCGATCGCGCCGTCGGGCAGCGGCGACGGGGCCGGTTCGGCGGCAAACGCATCCGCTTCGCTAAACGCGGTCGACTCGGCCGAAAACGAGGCGTCGAACTCCGGCTCAGGAGCGTCGAAGTCGACCGCCGGGCGCGGCTCGGCCGAAGGCGCCGGCGGGGCCGCCGGCTCGGCTTCGGGGGTCCGGTGCGACTCGACGCCTTCGCCGATGCGCGCTTTCGCGGCCTTCGCCGCGTTGGCGATCAGCGCAAGGTGATCTTGGACGGACTGATGCAGCTCCGTTTCGAAATCGCCGCTCGACATGCCCGAGAGTTTCGCCGCTACGGCGCGCCAGACTTTCCCAACGCAGCAGGCCTTTGAAGCTTTCGCGCGCGACTTCGCGCGCGGCTTGCGAGCCGGCGACGTCGTTGCGCTTTCGGGAGAGCTCGGATCGGGGAAAACGACGTTCGTTCGCGCGGCCGTGCGCGCGCTCCACGGCGAAGATCAAACGTCGAGTCCGACGTTTACGTTCTGGCATCGGTATCCCGGCGAACCGCCGGTCGATCATCTCGATCTCTACCGTGTAAACGATGCTGCGGAATTGCGCGAACTTGGCCTCGAAGACGCGCTCGATGGACGCTCGATTGCTTTCATCGAGTGGTGGACGCACGCACCGGCGCTCGTGCCGGCTCGCCGTTACGAAGTCCACCTCGAAGGCTCCGGAGAGCAGCCGCGCACGGTCGAGGTCAAGACGCCGGCGTGATCGTGCTCGGCCTGGACGGCGCGCTCGGCGGGTTTTCATCTGCGCTCGCGCGCGACGGCGCGATCGTCGCAGCCCGTCTTCTCGCCGGGAACGTTGCCCTCGAAGGCGGGCTCGGTGCAATCGAGACCACGCTCGCCGACGCGGGCGTCGCGCCGGAGCAACTCGGAGCGCTCGCGGTTGGCATCGGGCCGGGAGGCTTCACCGGGCTGCGCATCACGATCGCCTATGCGAAGTCGTTGGCACAGGCGTGGGAACGTCCGCTCGTGCCCGTCTCGTCTTTCGACCTCCTGGAACTCGGGCTCGGCCTCGAGCGTGTGCTGTGCGTGGTCGAGGGACGCCGCGGCGTCATCTCGGCACGCTACCGGTCGCCCGGGATCGCGGCACGCGCCTCCGGACGCACCAGCGAGGTCCTCGAGCGGGTATTGCGTGACGCCGCAGGGGGTGAGCTGCCCGTCGTCGGAGCGCCGGAGGACGTACTCGGAGCGCTCGCCGAAGGCGGCTGGACCGTGAAAGCGCTCGCCCCGCCCCATACGCCACCCGCGGCAGCCGTCGCACTGCTCGGCATGAGCGCGCGCCCCGCTGCAAGCGTCCACGAAGTGCGCGCCGATTACGGCGAACTGCCTGCCGCCAAGGTCCCACGCTTTCGATGAAAGCGGAACTCTCGCGCTCGCCTTCCGGCTCTCCGGAGCCGCTCGCAATCGAACCGATGGCGCATGTCGATATCAGCGACGTGCTGACGATCGAACGCGCCTCCTTCGTAACCACGTGGCCTGCCGACGCATTCTACAACGAGCTTCACACCAACAAGCTCGCACACTACTACGTCGGCCGCGTCGGCGGCAAGATCGTCGGCTACGGCGGTATCTGGGTGATCTTCGAAGATTCGCACATTACGACCATCGCCGTGGACCCGAAACATCGCGGGCGCCGTTACGGCGAGAGGATGCTTCTCTATCTTCTCGACGAAGCGATCGAACGTGGTGCGTCGTGGATGACGCTCGAGGTTCGCGAGAGCAACGTCGGTGCGCAGCAGCTCTATCGCAAATACGGCTTCACGACCGTCACGACACGCAAGGGCTATTACAGCGACAACAACGAAAATGCGCTCGTGATGTGGGCCGGGAATCTCAAAGGCGAACTCTTCCGCGCGCGTCTGGAAGCGCTGCGCGCACGTTTGGCATGACGCATTGATCGCAGCACTCGAGAACATCTTCCTCGGTGAGCCGCTGGCCGGCGTGAGCGCCACCTTGGGAGCGCCGGCGGCCATTGTCTTCCACGATCGACACGGGTATCAGTGGCGCCAGAAGTCCGGACTCGTGATTACGGTCTTGACGTCGTCCTCCGGAGAGGTCGAACTCGTCGACCTGACCGCGGCGCCGTCCGACCAGCCGCCGGGCGTCGTCGACGAAGATTCGCAAGAAAGCGGGTTTACGCTCAATCAAAGCGGTTACGCAGACCTCGACCTCAACGCCCCCGATACGGCGTGTGAGGGAGGTTTCGGAGCTCAGTGCCGGGAGTACCATTATGACGGCGGTCTCGAGTTGCGCGCGGACTTCGCGCCGAACGGTTCCGCTCCCGGCGTGCTGCGTGAAATGACGCTCGCCGACGACTCGTTATTGCACGAATTGCACTTCGACCCGTGACCTACGCCGAACTTGCCCGCTCCGTGCGCGCGCACATCGATCAAGATCACCGATACGACCACAGCGTGCGCGTGGCACGCTGCGCCGACCTCCTTGCACAACGCCATCGCCTCGACGCCTCCAAAGCGCGGCTCGCCGGGATGCTGCACGATCTCGCGCGGCTCTACACGGGATCGGATCTGCTGGAAGAATGCGCGCGGCGTGGAATACCGATCGGCGCGTTCGAACGCGAGCACCCAATCGTGCTGCATGCTCCGCTCGCGGCAGCGCTTGCGCGCGAAGAGTTCGGCGTCGGCGACGCGCAGGTGCTTTCGGCGATCGCCAAGCACACGCTCGCCGATCCGGTGATGTCGCCGCTCGACTGCGTCGTCTATCTCGCGGACTCGCTCGAACCGGCGCGCACGTTCGCCGAGCGCGATGCGCTTTGGGATCTCGCGCTGGCCGACCTGCGCGCAGCGATGCCGGCAACGATTGCCGCGTCGATCGCCTATCTTCATCGTCAAGGCCGAAAACCGGCGCCGCAGACGCTTGCGGCGCTGTGCGCTTTCGGCGGAACCACAAACGTCACGGGGGTTGTATCATCGCTGACCTAATCGATGTCATCCAAGACGCCGCGCTCGAAAAGAAGGGCGAGGACTTCATCACCATCGACGTGAGCGGGCGCACGATCCTCGCGGACACGTTCGCGATCGTCACCGGACGTTCGAAGATCCAGACGCGTGCGATCGCCGATGCGATCGTCGAACGCTGCGAGGCCAAGGGCCTCGGTGTCAAGCGCGTCGAGGGCTATGCCGACGGCGGATGGATCCTCCTCGACTTGGGCAACGCGATCGTCAACGTCTTTACACCCGACCAGCGGCAGTTCTACAATCTGGAGCGCCTCTGGAGTGAGGTAGAGAAGCGTCAGGCACAGGGATCATGAGCAATCGCGTTCGAGTCGTCCACGAAACGCGCGCCAAGCGCGCCCAGCGGGAGCGCTGGAAAAGGCTCTTCATCTGGGCCTTTATCGTCCTTTTCGCGTTCAGCGTCGCCGGCGGCGTCGTGGCGATTGCAGTCGTACACTGAAACACCGCCGGCCCGAGCCGAATACTAGCTACCGGAGGACCCATGAAACGCTTTCGACCGCTCGCTGCTCTCGCGCTCGCTCTGCTGGCAAGCACGTTGGCGGCTGCTGCAGCAACGGTGCCCATCCAGGACGGCGCAGGGATGTTTTCGCAGGCGACGGCCTCGCAGCTCGACCAAGAGATCGGCAACTTCACCGCCCAGACCGGGAAGCAGATCGTCGTGGTCACCGTCCCTTCGCTCAACGGCAAACCGCTTGCCGCCGCCGCGCAGGCAGTCTTCGCTCAGCAGAACATCAACGGCGTCCTGATCTTCATCGCAAGAGACGATCGCCAAGATTACATCCTGCCTGACACGGCGACGGCGAAGTTTTTCCCGGAATTTACCATCGTTTCCATCCGTCAAACGATGGAGTCGCTGTTCAAGGCCGGAGACTATGATGGCGGCATTACGTCTGCCGTCCACGGCGTACTCGACGTCTTCCGCGCGCACCTCAACAGTTTGCCGGGCGCGAATGCAGCGCAAACGCAAAATTATCCGGCCGTTCCGTCGGCCTCCACGATTACTCGAACCAGGTACTCGGGAGCAAGTCACATGTGGCTCTTCATCGTTCTCATCATCGTCGGCTTCCTCATCATTCGCTCGCTCTTTCGCTCGATGTCGGGCCCGCGCTACTATGGCGGGCCGGGCATGCCGCCGGGTCCCGGCGGGCCGGGCTACGGCGGGCCGGGCTACGGCGGCTACGGCTATGGCCCCGGCTACTACGGGGGCGGCGGCGGATTTTGGAGCGGATTGCTCGGCGGCCTCGGCGGCGCGTGGCTCGGGAACGAGATGTTCGGCAACCGCGGCACGACGATCGTCGAGCAGCCGGGCAGCAATATGATGCCCGCCGATCAAGGCGGGTCGTGGGGCGGCGGCGACGCGGGCGGCTGGGGCAATGCCGCCGGACAGCCCGACATGGGCGCGGGAAGCGCGGGAGATTGGAGCGGCGGCGGGTTTGGCGGCGGCGGCGGTGATTTCGGCGGCGGCGGCGGCTTCGGCGGCGGCGACATGGGCAGCGGCGGGGGGTGGTAGACTCTATCGGCCAAAGCTGAAGCTTTGTCCGCTAGAGTCACTCTGGATACGAGCTGCAGTCGGCCAAAGCTGAAGCTTTGTCCGCTAGAGTCACGAGCTCTCAACGGCTGTAGAGCGTGAGCATCGACACGTCGACGTAGTAGACGCCGGCCGCGACGAACGCGTTCGGAGACGCGCAGATCTCGCTATCATTGGGACCAATGATCTCGACCAATCCCGGCGGACCGCACGGCGTCTGCTGCAGACCGTAGTCTTGCAGCAACCGGTAACCCGGAGATCCTTGCGCTGCGAGATACGCGCTCGCACCTAAACCAAATGCGAGCGGACCCCAAAAACCGTCGCCCCAATACGACGGCGCCACGGACCACGCAAGATCGTTATCCCACGACCACGCATACCAATCGCTTTGATCAGGCGGCGAGTTTTGCGTAGACGTGTTCGACGACGCAACCTTCCCCGGCGTTTTTGCTTGATACCGTGGCAGCGGTTGGACCGGCGGTGAATTCGGCGGGCGGCTCGGCTGCCCCGGATCGATCGGACGTGAAATCGGATCCGGACGCGAGACCGGACCAGAGTCGGCGTGCGATGGTGCCGGTGCGGAGTCGACGCGTGATGGTGCCGGTGCGGAATCGGAGCGCGTATTGCTGTTCGACGAGTCGCTGGAGCTCGAACTACTGCCGTGATCGGAGGCCGCCGCGCACGAGGGAGATGCAACAAACAGCAGGGCGGCCAGGAGCGATGCAATCGTTTTCATGTCGACTCACCTCGAGTTGCGTGCTCAGCGTACGTACGCAGGTTGAGAATCACTTGCCGAACGGGTGAGAGGCTTCGGAAAACATCGCAGAGTAGCAGCAACTCATGCGATATCTCACCTTCGTTCTTGCAGCGTTCTTTGTGTTGTCGAGTGGTGCGCTTGGCGCGCCTTCGGCTGCCAGCGGTCCGGCACACGTCGATGCCGCCTACCTGACATCGCTCTCCTGGCGGCTGATTGGCCCGCTTCGCGGCGGTCGCGCGCTCGCGGTCACCGGCGTTCCCGGCGAACCCGATCGTTACTACTTCGGCGCGGTCGACGGCGGCGTGTGGGAAAGCATGAACGCCGGTCGTACCTGGAATCCGATCTTCGACGGTGAGGACATCGCCTCGATCGGAGCGATTGCCGTTGCGTCCAGCGACGTCAACACCATCTACGTCGGTACCGGTGAGGCCGACATGCGCTCCGATATCGCGTACGGCAACGGGATGTACAAGTCGACCGACGGCGGCAAGAGCTGGATGCACATCGGGCTCGACGACACGCGTCAGATCGGCTCGATCGTCGTCGATCCGCATGATGCGAACACCGTGTATGTGGCGGCGCTCGGCCACGCGTACGGACCCAATGCCGAGCGCGGCGTCTTCAAGACGACCGACGGCGGGAAGACGTGGCGCAAGGTGCTCTACAAAGACGCGAACACCGGTGCGATCTCGCTTTCGATCGATCCGCAGGATCCCAACACCGTCTACGCGGCGCTGTGGCAAACGCGGCGCCCGCCCTGGAATACCTATCCGCCGTCAAACGGCCCCGGCAGCGGTCTCTACAAAACCACCGACGGCGGGGCAACCTGGACGCACCTCACGAGCGGACTCCCTGCGCGAGTCGGACGGATCGGCGTCGCCGTCGCCCCGAGCGATCCTTCGCGCGTCTACGCGCAAGTCGATGCTCCGACTGACGTGGCACAAGGCGGCGTCTATCGTTCGGACGACGGCGGCGCGACGTGGAAGCACATGGACGGCGGCGCGGCGCAGCAACGCATTTGGGAGCGTGGTTGGTATTTCGGCCGCATCACCGTCGATCCGAAGAACGACGACGTGGTCTACGTCATGGATACCGCCACCTATCGCTCCGACGACGGTGGCAAAGTTTTCAACGCGATCAAAGGCTCCCCCGGCGGTGACGACTATCACACGCTTTGGATCAATCCCGACGATCCCACGCACATGATTCTCGGCAGCGACCAAGGCGTCGTCGTTTCGCTCGACGGCGCGAAGACCTGGAGCTCCTGGTACAATCAGCCGACGGCGCAGCTCTACCACATCATCGCCGACAACCGCTATCCCTACTGGGTTTACGGTGCACAGCAAGATTCAGGCGCAATCGCCGTGCCGAGTCAGACGATCCATCAAAACATCACGTTCATGGATTGGCGGCCGATCGACGTCGGCGGAGAGAACGGCTATATCGCGCCGGATCCCGAACATCCCGGCAAACTCTTCGGCGGCAGCGACACCGTCACGTACGAAGATCTCGCGACCGGATGGGAGCGAAACATCGACCCGACGACCGCGTATCCCGACGAGGTGTGGCGCCATACCTGGACGCTGCCGCTCGTCGTCTCGCCGGTCGATCACACGCTCTACACCGCGCGACAGCAGATCTTCCGCTCGCGCGACGCCGGAAACTCTTGGACCATC
>Ga0335075_10017603_pt1 | contig 10620 bp, 11 predicted proteins | sample Lox_Sample_24_FD_206723 | JGI IMG/M metagenome (GOLD analysis project Ga0335075, IMG submission 206723) | Soil microbial communities from Loxahatchee National Wildlife Refuge, Florida, United States - Lox_Sample_2.4 | ecosystem: Environmental > Terrestrial > Soil > Wetlands | place: USA... | reverse complement strand
CCGAGGCGCGGCGCGTGGGGGAGGGCTTCGCGATCGACGGCGTCAAGCATCTGGTCGCCGACGCCGACCTCGCCACCGACCTCGTCGTCACCGCCCGGCTCGACGGTCGGCTCGCCGACTTCGTCGACCCGGTCGGCCCGCCCGGGCTGACGATCGAGCCCGCGCGCACCCTCGACCTCACCCGCCGCTTCCCCACGGTGCGGCTGCAGGGGGTGGAGGTCGACGCCGCGGCCACGGTCCTCCGCGCCGACGGCGACGCGGCGTACGCGGCGGTCCTCGACCTCGCCGCCCTCCTCGTCGCCGCCGACGCGGTGGGCGCGGGCGAGCGGCTGCTGGAGATGACGGTCGAGTACGCGCTCGACCGGATCGCCTTCGGCCGGCCGATCGGCAGCTACCAGGCGGTCAAGCACTTCTGCGCCGACATGCTGCTGCGGGTCGAGGCGAGCCGGGCGGCGGTCCGCAACGGCGCCCTGCTGCTCGGCGCCGGCGACCCCGGCGCGCCCCGCGCGGTGGCCGTCGCCGCTTCCTACGCCGCCGACGCGACCACCTGGATCGCGGGCACCGCGCTGCAGGTCCACGGCGGCATCGGCTTCACCTGGGAGCACGACCTGCATCTCTTCCTGCGCCGGATCGAGGCCGACGCGGCGCTCTTCGGCGGCGCCCGCGAGCAGCGCCGGCGGCTGGCGGAGATGGTCCTGTGAGCGGCGGTGAGGCGCGGATCGGCAGGTCCGACCCGCGCGAGCTGCTGCCGGCGGCGATCCGGCCGTTGCGGGCGGCGATGGAGGCGGAGTGGCGGCGGCTCGGCTTCCACCGCGGCGAAACGCTGGCCGAGGCGGTGCGCGCCGGCGCCGCGGCCTTCCCCGACACCGAGCTGGTCTTCCACTCCGAGGCCCGCCCGGCGACCCTCACCCTGGCCCGGATCCTCGCCCGCGCCGAGCGCGTCGCCGGCGCCTGGCACCGGCTCGGGATGCGCGAGGGCGACGTGATCGCGATCCAGATGCCGAACTGGGCGGAGACCGCGATCGCCTACGCCGCCGCGGCCCTGCTCGGCGCCGTCTTCATCCCGATCGTGCAGATCTACGGTCCGGCCGAGGTCGGCTTCATCCTGCGCCAGTCGCGCGCCCGGGCGCTGCTGGTGCCGACCCGCTTCCGCCGCCTCGACTACGGCGAGGGCCTGGCCGGGCTGGGCGAGCTGCCCGACCTCGAGCTCCTCTTCACCGTCGGCGCCGGGACCCCGGCGGGGGCGATCGACTGGGCCGAGCTCGAGTCCGCCGCGGCCGAGCCCTGTCCGCCGCCGACGCGCGGCCCCGGTGACATCGCCACCGCGATCTACACCTCCGGCACCACCGCCGAGCCGAAGGGCGTCCAGCACAGCTCCGACTCGCTGATCGCCGAGCTGCACGGCAGCCCGACGCCGCCGCCCGGCGTCCCCGGGACCGTGTCCCTGCAGCCGTTCCCGGCCGGCCACACCGCCGGCCTCTGCGCGATGCTCGGCCCCTTCGCCCACGGCTACAAGACGGTGATGGTCGACAGCTGGGACGCCGAGGTCGGCGTCCGCCTGGTCGAAGAGCACGGGGTGACGGCGATGGCGGGCACGCCGATCTTCATCGACTCGCTGCTCGACGCGGCGGCGGCGGGCGGCGGCGACATCTCGACCCTGCGCCACGGGATCACCGGCGGTGCCGGGGTGCCGCCCTCGCTGATCGAGCGCGCCGACCGGATCGGTTGGCGGGTGGCCCGCTGCTACGGCGCCACCGAGGGGCCCTCGTTGACCGCCTCGGAGTCCGCCGACGACCTCGAGCGGCGGGCGCGCACCGACGGCAGGCCGCTGGCCGGCAACCTGCTCCGCATCGTCGACGAGGACGGCGCTCCGGTGGGGGTGGGCGAGGCCGGGGAAATCGTCGCGATCGGGCCCGAGAGCTTCGTCTCCTACAGCGACCCGGCCTTCAACCTCGACGCCTTCACCGCCGACGGCTGGCTGCGCACCGGCGACATCGGCCGGGTCGACGCCGACGGCTACCTGACGATCACCGACCGCCGCAAGGACATCATCATCCGCGGCGGCGAGAACATCTCCTCGAAGGAGGTGGAGGACGTCCTGATCCTGCACCCGGCGGTCCGCGAAGGCGCGGTCACCGGCGCTCCCGACCGGCGCTACGGGGAGGTCGTCTGCGCCTTCGTCGTGGTCGAGCCGGGGGCGAGCATCGACCTCGACGCCGTGCGCGAACACTTCTTCGCCGCCGGGATCGCCCGCCAGAAGACACCCGAGCGCCTGGTCGAGGTCGACGAGCTGCCGCGGACCGCGGCGGGCAAGGTGAAGAAGCACGAGCTGCGGGCGGCGCTGGCGGCGTCGGGCTGATGCTGGCGCGCGAGGATCGCGACGGCGTCGCCTGGCTGCGCATCGACCGCCCCGAGCGGCGAAACGCTCTGCCCGCCGCCTTCTGGGGGCGGCTGCGGGAGGTGACCGCGGCGCTGGCGGCCGACCGTGAGGTGCGGGCGGCGGTCCTGCACGGCGCCGGCGGCTGCTTCTCGGTCGGCGCCGACATCGACGACTTTCCCGCCGCCGAGGGAGCGGAGGCGCGGCGCCGCTTCCTGGTCGAGGCAACCACCGCGCTGGAGGAGCTCGCGGCGCTGCCGAAGCCGGTCCTCGCCGCCGTCCACGGCCACTGCATCGGCGGCGGCCTCGAGCTGACGCTCGCCTGCGACCTCGTCGTCGCCGACCGGACCGCGCGCTTCGCGGCGCCGGAGGCGCGCGTCGGCCTCGTCCCCGGGGTGCTCCTCGCCTGGGGTCGGGAGCGGATCGGCGACCACTGGCTGCGCCACCTGGCGCTGAGCGGCGAGCCGCTGGGGGCCGAGGAGGCCCGCCAGGCCGGCCTGGTCAACTTCGTCGTCCCCGCCGGCGAGCACCTCGAGCGGGCGGCCGGGCTCGCCGGCAAGCTGGCGGCGGGCGCGCCGCTGGCCCAGGCTGTCGTCAAGGCGACCCTGGCCCGCCCGGGGCTCGGCGGCGCGGTCGAGTCGGGGACGCTGCTGCAGGGGAGCGAGGACTTCGCCGAGGGCCGGGCGGCCTTCCGCGAGCGCCGCGCGCCGCGCTTCAGCGGCCGCTGAGGAGGGCCGGGGCGAGGTCCTCGGCGAGCAGCTCGACGTGGCGGTCGACGAGGTCGTCGTCCATCCCCGCGATCGAGCCCCAGAAGTAGACGTGGCGGACCGGCATCCGGGCCAGCCACGGGCGCAGCCGCGCCAGCGCCTGCGCCGGGGTGACGACGTCGAAGCGCGGCAGCAGGGGCGGGCCGTCGGTGAGCCGCAGGCGGTCGGGATCGACGAGCGCGGGCTCGGCTCCCGGCACGCCCTCGACCGCGTACTCGAAGTAGGTCTGCCACTGGAACTCCAGGTGGGGACGGATGCGGGCCCAGGCGGCCTCCGGGTCGTCGGCGAGGATCAGGTTGGCGCAGCCACCCATCGCCGCCGCCTCCGGATCGTGGCCGGCGCCGGCGAGCGCCGCGCGGTAGGTCGGCAGCAGCTCCGGCTTCAGCGCCAGCAGCCCCTCGCCGAGGCGCCCGGCGATCCGCGCCCCGCGCGGCCCCTCGCCGCCGATCCAGATCGGCACCCGGCCCTGGATCGGGGACGGCGTCGCGCCGCCGCCCTCCCAGCGCCGGCGGATCTCGGCGGCGCGCTGCTCGAGCAGCTCGTAGCGCCGGGCGCCGTCGGCGCCGAAGGCCTCCCACTCGGGGATCCGGTAGCCGGCCCCGAGGCCGAGCTCGAGCCGGCCGCCGCTGACGATGTCGACCAGGGCGCCCTGCTCGGCGAGGTCGATCGCCGGGCGCAGCGCGGCCTGGGTGATCGCGGTGCCGATCCGCAGCCGCTCGGTGCGCGCCGCGATCGCCGCCGCCAGGGTCAGCGGCTGGGGCAGGTAGCCGTCGTCGAAGAGGTGGTGCTCGGAGAGCCAGACCGCCTCGATGCCGATCCGCTCGGCCCAGGCGAGCCGCTCCAGCCAGCCCTCGTAGAGCGCGGTCGGGCAGCGCCGCCAGGGGGCGGGGTTGCGCATGTCGAGGAAGAGCCCGACCTTCACCCTCGCCAAGCTAGGCGCCCGGGCGCGGGCAGGCACCACCTTTCTGTCGAGAAAAACCGCTCGCTTTGGCCTCCGCCGGGGTTGACGGTGAAGACGTGCACGCATCGCCCGACAACGACGCCCGCCTCGTCGACCGCGAGGCGATCCGCGAGCTCCTCTACGCCTACTGCCGAGCTTGCGACGTCAACGACCCCGATGCCGTCGCCGCCTGCTTCACCGCCGACTGCCGCGCCGACTACGGTCCCGACGCCCGCGAGCCCGGCGCCGCCGCCCGCCGCGCCCAGGCCGAGCACGACCTCGCCCTCTTCGAGGCGACCAGCCATCTTCTGGGCAACGTCTCGGTCGAGTTCGAGAGCGCCGACCGCGCCCGCGCTGCGAGCGTCGTCCACGCCTGGCACCTGCCCCGCCGCGGCGAACCCTGGAGCCTCCACGCCCGCTACGAGGACCGCCTCGTCCGCGCCCCGGGCGGCTGGCTGATCGAAGAGCGCCGCCTCCTCGTCGCCGGCACCGATCCGCACCAAGACGGCTGGCGCTTCAACCCGTTGCCGCGCGCCGGCTGAGGGGCTGAGGGCCCGGTCCGGCCGGCGCGGGCCTGGATGGCGGACGGCAAGCGACGCGGCGGGCGCGGCCCGGGCGGCGCAGGCCCAGGCGGCGGACGGCCGAGGGACGCGGTGGACCGGGCTGGTGGCGGGTGGCAGGTGACGGACGGCCCAGGACGCGCCAGGCCGGGTGGCGGAAGGGGCAAGGGACGCGGGGGCCGGCGGCGGACGGGGCCGAGGGACGCGGCGGCCCCGCGGCCGACGCGTCCCGGGCGAAGGACGCCGAGGGACCCGCCCTCCCGGCGGCGGCCCGGGCGGGCTGAGGCCGCCGCCGGGAGGGCGGGTCCACGGGGAGAGGTGCAAGGGACGCCGGGGGTGCAGGAGGCATCGCAGGGACGGGAACTCCACGGAGACCGGAGGAACCCACGAAGACGGGAGGAAGCCCCACGAAGACGGGAGGAACCCCACGAAGGCGGGAGGAACGCACGGAGACGTGGATCGTCACCGGGACCTGCCCGAGGCTTTGACCTGTCCCCCAGACTTTGCTCAAGGGTCTGCGTGGAAACATTCCGGGTGCCTGACACCCGAAACGTTCCACACACCTTCCTGACCGGTGGGATCTCCCCCGGAAGGCCCGCGTCCCTGTGTCGTTCCCCGCGGAACGCCGGTCCCCGGCCCGGAGCATGCCGCTCCGTCGCCCCGCCCGCGGAGCGGGCGCTTGGGCGTGCTGGGCGTCGGCGCGCCGGACCTCAGTACTTCTCGGCGGCGGCCTCCAGTACGGCGCGCAGGTCGGTGCCGCGGAGGGGTCGGTCGTGGCCGGTGCCGACGATCAGCGGTTCCAGGGCTGCCAGGCGTCGCAGGCTGCGCTTTGCCTCCTGGTGGTTCCAGGCGAAGGCGGGGTGGGGGACGCTGGCCTCGCCCTCGGGCAGGGGTTTGAGGCGGGCCGAGTCGACCAGGTAGACGACGTCGGAGACCAGGGCGAGGCGGTCGCTCTCGCGCCAGAGGCCGATCAGGCCGGGTGCGTGGCCGGGGAAGTGGAGCACCTCGAAGCCCGCCACCTCGTCGCCCTCGGACACGGTGCCGTCGATCTTCACCGGGCCGCCGTCCCAGCGCTTCAGCAGGGTCGGGTAGAGCCAGCGCACCGGCGCCACCTCGAGCAGCGAGAGGTCGAAGTAGGGGCTGACCGCGCGGTCGCCTTCGGCGTCGTCGACTTCGTCGGGATGGCAGAAGACCGGCGCCCCCATGTAGGGGGCGGTGCCGCGGTGGTCGGCGTGCGCGTGGCCGAGGACCACCCGCTTCAGGCCGCCCAGCTCGCGCGCCGTCGCCGCCGCCTGCTTGCGCATCGACTTGGTCCCGGCGTCGAACTGGACGACGCCGCCCTCGTCCTCGAGGAAGTAGACGTTCATCGCCCCGCGCAGATCGCCACGCAGCAGCCAGACCCCGTCGGCGACCCGTTCCAACGCCATGCGGCCAGCCTATCTCTAGGGTTGGCCGGGTGCCCTACCTGTGGAGAATCGGCATGCTCGTGCTGGTCGTCTGCCTGGTCGCCTCGATGGTGATCGCCGTGATCCGGCTCGCGACGACGCCGGAAGAAATCATCGGCGACGGCTTCCACGGCCTGCCCCGCTCGTTCGTCGAAAGCCACCGCGCCGAGTACGGGGCGCGTTAGTATCGGCGCCGTTAACGTCACCTGGCAGAGGGGAGGCGGCATGTTCACTCGGATCGTGGTCGGCACCGACGGTTCGGACACCGCGGAAGAGGCGGTGTCGCAGGCGATCGACCTGGCGAAATTGACGGGCGCGACGCTCAGCGTCGTCAGCGCCTTCGCGCCGGTGTCCAAACGCCGCATCCAGGGCGAGGCCGAGGGCGCGCCCCCCGACATCGCCAACCAGATCGGCCCGCGCGAGGACGTCAACCTGGTGCTCGACGCCGCCGCCGCGAAAGCGCGCGCCGCCGGGGTCGAGGTGCGGACCCACCCGGTCGAGGCCGATGCCGCCGAGGCGATCCTGAGCGTCGCCGAAGAGATCGACGCCGACCTGATCGTGGTCGGCAACAAGGGGATGACCGGGGCGCGGCGCTACCTCCTGGGGAGCGTGCCGAACAACGTGTCGCACCACGCGCCCTGCAGCGTGATCATCGTGCGCACGACCTAGCGGGAGGCCTCTACCGCAGCGCCCGCGAGGTGGCGAGCCCGGTCGAGCCGGGCGTCGTCGCCCGCGCGGCGTCGATCAGGCCCGCGCCCTGGACCGTCTTCGGGTAGCCGAGGCTGCGGGCGGTGACCTTGAGGCGCTGGGTCACCGCGCGCACCTTCGCTTTCGGCTTCAGGCCCTTGGGGATCACCCCGGAGGCGAGGATCAGGGCGACGGTGGCGGAGACGTGGGCGGCGGCCATCGAGGTGCCGGCGTAGTTGCCCGGGATCGCGAATTCGTCGGTGGTCCCCGGCTTCAGCGTCACCTGGTAGATCGGCCGCGAGAGGATCGAGGGGCAGCCGGCGGCGGGCGTCCCCCCGCCCGGGGCGACGACGTCGATCCCCTTCCCGGTCAGCGAGTAGGAGCCGATGCAGCCGCCCTCGGTGGTGCCGCCGACGCCGATCACCCGCGGCCCGGTGGCGGGCTCCGAGACGCAGCTCTTGACGCTCGAGGCGGAGGGGGAGAGGTTGCCGCCGGAGGCGACCGTGACGATGCCGTGGTCGTAGGCTTCGCGCAGCGCTTCGTCGACCTGCGGCACCTTCTCGCCGCAGGCGAAGTTGAAGCTCATGTTGATCACCTGGGCGTGGTGTTCGACCGCGAACCTGATCCCCGCGGCGATCCGGTTGGCGTAGCCGACGTTGGCGCGGTCCAGCACCCGCACCGGCATCAGCTTCGCCCCGTAGGCGAGCCCGGTCATCCCGATCCCGTTGTCGGTCTGCTCGGCGATCGTGCCGGCGACGTGGGTGCCGTGCCCGTTCTCGTCGAGCGGCAGGTGGTCGTGATCGACGAAGTCTTCACCGGGCACGAACTGTTCGGGGCTGAAGTCGGGGCTGCGCGCGTACCTGGTGCCGAGGCCGCGGTAGGCGATCCCGCTGTCGAGGACGGCGACGACCACGCCCTTGCCGCCCGGCCTGCCGACCGCTTCCAGGTTCGCCCAGGCGCCGGGCGCGTCGATCCCGCCGGGGGAGATCGGCAGCTTCGCCGTCGCCGTGCCGGTGTAGTCGAGGAAGTCCCACTGCTTGGTCGCCCAGCCGCCGGGGACGCCGGGCGCTCCCGGTTCCAGCGTGCCCGGATCGTCGGGGTCGACCGGTTCGAGTTCGACCGCCGAGGCGTGGGCGGCGTAGTTGGGCTCGGCGTATTCGACCCGCGCGTTGGCGCGCAGGGCGCGGGCGGTGGCGAGCACCCCGGCGCCGCGCGGCAGCCCGAGCGTGCGCCCACGCGCTTCGCCGGCGAACTTGACCACCAGCTGGCGGGCGGCGAAGCGGTGCGCCGGGCCGATCGCGTTGGCGGACGCGGCGGGGGCAGCCGCGCCGAGCAGCGCGAGGCAGGCGACCAAGACCGCTCCCAGAGCCGATTTTCTTCGCGTCGAATGCATGCCGGGTTCCCTCTCGAACACCTCGACCACGCCGAAGTTCCAGAAGGGATACTCCAACATCGATGCGGTCCGGCGGTGGTAAAGACTTCGAGCGGCAGATGGCGGCGCACGAGCGGGCGATGGAGCTCGCCCTCGCCGAGGCGCGCCGGGCGGAGGAGCACGGCGACGTCCCGATCGGCGCCGCCCTGCTCCGCGACGGCGAGCTCCTCGCCGCGGCGGGCAACGAGCGCGAGCTGCGCGGCGATCCGACCGCCCACGCCGAGGTGCTCGCGATCCGCGCCGCCGCCGCGGCCCTCGGCGGCTGGCGCCTCGCCGACACGACCCTCTACGTGACCCTCGAGCCCTGCGCGATGTGCGCCGGGGCGATCGTCCTCGCCCGCATCCCGACCGTCGTCTTCGCCGCCCCCGACCCGAAGGCGGGCGCCGCCGGCAGCGTCCTCGACGTCCTCGCCGAGCCCGCCCTGAACCACCGCCCCCACGTCATCGCCGGCGTCCACGCCGCCGAGTCCGCCACCCTCCTGCGCAACTTCTTCGCAAGCAGGCGGTGAACCGACTCGAATCCCCGGAGACGGAGAGGGTGGGATTCGAACCCACGAGGCGAGTTAACCCCGCCCACACGATTTCCAATCGTGCTCCTTAAGCCACTCGGACACCTCTCCAGGTGATCGCCAGAGCCTAGCTAGGCGGGGCGGGAGCCGGCCGGCTCGCGGGCCTCGCCGGGGGCCGCCGACGCGCCCTCGTCTTTTGGCTAATATACCCGCGACCCGTAAGAATGCATCCCAATGAAGTGCATACAGAGGGAGGAGCGCCTTCATGTTCCAGGCCTTGCTGATCTCCGATACCGAGGATCCGCCGAAAGCGACCTACGCAGAACTCGAGGACGAGCAGCTGACCGAGGGCGAGGTGGCGATCGACGTCGAGTTCTCCTCGCTCAACTACAAGGACGCCCTGGCGATCACCGGCACCGCTCCGATCGCCCGCCGGCTGCCGATGATCCCCGGGATCGACGTGGCCGGCACGGTCACCGAGTCCGCCGTCGCCGGCTTCGCGCCCGGCGACCAGGTCATCGCCACCGGCCACGGGATCGGCGAGAAGCATTGGGGCGGCCTGGCCCAGCGCGCGCGGCTGGAAGGGGAGTGGCTGACGGCGCTGCCGGCGGGCCTCTCCTTGCACGACGCGATGGCCGTCGGGACCGCCGGCCTGACCGCGATGCTCGCGGTGATGAGGCTCGAGGAGGAGGGACTCGAGCCGGGGGAGGTGCTGGTCACCGGCGCCGGCGGCGGCGTCGGCAGCTTCGCGGTGGCGATCCTCGCGGCGCGCGGGCACGAGGTCGTCGCCTCCACCGGCAGGCCGGAGCAGGAGGGCTACCTGCGGGAGCTCGGCGCCGCCTCGGTGATCGACCGGGCCGAGCTCGCCGAGCCCGGCAAAGCGCTCGGCAAGCAGCGCTGGGCGGGGGCGGTCGACGCCGTCGGCGGTCAGACCCTGGCCAACGTCTGCGCCACCCTGCGCTACGGCGGCACCGTCGCCGCCTGCGGCAACGCGGGCGGGATGAAGCTGCCGGCCACCGTCGCGCCCTTCATCCTCCGCGGCGTCACCCTGGCGGGCATCGACAGCGTCGAGGCCGCGGCGGAGCGACGGGCCGTGGCCTGGGAGCGGATCGCCGCGCTCGACCGCGCGGTGCCGGCGTCGGTCGCCGAGGACATCGCGCTGAGCGAGACGATCGCCGCCGCCGAGAAGGTCCTCGCAGGGCAGGTCAGGGGCCGCCTCGTCGTCGACCCGAGCCGCTAGCGATCGCGCCGGTCAGCCGGCGGACCGCCCCTCCGGCTCACGATTTGACCTTGCGGCGCGAGGATCGTTTTCCGCCCGCCTCGTTTTCCTCGGCGACGGCGGAGAGCGCTTCCTCGGACTCGATCAGGTGCTTCTCCAGCGAGCTGACCGCGACCTTCGTCTCGCGGTTCTCCAGCGCGTCGATGATCGCCGTGTGCTCGTTGAGGACCACCTGCATCCGGTCTTTGCTGGAGACGACCGCTTCGAGGCCCATCAGGCGCACGAAGGCGCGCAGTTGTTCGAGGAATTTGACCACCAGGTCGAGCCGGGCGGCCCTGGCGATCTGCAGGTGGAACGCCTCGTCGAGGTCGATGAAGTCCTCCGCGTTGCCGGCGTCCGCCGCCCGGCGGGCGCGCATGACGAGCAGCCGCAGTTCGTCGATCTCGTCGAAGGTGATCGTCTTGCACGCCTCGGTGACCGCGATCCGCTCGAGCGCTTCGCGCACGGTGAAGATCTCGTGCCGGCGCTCCGGGGTGACCCTGGTGACGATCATCTGGCGGCGCGAACCGACCGTGACCAGCCCCTCCTGCAGCAGGCGCCCCAGCGCCTGCCTGACCGGGGTCCGCGAGATGCCGAGCGAGCTGGCGAGATCGGTCTCGGCGAGGACCGTGCCGACCGGGTAGT
>Ga0335075_10017602_pt1 | contig 10621 bp, 8 predicted proteins | sample Lox_Sample_24_FD_206723 | JGI IMG/M metagenome (GOLD analysis project Ga0335075, IMG submission 206723) | Soil microbial communities from Loxahatchee National Wildlife Refuge, Florida, United States - Lox_Sample_2.4 | ecosystem: Environmental > Terrestrial > Soil > Wetlands | place: USA: Florida... | reverse complement strand
CATATGGAGTCGAATGCCGCCTTGATGGCCGATCTCGAGAGTCTGCGCCGGCAGGCCTCGGTCCTGATGAAGCTCTCGGCCGACGTCGCGAGCGCCGCCGCATCGCGCACCGTGCCCTTCATCGGCCTGGTGGCGCCGCCGCAGGCCTGGCGCACCCAATCCGGGATCGATCGGTCCGCCGACGAGGCGGACATCGCGGTGCGCATGCTGTCGAGCGCGCGCCCGCACCGGGCGATCCCGATCACCTCGGCACTGTGCGCCGCGGTCGCGTGCCGCACGCCCGGCACGCTGCCGGCGCAGCTGTGCCGCCGCGGGGCGGGACCGCTGCGGATCGCGCATGCCTCGGGGACCGTGTTGGTCGAAGCCGAACCGGACAGCCGCGCCGGCCGGGTGTTGCACGCGAGCGTGTACCGGACCGCGCGCCGGCTCTTTCAGGGCGAGGTGATGTATCTCGATCCCGTGCAGGCATGAAGGAATGCGCGCCGCGGCCGTGGCTCATCAGGTCTTCATGGCAAACGGATCGCGCTGGTCGTCGGAGAAGTCGATCATCACGTTCTTGGTGGTGGTGAACTCGAGCAGACCCTGCTCGCCGCGCTCGCGGCCGAATCCGCTGTCCTTCATCCCGCCGAACGGACCTTGCGCCGCGACCATGCGGTAGGTGTTGATCCACACCACGCCGGTGCGCATCGCATGGATCATGCGCAGGGCGCGCGATATGTCGCGGGTCCAGACGCCGCTCGCGAGGCCATAGGGCGACGCATTGCCGATCGCGACCGCCTCCGCCTCTTCGTCGAACGGGATGATCGACAGGACCGGCCCGAATATCTCCTCGCGGGCGACGCGCATGGCATTGCTGACGTCCGCGAAGATGGTGGGCTGAATGAACAGCCCTTTGGCGAGCTCGCCGTCGCGAGCCGGCTCGCCCCCCGTGACGAGCCGCGCCCCTTCGGACCTGGCAATGTCGATGTACTCGAGGATGCGGCGGAACTGCGGCTCGTTGGCGGCAGTACCCATCTCGGTGCTCGGTCTGCGCGGATCGCCGAGCACGATGCGCCGCGCCCGCTCGGCGAGCCGCTCGATCATCTCGCCGTAGACGCGACGCTGTACGAGCAGGCGTGAGCCGGCAATGCAGGTCTGACCGGTGGCGCCGAAAATGCCGGCCAGCGCGCCCACCACCGCGCGATCCATATCGGCGTCGGCGAAGACGATGTTCGGCGACTTGCCGCCGAGCTCCAGGGTCACCGGCCGCAGATTGCGTCCCGCCATGGCGGCAATCTCGCGTCCGACCGCGGGACTGCCGGTGAAGCTCACCTTGTCGACTCCCGGCGAGCTCACCAGCGCCTTGCCCACGGGCGCCTTACCGGCGACGACGTTGATCACGCCGGGCGGAAATCCCGCCTGCTGCACCAGCTTGCATAGCTCGAGCGTGGTCGCCGACGCATGCTCCGAGGGCTTGATGACCACGCAATTGCCGGCCGCGAGCGCGGCGGGGAGCTTGTTGGCCAGCAGCGCCACCGGCGAGTTCCAGGCGGTGATCGCCGCCACCACGCCATAGGGCTCGCGCAAGGTGAGGTCCATCACGCCGCGCTGATCGAGCGGAATGACGTTGCCCCAGATCTTGTCGGCATAGCCGGCAAAGAAGCGGTAGACGCGCGCCGCATAGCTCATCTGCGAGCGCGTCTCGCGAATCACCTTGCCGTTATCGGTGGTCTCGAGCAGCGACATGCGGTCGGCGTTCGCCTCGAGCAAATCAGCCAGGCGGTTGATCAGCGCCGCACGCTCGAGACCCGTCGTGTTTCGCCAGGTGCTCTCGTACGCGCGCCGCGCCGCCGCGATCGCCGCCTCGACGTCTGCCTGCGTCGCGACCGAGACGGTTGCCCAGACCTCCTGGTCGAATGGGTTGACGGCGGGCATGGTCTCGCCGCTCGACCCGTCGCGCCACGTGCCGTCGATGAACAACCGGTAGTTCTCGATCATCGCGCTCGTCTCCTCGCCGCCGGCCAAAAGGCGACTGCAGCGCCATCTTCGCACAGGTTCGCGGAGGTGGTACGGTGGCGGTCCGTGAGCACCACCCCTGCGCCGCCCCTGTCGCCGAGCAGAAAGCTGGCAAAGTTCGCCGCGGCCCTGCGACTCGCCGGCGTGCCGGCGCCGGTTCGCGATCGCGCCAAGCTGCATATCCTGGATGCGCTCGGCCTGGGCCTCGCGTCGAGCGCCCAGGACTACGGTCGGCGTACCGTCGCCGCGATTGCCGCCATGTCGGCGGGCGGGGCCTGCTCCGTGCTCGGGCGCGCGGAGCGTTACGAGGCGCGCGATGCGGCGCTCGCCAACGGCATCCTGATTCACGGCCTGGATTTCGACGACACTCATCTGGCGAGCATCGTTCATCCCACCTGCACCAGCCTGCCTTGCGCCATGGCGCTTGCCGAGTCGCTCGGAGCGAGCGGGGAGGGGCTGCTCGAAGCCTTTCTCGCGGGTGCCGAGACCGCGATCCGCATCGGGGCCGCGGTCAAGGGCGGGTTTCATCATGTCGGCTATCATGCCACCGGCGTGGTCGCCCACTTCGCCTCGGCACTCGCGGCGGGACGTCTGCTCGAGCTCGGCGAGGATCAGCTGGTTGCCGCGCAAGGGATCGCGAGCAGCACTGCGTCCGGCATCCAGGTGTTTCTGGAAGAAGGCGCGTGGACCAAGCGCTTCCACCCCGGCTGGGCGGCCGTTGCCGGCATCACGGCCGCGCGCCTGGCGCAACAGGGCTTCGTCGGGCCGTCGCGGCCCTACGAGGGCAGGTTCGGCCTGTTCGAGACGCACCTGCAGGGCGAGGCGCCGCGAGCCGACCTCGAGGAGCTGACCGCGGGTCTGGGGGAGGTCTGGCGTTTCGGCGAGACGGCACTCAAGCCCTATCCGGTCTGCCATTTTATCCACGGATGCGCCGACGCGGCCATCGAGCTGCACGATCAGATCGACCCCCAGGACATCGCTGCCGTCGTGGCTTTCCTGCCGCAGCCGACCCTGCCCATCGTCGCGGAGCCCGCCGAGCTCAAGGAGCGTCCGAGCACCGATTACGAGGCCAAGTTCAGCGCCCAGTTCGTGGTCGCGACCTGTCTGCTCGAGGGCCGCTTCGGGCTGTCCGACCTGCAGCCGCAGGCACTCGGCGAACCGCGGGTGCGGGCGCTCGCCGCGAGGGTGCGCTGTCGGCCCGACCCTGAGTCCGCGTTTCCCGCCTACTTCTCGGGCGGGGTCGAGGTCACGCTGCGCAATGGTCGTACGCTGAAGCGTCACGTCAGGGTCAATAGCGGTGCCGGCGAGCGTGCGATGCGGCCCGATGCGGTTGCATCCAAGTTCATGGCCTCGGCGACCCTGGCGATCCCAGCCCCGCAAGCCGAGCGCATCCGCGACGTCGTGCTCGACCTCGAGCGCCTCGCCGCGGCCGACCTCACGGCCCTGCTGCGCGCCCAGTGATCGTCATCGAGGACCCTCGAGGGGGAGCGCTCGACGGCCCTCGGGGGAGCGCGGGCCCTCGGGGGAGCGCGTCCTCACGCCGAAGCGATCGAGCAACGCCCGCTCGCCGCGCCGGGTCACCCGCAACGCGCGGCTGTCCGGATCCTTCACGACCCACCCGGATTGCAGGGCGGTGCGCAGCAGTGCGGCGCCGAGGGCGCCGCCGATGTGGGGACGGCGCTCGCTCCAGTCGAGGCAGCCGTAGGCGGGCCGCCGGCGCCCCGTGGCCTCCAGATCGATGCCATGACGGGCCAGCTCGCGCATCCCCGACGCGGTCAGCTGGTAGCCGCCATCGCCGTGCGCAGAGCCCGCCAGCCACGCGTTCTCGAGCAATCGGTCGTGCAGCGCGACCGCAATCTCTCCCGCCATGTGGTCATAGCAGGTACGCGCCAGCCGCAAGCGGGTGGGTGTCCTGGGAGAGAAGGGCCTGGAACGTCTGCCGGCGAGCACCATGAGCCATTCCAGTGTCGCCGCCACGCGCTCGTCGTCGAGACTGTAGTATCGATATTTGCCCTGGGCCCTCACCTTGACGAGCGCGAGCTCCTTGAGCCGAGCGAGGTGCACGCTCGCGGTGGATGCGCTCACCTCCGCGATGACGGCGAGTTCGGTGCTGGTTCGCGCGCGCCCGTCCATCAAGTCGTACAGCATGAGCGCGCGGGCCGGTTCCGCGATTGCAGCGGCAACGCGTGCCACCGCAATCTCGGCACGTTCGGCACTCATTGTTTGATCGTAGACGAAGTGACGGCGCAGCCGCAAGCCGAGAATGGCGCGCATGGAACCCGGCGACCCGATCGAGGCGGTCACGCACCGCGACCCCTATCCCTACTACGCCCGCCTGCTCGAGGAGGGCGCGCTGCGCTTCGATGAGCGGCTGCGCTCCTGGGTGGCGGCGGGTGCCGGCGCGGTGTCGGAAGCTTTGACGAGCGCGGCCTGCCGAGCCCGCCCGCCGGCCGAGCCGGTCCCGCCGGCATTGGAGGGCCTGCCGGCCGGTGAGATCTTTGCGCTTCTGGTGCGAATGGCCGATGGGCGCCGGCATGATGCGCCGAAGCTTGCGCTGGAGCGCGCACTGGCCTCGGTTCCAGGGAATGAGTCGACTGCCATGGCTCGTGAGGCTGCGCGCCGGGCGCTGCCGATCGGCCTGGATCCGCATGCGCTCACCGCGTGGATGCTCGACACGCCGGCCGCGGTGATCGCCGAGCTGCTCGGACTTTCCCCCGAGGAGCGTCGCGCCATCCTCGATTGGACCGGCGAGTTCGTGGCTTGCCTCTCGCCCCTCAGCACGCCGCGGCAGCTGTCGGCGGCGCACGCAGCGGCATCGCGCTTGCGCTCCCGGGTGCGGTCCGTGCTCGACGCCATCACGCCGCAATCCTCGGGTCTCGTCGCTCGAGTCCGCAATCACGCGCGCAGCGTCGGCTGGGACGACGACGTCTCCATCACGGCGAATCTCGTCGGGCTGCTTTCCCAGTCCTACGAGGCCACCGCGGGGCTGATCGGCAATTCGATCGTTGCGCTGGCGAGCCGGCCGGGACTCCTCGGCGAGGTCCGTGCGCGTGTGGACGGCTGGCAGCAGCTGGTTCACGAGACCAGCCGCCACGACTCTCCGGTGCAGAACACGCGCCGTTTCGTGGCGCAGTCGACGGCCATCGCGGGAGTCGAGCTCGCTCCGGGCGCCGCGGTGCTGCTGGTGCTGGCGGCTGCGAACCGCGATCCGCGGGCAAATCCGGATCCGCACGCGTTCCGGCTCGAGCGCCCGGAGCGATGCGTATTCAGCTTCAGCCAGGGAGGCCATGCCTGCCCGGGCCAGGCGCTGGCTCGGCATATCGCGGCCGCCGCGCTCGCGGTGCTGTTCGAGACGGTTCCGGCCGGCGCGCTGGCGCGGCTCGATTGGACGTGGAGGCCGTCGACGAACTGCCGCGTGCCCACCTTCGGCCTACGCGCGCCGCAGGGCGAGGGCGGCGAACACGGCGAAGTCTAGCGCCCCGGAGCGCTCAGATCGGCGATCCTGTCCATCGCCGCGGGCGTGTAGCGATTGTGGCACTCACAATCGACCACCGTTCCATGCTCGGCGCTGGTCGAGATGGACAACCGTCCCCCGATGGCGGCGGCCCGATCCCGCATGGTCTGCATGCCCATGCCGCGCGCGCCCGGCCGCTGCCGCCCGAATCCGCGGCCGTCGTCGCTGATGCGTAAGCTGACCTTGATGCGATCGATACACAGGCGAATTCGCACCAGCTGCGCACCGGAGTGCTTCAATGCGTTGTTGAGCGCCTCCTGCGCAATGCGATACAGCTGATTGTTGACCTCTTGCGAGAGCAGGGAGACTGCCGAGGTATCTTCGGAGAACAGCACCTTCGGGCCAGCGGGCCCACCCGCGCTCCCCGACGCGAGCCTGCGCAACGCCTCGAGCAGGCTGTTCTGGTGCTCTTGCAACGGGGCGAGCCCTTGCGCCAGGAGTCTGCACGTGGTCACGCTGCGGCTTGCCAGCTCCGCGAGCTGCCGCAAGTCGTGTGCCAGCTCGGCATCGCGCGCCGCGTGCGCTGCCGCCAATCCGCACGCCAGCAGGGAAAGACCCGACAACTCTTGCCCGAGGCCATCGTGTATCTCGCTGGCAATGCGCCGTTGTTCCCGGGTCGTCGCCTCCTGAAGCGCCGTCTCGAGGCGGCGGCGCTCCGTGATGTCGATCCCGATGCTCCATTCCGACCAGCCGGGAACCTTCAGGCGCGCCCCCACGTTGAACCACTCGACGGTCTTGCGCGTGCCGTCCTTGGCGGTGAGCTCCCACACGCTGCTGTAGTCCTCGTCGCGACGCTGCGCGGCCTGGTCCAGCATGAATGTGCGGTACTCGACGTCGGGATAGAGCGTATCGAAAGCCCGCGGGTTGCCGATCATCTCCGCTGCACGGTAGCCGCTCACCCGTTCGCATTCGGCATTCCACACCACGATGCGGCCGTCGTTGTCGAACGCATCCATCAGGACCGGCATGCCCTGCAGAATGCCGTGTGCCCAATGCGCGTTGACCTCCGGGCCTGGTCCGAGGCCGGCCGCCAATCCTTTATCCATAGCTGGGATGATCCGTCTTGAAGATAAGCGCCTTCCAGGCCGTCGCCCGCTCAGCTCACGCTGTTGAACTGGGTAACGTGGTAGTAGCCGTTTGCGCCCAGCTCGGCGGGAATGGTCCTCTTCAGTTCTTCCAGCAGATTGGTGAAGATCTGCGTCGGCGTCATGGCCTCATCGTCGATCTCGTAGACGCCCTGATAGTCGCCCACGCGCGCGGGCTGGGAACCGCCGGCAGGGTCGTAGTAGTACAGGTCCGCAGTGTAGAAATAATAGCGCATCCGCACTAGTCTCCAGCGACAGGCTGCCCGGGTCAAATTCCAGGGCCGCCGAGGAACTGCGTCAATGTCGACCCCGAGCGTACACTATGGCGCAGAATCGTGACGACTTCCGCAGCCAGATGAGCACTCGAGAACTCGACGCGCGGGCACAAGCGCTGATCCGCGAGGGCTTCGTGCTGCACGGCCAATCGCGGCTGCAGGCGGCACGTGCCTGTTACGAGCAGGCGCTGCAGGCGCAGCCGGACAATGCACGTGCGTGGTATCTTTTGGGCATCCTCGCCCTGCAAACCCGCGAGCCCGCTCGAGCGCTCGAGTGCTTCGCAAAGTCTCTGGAGCTCGACCCGCGGGATGCGGCCTCGCATGGCGGCATGGCGCGAGCGCAGCTGCAGCTCGGCCGCTACGAGTCCGCCCTCGCCGCGTGCGATCAGGCCATCGGGCTCGTTGCCGGCAATGCGGAGTTCCACATCAGCCGAGGCAATGCGCTCTACCAACTGGGGCGCCATGTGGAGGCTCTCGCGAGCTACGATGCATCGATCGCCTTGAGCCCGGAATCGGCGCCAGGGCACCGCAATCGCGCGACCACACTTTGTACCTTGCATCGATGGGAGGAGGCCATCGCGAGCTACGACCGAGCGATCGCCATCGATCCGCGCAATGCGCGCACCCATAACCACCGCGGCAACGCCCTCTACGACATGGGAGAATTCGAGGCGGCGCTCGCCAGCTATGGCGCGGCGATCGCTCTCGACCCCGGCTGCGCGGATGCCCACGGCAACCAGGGCAATGCGCTGCTCGCGCTCGAGCAGTTCGCGCCGGCACTGGCGAGCTATGATCGGGCGATCGCGCTGCAACCCGACCACGCCGAAGCGCACAACAATCGAGGCACCGCACTGCATCGGTTGGGTCGCATCGAGGCCGCCCTATCGAGCTTCGAACGGGCACTGGCGCTTTGCTCGAACGCGGCGCAGATCCACTTCAACCGTGCTCAGATGCTCGATGAGCTGCGACAGTACGCGGCCGCCGCCGAGAGCTACGATCGGGCCCTGGCACTCGATCCCATGTTCAAGGATGCCCTCGGTCACCGCCTGCTCGCGCGCATGCAGATCTGCGAATGGCGCGGCTTCGAGGCGGATCTGACCGAGCTGGCCGCCCGCATCGGCCGCGGTGAGCCGGCCGCAACCCCGTTCTGTGTCCTCGCCTTGACGGGTTCGCCGCCTTTGCAGCAGCGGGCCGCACAGATCTACATGCGCGAGCCGCCGCCGGCTCCTCGGCTGCCGGAGATTTCCCCGCGGCGCGGCGCCGGCAGGATCCGGCTCGGATACTTCTCCGCCGACTTCTGCAACCACCCGGTGTCGTATCTGACGGCCGGATTGTACGAATCGCACGATCGGTCCAGATTCGAGCTGACCGCGTTCTCGCTGGGGCCGAATACGGGGGACTCGATGCGCCGCCGGCTGGAAGGCGCCTTCGATCGGTTCATCGACCTGCACGGAAGATCGGCGCTGGAGGTTGCGACGCTTGCGCGGCGGCTGCAAGTGGACATCGCGGTCGACCTCACGGGCCTGACCCGGGGGGGCAAGCCTAAGATATTCTCGCTGCGCGCCGCGCCGGTTCAGGTGAGCTACATCGGCTACCTCGGCACGATGGGTGCGCCGTGCATGGACTACTTGATTGCCGACGCGACCACCGTGCCGTCGAGCCAGCGCAGCCATTATTCGGAGAAGCTCGTGTATCTCCCGAGCTATCAGGCGAACGATCCGCGGCGAGCCGTCGCTGGCCGCACGCTCGCTCGGCACGAGCTGGGTCTGCCCTGCGCGGGCTTCGTTTTCTGCTGCTTCAATGCGAGCTACAAGATCACCCCGCCGATCTTCGATGCATGGATGCGCATACTCGACAGAGCCCCGGACGCCGTGCTGCATCTTCTTGCGGAGACCGAGACCGCGGCGGAGAACTTGAGACGCGAGGCGCTCGCGCGCGGAGTCGATGCGAGACGGCTGGTGTTTGGCGCCAAGATGGCCGCCTCGGAGCACCTGGCGCGCCTCGCGGCGGCGGACCTGTTCCTCGATACGCTGCCGTACAACGCGGGCGCGACTGCGAGCGATGCCCTGTGGGCGGGACTGCCGCTTCTCACCTGCATGGGCGAGACATTCGCGGGCCGGATGGCGGCAAGCTTACTGCAGGCCGCTCGGCTGCCGGAGCTCATCACCTCGACCCTCGCCGACTACGAGGAGCTGGCGGTTGCGCTGGCGCGCGATCCGCAACGCATGGCGCAGATCAGGCGCAAGCTCGCGCAGCATCGGCTCACGACGCCGCTGTTCGATACGCGCGTGCACACCCGAAGCCTGGAGGCCGCTTACACGCGGATGCAGGCACGCCAGGACGCGGGGCTGGCGCCCGCGGACCTGTACATCGAAGCGCCCGACCCGGCGCGAGCCGGCCCGGGTCCGCCGCCGACATGAGCCCTGTGCGCCAGGAGCTATCGGCCCGAGCCGGACAATACCGTCACGACGCGGCGCTCGCCGGGACCCACATACGTATCCTCTCGATAGACGGCCGCCTCGTTCACATGTATCTCGACCTTGTGGGCACCCGGGGGGACGTCCAGGATTTGCGATTGATCGTTATGCGCGGCGACCTGCCCGGTTTGCACGCCGTCCACATAGATCGTCGAGCCCGCGGGGGCGCCGGTGACGACCAGCTCACTGGATTGCGCCGAGGGGCGCGGCCTGTGGGAGCCGAACCAGCTGCAGGCGGATAAGCAGGCGAGCGTGATCAGTACGACGGCTCTCACTCGGGATGCCCTTGCAAAAAACCAGCCTATCACGCGCTGCCCGGCTCAACCACTCGACCCGCTCCCGGGGCTCGAGGAAGATTGCGCGGTGTCCTGGGTTTGCGGCGCACCGCCGGTGTGCACCGCGGCCGGAACCGCCTGCCGATTGCCGCCGCGGTCGCCAGGGTGGGGTGCCGTCGATGCGACCCCGACCGCGATTCCACTGATGGCCAGGATCAGCATCCCCAAGATGTATGCGAAGACATCAGATTCCCGGTGATCCGCCATATGTTTTCATTGTCATACGGCGAGGCGTCATCCGCGGCGAACATGATCACACATTTTTCCAAAGATTCGGCCGCAGGGTAGACTTGCACGCTTTGCCTGGATGATGCCGTGAGCCGACCCGACCGTGCAGTACCCGTGCGCCGCCCCCTCGACCTGCGTGCCGTGGCGCTGGTGCTCGTGCTGTGCATGATCTGGGGGATACAGCAGGTCGTGCTGAAGGCGGTCGCGTCCCATGCGGCGCCTGTCATGCAGCTGACGATCCGCTTCGCGGGGGCGTCCCTGCTGTTCGGAATGTGGGTGCTGATTCGCGAGGGGCGCTCTGCGTTCAACGATGGCACGTTGCCGAGCGGCGTGTTGCTGGGGTTGCTGTTTTCGCTCGAATTCGTCTTCGTGGGCCAGTCGCTTCGACACACCACTGCGGCGCATTCGATCGTTTTTCTGTACACGGCGCCGATCTTCACGGCGCTCGGACTGCAATTCCTGCCCGAGGAGCGGTTGAGCAGGCTGCAGTGGGTCGGCATCTGCCTGGCATTCGCCGGGATCGTGGTGGCGTTCCTCGGGTTCGGCGGTCGGCCCACCACGGGCCTTCTGACGGGCGATCTGCTTGCCCTGCTCGGGGGTATGAGCTGGGGGCTCAGCAACGTGGTGTTACGCCGCGGCCGCGTGGGCGGCGCGATGACCGCGAAGACCGTCTTCTATCAAGTGGCGACCGCAACGATCTTGCTGGGCGCTT
>Ga0335075_10017601_pt1 | contig 10622 bp, 12 predicted proteins | sample Lox_Sample_24_FD_206723 | JGI IMG/M metagenome (GOLD analysis project Ga0335075, IMG submission 206723) | Soil microbial communities from Loxahatchee National Wildlife Refuge, Florida, United States - Lox_Sample_2.4 | ecosystem: Environmental > Terrestrial > Soil > Wetlands | place: USA... | reverse complement strand
CCGCAACGCATCACGCAGCCCGGGGGGGGGCCCCCAATATCTGGGAGTTGTTGGGGGGTCGCACGAGATCTCGTGGGCCCCGGATAATTCGAGCTTTGCTCACTCTGACTACGCTTAACCCTAAGGAGGAGCCAAAGCATTTCTTGCCCCACCAAAGCCGAGCTCGTAGACAAAGAGACATTATCCGCTCAGGAGTGGTATGGTTAAGACAGTTGTAGCACGATGTGTTGGCGAAGGCCAAAGGTAGCTGGGAGACCTTAACATGGGGTCGAGGCGCAAGTGGCCTGTGCACCCGTTAGCAAGGCCGGGGCATGAGACAGCAAAATACAACAATTCAGGCAACCTCAGTAGAAGCAGATCTGTTCCTCAATAACTACATCGACTGTTTGTCTAGCGCATATGTTAAAGATACTATGTAGTGGAGTGCTACCGCTCTTGCCTCGGGCCTCAGATCCTACCTGCTATAACTCTTTAGCGATTTGAATCGTCGTCGTTGCGATGATCATGGGTGAAACTAAACACGTCCAAGAAAAACGCGTTTGGCCTTCTGAGGGGGTCATAGAAACCCATCAAGCACATGACGTCTCCTCATCTCCTCAATTTTAGAGACCCCATTTCTCACATGGCGTCGCGAAGTCTCTGTTTGTCCTTCTCGCGATCTTCCTGTAATTTGGCTTCTATGGCAACAGCGCCTACAGCGACCAAGGGAGCAGCAAGTCCTCCGGTGAACACGATAGCGGCGCCACCCAAGACACCAGCAACGCCGCGACCGAGCCAGCGGAGTCCTTTACTGTCCCTGTTTTGATGGCGTACTGCACGGATCTGGCGCTCGCGGGTATATTCGTTAAGCAGCGCTTGGTCAGCTTCCATCTTTGCCTTCTGTTCCTCGAGCAGCTGCTTTTGTTCTCGCATGAGTTGCTCCATTTCAGTGTCATGACGTGCAGCTGCCTCTTGTATTTCGCGCCTAGCAATCTGAATCTCAGTGTCCTTGTCTTTGAGTTGCTGATCTCATTGTCAGTACGTCTGTGAAAATAAGACGGCACAAATACTGCCCTACCTCGTCCATATCGACGCTGACAACTTTTCCGGCAGCCGTTCGTTTGAGCTCCATTCCTTTCAGGCAGAGCTCATCGGTCAGTCGAGGAATAATGCCGTCCAAAACAGACAGATCCCTCAAGATATCTAAAGCTCCTTGGGATGTGCCATCGAACCTTCGCATGGTGGCTTGGCATGCAACCATTGGCTTCCAGAACTTATCGTACAACTCTTGCTCCCGTCTCTCACCAACGGCTTTGTCGACCTTCGACCATTTCGTAGTGACCAAGGCCACGTTCTTCAGGCAGTGTTCGCCAATCAGCTTTTTGAACATTGCAAGGTTTTTCACCGCACTTCCTTTCATGCGATCGTCTGTCATTGAATGAAGGTAGAGTATTCCAGACAATTTGCCTCGTTGCTCATACACAGTTGCAAGGAAGTCTGCGATGCCTTTGAGGATCTCGGCATCGGTCTTGTGGGTGTCATCAAATCCCGGCGTGTCGACCAGATGGATCGCATATGGAGGCAAATAAGTCACGAACGAAGTGACCTCAGAAGTACCTTAGTCTTGCGTTAGGTTATGCCTCACTTTTCACTTCTATATTTTGGACCCACAGGATTCGAGGCCATCCCCAACTTCTACTCGTTGCCCGGAAGCTTTCTCCACGAAGTAGCTCTTTCCGACACCTGTGACCCCCATGACGGCTATAACGATATGTGTGAGTTGACCCGACATAATGGATAAGGATGCGAACAGAAGCTTGAAACTCAAGGCACTTTGCAAATAATGGCGCAGTTACAATGAAGAGGAGCTTGAGGCAAGTGTTACAAGGCTTGATATATGCAAGGTTGCAAAAACACCACAGCCGTCCCTCATTTCCACCAAAGGTCTAGATTCAGCCACGTGCCCAAATGTTACAAGGCTTGATATATGTATGCAAGGTTGCAAAAAAAAACACCACAGCCGTCCCTCATTTCCACCAAAGATCTAGATTCAGCCACGTGCCTAAATGTTACAAGCCGGGGCTTGGCAAATACCAACATGTCAAGGAAGGTGCTCAGGGCGCTCAGAGGCAAAGGGTCTGAGCACCCAAAGCACCTGTGCTCGGATTGCTCAGAATGCTCAGGACAGGAGCGCCGGAAGCACTATGAGCATGCCAAGACCTCATAGGTATATAGACAGACTCATGGAGCAGCCCCGGGGGCTCTCCATGGTCAATTCTCAATCCGGATTGTACACCCTACATCTAGTTACACTTGCTACACACTTTGTCACGTGCCCCCTACTCCTTCGACGCAGGACTAAATAGTCTGACGACCCTCTTAGTCATACATCCTGACTACGCGAGCCTAGCAAGGCCCGTAACGCCAAATTGGCGCAATCCCACTCATACAAACAAGGCGCAGTGTACACCCTGTCCCGGTATGAGTACCAAGATTACCATTTGAATCAGAGATTTTATTTCCTCTCATCTTCGACGCCGGCACTTTCACGCGCACTTCTCTTTCATTGCGCTCCCATATCCTACGGCGGGACCAGCATGAGGTGCCGCCCCGTCTTCGATGGGCAAACCCACAGTTAAAGACCTGGCAAACATAATGGCTAACGTGATCACCGCTGGTTTCTATTCCTAGCATATCATCAAAAACGGCTCTTACCGAGAGGAAACTGTGAGGAGCCAATTCCGGCGCTGCGACCTCTGGCTCCAGCAAGCCACTCCCTTGGAGCCTTGCAATGCTCGCCAATGCAATCAAGGACGGATGGGGCAAAGCGCAGCTGCACACACAAGTGCGAGCAAGGCTGGACACCGCAGAAGGCGAGCTCAAGCCAATTCAGGGATCGTGAAGCTGCCATATACATCAGAGAGACTGATCTGGCAACGAGAGAGGCTGATCTGGCAAGCAATGGGGAAATTGCCTCACGACGGCAGTTGTCACGGGTCTGGCTATGCCCAAGTGTCTTATGGCCTCGAATCTTCGCGTTCGGCCTGGCTAACGCCGACGAAGAGCTTCCAGGTGTCCAGCGCACACTGGTGGCGCCCAACTTGGTTGGGTAAGATGCGCAAGCACCAACAGTGCGGCCGGTAATACGGCCGTGTGGAGTTAGAGATAGCTGCACGAGGTGTGCCCGCCACACTTGAATAGCGGAAAGAAATTTACCCACATCGGCTAATGGCGTGGGGAGCCTCCCTAGTTTCTATGTGGCATAGCACTGCTATTCTGGGTCCGCCTTAATTACGTCCCTACGGGTAAAGCTTGCCGAAGCAGGCAGAGGGGGCGCACAGTGTGGTGCCCTCCCGGGTACGAGGCCTAACTTGTAGGTGGTGTTGCACCCCGTAAGCGAGAGGGGGGTATCATTTTGGCCGCCTAATGGGATCCACTTTTGGCGAAGCCCTCCCCACGCCCCTCTCATGATAACTCGCCAAAGTTATGCAAAAATAGGTCTGTAATAGAATTCCCAATACGTGACCTCTCTACTCCTTCCGTTTTTTCTACGGGTGTGACAATGTTTTCGTTAAGTCTCTAAAGTGTGCAGAAAAGTGTGCGAGTCCATCTGCCTACCCATCTGCTGCAGTTTCGGACGATACAGACCTTTAGGTAAGGCGCAAAGCCACCTACAGGGTGTGCTCCGAAGCGATATCAGAACAAGGCCAACCTGCACGCTAAACGTTCAGCAAAACAGCTCCATTGGTGGTGCCAAGCGTTTATTGTGGTTGTCAAGATCGTGCTTTAAGAGAGCCATCGAAGTCACACCACCTAGAACTGTCCACCATTTTCAGCCGCAAGCCACGCGTGTGGGCAGGCCAGCTCTTCTCACAGATTCGCCGCCGAAGCCGAGATCCCTTTCTCACCTCGGCACATTCCGACAATATGCAATGTGCTCAACGCGTACTCTGGCTTGGCCCTCTCGGCTGTAGGGGAGTCGTCTTAATAGAAGTCCCCGGTTACCCAAGTCAACTGCTGGCTCCAACAAATACTACCAAGACGGTGTGGTCTACCCAAGTTTCCGGATCTTGGGCCCTTGTCTGTGATAGTGACCTTCAGGCCTTTACCGGCAGCTTCATCTGCATGGTTGATCTTTGCGTTGAACATTCTCTGCCCTCCATTGGCGCCATTCAACTTCTTCGTCTTCAAAGTAAAGTTTGGTGTCGCATTCTCGAATTTCTTGTCTAATATCGCATCGACAAGGCACTCCTCATGATTCCTCATTCCACAATCTCCATGCGGACACTTGTATATCGTCTTGTTCGGGTTGTAGTAGTGGTGACAAATGCAGTGCTGCCTGAGCGCCGACAATTCTGAGCCTTTGGCTCCTCCAAGCTTTTTGATATCGAGGAATTATCTGAAGAACCCGCGCGGGCGTACGAGCTGAAGCAGAAGGAATGGGAGGACTGGTGCGCGAAATTAGAGGGTAATACGGACGGTAGCCGGGTGACGGAGGATCGGTCAAAGTCTGTGGCTTATCATTCACTGGTTCGAATCTTCAACCTCCTTGTCTAGTAAGCCGCTCAGTAATCGATCTTCTTTCTCACCCCACACAGATGCTGAGCAAGAGTCTTTGCGAATGGAGACTGTCGGTCACGTTCTCGGCGGATTACTTGCTCCATTGTATTGAGAGCAACTCACCCAGACCTGGTGAAGGCGTGAGGCCCGTTCCTCACGTCGTACTGGTGGACGTAGCTTATGCAAACACTCTGACCCAGGATGTAAGATCTCTCGCATGGATGGTAACAAAGAGGTTGGATTCGCACAAAATGGTAGGGAACGGGATAATCTTGTTCCTGCAGTGGGAGGTGCTACATGGCACGCCCAACATTTCGTCTTTCCAGGGAATAGAGAGTGTACGCAATCGTTCAGGAACGCGTAACTGAAGGATATATTCGGGTGTCAGTCGGTCATTTTTGAAGGCTCGGTCGGCGTGCGCCAGGGTGAGGATGTAGGTAATGGGGCAGTATGCGAGCTGATAGTCACAATGCATCATGAATTTGGTCCTGCGTGGTGGGACATCAGCAAGCGATCCATGGCGTAAAGTCCTTCGACCTACCCTTCAGCGCCTTGCTCGGTCCCCTTGAGATTGCGGAAGTCTATCACAGCAACCACGACGTCGGAACCCCCTTCGGGATTTCGAATCACGAAGAGGTCGATGTCTCCGTAGCACAAGGCCGGGGGCAAGTCGTCATACCGGATATAGTTGGGAATATAACTCTGGAAATCATCAAGTGTTTTGCGGCGTTTTTTTTGGCAAGCTCCGCCTCCTGCCTCTCCCCCTGTGGTCAGCCCGTAGGCGAGTGTTGATGTACTGGCCAACGGGTTAGCGACGACAATACCTGAGCACAAGACGGTCGGCTGTACCCCCCTCATTTGCTCTAAGACGTTGCCTGACATCTGGCGTTGAGCCAGTAACGAGAAGCATATGCAAAGCAGTTTCCAGTAGTCACTATATGTCTTTTTCTTCTTTTTGCGAGAAGTCCTGGCCATCCAGTCGATGAAATTCATGTACATGGAGGATTCCTCGCTGAGGAGGGCGGCCTTGTGGTCGGCGTGGATGTGTGTGCAGTACCTGCCTTGGTGAGCAAAAGATATTCGGCCTGAACGCACCCCTAACTAAGACGCAGAGCGGAGGGACTGTACCGACGCCAGTATCTCTCGACCTTCCTGAGAGCATCCAAGGTTGCTGCCTTGTAGTCGGGCTTGATCCATGGCATCTGACGGAACTCGTCTAGCTGGGCTTGGGTGTCAAGCAAGCTGCAACGTTGCTGGACCGCTCCTTTCTATCATATCCTGTCCTCCCACGGCCAGGAGCAGGGGGGGAGTGCCTGCTGCAGACTTCGGACGGATCCATTTTGGGGACGATAACGATGAGTCGAAAGCGGCTTCTGGTGGAAGACGCAGGAATAGAAAGATGAGGTGGGGATGGTGTGGGTGTGCAGTGGAGTCGTTTTCAGAGGCTGCGGACGGGGATCACGTGGTTGCCAGTGCTTAGAGCGGCGAGCAGAGTGAGTGGGCTGGCGTTAGAAAACCGCTGCCTGGGGCGTGAGATTCTGCCGCCCATTCCATAGGTACTCAGATAAATGTGGTTATGGTGTATGAATGGCAGTAGCCTTAGCGATATCTGAAGAGACAAGAAATTGGGCTTCAGCACTCAAGCTGAAGGCCGATATGTTTGAGGCAGGTGGTCGATTCTGAGGCGATTAATTTTGGGTAGTTGATTTTGAGGCATTGGGTCACGGTCTTGGGTGAGGACCATGCTCAATAACCTGGTCAGCTAGAATGTGTACATAAGCATCAACTTGACTCAATCATCTTTCCAAGCCAAATACCACTACTGACGACCTGACAGCTCAAAGGGGTTAAAATGGAATTCGGTTTGCTTCTGGCCGTTGCATGATGACGATCAAGCTTCAGCCCAATGCATCCCCTAAGAGGTGAGCATTGGATGACTAAACACAGCTGCCCTCCGACTAAGATCCCAATCGCAGGTGCCCCTGGGCTTTCAGCCCCAGCCGCATTTGGCCACAACAAATGCCCACATGAATGTGTGTGTAATTTAGAGAGCTTGAATGGTTCACAAGCAAGGCCGATGCACCTCTTTCTGCATCTGCACACCTAAAGCTGCGGAATTAAGAGGCCTCGACACATCTCCATACGTCCCAATTGTTCCCAGCGTATCAGTGGTTCACCTTGTAGCATCAACCTATTACTCCCCCAAGCGTCCACTTCAACGTTAGACTTTCCAAAGTAGCGATGACTGACACAGAGACCACACCTCTCATCAACAGAGGTGGCCCGTCTGCAGCTGGTCAGCCATCAAATGTAGCTCGAGACCCCACAGAGGGACCATCTCAAGGCCTAAAAGACTTCTTAAACCAGCTGGGTATAGGTATGCAGCATTCTTCCACTGCCTCCTATTCCCCGCGCCATCGCAAGACTGACACGCTCGATTACGAAGACATTAACACCGGCAAGCCACTGAAGAACGGCGAAAGCATCTATCAAATGCTCCGATCGGCGTACAACTGGCACAGAGCCAAGTACATCACCGCCTACGGCGTTGCCTACACACTCCTCATTCTCCAGCTCGCTATTGGCATCACCATTTCCATCCTCACAGCCCTCAAGCCGCCGCACGCAAACGCTATCGTCATCATCCTTGGCGGCGTTAACAGCTTGATAGCCGGCCTTGCGGGCATTATGCAGTACATGGGCGAACCCATGCGCTCGTGGCGAGTCTTTGTCATGTTGGACAACCTGAAGAGAGAGCTGGCAGAGACATGGGGGGACTTCCGGGTTCCGAGTTACAACGGGAACGGGCTGAATGAAGGGCATAGACTGAAAGGAATATTCGATCAGACCATGGCGGATGCTTTGGCAAATGAACCGCAGGTGTGGGCGTCGGGAAGCAAGACGATGGGAGAGGTGATGACGCTGGAAGGATCACCTAATCGCAATCGAGATAGAGACGACAGAGAGGATGACAGACCAAATGGGAGAGAAGATAGAGGAGGAGGCAGGAGAGAGGGTGTCTAGCTGATGCGCTGCATTTCCCCCGGGGCTCTGTCTAAAGATATGCCAAAGTGCTGCAACCGCATGAGGGCCTATGTGCCACTGCATAAAGCAAGCGGCCACGGGGGATAGCATCACCCAAACAAATTAATCGCTGTTTAGACGTTCTAATCATTCCGGGCTGGGTTGCGATAGATGTACTAGCACAGAAGAAGAATTGGTCTGTTTCAATGGGAAAGGGGAATTTAAATGGTTCGAATGAGATCCGCTATGCTCGCTTTCTCCCTCAGTAACTCCAAGGCCGCGCACAGAGTAGCGTGGAACAGATGAACAACAAATATACCAATGCCAAAACCTGCAACAGCAATCCAGCGACTATACTTCAAGGACCCTCCTCTCCTTCTCGTGCTCCGCTAACGTCTCCCCATATTCCTCCTCTACCCGCCTCCATTGCTCGTCCTCATCGACACTAGTCTTTCCGTTCCCGTCTTCCGTGTATGTCGTTGTGACAGATGAATTCCTGTTGGATTTGCTCTTCGACTCTCTGCGTCCAGCCTTGGTCATGTGCCGGCGGTACCAGCTCGAGTGCTTGACAAGGAACGGCTCCAGCCATGGCTCCATGAAATGTGAGCCTGACTCATCTGGACGTTCGACGGGAAGGTTGGTGATAATTGGCGCACCGGCCATAGCTGCTTGAGGTTAGTTGTTGGTGGGGTGAATGCGATGTGGTAGCACACTGTTCTTGCAAATTGTAAGGTTGAGTGGGATGTCTTGAGGATGAACTCTAGGCAATGCACTTACAGACACAAGGACACTGTCAGCGCAGTTCTTATATCTCATACCGCCCTGAAGAGCTTCCGATAGTCAGATGGTCCACGCATACTCTCAACGAAAAAGCTCCGAGCACGCCACCAGCGGCAAGGCTTCTACATTGAGGCACCGTGTGGGACGTCATATCTAGAACGATTATGCCTAATCCCGTAATCAACTCAACTTGGTAGTTGTGAACAAGGTGCGGTTCAGTAGTAAAAGCCGCCAATACTCGCATTGGCTAGACATCTTGCAAAGCGAAATTTATGCTATTGGCGATTAGATAGAATTCGGAACGTCGGAGAGCGATGCTTATTGCGAGAATCGTGTCAGAAAGTCATCAGACTGCTGCCACGCGGGCCATGCTTTCCGGCAAGTCCCGGTTGTGACTGCTGAAATAATGCGCCCCCGGAGTGACTTGCGTGGCTTTCTCGACAAAGTGACCCCTCCCCTGAACCTCGGGAGGCGCTCAACGACTTAAAATGAGTCGGGATTGCTGTTAGGTGAAGTACAGCAACGAATTAACACAAAAGTTCTCGTCCTACACACAATGTCCTACGGCCGCATTAACTGAGATGAGCACCTGGTCTCCAACTTCAATTTCTAATCGAGTACGTCAAAACCTTCCAGGAGACATTTGCCCCCCGGAGCACGTTACCAAGGCTCCATATTTTCTCAGATGGGTGAACACGATTCACGATTTGAAACCCCTATGTTAACCCTTACAGGTAAAGGCTGGCCAGATCAGCCTCTACCTCAATCGTGGAGCGCTTTCTCAGAAACTGAGTCTCACTACCGCTTAGGCAGCGACCGATGGTCTTCCACCTTACATAGCCTAAACCGGGCATAGATTGAAAACATCTGCTCCGGCATTGGAATGGAACGGTTGCCTGATCCGATTCATCCGCCAGCTGAAAGCTGTCCACATGACAAAACTGATGTCTGTCTACTGGCCGCGCGGAGCCAAGAAAGTCTGTCCGGAAGAATCGACCGAAGTATAATCCGTAACATGCTTTCCATTGAACTCAGAGGATCCGTGGTCATCTCCACACGTGCGTCATCCACCCGGTCAGTCTCGGTCATGAGACGTTACTGGTAGAACACGAACCCACCATTTCTTGCCCTCCACGCAAAACCCAACCAATCTCCCGTCTCCTTACAACTTCAACTAAGCCATGATATCCACACTATGTAGCACACGCATGGACGGGCCTCCCTTGATGATTATTCACTCCCAGTGCGCGCAATGTTCCAGGAACAAGAGCAGCACCCTTGTCATTCCCATTCCAAGCTGTGACAAGTACCAGGCGCGACCACATTCGGCCCTCTGACTGAATTTTAGCTCCGCCCTGCAATAGTAATCCGATCGCCTCAACGTTGCCGCTCTGGCCTGTCTTATGTAGCACCGAATGGCCTCGGCTTGTTGGCCCAGGAATGAACGCTAGGCCTGTCGAAGCAGACTTGAGAACTCGTACTCGCTTGTGGGGATGGCCAAGTCGCGAGGTGTACGTCTTCTTTCATCTTGCTGAATTAGCTGTAAAGGATCTTGCTCAAGCAGAAGTTTCAGAAGAGCATCATGGCCGCCTTCAGCTACATCATGTAACGCAATTCTGCCACCACTCTCCGTCAGCATTCTTGCTAAGGAGCGAAGCGGCGACATCATGGTTTCCCGCCTCGGCATGCATGACGCAGTTGGAGTACATCCTTGTTGATTAGGGAAGGGGTGGTCAGCTCCTTGTTCGAGGAGGGAACTGCATGACTTCGGCCTGACCATTTATAGCAGTCCTGTGTAAGGGTGTCCATTTATCAGATGTCCCGCAGTCGGTATCCGCGCCATTTTTTACCAGCAGAGAGACGATTTCAATATTCTCTCTACCTGTAGCCCTAGGTATGGTGGTAGCACCTCCAACGGAGCCCATGTAAATCTCTGCTCCGCGTGCTTGCAGTATTTGCACCAGTTCGAGGTACCCTATATCCGCGGCTATTCAATGCTCGCCAGCCATAGAATCGCGAAACATCGGGCAGGCCACCGCGGTTAAGTAATATCTCCGCCATTTCAAGACATCCAGCAGAGGTTGTGAGGAACAGAGGACAATTGGGGTCTTTGTTGCTGGCTTTGACATTTGCTCCGCGATCTAGCAAAAGAGCAGCAACAAATACATAGCCTTCGAAAGCGGCGAAAAGAGCCGTATTGCCGAAATGGGTGGCGTGCGCAAGACCAACATTCAGACTGCTGTGGGGTAACGGGGTCAGTAAATGAACTAGGTCGAAAG
>Ga0335075_10017600_pt1 | contig 10622 bp, 11 predicted proteins | sample Lox_Sample_24_FD_206723 | JGI IMG/M metagenome (GOLD analysis project Ga0335075, IMG submission 206723) | Soil microbial communities from Loxahatchee National Wildlife Refuge, Florida, United States - Lox_Sample_2.4 | ecosystem: Environmental > Terrestrial > Soil > Wetlands | place: USA... | reverse complement strand
GCGACGCCGGGTGGCTACGGGGGCAAACCACCCGGCGTCGCATTCATCGGCGTTGCGACGGGGGCCCGCAACGCCGGCAGTGGCACCCCGACGGGGGACCAGGGCACCGATATGAATGGTACACGGAGAGCCCCCCCTATGTGTCAAGACCTAATCTCAACCGAATCCCAGGAATTCATTGCTGTCACTCACCTGACCGCACCCAGGAACGCTTTCGTGTACTTAACGTATTCGGTCGATGACTTAGCGCTTATCATCGGAGGCGGAATCGGAAGGTCCTTGCAACGCCGTCCGCTTCGGCCTGTGCTCGAGGAAACCGCGCTGGTTGTCCGGCTCGCGACCGCCGTTGGCGAAGATGACCGCGATGTACGGGATGATGATCGCGCCGACGGCCGGGATCAGCGCGAGCCCGCGCATGTGCAGGAAGAACAGCACCACCGCGATCGCGAAGCAGAAGGTCCTGATGCCCATCATCAGCAGGTAGCGGTGCTGCCGGTACCTGATGTCCTCGGACATCGGCCGACGCGCCTGGGTGACCAGGTGCACCTGCTGCCCGCGTCCGCCGTGAACCATCCTCATCCCTCCAAGCTACGCCGCCCATCGCGCCGCGAATACACCCTAGCCGCACGCAGCGCAAGTACCGCAGTCGCCCAACCATGGGCGACTGCGGTCGAGCAGGGAAGCGGATCCCCTAGTTGGCCTGGCTGACCGAGGACATGTTGAAGCCTTCGACCCGCAGCGCCGGCATCGCGGCCCGGTTGAAGTAGTCGCCCCACTCGCGCGGCAGCGTCCGCGACGTCGCGCTCGCCTCGGCCACCCGGCCGAGCATCGCCACCGGCGACTCGTTGAACCGGAAGTTGTTCACCGCCCCGACCACCTCGCCGTTCTCCACCAGGTAGACGCCGTCCCGGGTCAGCCCGGTCAGCAGCAGCGTCTGCGGGTCGACCTGGCGGATGTACCACAGGCAGGTCAGCAGCAGCCCGCGCCTGGTCGACGCGATCATCTCCGCCAGCGACGCGGTCGCGCCGGGCGCGGTCATGATCAGGTTGTCCACCGCCGGGGTGACCGGGACCCCGGCCGCCGCGGCCGAGAACCGGCTCGAGTGCAGCGCGGTCAGCACGCCCTCGGAGATCCAGGCCGCCCGGCCCGCCCGCAGCCCGTTGTCGAACACCGAGGAATCCCGGCCGGACGAGTGCGCCTCGACGAACGGCGCGCACTCGAGCCCCGGGTAGACCGGGTCGCTGAACAGGTCGACCGGCAGCGGCGAGAGCCGGTCGCCGATCCTGGTGCCGCCGCCGGGCTTGGAGAACACCGTCCGGCCCTCGCCCGCGTCGCGCGCCCCGGCCGACCAGTACAGGTAGATGAGCATGTCGGAGACCGCGGTCGGCGGCAGCAGGGTCTCGTACCGGCCGGCCGGCAGCTCCACCTTCCGCTCCTGCCACGACAGCCGCTCGGCCAGCCCGGCGTCGAGCTCGGCCACGTCGACGTCGGCGAAGTCGCGGGTCGACGCGCCCGCCCAGGCCGACCGGGACATGTCGGGCGATTTCGCGTTCAGCTCCAGCCGCCCGCCGGGCTGGTCGTAGCGCACCCGCAGCCCGGCCGAGTTGCCCACGAACGACGAGGTCACGCCGTGCTCGGCGAACCCGTAGAGCTTCCGCCCGACGCCCTCGGCCGTCCGCAGCGTCTCCCCGAGCTGGGCCGCGAAGCCGCGGAAGACCCCGAAGTCGGTCGCGCTCGAAGGCAAAGACCAGTCATCGGATGTCGAACGGTCCGTTGCTCCGCCCGGGATCAACTCGGCCGCGTCCTCGGCTGGGGAGGCCTCGTCGGCCGCCTTCTCCGCTTCCCGGACGAGGTCTTCGATCTGGTCGGGGGTGATGCCGGAGCGGGACACGGTGCCGACCCCGGCCGTGCCGTCCGAGCGCCGGTCGATCGCGATCACTGTCAGCGAGCGGGTCTCGGCGACCCCGTTGGTGGTGAGCGTGTTCCCCGCCCAGCGCAGGTTCGCGGTCGAGGACTCGTCGGCGATCACCACGCACTCGCCGCCGGACCTGGCCGCGGAGAGGGCCCGTTCGACGGTGCCCTGCGGAGTCATCAAGGGTCCGTTCGGATTCATGCCTCTAGTTCCCTTCTTCCGCAGTGTTGAGCACCCGCACCGAGCGGAAGAGCGCGGCCGGCGCCCCGTGGCTCACCGGCGCGACCTGGCCGGGCTGACCCTTGCCGCAGTTGAACGCCCCGCCGAGCACGTACGTCTGGGGGCCGCCGACGGCCTCCATCGAGTTCCAGAAGTCGGTCGTCGTCGCCTGGTAGGCCACGTCCTTGAGCTGCCCGTCGAGGCGGCCGTTCCGAATCCGGTAGAACCGCTGCCCGGTGAACTGGAAGTTGTACCGCTGCATGTCGATCGACCAGGACTTGTCGCCGAGGATGTAGACGCCGTCCTCGACCCGGGAGATCAGCTCGTCGGCCGACGGGCCGTTCTCGGCCGGCTGGAGCGAGACGTTGGCCATCCGCTGCAGCGGCATGTGCCCGGGGGAGTCCGCGAACGCGCACCCGTTCGACCGGCCGAACCCCTTGAGCTGCGCCATCCGCCGGTCGAGCTGGTAGCCGACGAGCACCCCGCCCGCGATCAGGTCCCACGACTGGCCCTCGACGCCCTCGTCGTCGTAGCCGACGGTGGCGAGCCCGTGCTGCTGCACCCGGTCGCCGGTGACGTGCATCACCGGCGAGCCGTACTGCAGGGTGCCCAGCTTGTCGAGGGTGGCGAACGAGGTCCCCGCGTAGGCGGCCTCGTAGCCGAGCGCCCGGTCGAGCTCGGTCGCGTGACCGATCGACTCGTGGATCGTCAGCCACAGGTTGGACGGGTCGATCACCAGGTCGTAGCGGCCGGCCGCGACCGACGGCGCCTTCAGCTTCTCCGCCAGCAGGTCGGGCAGCTCGGCCAGCTCGGCCGTGAAGTTCCAGCCTGTCCCGGTCAGGTACTCCCAGCCCCGCCCGGCCGGCGGCGCCAGCGTGCGCATGTCGTCGAAGCCGGCCTCGGTGACCGCGGTCGCGGTCACCTCCGGGTGCAGCCGGACCCGCTGCTGGGTCGCGGTGGTGGCCCCGTCGGTGTAGAACTTGCACTCCTTGACCTGGTACAGGCTGACGTCGGAGTGGGTGACGGCGGGGTGCGCGAGCAGGTCGGCCGACCACGCCGCGAGCAGGTCGGTCTTCTCCTTGGGCGAGACCGAGAACGGGTCCACGTCGTAGGCCGACACCCAGGTGACGTCGCCGTAGCCGGGCTCGGGGGCGAGCTCGATCCGCTCGGTGTTCATCGCCGCGGCGACCTTGGCGACCTCGAACGCGTGCCTGGCGGCGTCCCGCGCGGCTTCGGGGGTGAGGTCCACCGCCGACGCGAACCCCCAGGTGCCGTCCACGATCACGCGGACCGCGAGCCCGCTGTCGTCGCCGTCGGAGAGCGCCTGGAGGCGGCCGTCCGACAGCGCGATCCGCTGCCCGCGGACCCGCTCGACCCGGAAGTCGGCGTGGTCGGCGCCTAGGTTGCGGGCCGCGTCGAGCGCGGCGTCGGCCAGGTCCCGCAGCGGCAGCGCGGTGAACTCGGCGTCAATCCGTCCGTTGTGATCATCCACAACAAAGAAACTTATCCCACCCAGCGCTGCGTGCCCTAGCGCATCGTCACGCTCAGGCCTAACTGGCGAATAGCTACAAAGGCCCGGGCGGGATATTTCGTATCTCCCCGAGCCTGCCGCGGCCGGGGTGGCGGTACCCTCGGCTGGCAAGTTTCGAACGATCGGCGAATGGTGGGTGGACGTGGCACGTTCGGTGCTGGTGACCGGCGGGAACCGGGGGATCGGGCTGGCGATCGCGCGGCGGCTGGCCGCCGATGGCGACAGCGTCACCGTGACCTCACGGTCGGGCGAGCCGGTGGACGGGCTGTCGGTCGTCGCCTGCGACGTGCGCGACGCGGCGTCGGTCGACGCGGCCTTCGCCGCCACCGAGAAGGAGCAGGGCCCGGTCGAGGTGCTGGTCGCCAACGCCGGCATCACCAAGGACCAGCTGCTCGCGCTGATGAGCGAGGAGTCGTTCGCGGACGTGCTCGACACCAACCTGACCGGCGCTTACCGGGTCGCCAAGCGCGCGGTGCGGCCGATGATGAAGCTGCGCCGGGGCCGGATGATCTTCATCTCCTCGGTCGTCGGGCTCTACGGCTCCGGCGGCCAGGCCAACTACGCGGCGTCCAAGGCGGGCCTGGTCGGGCTGGCCCGGTCGCTCGCCCGCGAGCTCGGCTCGCGCAACATCACCGCCAACGTGATCGCGCCCGGGTTCGTCGACAGCGACATGACCGCGGTGCTGTCGGAGGAGCGCAAGGCCGCGATCATCGGGGCGGTGCCGCTCGGCCGGTACGCCGCCGCCGACGAGGTCGCGGGCGCGGTCTCGTTCCTCGCCGGCCCGGACGCCGGCTATATCACCGGCGCGGTCATCCCGGTCGACGGCGGCCTCGGCATGGGGCATTGAGTTGCGCGGCCGATGGCAAAGACCGCCATCGTATCGGCCGCTCAACTCAATGCTGTCTCCCGGGGGGACGACCCCCCGTACCCCCCGATGCGACCTTCGGTCGCAGTAGCACAGGACACTAGAAAGCAGGTCATGATGGGCATTCTCGAGGGGAAGCGGATCCTCGTCACCGGCGTGCTGACCGACGCCTCGATCGCGTTCCACGTAGCGCGGGTGGCGCAGGAGCAGGGGGCGACGGTGCTGCTGACCGCGTTCCCGCGGCCGACGCTGGTCGCGCGGATCGCCAAGCGGCTGCCCGCCCCGCCGCCGGTGATCGAGCTCGACGTGACCGACGTCGACCAGCTCGCGTCGTTCGCCGACCGGGTCCGCGAGCACGTCGACGGGCTCGACGGCGTGGTCCACTCGATCGCCAACGCGCCCCAGGGGGCGCTCGGCGGCAACTTCCTCGCGACCCCGTGGGAGGACGTCGCCAAGGCGGTCCAGGTGTCCACGTTCTCGCTCAAGTCGCTGGCGACGGCGACGCTGCCGCTGATGCCGAACGGCGGCTCGATCGTCGGCCTCGACTTCGACGCGTCGGTCGCCTGGCCCGGCTACGACTGGATGGGCGTGGCCAAGGCCGGCCTGGAGTCGTGCGCCCGCTACCTCGCCCGCGACCTCGGGCCCGCGCGCATCCGGGTCAACCTGGTCGCGGCCGGGCCGCTGAAGACGATGGCGGCCAAGTCCATCCCCGGGTTCGAGAAGTTCGAGGACGTGTGGGCCCAGCGGGCGCCGCTCGGCTGGGACATCGCCAACCCCGAGGCCGCCGCCCGCGCCTGCGTGGCGCTGCTGTCGGACTGGTTCCCCGCCACCACCGGCGAGATCGTGCACGTCGACGGCGGCGTCCACGCGGTCGGGGTCTAGCCGGCGACGCGCGGCAACCGGCGTTCGCCTTGCGCGGGGGCCGGTTGATCCCGATACTCACTTCCATGGGAGGTTCTGCGGCCGAGGACCCAGCGCCGCCTGAGGCGCTTTCAGCGCGGCCGCCTGAGGCGCCTTCGGCGCGGCCGCCTGAGCCGGTGCCGTCGACGCCCGGTGACCTGCGCGCTTCCGACGCCGATCGGGACGAGGTGGCCGGCCGTCTCCGGGACGAGTTCGTGGCCGGCCGGCTCTCGCATGACACGTTCCTGCACCGGATGAACGCGGCGTTCGAGGCCAGGCAGCGCGGTCAGCTCTCGCCGCTGCTCGAGGGGCTGCCGAGCGAGCCCCAGCCCGCCTCCGGCCTGCACGCGACCGGCCGCTCGGTCGCAAGCTGGTTCCGCGGCGCCTGGTCCAGGATCGCGGGCCCGGCCGTAGCCGGCCACGGCGCCCGGGCCGGCGGGCCGCGCACGGTCTCGCCGTCGGCCGCGCCCGTCCGGATCACGGCCAGCCTGCAGGCGGCGGCGACGGTCAGGCGTCCGCTGCCGCTGCAGTTCCCGCGCGGCAGCGCCGAGCAGTTCAGCATCGGCCGGGACTCGAGCTGCGACCTGGCCATCCCCGACATGACCGTCTCCCGGCGGCACGCGACCCTCGAGCGGACCGAAGACGGCTGGCTGCTGACCGACCTGGAGTCCACCAACGGCACCCGCGTCAACGGCTGGCGGGTGCACGGCAAGGTCAGCGTGACCCCCGGCGACCTCGTCAGCTTCGGCAATTGCGAATACTGCATCTCTTCGGGGGGATGACCCCCCCAGACCCCCCCAGCATGGGGGGCGGCCCGCCCCCCATACCCCCCGGCGGGGGGCACCGCAAAGAACGCGGAGCCCCCACGCATCGGGCTGAGGTTAAGGCTCTGGGGTTGCGCTTGGCAGGCGCTGCCAAGACCGCAGCGCCTCATTGGTGGCTGAGGTTAGGGGCAACACTCTGTTAGCGATACCTCGAAGATGTTCTAAAGTCGGGATACGTGACGACAGTTCTGCTTGTCCGGCATGGGCTGACCGCCGCCACCGGGAAGGTGCTGAGCGGGTGGACGCCGGGAGTCGGCCTTGACGACCGGGGGCGCGCGCAGGCGCGGACGCTGGGCGCGCGGATCGCGCCGGTGACGCTGGCGGCGATCGTGACCAGCCCGCTCGACCGCTGCCGGCAGACCGTGGCCGAGATCATCGCGGCCCGCAACGGGCACCCGGCCGCGACCGAGCCGGTGGTCGACGAGCGGGTGGGGGAGTGCCGGTACGGCGACTGGACCGGGCGGCCGCTGGACGAGCTGACCAAGGAGCCGCTGTGGCCGGTGGTGCAGAGCCACCCGAGCGCGGTCAGGTTCCCCGGCCCCGATGGCGAGTCGATGCCGGACATGCAGCACCGGGCGGTCAGCGCGATCAGGGAATGGAACGAGCGCCTCGGCCAGGACGCGACGTACCTGGTCTGCTCGCACGGCGACGTGATCAAGGCGATCGTGACCGACGCCCTTGGCCTGCACCTGGACCATATCCAGCGCATCGTGGCCGACCCGTGCTCGCTCACCGTGATCAACTACACCCCGCTGCGCCCGTTCGTGCTCCGGCTGAACGACACCGGCGGCGGGGTGGCCGATCTGCTGCCGCGCCCGGCCGACGCAGGCAGCAGCGATGCCGTGATCGGCGGCGGCGCGGGTAGTAGTGCCGGTAGTGCGGAAGGATAGGACTCATGCCGGTCTTTTACTATGACCCGCCGGACAGGTTCGTGGCCGGTTCGGTAGGGCAACCGGGTGACCGGACGTTCTACCTGCAGGCCACCTCGGCGGGCCGGGTGACCAGCGTCGCCCTTGAGAAGTTCCAGGTCAGCTTGCTCGCCGAGCGCCTCGATGAGCTGCTCGACGAGGTCCTGCGCCGCACCGGGGCGGCCGAGGACATCCCCGAGAGCGCGCCGCCTTCGCTGCGCGACGACGGCCCGCTCGACCTGCCGCTGACCGAGGACTTCCGAGTCGGCGCGATCGCGCTGGCGTGGGACAGCGACGGCGACCGGGTCGTGATCGAGGCGCAGGAGGACAGCGAGGCGCCGATCGAGCCGCTGTCGGACGACATCCCGATCGACGGGCCCGGCGTGCTCCGGGTCCGGATCACCCCGAGCGCGGCCCGCGCGTTCGCGCACCGGGCGCTGAGCCTGGTCGCGGCCGGCCGGCCGCCGTGCCCGCTGTGCGGGCTGCCGCTCGACGCGTCCGGGCACGTCTGCCCGCGGCAGAACGGCCACCGGGCCAGCCGTGCCTGATAACGCGACGGCCGGGGAGACGGGCGACACCGATCTCCCCGTGGGGGGCGAGCGCGAGGCCCTCGAGTTGCTCGAGCGGGGGTCCCTGACCGTGCAGGGGCGGATCGTGGAGGCGTCCAACGCGACCCTGCTGTGCACGGTCAGGTCGGCCGGGGTGGAGGCGACCTGCGTGTACAAGCCGGTCGCGGGCGAGCGGCCGCTGTGGGACTTCCCGACCGGGACGCTGGCCGGCCGCGAGGTCGCCGCGTACCTGGTCTCAAGCGCGGCCGGGTGGAACTTCGTGCCGCCGACGGTCATGCGCGACGGCCCGTTCGGCCCGGGCATGTGCCAGCTCTGGATCGACGTCGACCCTGAGGCCGATCTGATCGCGCTGTCGCGCCGGCTCGACTTCGCCGCGCTGCGGGACATGGCGGTCTTCGACGCGGTGATCAACAACGCCGACCGCAAGATCGGCCACCTGCTGCCGGTCCCGAGCGGCCACCTGTACGGCTGCGATCACGGGATCTGCTTCGCCGAGGAGTACAAGCTGCGCACGGTGCTGTGGCAGTGGCGCGGCAAGTCGCTGCCCGGCCGGTCGCTCGAGGTGCTCGGCCGGCTGGCGGGCGAGCTGGCCGGCGGCTGGCTCGGCCAGGAGCTCGGCCAGCACCTGACCCGGGCGGAGATCGCGGCCACGCTGTCGCGGGTCGAGGTCCTGCTCGCGAGCCGCGCGCACCCGTACCCGCCGCAGGACTGGCCCGCCGTCCCCTGGCCGCCGTATTAGCGGGCGAGAATAGGTACGGCGTCGCCGCGGGCGTTACAGTACGGAACATGCCTGGAGATCTGGCGCCGGACCATCGCAACCTGCGCGTATCGCACGAAGACCGCGACCAGGTCGCGGAGCAGCTCCGAGTCGCGGCGGGCGACGGCCGGCTGACCGCCGACGAACTCGACGAGCGGCTGGAGACGGCGCTGACCGCGCGCACCTACGGCGAGCTCGAGGTGCTGCTGGCCGACCTCCCGGCCACCGCCGGGGCCAGGCTCGCGCCGGCCGCGCCGCCCAAGGATCTGGTCGAGCTGAAGGTCACCCACGGCATGATCAAGCGGGACGGGCCCTGGGTGGTCCCGCGCCGGCTGACCGTCGAGGCCAGGCACGGCAACGTCGTGATCGACTTCTCCGCCGCCGTCATCAGCGAGCCGACGCTCGACCTGGCGATCACGATCGGCCACGGCAACGTCGTCGTGATCGTGCCGCCCGACGTCGTCGTCGACGTCGACAGCGTCTCGGCCGGCCACGGCGTGATCAGGCAGCGCGTGCACCGCCAGCCCGGCGTCCCGGTCCGGCTGCTGGTGACGGTGACCGGCAGCATGCGGCACGGCAACCTCGTCGTCCGCGGCGCCCGCACCGGCCCGCGCCGCACCTTCTGGCAGTGGCTGCTCGGCCGCCAGCCCCGCCCCGCGGGCGAGCTCACCGGCTGACCTACCCGTAATAGCCGGATTGCGGTACTTTCGTCCGCATGGACGACCGAGCCGGCCACCCGGATGAGGACCGCGACCGCGCGATGCGCCGGCGCCGGTTCCTGCGGGCCGGCGGCGAGGTGGTGCTAGCGTTCGGGGTGGGGGGATTGATCACCGGGTGTAATTTCTCGCACGGGTCCGGTAACGGCGAGAGCACCACCACCGCGCCCGCCACCGACGGCACCAAGGGCTCGGCTAATCCCCTCAGCGGGTCGTCAGGCAACAGCTCGAGCTAGCCGCCGAGGGGCCGGCTGCGGGCGGACGAGGCGGAGGCGAGCATGGACGACGGCGACGCGGCGCCGGCGCGAGCGGCGCGGGCCGAGGCGGCGTTCGGCGCGGGCGACGACCCGGTGTTCGTGCTGTGCGCGGGCCGGTCCGGCTCGACCCTGCTCCGGTTCCTCCTCGACGCCCACCCGGACCTCGCCTGCCCGCCCGAGACCCGGCTGCCGTGGCTCGCCCGGCAGCTCGCGACCGCGTGGACGGTAATCGAGGACGCCGGGCCCGCCGGGCCGGCGGGCGACGGCGCCGCGCCCGACGCCGGAGTCACGGCCGAGGTCGCCGACGGACTGCGGCGCAGCCTCGACCCGCTGATGAGCTCGTATCTGCGGCGCCGGGGAAAGCGGCGGTACTGCGACAAGAGCCTGGGGGCGGCCCAGCACGCCGGGCTGCTGCTGAAGATCTGGCCGCGGACCCGCTTCATCTGCCTGTACCGGCACCCGATGGACGTCATCGCGTCCGGCATCGAGGCGTCGCCCTGGGGGCTGACCAGCTACGGGTTCGAGCCGTACATCGGCAGCCCGCCCGACAACAACGTGGCCGCGCTGGCCCGATACTGGCTCGACTACACGACCTCGATCGTCGCGGCCGAGGAGCACTTCGCCGACCGCTGCCTCCCGGTCAGGTACGAGGACCTGGTCACCGACCCGGACCGGGAGATCGAGCGGATCCTCGCGTTCATCGGCGCCGCGCCCGACCCGGGGATCGTCGGGCGCTGCTTCGGCCCCGGGCACCAGCGGTTCGGGCCCGGCGACTACAAGATCTGGAACACCAGCGGCGTCAGCGCCGACTCGGTCGGCCGGGGCTGGACGATGCCGGCCGGGAAGATACCGGCGCCGCTGCTCGGCCGGGTCAACGAGCTGTGCGACGTGCTCGGCTACATCCAGGTCGGCGACCAGTGGGGGACCGGCGCGAAGCCAGCCGACCTGCGCAGTCCCGACGTCGGCCCCAGCCCGACGGCGGCGGCGAGCGACGCGCCCGGCGGCGTCTCCCCGTCGCCGCTGCCGGACTGGGCGGCCGCCGTCGACGAGCGGGTCCGGGTCGGGCTGGCCCGGGTCGGCCCGCGGTTCGCCGAGGACCACGGGTCCCGCGCCAAGGAGTCGGTCCTGCTGTTCGTCAGCGCCCCGGTCTGGTCAGAACCCGAT
>Ga0335075_10017598_pt1 | contig 10623 bp, 9 predicted proteins | sample Lox_Sample_24_FD_206723 | JGI IMG/M metagenome (GOLD analysis project Ga0335075, IMG submission 206723) | Soil microbial communities from Loxahatchee National Wildlife Refuge, Florida, United States - Lox_Sample_2.4 | ecosystem: Environmental > Terrestrial > Soil > Wetlands | place: USA: Florida... | reverse complement strand
GATACTTGAGGACTTGGGCTTCTTGAGAAGAGCGCCGGTACCATTGAGTGTTAGATTTCTTGTCTCACTAGGATAGCTCTTCTTTGCGGACGTGGACTGGCCGGCTTCGAGAGGACCAGAATTTAGAACCTTCAACTTCTTGGTGGTGGTTGAGCTTGAATTATTAGCATCTATCGTAATGATGTCAGCTTTAGGTGACCTAGAACTTTAGGTCTTTGAGTCGCACCTTTACGTTTTCTTGGTAGGACATCTGCTGCCATCTGCTTGACCTTCTTCACCTTCGCAACTTCCTCGTCAGGCGCAGAAGCTAATACATGTCAATTTAGGTAGACAGACAATCATAGCTCGAAGACAATCATACCTTTACGCTTCTTGGACTTAATTTCTGGGCCCATTGTGTTCGATCCTGGCTTATTGCGTTCTTCGTACCTATTCGTAGTTGTGATCTGAATAGTATTTCCCATGAAAAGTTCGCGCAGATGAAGGTGCAGGTGCGGCCGCTAGGCCTAGCGCAACCCGAAATGGACCAGCCTTTGAGATTTGACTGTCGGACGAACTCTCGGCTCTGAATTACGAGGAACGAAAAAGCAGGAAGATTAACATCGATGATCTTAGCAATAATGTACAGCTTTTAAGATAAATAGAACAAACAAAGTTAGGAGACTTTACACTACTCAGTCCTGATTTATAACTCTACGGGCCTAACGGTGCTCTATTTCTAAACCATACAAAGACCGAAATAGATCAAAGATGTCACACGTCGAGATCTGGGATGATTCTGCACTCGTCAACTCTTGGAATGAGGCATTGGAAGAGTACAAGGTAAATGTGTGGTCCACGCGGCAATCTGGCATATGCGCTGAAACTTTATAGCATTATCACAGCATTCATGCACGTGGAGAGAAAGTCGAAGAAGTCCTAAGGGCATTCGATGGCAGGGAGAACGAGTTGTAAGTATCAAAATCACAAACCCACATCTTTTATCATTGAAATTGAATCTTTCGCAGGCATGAAACTATAGCCATGGATGACAATGCACATCAAGAGGAAATGGTAGTGCCGAACGGTAGCAAGGGTCAAGGAAATGAAGAAGGTATCACGGAAGATGCAAATGGACATCGGCCAGTAGGAGAATCACAAGTAAGTGGCGGAGATTATTGAAGTCCTTTTCATGGCTAATTTTCATCTAGTCTGAGAACAAGCTTTCTCAGGCAGATCAAGCTTTGAAGTCGAAACCAAGCGAGCGCGGATCTCAGAGAGGTTCCCCACCGCTCTTACAACATCTAATCGGATCAGGTGAGGCCGAACTCAGATCCCAGATTCACAGGCGCTCTGTTGACGCGTCCTTCACTAATATAGTTCATGATGAAGGCCTGAAGAGCCTCTTAATGTCATGGTATTATGCCGGTTACTACACAGGGCTTTATGAGGGCCAGCATCAAGGGAGATAAGCTGAGGACGGAATCCTAATAAAGATGGCGGACAAAATTAGGACTGGGCCGAGACCTGAAGCGCCATGTGCGACATTCACTGTTTTAAAGACAGTTCAGACAAAGTCAACTGAGCGGGCATTAAAGGTTGGTCTAGCAGTTGGGAACCCCTTGTGTGTTTCATCGGTACAGGTGAGGCTCCCGTTGCCGTGACTGCGCCTCCCAGTTTGCGCAAGTTACTTACATAGAGGCTCTTCTGTAGAGATTACGTCTATGATCAGCCACACCTCTTTTCCGCGGCGGAATGCTCAAGTCTGAAAAAGAGAATGGTTCTCATGACTTAATTTGTAACTCATGGAAGCTGATCTTGTCTTTCCTTCCCATCAGCAGAGTATAATTGAGATAATCGAGACCATGTCCGAAATTTTACTGTTTTATGCCGTTAGGTCTGAGCGCCTCCGGCACCAATAGACGACAACGGGCATCTTAGCGAATCTCCAAACGGATGTGAGACCAACTCTCCGACACAATGAGTCTGGGATTTCCTCGCTTCGGTCACGCTTTGGCCGCATTGGCCACATGGCGGCCTGTGGCTATATATACATCATCAACTATGGCAAGGGCTTGAGATGATGGATCAGAAGAATGTCATAATGCTGGGCGCAGAACAATACCGGACGAGAAGAGCTCCGAGCGATGTTTCGCGCCAGCCTCCTGGACCCTTTGGTCATCGCAGGGTCTGCAATCACATCCTGCGGGTTGGGCGATAGGCCTCCGGCCATGTAATTTCATGCTTGATTTAAGCTGTCAACGTCCCCAAAGTTTGTTCATCCCCATTCCCTCCTGTTCTTTCAACCGCTTTGCTTTGAAAACATTCTTTCGCTTTTTTTCTTGCATCTTTCTTCACTTCTCGAGCCGGGTCTCGCAGTCTTTCAATCAGCTCCACAATCTTTACTTGCAAGACTCCCTCTCCGATAATTTATCCATACCCGCAGTGCGGTTTTTGGCATCACCGATTCTCTCATTACGAGGTCCATCAAAGCATCTAATTCATCATGAAGTGGTCAGCTCTTGCATCACTTTTCGCCGCGCCTCTGGTGCTGGCCGGTGCCTTACAGGCGGATGTAGTCGCCAGAACCGACAGCAAGGATTCTAAGGACATGTCTTATGGGGAAAGCTATGGCAGTGGTTCATCCACGATCATAGTTGAAGAAGTTGTGCTCATCTGGGTTTGCATGGGCGGAGGGTCCTCAACCACAGTAATGAATTCAGTAACGAATACGATGGGCTCTACGATGTCGACTCACACAGTCAGTTCCCTGTCCTCTCCTTATGCGTCAATACTAAGATAGTATAGGTCATTGTTGGAGGTGATGCAGGCCTTGTCTATACCCCAGACACGATAGAGGCAGCTGTAGGCGACATCGTCATCTTCACCTTCGAGTCATTGAATCACACAGCGACCCAGTCAAACTTCTTGACACCTTGCGAATTTTTGCCCGGTGGTATGGATTCTGGCTTCATGCCTAATATTAACAACACTGTTGTCCCTCCTCCACAGATGGCGATGCAAGTCAAAGTTTCAACCCCGCTGTGTAAGTAGACATCCCCTCTAATCTGCAGATTAATCTAACCATTTCAGGGTTTTACTGCAGACAAAAGGGTCACTGCGGAAAGGGCATGGTCTTTTCCATCAACCCCACAGTCAACAAGACTCAAGAAATGTTTCAGCAGATGGCCATTGCACAGAATGGTACGGGCACGACTGCTGGTATTGTTGCCACATCGACTGCTATGTATGTTAATAGCATGACCACACTCGCAACTGCTACTTCGGTGTATTCGGCTGCGTCGACGCAAACCGCCGTCAGCTCCAGCCCTGGCATGGCCTACGGTTCTGGATATACCAGTTCCGGTGAAGCTTGCTCATGCTCATGCTTCTGCGGCGTTGCACAGTTCCCTTCCTCTGTACAAGGTCTTGAGGGCTTCGGCGGCATGTCAGGTTAGTTTTTCTGATCACAGCAACTATCAACCGAATAACTGACCGCTCTTCAGGTGCTGTGCCTATGTATATGTCATAAAGAGCTTAGAGCTGTGTTGGTATTCTATTCTTGACTTGCATCATTGCCCTGGGTAGCGTCGCCGTTGAGGTCTTGACGGAAGTTGGCATGATGATAGATGTGACTGGGTTGTAGGTGGAAAGTAGTAATGTAGAGAATCAGTGAATGTACAGATTTGTGCATTTCTTCATGGCGTTGGTTTTGTCTAAACAGCAAAAATAAAAAGGCTGTGCTTTGTGAAACAGTTGGACTCCGTTCATAAATGGCATTACTAGTGATGTGACAGGTCCTCACATTTGAATGGCAAACGATAGTCTGGGCATCGGCATCAAATTCCTTTTTAGTTTCTCCTTCGAAAAACAACGCATTCTACCATCCAAGATACTCCAGAAACCGCAACATCAACCTCCTATATCGCGCCTATCCTGCGCCTTGAAATGCGTTATGCGTTCAATCACTTCTTCTTAGCAGCAGCCGCAGCCTCAGCAGCCTTCTTCGCATCGGCTATGGGGAAGTCAGCGGCAGTCACTCTTGGGCCATCAAGCGACCTCACCAGCAGCCTGCTTTTCCCTCATCTTCGCAGCGACCTTCTCCTTCTCACGCTGCATCTCACTTCCAGACATAGTATTGCTTGACTTCTGTAAAATGAAAACACATATCAGCTCTTATCGCAACCAGAAATTGCCCCACTAAGCCCTCCGAACTGAAATACCTGAGCAGCCTGCTTCTTCAGATTTGCTTCGCGAGCCTTGTCGCGCTGATTGCCTCGAGCCATATTTAGCGTATGCTGAGTGTCCGCGATCCGCTGTGGTCTTTGTGGATATAGGCCGGCTTGGCTGGGTGGAGAGATGGAAAGTCGGACTCGTGAGCAGACAAAAGATTTCTAGAAGCACCTTAAAATAGAACACATCAAGCGCTCGCTTAGGGGAGCCGCCAGAGGGTCGATAGGGTGCGAGGATCATCTCAACAGCCTAATTATGAACAGCACAGGCGGCTCATTACTACCTTGAGCTCATGGCCTTTTGAGGCAGGCTCGACTTCTATTCACAGACTGCTCCTTGGTATTTTCTGACTATGCAACCCTGTTCATAGTTTGGGCCAATAATGGGTTGTCTCAGTAGCGCTCTCATTGGTTGGTCAAACTTGAAACACGAAACTCATCCGTCTCATCCAATGCTTCATCTCAAACGAGTAACACTCCAAACGTCCTTTCCTCAGGTACCCGTCACTTGCATTACCCCGCAGGATGGCTTCAGAATTCATTGGGTCATCTCGCCGGTCTTTCTGCAACGTTTCTGTGGTCCTTCAAGTCCTTTTACAGCTTCAGATTTAGAACGCGACAAGCAGCGCAGAAGCGTGTTGCGACAGGAAAACCCCTTGTTTTGTCACTGCTGAACAGTTCTCTTCGTTGGTATCTTCATGAAATGGCTTGTTTCGCGCCCTAAACCCCACGCGCCTGGTCTGGAAATACTCGGCGTGAGGGTATTCATTGGTCTACAAAGAGACAATGGATCTTGCGCCATTTTACATGACAAAGGATTGGTATGTTCAAGATCTAGAATGTCTTTAAGACTGAGTGTGCATTTATGTTCCGCTCAATAAAGACTCGGCCTTCTCTTTTTTATTGTCCTTTTTCTTATTCATTGCCGTCTTGTATTTTCATTTTCGGTACAATATCAATTATTGAGTCATTGTCAATGAGTTGAACTCTTGACCTCTCTTTCTTACATATTTCTTCTTTTTCTTCACCATTTCATCTTTTCCAAATTTACTCGAATCCTCGACTTTCTATAATTCACCATACACGATTATTCGCTGCCGGCAGCTTCTGAATCTCAGCAATTTGTGAGTTACCTATTCCTTCGACTAGGCTCTCTATATATATCGCTAACATTTTCTTGGAAAGCGCACTCTCTACTTTCAAGTCTCACTAACACCACCAAAATGTTCAACATGTCTTTGAACAGCCAAGACAGAAAGTTGGCTGGCCCAGGCTACATTATCTTAAATGTCCTCCGCGCGATCAACATTATCTCCCTACTCACCGTGGTTGTGGGAAGCTGGATCATGCTGGTTAGAACAGTTCAGACCTCAAACTGTCAGTTCAACTTATATCACACATACTTAAAGTACATTGGCTAATTTCTAACAGTCTTCTTCTTCGATGCGACTTCCCACTTTATCACACAATTCGTCAGCATCTTCCTGATTGTATCAGAGCTTAACCTTTTCAAAGGATACTTCTCAAGGAATTGGCCTGTGCTTAGTGAAAATGCAGGCCTAAGTTTCTTGGGAGTCACAATGATCGTCCTTGGCTTCGACACACTTGGTAATCTTAACAAGCCAGCGACCAGCGTCCAAAACTTAGGCCTTCCCCTGTGGCGGGTTGTCATTGCTGGAGGCATCTTGTCCGCCCTTCTAGGTCTCTTCAACATCATAGCCGGTTTCATTTTCTGTGACCGCAGAAACGAGATTACTTCTCGCCAAGTCCGCAGCTATGGTGCCGCCATCCCAAAGAACACTCTTCCAAAGTCGAGCGGTAGCGTGAGCAGCACCACGTCACGTCGCCCTGCATCTCTTGTCCTTCCAAGCTATCATGAGAATCCAAACGAACGACGAAGATCGAAGTTCAATTTCCACCTACCTCTCCGCGCTTCAAAGATCGAGATCTCTCGACCTGTCGCCACGGATCCCGAGCAATTCAAGAAATGGGAGGACAGGAGCTCGCCGATCGCACCAGCTCTTCAGAGACCACCAACAGCAATGCACCCGGCTTACAGCCCTTCTCGATACAGCGTGGCAAGCAGATTTTAGATTCTGAACTTAGAGACCGGACAATCTGAGGTGAAATCTAGATCGTTGTTCCGTTTAATACCCAAGGAGAGAGGAACAGGAGTTTTGGTGTTCAGGAATCATGAATAAATGAGCTATGTAGAGTATCTGAATTGCCTATAGGCACCTAAGTTCCAGCAACTTGCTATCCTTTTTTTAACGTCTCAAAATGCGATGTGCACTGCTGCCTGAATCACAAGGCTGTCATGTTTAAAATTATGAGAACCTTTATCGATAAAACATAGAAATTTGAAGCCAGAATTTAACAATGCAGACCCATTATGCTCTCTTATGATTTCCATTCGATCTGCTCGTAGTCTTTCATTCAGTAGGAAGTTCCCCACACTTTTGTCATTATACCGTAGATACGCAATGACGCCGAGTAAGTCCCAACCTACATTTCCCTGCTATACAATACTAATACTCTTCCTCCAAAGCACTCTCACCCTCTGACCGCCGCCCAATCGTGCTCTCCGGCCCCTCAGGGGTCGGCAAAGGGACGTTGTACAAGATGCTTCTCGACCGGCACCCAGACAGCTTTGCAACCTCTATTTCACACACAACACGCAGTCCGCGGCCTGGTGAGGTCCACGGCCAAGACTATTACTACGTGTCCATGCAAGAGTTTGAGGACTTGATTGCCAAAGGAGGCTTCCTGGAGCATGCTAAGTTTGGGGGAAATCGGTATGGGACTAGTAAGAAGATGATCGAAGAGATGGGGCGGAAGGGGAAGGTGGTGATTTTGGATATTGAGATGGAGGTATGCAGCAAGAACTGTGTTGCCCTTCTCAGCCAGTAGTTGAGGAGCTCGAACATGAGGCAACGGCTAACTGGGGATGCAGGGCGTGAAGCAAGTGAAGCAGGCTGGCGTGGATGCTCGATTTGTCTTCATTGAGCCGCCGACTTTTGAAGCTCTGGAGTTGAGGCTGCGGGGGCGAGGGACGGAGAGTGAAGAGAGCATTCAGAAGAGGCTGCGGCAAGCGAAGCTTGAGCTGGAGTACTCGAAGACCGGAGGAGCTCATGATACAATCATCGTTAATGATGACAAGGAGGAGGCGTACCGGGAGTTGGAAGCTTTTATCTTTGGAAAAGAGGCGGGGATGACACAAGAGCAACCGGCCAAGGATGGCCAATTGGCGAGAGAGTGTGTTTAGGATTAAAAGTGGAAGAAGGCGTTGATATACATACGGTAGACTTCGTGTTCTGCCTTTGTCAGGCAGTTTTGGCATATTAGCGTTGCATGTTAGATGTGGATAGATTCTAATGGTGGAATAGAATAAACCTTCGAGCCGTTTTGGACAGATTTTTGGTAGATAGACTGATATTCAACATACTACTCACCCTTTGATGGTCATTGAATGTCGACGATGATGCGGTCCTTTAAGCGACGCGTGAATGTAACCATCGTCACGTCTGCTCTTTCCTCGCGCAAATGTTCGATCAGGTGCCATGTAGGGTTTTTTCATAAGGCTCAGTCTTGGGGATGGGTTTCAGGTGATATTGATGACCGTGAGGGAAGCTAAAGGGCCAAAATGCTGCCGATTTCAAGATCCAATTCATTTGTTGATATAGACTTCACACTTCGACGCGTCTTCAAGAAAACATCTTTCAGGTACGCTCTTTAGAAAGTAAAGCCCCTTGGAGGTATCCGATACTAATGTTTATACAGACCCCTTCAGCGTGAAGTCATCATAGCAGTTTTAGAAAAGGAGGATGTCTTCCTGCAGGCTGCAACATCTTTTGGGAAGAGCTTATGTTTCCAACTGCCTGCCGTGATCGACCATGGCAGTAAGCCACCAATCATTTTATATTTCCTGATTGTTGTCTAACGCTTGCAAGTCACTATTGTCATTTCACCACTTCTTTCATTAATGGTAATACCAAGCATTATATCCTTAACGTCACGTGCTGAGATGCTGCAGAACAATCAAGTAGACGCTCTCCGCGCTGCTAATGTTGAGGCGGCTTGCATTAATGGCACGACTCCTCCATCAGAAAAACAGCGAATACTCAGAGATCTTGCAACAGGACATCCTCTAACTCGACTTCTTTACATCACGCCCGAATCTTGCGCCTTGGATTATATTCGCCGGCATCTTACTATTGTGCATGAGCAGCGGGAGCTTGCTCGCATCGCCGTAGACGAAGCCCATTGTATTTCGGAATGGGGACATGACTTCCGCACATCTTTCAAGGAGCTCCGCTGGTTTCGTGAGAGCTTCCCAGATGTCCCTGTAATGTGTCTCACAGCCACTGCAACACCACGCGTACGGCAAGATATAATCAGGACCCTTGGCTTAAATGAGGAGAAGATGAAAGTCTTCGCCATGACAACTGGCCGGCCAAACCTGCATTATGAACTCAGATTCAAGACTGACGAGGAGGATCATTTTGATAATTTTCTTCATTGGCTCCAAGGGATCCATAAACGTCGGGCTGAGAATCCGGAGCGTCGAGCAGAGTTAGAGGCCCGCAATGAGCGTCTAGACAATGTCTCAGGAATCATCTATACGCTCTACCGTAAGGACTGCGAAAGTCTGGCAGATCGTCTGCGCTCTCACAATATTGGCGCCAAACCATACCATGCCGGGCTGAGTAACAGCGAGAAGACCGAGACTCTCACTCGGTGGGTCAATAATGACCCGGGATTCGACATCATTGTGGCTACAACCGCCTTCGGCATGGGAATCGACAAGGAAAATGTGCGTTTCGTTGTGCACTGGCAACTGCCCAAATCCTTCGAAGGCTTCTATCAAGAAGCTGGCCGTGCTGGCCGAGATGGTAAAGCAAGCGCCTGCGTTATGTACTATAGCCGTGAAGATAGGGACCGAGCTTATGCCATGATTGCTAGGGACAGTAAGAAAGAGCATCAGAACTTGGAAGCCAGAGTTAACAGTATGAAAGCGCTGGTTAACTATTGTGAGGATACAGATACATGTCGGCATCAGCTGATATGTAAGTATTTTGGTGAGACCATTACACCGGTATGTGACTATGCCTGTGATTGGCATAAGGATGTGAAGGCTTTAAAAAAGGCGAAGAAGAATGGATTGACGAGTGAGGACTGGGTCAGTACACAGAGGGATATGGGTCGCTTTGATGTTGATTATGACTGCTATGATTGAAGCTACTGTAGAAGCAGAATTACTTTAATGTCAACAGAGGTTCTTATTGGGTCTAGAATCGGGCATGATTGGCCTCACGCGTAGCAATACGAGTGTGAGAAGAGCTAAGTCCAAGATTTTCGAAACCAGGAATACCTTGTCATCTAAAATGTGAAAGCACCTACATGTGGAGCCTCTAACAGTGTTTTGGTTTCCTCCCGGTCATAGTCGACAAATGAAATCAACTGGGAGCAATGGATCACTGTACAAGCTGTGGAGGAGGAGATTGAGAAGTGGATAAGAAAGAGGTAGCAAATAGGCCGGTGACAAGTCTGTAGTAACGGGATTTTAACCAACGACAGGAGAGGCCGTGACGACATGAGAGTTAATGACACTGAAAAAAGTCACCTTCAGCGGATGATGATGATACGAATGGATTGGGCAATCATCAACTTCGGAGTCAATCTTTCAAGCTCTCGAGCGAACCTTTGTCAAAAACGATAACTTCCCCAACTTGAAATATGAATCCCGAATCCTGCAACGACCTGCAGAAATAAGCAGATCTAAACAGGTATATTCAGAGCGCTACTATACAATGAGTTCTAAGTCTTAATTGACTTCACCAAGCTTGGGGTTACACAAACCTTCGAGAGCAGCTAATATCATAATGAAATAGACCATGGTTTGCTGTGGAATAATGTATGAAGTTGTACATCGAGGCACGAAGCCTTCTTGGAGCTTACCGAAATGTGCGCTTGATTCTTCGTAATTCTTGAATTTAATCCTTGCTTTTTCGTCTTCTTCAGCCCTTTCCGCTTGACCACCGTCATTGCGGAGCAGCCTGACGCTTTGAGGTTGCAAGTTTGCAAAAAGCTTCACGTTCATACGAAGCTTCAAATTTGAAGCTAGATTTTGAATCTGCTAGGGCACATAGGAAACACGTCTTAGCAGACAGGTCTGGATACTACAATGGAGCAGATATTATTGAGCATCAATCAAATTTATCAATGAATGCTTGTAGATATACAAAGCTGGAGTTTGCGGATGCTTCACATCTCAGCCCTGTCTCATATGGCTTCCACAAGGTAAACCAACACAGCCCAAGGGGGTTACCACAAGCTTTGTGTGACTTTTGGCGGTCACTAATGAGGAGTGAGAAGAGACTAGTTCTATGAGGATCGAACATTCATATAGGGA
>Ga0335075_10017597_pt1 | contig 10623 bp, 5 predicted proteins | sample Lox_Sample_24_FD_206723 | JGI IMG/M metagenome (GOLD analysis project Ga0335075, IMG submission 206723) | Soil microbial communities from Loxahatchee National Wildlife Refuge, Florida, United States - Lox_Sample_2.4 | ecosystem: Environmental > Terrestrial > Soil > Wetlands | place: USA: Florida... | reverse complement strand
GCTCCCAGGCGACCGCGGGCGGCGAGCCGGACGGCTGGAAGAATTGGCGATGCATGCGTTCCGCGCGCGCCAGCATCTCGAAGGCCTCCGACCACATCCAATTGCTTGGAAATTTGGCTTCCATCGCTTCACCCGAACCGCCCGCGCCGGCTTTTGATCTAGACCGGCGACGCTTCATTAGCGCAAATCCTGCCGCCGTTCACCCGGCGTCGCCGGCGCCGTTGTCCGGGGCGAGGATGGCCTTAGGCGCGCGGACCGGCCCTCAAGCAGCGAAACGCCGCGCCATTTACAGACGGCGCTCGCCGGTCGATGTTGGGAGAGCGGGCCGCGGGAGGGAATGTTGCACTCGTCGATTGAGATTTTGACGACGCCGCGCAGGGACGACCTCGGCCTTCTGCGAATCGTGGGGGGCGCCGGGCTTTCGATCAGCCTCCTGCCAAGCGGCGCGATCTTCGCCATCGAGCACGCTGAAGCCAACCGCTGGATCATGATCAACCAGACGCTCGGCTCGCCGGTGGCCAACGGCATGGGCCGTCTCTATCTGCGCCTGGGCGAGCCTCAGCCGGCGATCCTGCCCGTGATGGGGCCCGAGGCGAGGCTTCGCGTCGGCGCTTCGGACGACCGCTATGTCTGGGAGGGAGAGGAGAGCGGCGTCAGACATCGGGTCACGCTTTGGCTGCACCCGCGCCTGAACGCGTGGTTCTGGCGGCTCGACGTCGTCAATGACCGCGAGGGGGATGCGCCCTGCGACGCGGTCTTCATCCAGGATCTCGGACTCGGCGATCAGGGCTTCCTCATGAACAACGAGGCCTACGCCAGCCAGTATCTCGACCATCACATCGCGCGCCATCGGCGCTGGATCGTTATTCTGATGAGCAGGCAAAATTTGTCGCAAGGCGGAGCGCATCCGTGGGCCGCGCACGGCTGCCTGGAAGGCGCGGCGGACTTCGCCACCGATTTTCGCCAGGTGATGGGCCCTGCCCACCGCGACGCTGATCGGCTCGCCATCCCATTCGGGACGCGCCTCTTCTCGGAGCGCCTTCAGTTCGAGACAGCCTGCGCCGCTTTGCAGTCGAGGGCTGTCACGCTCGAGCCCGGCGCGGCGACCTCCTGGACGTTCTTCGGCTTCTACGAGCCCGATCACCCGGCGGCGTCGAGCGACGCGGACCTCAGCAGGATCGACGCAGTCGAAGCCGCCGGCAAGGACTGGGCGCCGCGCGATGTCGCTTTATCCACGCCGCCGCGAAGTCTCCTCCACGACGCCGTGTCCGCGGTCGCCGAGCCGCTCGACGAGAAAGCGATACGAACGCGCTACCGCCGGCGCACGCATGTTGAACGCGTCGACGGCCGTCTTCTGACTCTCTTTGTTCCGGGAAGAACGCACAGCCGTCACGTCGTCCTCAGCGACAAGGAGCGCGTCGTAGCGCGGCGCCATGGCGCCTTGGTGCGCAGCGGCCAGTCGATGCTGCCCGACGAGACGATCCTCTGCGCGACGGCATGGATGCACGGCGTGTTCGGAGCGCAGCTCACGATCGGCAATACATCCTTCCACAAGCTCCTTTCCGTCTCGCGCGATCCCTACAACATCACTCGCGCCAGCGGATTGCGCATGCTGATGGAAACGAAGGAGGGATGGCGGTTGCTCACTGTCCCGTCGGCTTTCGAGATGGGGCTCAGCGATTGCCGCTGGATCTATCGTTTCGGCGAGCAGCCCGTCATTGTCTCGGCGACCGTCAGCGGCGACGAGCCGGCGATGCAATGGCGCGTGACGGTGGACGGGCCGAGGCGCCGCTTTCTCGTTTTCGGCCATCTCGTCCTGGGCGAGCAGGAATACGGGCCTCAGGGTCGCATCGAGATCGACGCGCGGCGAAAGCGCTTCACGTTCCGGCCGGACCTCAATGACCGCTGGGGACAGCAATATCCTGAGGCGGTCTACCATCTGGTGACGAGCACCCCCGGGCGCGTTGAAGCCATTGGCGGCGACGAACTGCTCTGGGCCGACGGCAGGCGCCGCAGCGGCGGATATGTTGCGATCCGGACGCGGCCGACGAATGAATTCGCCTTCGCGGTCGTCGGCTCGATGACCGATCCAAGGCAGGCCGAGGCGCTGGCGTCGAAATATGCGAAGCCGGTCGACGAAGCTCAGATGCTCGAGCCTGCCGACCGCTTCTCGCGCAGCCTCACGCGGGGCGTTCGCGTCAAGAGCGCCAAAGATTCCGCGGACGCGCTTGCCGTGGACACGATCCTCCCCTGGCTCGCGCATGACGGAATGATCCACCTCACCGCGCCGCACGGCCTTGAGCAATATACCGGCGGCGCCTGGGGCACACGCGATGTCTGCCAAGGCTCGATCGAACTCCTGCTGACGCTCGAGCACGATCGGCCGGTCAAGGAGATCCTGCGCATCCTCTTCGCTCAGCAGTACGAGGAGAGCGGCGACTGGCCTCAATGGTTCATGCTCGAACCCTATTCCGCGGTGCAGGACAAGGAGTCGCATGGCGACATCATCGTCTGGCCGCTCAAGGCGCTTTGCGACTATATCGAGGCGACCGGCGATTTCGCCTTCCTCGATGAACCGATCGCGTGGCGCCGCGAGGACAATTTCGAGAAGAGCGCGCGCGCCGACCCGGTCAGCGGCCACGTCGACAAGCTGATAGCGACGGCGCGCGCGCGCTTCATCCCCGGCACGAACCTCATTCGCTATGGCAACGGCGACTGGAACGATTCGCTGCAACCCGTCGATCCGACCAAGCGAGACTGGATGACGAGCGCCTGGACAGTCGTTCTTCTCTACGAGCAGCTTCGCCGCTACGCCGAAATCCTTCGCCGGGCGAAGCGCGCGCTTAAGCAAGCGAAGGAGCTCGACGCGCTCGCCTCCGCCATGCGCAAGGATTTCAATGCCTATCTCATTCGAGATCGCGTCGTCGCCGGCTATGGCGTGTTCCGGCCCGAAGGGGGCGAGCCGGAGCTTCTGCTGCATCCGAGCGATCAACGAACGGGGCTGGCCTTCTCGCTCCTGCCGATGACGCAGGGCATGATCGGCGGCCTGTTCACCGAGGCCCAGGCGCGCAAGCACTTGAGCCTCATCCGCGAGCATCTCCTTTTTTCCGACGGCGCGCGTCTCATGGACCGGCCGATCGGCTATCACGGTGGGCCTGAAACGACTTTCCGGCGGGCGGAATCGGCTGCCTTCTTCGGCCGCGAGATCGGGCTCATGTATACGCATTCGCATCTGCGCTACGGCGAGGCGATGAGCGACATCGGCGAATTCGCCGCCTTGTGGGAGGCGCTCATGGTCGCCAACCCGATCGCCGTGACGGATAAGCTGCCGAACGCGTCGCTGAGGCAGCGCAACGCCTATTTCAGCTCGAGCGACGCGGCCTTTAAGGACCGCTATCAGGCGAGCGACGAATGGGCGCGCGTCAGGGCGAACTCGATCGCCGTCGATGGCGGCTGGCGCGTCTATTCGAGCGGCCCCGGCCTCTATGCCAATATGCTCATTCGCCACGCCTTCGGATTGAGGCGCTGGTTCGGGAACCGAATCGTGACGCCGGGCTTGAGGAAGTCGCGACGAGATCTCACCCTCGAATGGCCCGGCAGGCCTGGCGGCGGCTCGCGGCGGCGGTGAGGAAAGCGGCGTAGCTCCAGGCCAGATGTTTGGCCGAGGTCTGAGCGCCGGTTAAGCGATCGAATTGTTCCGACAGCTCGCCGCTCGCCGGAGTGTAAGCCTGAACCGTCCGCATGAACGAATCGCCGCGGACGATGGCGGCGGCTGCGGGACTATCGCCTGCTCCGCCGGCGGCGCTGAGGCGGCGGCGAAAGCGCGCGTTGTCGCTGGTCGCGACCATCTCGGCGCCTGAGAGCAGCGCAATCGCCAGTTCGAAATAGAACTCGGCCGCGGCGAGCGTCGCCAGATACCATGGATTGCCGCCGTAATAGGCGTCGCTGGCGTAGCGTCCCATTGCTGGGCCATGGTCGGGCGGGCGTTGACGGTTGATGGCGTATTCGGCGCCGAACAGGTCTTCGAGCGCGGTCAGCGTCGCCTGCGCTCTTGGGTCGAGGACGCTATGCGCTCCCTTCGCTTGGCCGGCGTGAAGCACGCCAAGGATCACCGAAATGTCGAGAGCCTTTTCCGGCACGCCGCCGGCAACGCCAGTCCGGGAGAGGTAGTAACCGTCCGCCTCGCTCCAATAGGCGTCGAGCTTGGAAATGAGTTCGTCGGCGGCGGAACGGCAGGCGTCGGCGCGGGCGACGGCGCCCGCTTCCGCAAGCCATTCGGCGCCGCGAGCAAGCGCCTCAGCCTGCACGAGCCCCGTGTAATAGGGATACCCGCGTTCCTCCTCCCAGATGTCGAAGGAGGACTCTCTCGCGCGCGACCGGACAAAGTCCAAATCCCCAATGACGAGCTCCAGCATGGCCGCCCGAAGCGTCTCGTCCGAGCCTGCGCCGGCGTCCCGCCAACGCGTCAACGCCAGGATGCGAAGCGCCGGCCCATCATTCTGGGGCCGCGCCCAACGGGTGAAATCGAGCGTTCCGTCCGGATTGACCCGCGCTTCAGCCTGCACCGCATCGCCGAAGACCGCCGCAATTTCATCGTCAGCCCTCATATATTGCAGAAAGGAGAGCTGGACCTTTCGTCGGAAGTCGTCCTGGCGAAGAAACGCCCGCCCGTCCAGGCGGCTGAGCGACCGGCTGAATTCGACAAACTCGCGCAAGCGATCGAGAGCGGTTCGCTTGTCGAGCCCCTCCGCCGGCGCTGCGCGCAACGCGTCGATGACGATCGCTGAATCGCGGTACCAGTGAAAAAAATAGTCGGGGTCGGGGTCGTAGGCGCCGAGGACCGGCGACGCCACCACTGATCCTCGGCGCGGAATGACGCGCTGCCCGAAGCCGGGACGATCCTTGACGAGATCGGTGGCCGAGACGGCGCGCAGCATAAAGCTTGCGGCGAAGCGCGTTTCCTCGTCGATCCAGTCGTCGAGCGCAATCACGATCCCGCTGCAGCAAAATGCGGACTTTTGAAGCCCAGCCTCTTCATGCCTTCGCGGATTTCGGGAACGGCCATGAACAGCTTCCAGATGAGGCCGCTGCGGTAATTCTCGATCATGATGACGATCGGGCCCTGGCTGATCGCTAGGTAGCTGTCGGCATACCAGTCAAATTGCTCGCTGAAACCGTCGATAAAGCCGAACCGTCCCCAAATCCTGTCGCCGAGCGCGTCGTGGAAGTGGCGCAGCGCCGCCATCGCCTCCGCCGGCGCGTAGGGAAAGCTCGCCAAGGCCGCGCTCGGCGTGATGACGCCCTTATCGTTCGTCGGCGAATGCCCGGCATAGCCGTTGACCGAGTCGCCTGCGGTCAAGCCCCAGCACTCCGGGCCGTATCCCTTATATCGGTGAGGATTGCGAACGCAGTAGGCGCGATTGATGCGGGTGTGATTGACGTTCTGCTCCCAATAGTTCGCATAGGAGTCAGTTAGACCGCTCGGATCGACGCCGCAGAAGGAATAGTGCGTGAAGAAGAGCGGCCCACCCCAATCAGGCCCGAGCGGAAGCTCCACGCCCTCGAAACTGCGCCGGTTGAGGAACTCGCGCCCCTGCGCCCATCCCTCATGGTAGACCTCGGCGGGAACTGGGTAGCGCGGCGCCGAAGCGGCCAGGATATAGGCGATGAGGCACTCGTTCCAGCCGCGCACCGGATGGTTCAGCGCGAAGCCATTGTTCGGACTCCAGTGCCAAGTGAGCGCGATTCGCCCTCCCTGGGTGTACCAGTTCCACTCCGCCTCGCTCCAAAGATAAGCTATGCGGTCGCGGAGACGCTTCTCGTCGGCCTCGTCCTCATTGAAATACGCCCGCGCGCATAAGAGACCCTGAAACAGAAACGCGCTCTCCACCAGATCAGCGCCGTCGTCCTTGCGGCTGAACGGCAGGGTCGCGCCGGTTCGCCCGTTCATGAAATGCGGGTACATGCCATGGTAGCACGTGGCTTTCTCGAGACAATCGAGCATGCTTGAGATGCGCGCCATACCCTGTTTCCGCGTCACCCACTTGCGCTCGCAGGCGACAACGATGGCCATGGCCCCGAAACCCGAGCCTCCCACCGCGACCGCGTCGTCGGTCGGATCATCGTTTAGCCCCACACGATCCCGCGCAAGTCCGCTCACCGGATGAGCGGCGTCCCAGAAGTAGCGGAAGCTCTGATGCTGGACGAGATCGAGCAGCTGGTCGTCGGACAGCTTCTCGCGCCGCTTGCTTTCCTTGTGATGCGGCTTGGTCTTGGCGTGATTCTTCATCGGTTCCCCCCGTTCATTGTGCAGAAGACTCTTCACTCGCCGGTTCGGTCCCGCCAGCCGGCTTGGACTTGTCACTGGACCCGAAGGCTGGCCCTTGCGGATCGCCCATCAGGCGGACTTTGTGATGGTAGACGCCGGGTTCGGGCACGTCGTGGCCGACATTGATCACGCCGATATGTCGCAACGAGTCATCGAAGAGCTTCCGGATTCGCATGCGCAGAGTCGGGTTGAGGACGTCGAGCGCATCGTTCAGCACCACCCAGGCCGGCTGCTGCAGGATGACGCGGGCGAAAGCCAGGCACTGCTTCTCTTCGTCCGTCAACCGCCGATCCCATCGTTCCTCGACGTCCAGTTCTTTCTCGAGGTGTTCCAGCCCGACCGCGGCGAGCGCCCTGGAGACGTCTGCGGCGTCGAATTTCGAATCCGGGCGCGGATAGGAGAGAGCATCACGCAGAGTGCCGGCCGGCGCGTAGGCGCGAACCGGCAAAAAGGCGATGGATGGGCGTGGCGGGCGCGTGATCCGTCCGCTGCCCCATGGCCAAAGCTCGCCTATGGCGCGAAACACCAGGGATTTCTGTTCCCCGCTGTCTCCCGTGATGAGCATGCGTTCGCCGGCCTTAAGCTCGGAATGCGGCTCGCTCAGCTTGATGCAGCCTGCGGGGGAGGAAACGCGGAGGTCGTCGATTTTGACCGAGGGGCCGTCGGTCTCGAAGGCGATCCGGCTCGTGTCCTTGCCGAGATTATCCATCGTCAGGATCTTTTGCCGGAAGATCGCGACGCGCAGTAGCGTCGCTCGCCAGTCCGCGATGCTTGAGAAGTTATCGACGAACCACCGGAGCGCTCCCTGCACCTGGTTGAAGGCGCCGACAATCATCATCAGCTCGCCGAAGCTCATGCTGCTGCGAAAATAAGCGGGCGCCGCCACCAGGATCGGGGCGATGATGGTGAACCAGCCATAGCCGGCGGTGACCCAGGTCAGCCGGGTCGCCGCGCTGACCAGGCGCCACGAGATGTCGAGCACAGTGCGGAACACCGCGCCAAGGCGATCCTTCTCATCGGCCTCGCCGCCCGCGAGCGTGACGGCGTCGATCTGATCGTTCACGCGAACAAGGGCGTAACGAAAGTCCGCTTCGCGCGCATAGTGCTGGGCGTTCAAGCTGACAAGCGGCCGGCCGACCCGCCAACTGACCAGCGACGCAATGGCCGCGTAGGCGAGCGCGCACCAGACCATGTACCCCGGCGGGGAATATTTGCCGCCGAAGATCGAAAGGACCATATGGCTCGACAACACCCACAACACGCCGATGAAGCTGAGGAGCAGCAGAGTCGATTGCAGAAGCCCAATGCCGAGATCCGTCGTCAGCTCCGCCAGATGCTGCGCGTCCTGTTGGATGCGCTGATCGGGGTTTTCGCCGATCTCTCCCGCGTTCGACAGCCGGAAGGCGCGCGCCGGTTCAAGCCACTGATCGAGCAGGTCGTTGACCAAACCCTGGCGCAACACCACCTTGGACGACAGATTGAGCCACATCTGCACGACGTTGAGGACGAGCAGCACGCCGGCCAACTCGGCGAACACCCAGAGCTGGTCGAGGAAGGTCAAAAAGTCTTTGCGCGACAGCGCGTCGTAGAACGGGCGGTTCCAGGCGTTGAGCCTGACTTGCGCGTATGCGGTCGCGCCGACGATCGCGACCAGCGCCACGCCCAGCATGATGATCTTGCTTCGCTCTCGGGAGGTCCAAAGCGCCGAGGCCATCGTCCTGAACTGGGAGAAGAACGCGCGCCAGTGGATTCCATCGGTCGTCGCGGCTTCGCTAGGTGATGAGTTGGACTGTGCGGCCATCGAATTTGATCCGTCTCCCCCGTCCGCACTGTCGTTGGCGGTTCGAAGCGTCTCCCAGCGGCGTTCGGGCGCCAAACGGTTCGCCGTCGCGATTGGCGCTGCCCCATGAAGCCCGTTTCGATGTAAGAGAATATAGAACGAGAAGCTATCCGCCCGCGAGTTTTGGCCAAGGCGCGCATGGGACGCATCGATAAGCTCATGGCGACGATGTCGCTCGAGGAAAAGATCGGGCAGCTCAACATGGTCGCCTCGTCGCGCGTGGTCACCGGTCCGGGCGAGCGCCATGACCTGCTCGAAGGGATTCGAGCCGGGCGAATCGGAAACTTGCTCAATCTCTGGGGAGCGGACGAAACGCGCGCCGTCCAGCGCCTCGCGGTGGAAGAATCCCGCTTGCGGATTCCGTTGCTCATGGGCCTCGACGTCATCCACGGCCACCGCACGATTTTTCCTGTCTCCCTGGCGGAAGCGTGCCAGTTCGCCCCCGACCTTTGGGAGAAGACGGCCCGCGTCGCGGCCGAGGAGGCGGCGGAGGATGGCGTCGCCATGACTTTTGCGCCAATGCTCGATGTGGCGCGCGACCCGCGCTGGGGACGCATCGTCGAAAGCCCCGGCGAGGATCCGTGGGTCGCGTCGCAAATGGCGGCGGCCAAGACACGTGGCTTTCAGGGACGAGACCTCGCGGCCCGGGACAGCGTCGCCGCCACGGCCAAGCACCTGTGCGCCTACGGCGCTGTGACCGCGGGGCGCGAATACGCTTCGGCCGACGTGTCCGAGAGAACGTTGCACGAGGTTTACCTGCCGCCGTTCGCGGCGGCTGTCGCCGCGGGGGTCGCGGCGGTCATGCCTGGATTCATCGATATCGCCGGGGCGCCGATGACCTCTAACGCCAAGCTCCTACAAGGCTGGCTGAGAGGAGTCGCCGGCTTCGACGGCGTTGTGATCAGCGACTACAACGCCATTGCGGAGCTCATCAACCACGGCGTGGCGCCCGACCTCGTCGAGGCCGCGGCGCTTGCGCTCAACGCGGGCGTCGACATCGATATGACGAGCGGCGCCTACATCGGCGCCCTGCCGGAGGCGCTCGAGCGTGGCCTCGTAACCATGAGCGCGATCGATTCGAGCGTGCGGCGCGTACTTAAGCTCAAGGAGCGCCTGGGCCTGTTCGATGACCCCTATCGGCGCGGCTCGGCCAGGCCTCGCGCGTCGCAAGCGGCGGAGCGCCGGGAACTCGCCCGCGAGGCGGCCCGAGCGGCGATCGTGCTCCTGACCAACCGGTCGGGAATCCTGCCTCTCTCGCCCGAAACGCGGCGCATCGCCGTCATTGGCCCGCTGGCCGCGGCGCAGCAGGAAATGCTGGGATCCTGGGCTTCCGCGGGTCGCCCCGAAGATGCGGTGTCCATCCTCGATGGGCTCAAGGCCGCTCTGCCGAAATGCCGGATCGATCATGCCGCCGACGTCGACATAGAGGCAGAAAGCACAGATGGAATATCGGTCGCGGTCGATCTTTGCGCCGGCGCCGAAATCGTCGTGCTCAGCCTTGGCGAGGCTGCCGCGATGAGCGGCGAGGCGGCGAGCCGAACCGACCTCGGCCTGCCGGGGCGCCAGCGCGCGCTCGCCGAGGCGATCCTGGACTTGGGCAAGCCCGTCATCGCGACGCTCACTTCGGGGCGGCCTCTCACTCTGCCATGGCTGTTCGAGCGGGCCGACGCGGTCCTGGCGACCTGGTTTCTTGGCGACGAGGCCGGACATGCGGTCGCGGATGTTCTGACCGGGAAATTCAATCCGGCCGGACGCTTGCCGGTGAGCTGGCCGCGCGATGTAGGGCAGGTCCCGATCTTCTACAACGAGCGCCCATCAGGCCGGCCCTTCGCTCCCGGCGCGCATTACTCCAGCACTTATCTTGACGCGCCGCCGACGCCGCAATTTCCTTTTGGCCATGGGCTCTCATACAGCCGCTTTGCGCTCCGCGATCTCCGTTGCGACCCGACCGTCGTCAAGGCGGGCGATATTGTCGAGGTGTCCGTCACGGTCCATAACGAGAGCGAGATGGACGGCGAAGTGACGCTGTTCCTGTTCGTGCGCGATCCCGTGGCGAGCGTCGCACGGCCGCTCCTGGAGCTGAAGGGGGTGCAGAAGCTCGAGCTCGATGCGGGGCGGCGCAAGCAGGCGAAGTGGCGCCTGCCGGTCGAGGACCTGTCGTTCGTCGGCCAGGGTCTCGAGCGTGTGCTGGAGCCGGGGCGGTTCGAGATCCATGTCGGCCAAAGCGCCGATCCGAGCGGCCTTCTGAGCGGCGCGATCGAATTGGCCCCATGAGCGGCGGCGGAGCCGATGAATGGGGCGCCAAACTCTGGCGCCGCGCGGGCGATTCCAATGGGTTAGGCGCCAAAAACTGTCTGTCGGCGAATTCGGGAATGGCGCCGCAAGACGCTGAAAATGCTCAAACCGGACTCAGGGCAAATGGCGTCGCCGCCTCGCGGTCGCGTCAAAAAGAATC
>Ga0335075_10017596_pt1 | contig 10623 bp, 12 predicted proteins | sample Lox_Sample_24_FD_206723 | JGI IMG/M metagenome (GOLD analysis project Ga0335075, IMG submission 206723) | Soil microbial communities from Loxahatchee National Wildlife Refuge, Florida, United States - Lox_Sample_2.4 | ecosystem: Environmental > Terrestrial > Soil > Wetlands | place: USA... | reverse complement strand
GGCCCGCAGAGCTCAGCGGCTCGTACCCGGAATCAGGGCCGTACACGGCGGGGTGACGGCGGCGGTGCCCGAGCACCCGGTGAATGAGCCACAGCTTCGGGCCGCCGTCTGCGTCGCGGGCCAGCGCCGCCTCGGGCCCGGCACCGGCCAGATCATCGAGCAGTGCGCGGCGGCGCGCGTAGTCGACCGGGCGGCGGTTGTCCGGGTCGACAAGGGACTCCTCCCACACCTCGGTGCCCTGATACACGTCGGGGACGCCCGGGCAGGTCAGCATCAGCGCGGTCTGGGCCAGGGAGCCGACCCGGCCGCGCTCGACGATCCGGTGCTCGGCCAGGAAGCCATCCAGGTCGGCGGTGAAGGCCCGGTCGGCGAGGGCCCCGGTCACGAACGCGGACAGCGCGTCGTCGTAGCCCGCGTTCGGGTCGGTCCACGAGGTGTGCACCTTGGCTTCCTTGGCCGCCTTCAGCATGAACGCGCCGACCCGGCCCGCCTCGATCGGCCACGCGCCCACCAGCGTCTGGTACAGCAGGTACTCGGCGTTGCGGTCCGGCCAGCCGTCCTGCTTGTGGACGTTGTTCCGGTCCGCCCAGCGGACCACGGCGGCATCCCAGGCGCCGGGCAGCTCGGACAGCACGCTGATCCTGGCCCGCACGTCGCCGCTGCGCTTGGTGTCGTGGGTGGACAAGGTCAGCATCGTCTCCGGCCAGTGCGCCGCCGCATGAACCATGGCCTGGTGGAAGTCGGCGGGCGAGCCGCCGAACCGGCTCGGGTCGCCGCCCACCTCGTTGAGGCTGATCAGCGGCTGGTACCGGTAGAACGCGGTGTCTTCCACGCCCTTGGCCATGACCGGCGCGCTGACCTGGGGGAACCGGATCGCGAAGCTGGTCTCCTCCTCGCCGGCGCAGGCCCCGGTGATCAGGTCGCCGATGAACCGCAGCAGCTCGCCGTCGTGGTCCGGGCAGCGCCGCGCTGCCGTGGCGACGGCGTCGGCGACCTGCGCCAGGTCGGCGGGCGTTGCCGGGTTCCCGGCGCGGAAGTACGTGCGGTACACGCCGAACGCCGCGATGATCTCGCGCAGCGCCTCCCGCAGCTCGCGGCGCGTGTGATCGCGGTGGCGGCGGTGGCGCTCGCAGACGTCGGCGAGCAGGCCGGTCAGCCGCTCGACCTCGGCGGCCAGTTCCTCGCGCATGATCTGCAGCTTGGCGGCGTATACGACGTCCGCGTAGTCCTGCTGCAGCCCCGTGAACCGCGCGTAGCAGGCGTGCATGGCCACCTCGTTGCGCGCGTCGACGAACAGCCCGCCGGCCTGGTTGAGGAACTCGTAGCCGGTGGTCCCGGCCACCGGCCACGTCGCCGGCAGCTGCTCGCCGGCCTGGAGGATCTTTTCCGCCACGACGTAGGCGCCGCCGGTGGCGTCGCGGAGCCTGGCCAGGTAGCCCTCGGGGTCGGCGAGCCCGTCGACGTGGTCGACCCGCAGCCCGTCCACCGAACCGCCGGCGACCAGGTCGAGGATCAGCCGGTGGGTGTCGGCGAACGTGGTCTCGTCCTCCACCCGCAGCCCGGCCAGGGTCTCGATGTCGAAGAACCGCCGGTAGGACAGTTCCTCGGCACCGGTGCGCCAGTACGCGAGCCGGAAGTTCTGCTCGCGCAGCAGCTCGTCGAGAGCGTCCGGGTCGTGGTTCAGCGCGTCGACCTCCGCGTCGATCGCCTTGGCCACCTCGGGGTGGGCCCGGCACAGGTCGTCGAGGCGAGAGCGCAACACCTCCTTGTCCCGGTGCCGCTCCACCACCGCGGCCCGGTCGGTGCGGCGGGCGTGCGGCAGCCGGCTGAACGCGACCGCCAGGCTCTCCAGTTCCTCGGAACCGGCCCTGGCGCCGGCCTTGCCGAGCAGCGTGCCGAGGGTGCGCGGGGAGATCGGCGCCTCGTGCTCGTAGTAGCGCACCGCGAACGAGCCGCCCTGCCGCGCCAGCACCAGGTCACCAGCCTCGAGGACCCGGCCGTACTGGTCGCCGAGCACCGGCATCAGCACGGTGGCCGCCAGCTTGCGCTGCGGCGGGTCCCAGTCGATGTCGAAGTGGCCGGCATACACGCTCGACGGCCCGTTCTCCAGCACATCCCACCACCAGGCGTTGGCCCGCCCGGCCAGCGCCATGTGGTTGGGCACGATGTCGAGCACCTCACCGAGGCCGTTGCCGGTGAGCTCTGCGGCGAGCCTGCGGTAGCCCCCGGCGCCACCCAGCTCGCTGTTCAGCCGGGAATGGTCGACGACGTCGTAGCCGTGCGTGCTGCCGGCGGCCGCCTGCAGCACCGGCGAGCAGTACAGGTGGCTGACGCCGAGCCCGGCCAGGTAGCCGGTGATGGCCGCGGCGTCGTCGAACGTGAAGCCTGCGTGCAGCTGCACCCGGTAGGTCGCGGCCCGCGGGCGCGGGCGCTCGCTCGGGCTCTTGCGCGGGCCGGGCGCAGGCGTGGCCATCATGCGGGCTCCAGGGGAAAGGCTGGCAGAAACGGCGACGCCGTCCACCCGCAAGGTGCCCGCTGCACCCGGCATCTAACCAAGTGCTCGGGTTTCGCCGCCCGCATCCCCTTCCCTCTTTACTGCAGCCACATCCTTTGCGCCCGTGGCTACTTGCCTACGTAAGACAAAATGTCTTACGATGAGACGTGGCCGAGACGATCACCATTCGCACCGATGCCGCAACGGAGCATGCCCTGGACGTGCTGACCAGCGACGGCACGTCCCGCTCGGCGGCGATCCGGCGTGCGGTGCTGGAGAGCGCGATGCGCAGGGAACGTGCCGCGCAACTGCGCCGCGAGATCACCCGGATGCCTATCGGGGAACCGGACGGTGTGACCGTCGCCAGCGAACTGGCCCGCGACCGTGACGGCGAGCGCTGATGATCTACCTGGACTCGTCCGCTGCGGTGAAGCTCGTGCACGCCGAAGCGGAGTCGCAGGCGTTACGCGACTGGCTGGACGCCCGGTTCGACGCCCCATGGGTGAGCTCGGTGCTGCTGGAAATCGAGACGTACCGCGCTCTCGCCCGTCATGCCCCGGCCGCCCTTCCCCGCCTGTCGCGGGTTCTCGACGTCATCGATCTTGTGGGCCTTGACGCTGATATCCGCGCGCGAGCACGCGAGGTCGGGCCGGTCAGTGTGCGGAGCCTGGATGCCATTCATCTGGCGACGGCCCTGCACATCCCGGGTCTGACCGCGTTCGTAGCCTACGACGCCCGGCTTGCCGATGCGGCGGCTGCTGCAGGGCTGCCGGTGGAGGCCCCGGCCTCGGGAGTATGAGCTGGGCGGCCCGATGAAATCAGCTGGCCAGGTCGGCGGGGACTGTCCTGGTGGCGGGCACGGTGAGGGTGATCCGCAGGCCGTGCGGCTGGTTGAGCTGAGCCTGCGTGGTGCCGCCGTGAGCGGCGGCGACCGCGGTGACGATCGCCAGGCCCAGGCCCGACCCGGGCCGGACGGATGGCGCGCAGGAGCGGTAGAAGCGGTCGAACAGGCGGGAGAGCTCACCGGCCGGCACGCCCGGGCCGTCGTCGCTGACCTCGACGACCACGGTGCCATCGCTTTCCTCGGCCAGGATCGTGGCCACCGTGCCCGCCGGGGTGTGCGTGCTGACGTTGGCCAGCAGGTTATCGGCGGCCCGGCGCAGCAGTTCCTCGTCGCCCTCCATCGTCAGGCCAGCGTCGATCGTCGCGCACCAGGTGCGCTGGGGGTCGGCGACACGGGCGCGGGCCACGCAGCCGTGCAGCACCTCGCTGAGGTCGACCGGCTCGTCCTCCTGGACGGGATGCTGGTCGAGGCGGGCCAGCCGGAGCATGTCGTCGACCAGCCCGCTCATCCGCGTGGCCTCCAGGGTGATTCGGCGCATCGCTTCGTCGACCTGCGGCCGCTCGGTCAGCGCGCCCTGCTGGTACAGCTCGGCGTTGGCCCGCAGCGACGCCAGCGGGGTGCGCAGCTCGTGGCTCGCGTCGGCGAAGAACCGCCGGGTAGCCTCCTGGCTGGCCTCACGTTCGGTGATGAAGTCCTCGATGCGCGACAGCATCCCGTTCAGCGCCACGCCGAGCCGGCCGACCTCGGTCCGCGGATCCTGCGGGCCGACGCGGCTGGTCAGGTCGCCGGCGGTGATCGCGTCGGCCTGGCCCGCCATGGTCTCGATCGGCCGCAGGCCGCGGCGCATGATCCACGCGACGCCGCCCGCGGCGACAAGCCCGGCGGCCGCCGACCCGATGACCAGGATCAGCGCGAGCTGGCCGACCGTTCTGTTGACCCCGGCGAGGCTGGTGTAAGCCACAAGCACGGTGCGGCCAGGACCAGGCCTGGCCAGCAGCCGCAGCGGCTCGTTCCCGCGGGTGCTTGTCGTCGTCCACGGCTGGCCGCTGGCGACCATCGCCTCGAGGTGCTTCTGCGACCCGAGCCGGGGGGCCAGCCCTCCGCCGCCGACGACGATGCCCCTGATCGTCAGGCTGGGCGACACGCCCTGGACGGACGTGCCGGTGACGAGCTCGACCGAGAACGGCTGCAGGAACGGCGCATGGAGGCGGGCCGAGGCCGGGACCTGGGTGCTATGCGGCTTGACGGGCACGCGCTGCACCTTGCCCTGTGGCGGGCGCCCGAACACGGGGCTGTCCATCTGCGCATTCCTCGAAATCACATTGGCCAGCCGGTACAGGCCGATGAGGTTCTGCAGCTGCGAGTCGGTCTGGCCGGTCAGGTACGTGCGGAGCGCCGTGACCCCGGCGACGTCGAACGCGGCCAGCGTGACGAGCGTGACCAGCAGCACACCGGCCAGGACCCGGGTACGCAGCAGGGCCCGGCGAGGCCGCCCGAGCCTCATCGCTGGCCGTCCGTGACGCTGAGCTCGCGTGGCAATCGCAGCGTGTAGCCGACGCCGCGCTGGGTGTGGATCACGTCCGGGCCGAGCGCGGCGAGTTTGCGCCGCAGGTAGGCAACGTATGTGGCGACGACCGTGCTCGACCCGCCGAAGTCGTAGTCCCAGACGTGGTCCAGCAGCTGCGCCCGGGTGAGTACGCGTCCCGGGTTCAGCATGAGGTAGCGCAGCAGCCGGAACTCGGTCGGTGACAGCTCGATCTCCTGGCCGCCCCGGCGCACCTGGTAGCTGTCCTGGTCCAGCTCGATGTCGGCGAACGTGAGCACTGGCCCGCCGGCCCGTTCCGGCCGGGTGCGGCGCAGCACGCTGCGGATCCGGGCCGCGAGTTCCTCCAGGCCGAACGGCTTCGTCAGGTAGTCGTCGCCGCCGATCGTGAGCCCGCTCACCTTGTCGGCCTGGGTGTCACGGGCGGTCAGGAAGATCACCGGCACCCGGCTGCCGTCCCGGCGCAGCCGGCGCACCACGTCGAAGCCGTCCAGGCCGGGCAGCATCACGTCGAGCACCAGCAGGTCGAACCGGCCGCCGCGGGCCAGCCTCAGAGCGTCAGCGCCGTTGTCGGCGGTGGTCACGTCGAACCCCAGGAACCGCAGCGACGCGGCGACCGCGTCGCACAGGAACGGCTCGTCGTCCACGACCAGCAGCCCGCCGTGATCGGCAGGCAGGTCAGCCGCCAGCTCGCCCATCAGCACGCTCCCTCTCCCGGCTGCCATCGGATCACCTCACCGCTAATCCCCTGTGTGATCTGGATTTGAGTTTGATGTGAGCCCGCGGCCGGCGCCGGTCGCTCCCCGTACCTCACACCGAACTCACACGCAACGCGCGCGGCGATCTGACGTCCGGCCAGGAACATGGTGCCGCCGGGACCTTCGGCCCAAGGATAAGGACGAGCAGGTGAAACAGGACAGTGCCAGCATCCGCCGTCGCGGGCGCGGCCTGCGCCGGGCCACCGTCGCAGCCGCCGCGACCGCCCTCCTCGCGGCGGCGTGCAGCGGCGGCGGGTCACGCCCGCCGGGCCCGGCAACCCCGGGCCCGGACAGCGTCCAGCAGATGGACCTGTTCGCGCGGTGCATGCGCAGTCACGGCGAGCCAGACTTCTACTTGACCAGCCGGCAGGCCAGCCCCAACTCCTCGGGCACGGTCCTGTCGATCATGGGGTATCAGGTCACCGGCATCGATCCCCAGACCGCCCAGTTCGCCACCGCGATGAAGTCGTGCAAGCACCTGCTCCCCGGCGGCGGCGGTCAGCCCATTAGCCAGAAACAGCTCAACAGCCTGGTGAAGGAGGCCGAGTGCATGCGCGCGCATGGCTTCCCCGACTACCCCGATCCCGAGCGCGCGCCGAACGGCGGCGTCGAGGAGCAGCCGCTGCCCTCCAGCATCGACACCAGCTCCCCGCAGTTCCTGGCCGCGGAGAAGGCCTGCGGGGCGGAGTAGCGACGATGCGGACCCCGGCAGCGCGCAAGGCGCCCATGGCAATAGGAGAGCACGCGATGAACGGCAATTCCAGCGGCCGCCGCGATTCGCTGCTGCCGAACGAGGGCACCGGGCTGAGCGTGACGCAGCTGCAGGGCATGCAGCAGCAGAACCTCAGGAACGCGGTCAAGGCCGCACACTGCATGCGAGCGCACGGAATCGAGGACTTCCCCGACCCCGACGGGTCCACGCAGGACTCCGGCGTCAACTGGGCGCCGGTGCAGTCGGCCATCCAGCGCGGGCGCGTGAACACCAGCACACCGTCCTACGAGGCCGCGTACGACGCGTGCTCGGGAAAGCGGGTCGGCGGACCAATCCCCCCTAACTTCGCGCCGGGGTTCGTGGCGCCGTCACCCCGCCCAGGGTCCGGCGGAGGGCCCGGGTCCGGGTGACCCAGCGCCGGTTCGGCGCGGCCGGGCCGCGCGCGTGGCGTTGTGGTCAGGTTACGACGATCATCTCGACGCCGACGGCGTCGTAGGTGCCGCGGGCCCGCGCGTCCCGGGTTGCCAGGGCCGCGCCGTGTTCCTTGGCGGCCAGGGCGACGAGCGCGTCGTACACGGCCCCGCCGGCGATGCCGAGGCGTGCCAGCGTGTCTGGCAGCTTGCGGGTGCGGGACCCGCTCAGCACCAGCGGGGCGGAAAACCGGGCGGTCAGCAGCCGGGCGGCGTCGGCGGGCCCGAGCCGGGCGTCGCCGGGCAGCCTGGTGAGAACGGAGTAGGTTTCGGCCAGAGCGTGACCGGCGAGGGCCACGTCCTGCCCGTTCCACCACCGCACCACGGCCGCGTGATCGTGATGTGACCGGACGAGGAGGGGAATGGCGACGCTGGTGTCGAGGGCAATCGTCACTTTCGGCCAGCGTCAATAAGCGCGAAGACCACGTCGTCATCGACCGGGCTGTCGCCGGCCGCGACGAGCACCCCGTTTTCTTCGACCAGGCGTGCCGTGCGGCCCGTGGGCAGGATCTGCGCCCCGGCGCCGTATGGCGAGATGTCAACCCTCGTGCCGGGGAGCAAGCCGAGAGCGTCGCGGATGGGCTTGGGCAGCACCACCCGGCCCGCCTGGTCGATGATTGCCTCCATGGGAAAACGATACCATCACAATCCCATAGTCTCGCTGGCGTCGGCGGTGGAACGGAACGCCCTGGCGTCGGCGGTGGAACGGGACGCTCCGGCCCCGGCAGCGCTTAGCTCTCGCCCGGTGGGCGGAACTCCGCCGACCCGGATCCTGACCTGGACGTGCATGCCGCCGCCGGGCAGGGCCCGGGCGGTGAGGGTGCCGCCGTGCGCGGTGGCGATCGCCCGGACAATCGCCAGCCCCAGCCCATACCCTTCGCCCTCGCTGCTCCGCGTGCCGGCCAGTCGCTGGAACGGCTGAAGCAGCCGGCCGATCTCACCTGGCGGGATCACCGGCCCGGTGTTGGCCACCGACAGCGTCGTGTGGCCGTCCGGCCGGCCGGTCTCGACCTCGACCGTGCCACCGGGAACGTTGTGCCGCACGGCGTTGTCCACCAGGTTCGCCACCAGCCGGGTGATCAGGTCGGGGTCGCCGAGCAGCGGCGCGGGACCGAGCGACGTCACCACGTCCAGCCCGAGCCGCCCGGCCTCCGCGGCGGCGGCCGTCAGGCAGCCCCGGGCCACCTTGGCCAGGTCGGCGGGCTCGGACCGGCCGAGCCCGGCCTCGCTGGTCGCGAGCGTGAGCAGCGCCTCCAGCATGCGTTCCTGCTGCTGGCCAGACTCCAGCAGCTCGGCGCCGGTAGTGCGCCACTGCTCGGCGGTGCTGCCCGGGTTGCGCAGCGCCACCTGCAGCAAGGTCTTATCCAGGGTCAGCGGGGTGCGCAGCTCGTGTGCGGCACTGGCCACAAAGTTCCGCTGCGCGGTGAACGACGCCTCCAGCCGGGCGAACAGCCCGTCGAGGGTGTCGGCGAGGTCCTTGAACTCGTCGTCCGGGCCGGCCAGGGCAAGGCGCTCGTGCAGGCTCCTGGCGGAGATGCGCTGCGCGGTCGCGGTGATCGCGCGCAGCGGCCGCAGCACCCGCCCGGCCACCAGCCAGCCGAGCGCGAACGCGAGCACGGCCATCATCGCCAGCGCGAAGCCCGACTGCACCAGCAGCGTATGCAGGTCGAACGCGTGCGCCCGCTGCTGGGCGTATCGCTCCACACAGCCGACCAATGAGGGTGGATGCACGTGACGGCAGGCGGCCGGCGGGAGGACCATCTGGGACCGTGAGGAACCCTGCACAACGGGCGTGCCGACGGCCGCCGAGGCCGGCACGATCGTCTCGCCCGCAGTCCCCCGGTAGAACAGCCAGAACGTGAAGCCGAGCAGCCCGGCTCCGCACACAGTGAACAGGCTGCCGTAGAGCAGGGTGAGCCGTAGCCGCGCGGTCCAGCGGGGCAGCCGCAGCCAGGCCCGCGGGCCGCCGGGCCGTCCGGCCGGGCTCGTCATCGTTCCCCGCCGATCCGGTAGCCGCCCTCGCGCACGGTCTGGATGAGCGGCGGCTCGCCGAGCTTGGCCCGCAGTCGTCCGACCGTGGTCTTGACCGTGGTCGTGAACAGGTCGGCGCTCTCGTCCCATACCCGCTCCAGCAGCTCCTCGGCGGTGACCAGGGCGCCCTGCGCGGCGAGCAGGCACTCCAGCACGGCGAACTCCTTGGGGGTCAGCGCCAGGCGGCGTCCCGCCCGGAACGCGACGCGCCGGGCTGGGTCGGCGGACAGGTCGCCGTGGCCGAGCACGGGGGGCAGCGGCACGCTGGCACGCCGGCCTAGCGCCCGGATCCTGGCCACGAGCTCGGCGAAATCGAACGGCTTGGGCAAATAGTCGTCCGCGCCCAGCCCGAGGCCGTCGACTCGGTCTGCGACGGTGCTCGCGGCCGTCAGCATCAGCATCCGGGCCGCGCACCGGTCGGCGGCCAGCGCCCGGCACACGTCATCGCCGTGCAGCCCGGGCAGGTCCCGGTCCAGCACGACCACGTCGTAGCGGGTCAGCGCCACGTGGTCGAGCGCGTCCTGCCCGTCGAACACCACGTCGACGGCCATGCCCTCGTCGCGCAGCCCCGACGCCACCGCCTCGGCGAGCCGTTTGTGATCTTCAACCACCAGCACTCTCATGCCCTCTCCCACCAGGCGCAGCTGCGCAGCGCGGTCAAGGCGGCGGAGTGCATGCGCGCGCACGGGTACCCGGACTACCCGGACCCCACGGAGCGCAGCGGCCAGGTCGTCGAGCCGCCGATGCCCACCAGCATCGACACCAGCACACCGCAGTTCCAGTCCGCAACCCAGACCTGCAATGCGAGCCCCTGACCGCGCCATGGCGATCAGCGCCCTGGGCGGGATCGCCCTGCTCGCCGCGGCGTGCAGCGCAGGCGGCAGTGCCGGCGGCGCGGCGGCGTCATCGGCATCGATTCGCGAGCCGTACCTGGCTTACTCGCGGTGCATGCAGACCCACGGCGCGCCGTTCTGGCCCGACCCGGCCAGCACGATCACCAGCGGCAGCCCCGGGTACACGATCACCCAGCGGATCCTGGCGCAAGAACGCGGTCGGTCCTGGAACGCGGCGCTGAGCGCCTGCGCCACGAAGGAGCCCGCGCAGCTCCCGTTCACCGAGGCACAGCTCGAGGCCGCCAAGACCAGGCTGCTGAAGCTGGCCCAGTGCATGCGCACACACGGGTTCCCCGACTGGCCAGCTCCGGAAATCAGCCCTGACGACATTGGCTTCCTGCCACCCCGCGGGGCAGACCCGGCCAATCCGAAGTTCAAGGCGGCGCAGCAGGCATGCCATATGCAGTCTGCGCCGTGACCGGGGGAACGAGGCGCGGCGGCCAACGCGCCCGGCTTTCTTCACACCGAACTCACACGCAACCCGCGCGGCTGTCTGACGCCCGGACACGAGCATTGTGGCGCCGGGACCTTCAGCCGACAGGACGAGGCGATCACGTGAACGACAGCAGCGGCCGCCTGGGTGGCGTTCGGCCGCGGTGCACCGCGGCGGTGGCCGCCGCGCTGGTCCTTGCCGGGCTTGCGGTGGTGGCCTGCGATGGCCAGGGCTCGCACTCGGCGGGACCGGGCACGAGTTCCGGTCAGAACATGGCGGTGGTCCTCGATTCGTACGCGTCGTGCATGCGCGGCCACGGTGTGCCGAACTTCTACTTCACCCACCCGGCTGCCCCTCCGAGCGCTCCGCCGCCAGGCACCTTCGGCGGGTGACCGACCACAAGATCAGCGACCCGAACCGGCCCGACCCGACCCGAAGGGTGATA
>Ga0335075_10017595_pt1 | contig 10625 bp, 6 predicted proteins | sample Lox_Sample_24_FD_206723 | JGI IMG/M metagenome (GOLD analysis project Ga0335075, IMG submission 206723) | Soil microbial communities from Loxahatchee National Wildlife Refuge, Florida, United States - Lox_Sample_2.4 | ecosystem: Environmental > Terrestrial > Soil > Wetlands | place: USA: Florida... | reverse complement strand
ATGCTTTAGCGATTAATGATGAATGGCCACGCGGAACCGGGTGACGGTTCAGGCGCGCCTGGGCGGGGAGGATCAAGAGCTTCACAGCCGGAGGGGACCTGATGACCGAACCGCAGATGGACTACGCGGCGGTTTACCGGCAGCTCCCGGTCCCGATAGTGCTGCTGACGCCAGAGTTCGCGATAGCCGACGTGAATCTCGCGTTCCTGCGGTCGGCCAGCCGCTCCCGCGAGGAGTTGCTGGGGCGCAACATCTTCGATGCTTTCCCCGAAGATCCTTCCGATCCCAGCGCAACGGGGGTGCGTAACTCGATCGCATCCCTGCGGCGGGTGCTGGCTACGGGCGAGCCCGACGCGATGGAGTTCCAGAAGTATGACTTCGAAGTGAGCCCTGGCTCGTTCGTCAAACGGTACTGGAGCGCGGTGAACGCGCCGGTCTCCGGCCCGGACGGCGCCGTGGTGCTGATCGCGAGCTGCGGGGAGGACGTGACCGACCGCCTGAACAGGTTCCTGTCAGTGCTCCAGGCGGAGGCAAGCCACCAGGACCCTGGATAGCCGGGTCCGTGCGTTCGGCATGCTCAAAGGCTACCTGCCTTGAACATTTCGGACCACGGATGCAACCCGCGCATAAGCCTTTACAGAGCGTTATTGCGGGTGTACGAAAGTCCTGTTGACCAACCCTGTCGACGAGCGTAAAGGGTAGGCACCAATGTGGCGGCGCAGGTTACAGCCGATCGACGTGCTCGACGACCGGAGGGCGAATACCGAGCGGGAACGGCAGGACCTCACCGACAGGCTCACCGCGTTCGAGGCCATCGCCCATACCGCCGGAGTTCACCTGGGCTCTGCCGAACCTGGCGTCGTCTCCGAAGTGCCGCCATCTGTCATCGCCGCGGCATCAGGTCCCAGGCCGGGCGGCCTGCCGGTCGTGGTCGACGTGGGAGCCAGCAGGGTCGTCGCAGTCACCGGCCCCGTCGGCGACCCGAGGGCGTGGATGCCTTCGCTTGAGGCGGCCGCGTCCCGGCCGGCGCCTGCCGGGCAGGTAACCAAGATCGTGCGCGCACCCATGCCTGCCGGACTTCTGGCTGCCGCTGTAATCCCGGTCGCTGCGGGCCCGGCCCTCGGCGTACCCGGGCAGCCGCGCGCTGCTGTGCCCGCTCGCCGGCATCGGCCGGCCCACCGACGGACCGGAGAGCGGCGGCATGCGCCGGACCGCCCGCGGCGCGACGCTCGTAGCGGCCCCGGAGGCCTGGCCGTCCGGGTAGCCGACACTCTTACCGCGGCCGAGGCATGCCACGCCACTGTGGCCGCCGTGAGAGCCGCACGCCGCAACGGCTGGCAGGCATCGAAGACCGCCGCGATCATTCCCGTCCTCGCCGCGGCCGCAGTGTGGCACGCCGCTGCCATTTCCGTCCGGGCGGCAATCGTCTCCGGCGTCACGGCAGCCACGGCGGCAGCGGCCGGAGTGGCCTTAGCGGTCCTGCCCGGCCACTCAGTCGTGCCGCTGGTCCGCATCAGCCCGGTGCCCGCACCTGCCGCGCACGCGCATGCGCACACTCACATCGCGGCGCGCAGGGACGCCCGGCACCTCATCACCGCGGCCGCGCCGGTCACCTCCGCGCCGGACGTCTCCCCGAGCCGCATGCCTGCACAGGAGCCACAGGGCTCCGCCAAGCCTGAGCTGTCCACGGCAGCGCGAGTGCCGCTGTCCGCCTCACCGTCACCGCAGCCTGCAACGTCTGATCCCGCACCGTCACCCACGCCAAGTCCAAGCACGTCGGCCTCAGCGCCCGGCGACGTATGCCTTGGCGTTGTCGTCAATGTCTGCGTTCCCTGGTAACCCGTCAGCTCGCGCGGCCCCTGGCGTAGCGGGCCGTGCAGAGCGGGACGAAGACAGCTAGCAGCAACGCGGTCCAGCCCACCGTTGCGGCAACGGGGTGTTCAAGCGGCCACGCGCCGTTAGCGGCCGTCGTCGGGTTGCCGAACAGTTGCCTGGCAGCTGCGGCAACGGCACTGACCGGGTTCCAGTCGGCAATCGTGGCAAGCCATGCCGGCATGCCGGATGTCGGCACGAACACGTTGGAAAGGCCGGTGACAGGGAAGATCAGGATCGTGGCTTGCGAGGCAGTCTCTTCGCTGCCGAGCGCTAGACCCAGGTACATGCCTGCCCAGGTCATGGCGATCTGAAAGGCGATCAGCAGGCCAAACGCCAGCAGTGCTTTGGCTGCACCGTTGTCGATCCGCCAGCCGACGGCAAGCCCGCACAGCGCCATCAGGGCCATGCTCACAGCTCCGTAGACGGCAGTCGCAGCAGCCTGACCGAACGGCACCGCTACCCGGCTGATCGGCAGCGAACGAAACCTGTCAACTACCCCGCGATATGAATCACGCGCCATGGTGACCATCGACGGGATGACGTTGGCAGCTGTCATGACGAACAACCCGGGAACCAGGAAAGCGCGGTAGTTCTCCCGGCCGGGCACGGCAATCGCGCTGCCGAACACATAGCCAAACACCAGCACCATGACAACCGGGGCGCCAACCGTCAGCGCCAGCGCGGTCTGGTCGTGCCTGAGCTTGGTAAGCAGGCGCTGCGCCGCTGTCATGCCGTCAGATACCGGCCACCAGATCCTCGTGACGCTCACTGGTGCACCATCCCGGCCCCGTCGCGTGCGCTGTCCCAGGTGCGATCGAGGAAGACCTCATCAAGCGTGGGCCGTCGGAAGCTCACGTCCTGCGCTCGGACACCTGCGGCGTCCAGGTGCCTGACGAGTTCTGGCAGGGTGACCGAACCCGCGGCGATCCGGGCCGTCACCCGCAGTTGATCGGTGTCGACAGCGGGCGGCCTGGTCGCCCATCGTGCCGCAACCGCCGCCGCGGCTGGCAGGTCGGCAGCGTGTTCCACGGCCACCGCGACCCTGGTCCCGATCGTGTCTTTCAGATCGTCAGGGCTGCCGGTGGCGACGGTCCTGCCCGCTTCGATGATCACGACGCCGTCAGCGAGACGATCTGCTTCGTCCAGGTACTGAGTGGTGAGCAGTACCGTCGTGCCGGAGGCCGCCAGTGACCTGACCTCAGACCAGATCGCTGCCCGGCTGCGGGGATCTACGCCAGTTGTCGGCTCGTCAAGGAACAGTACGGCCGGCTTGACAATCAGGCTGGCGAGCAGGTCCAGCCGGCGGCGCATCCCGCCGGACCAGGACTTCACCAGGCGGCCCGCCGCATCGGTCAGCCCGTGGCAGGCGAGCAACTCGTCCGCTCGCCGCCAGGCAGCGCGCCGGCCCAGATGGTGCATGAGGCCGAGAATGGCAAGGTTCTCCCGCCCGGTCAGGTCGTCGTCGACGGCGGCGTGCTGCCCCGCCAAGCCGATGCAACCGCGCACCAGTGCGGCTTGCCGGGAGGTGTCAAAGCCCGCCACGCTCGCCGTCCCGGCGTCCGGACTAATGAGGGTGGCAAGAATTCGGATGGCCGTCGTCTTGCCAGCCCCGTTCGGGCCGAGCAGCGCGCAGATCGTGCCCGCCGGGACGGTCAGATCGAAGGTGTCAAGCGCGCGGACGACGCCGAACGACTTGGTCAGTCCGATGGCCTCGATTGCTTTCACTTGCTGTCTCCTCACCCCGGTCAAAACTGCGATCAATGTTCGCTATTTATGCATCCTAAGTTACTGAGTACAGTGTTCGCAATGACGAGAGAGCCGACGACGCCTGCCGGCGGGAGCATCTGGATGCGGCCGCCCCGCTCGGCGCGCGGCCCGGTCCCTGAGCACAGCCAGGAAGAGATAGCCAGGGCAGCCATCAGCCTGGCCGATTCCCGCGGCCTCAGCGCAGTGACCATGCGAGCAGTGGCCGCGGCCATCGGAACCGCCCCGGCCTCGCTGTACCGGTATGTGAGCACCCGCGGTGAGGTACTGGAATTGATGGCCGATCAGGCGGCAGGCGAGTACGGCCTTGACGAGCCGGGCACCGGTGAGGCCGTCGCCGACTTGCTCGCGCTGGGCCATCAGGTCGTGGCGGTGTACCGCAGGCATCCATGGCTGCTCGAGATCCCGCCTGCCGCGGGCCTGCCAGGACCCAACGCACTGGCCTACATGGAGCACATACTGGCCGCGCTCAGCGATACGACCCTCAGCCGGTACCGCAAGCTGGAACTCATCGGACTGTTCGGCGGCACGATCAGAACATTCGCCCAGTTGGAGGCCGACCAGCAACGTGCTGGCCAGGACGCGCAGCAGTGGCAGGAACTGGTGGCCAGCTACCTAGTGCAGGTGGCCGCGGGCGGAGAGCATCCGCATCTTGCCGCCGTGCTTGCTGGCCCGCCCGAGTACGACGATGCGCTAGCTCAAGAGCCCATCTTCGACAGGGCGCTGACACGCATCCTCACTGGCCTGCTCGAAGGACGCGAGCCCGGGCCGCGCCAGGAAGGCAAGCTGCCGCCGGGCGGCTAACGGTCCGTGCGTCGCAGGCCTACCGGACTGCCTGGAGCCAGTCCTGGTAGTGCGTCGGGGCAACGTCCGCCTCCGGACCTGCGGTGAGGACGTCACCGGTAACGCCGCCGAAAACGCCCGCCCGGTCGTCAGTGATGACCGTCCGGCCATCGTGCCGCGCTGCCAGGGTGATCCTGCCGAGTTCGTCGAGTGCGAAGACATCCGGTCCGGCGACGTTCCTGATGCCATTCAGCGGGGTGCCGATGGCGACTTCGACGACCGCGCTGACAACGTCGGCAGCGGCGATGGGCTGAAGCCTGGTGGCGGGCAGGCGGACAGTGGTGTCGTCGGAGGTCTCGGTCAAGACAGCGTCCATGAACTCGAAGAACTGCGTGGCACGCACGATGGAGTAGGGCGTAGGTCCACGGCGGAGCATATCCTCTTGCAGGGTCTTGGCCCGGTAGTAGACCAGCTGCGGCACCTGATCCACGTCGACGATCGAGAGGATCACCTGGTGCCGTACGCCGGCCCGCTGCCCGGCCGCTAGCAGGTTGGTCATCGAGGTGCGGAAGAAGTCCAGAGATGCCTCATCGAATGTCGGCGAATTCGCCAGATTGACCACGACCTCGGTGCCGTCCAGCGCCTGGTCCAGGCCCTGCCCCGTGATCAGGTCGACACCGGTAGACGGTGCGGCTGGGACCGCCTGGTGTCCGGCTGCCGTCAACTGCCTGACGACTTGCGACCCGATCAGTCCGGTACCGCCGATGACTGTGAGCTTCATGCTTGTCACCCTTCCCGGCGCGCCTTCCGGGCACACCGGGGCGCCGCCGGGGTTGTCGGGATCCGGCTGATGACCGATGTGACCGGAGTCACGGCCATGACCGGATTTTGTGGTGTTCCTACAACTGGCTGCTCCCGAATGCGTCCTGCTCAGCACTGGCCTGTCAGCTCGTGACCGAGCAAGATAGACGCGAGTGAAGGCGACGCTCGGGCTACGGGCATCGCCTTTTGTGTGTAAGGAGTCGGAGGATCACCGTTGTTCAGTCGTATCGCCATCGTCAATCGCGGGGAAGCCGCGATGCGGCTGATCCATGCCGTCCGGGATCTGTCTGCTGAGACTGGCATGCGGATCGAGACAGTCGCCCTCTACACCAGCGCCGACCGCACTGCCATGTTTGTCAGGGAGGCCGACCTCGCCTACCCCCTCGGGCCCGCCTCGGCTCGCCCCTACCTGGACCATGCCGTGCTTGAGCGCGCTCTCGTGGAGACCGGCGCCGACGCCGCCTGGGTCGGCTGGGGCTTCGTCGCCGAAGACCCGGCGTTCGCTGCCCGGTGCGAGAAGGTCGGCGTTACGTTCATCGGGCCGGACGCGGAGGCGATGCGCAGGCTAGGTGACAAGATCGGCGCCAAGCTCATCGCCGAGGAGGCCGGCGTTCCCGTCGCGCCTTGGAGCCGCGGCGAGGTCGCGACCCTCGACGAAGCGCTCGCCGCGGCCGCGCGCATCGGCTACCCGCTGATGCTCAAGGCCGCCGCCGGTGGCGGCGGGCGTGGCATCCGCGTTATCACCTCCGACGGCGACCTCACCGACTCATTCGAGCGCACCAGGCAGGAGGCGCTGCGTGCGTTCGGCAGCGGCACCGTGTTCCTGGAGCAGCTCGTCACTGGTGCCAGGCACGTCGAGGTCCAGCTGATAGCAGACGGGCAGGGCGCGGCCTGGGCGCTCGGCGTCCGGGACTGCTCGGTACAGCGGCGCAACCAGAAGGTCGTCGAAGAATCCGCCTCGCCTGTTCTGGCACCAGAGCAGGCAGCGGAGCTCAAGCTGGCGGCCGAACAGCTGGCCCTGACGGTCGGCTACCGAGGTGCGGCGACTGTCGAGTTTCTCTACCACCCGGGTGAGAGGAGGTTCGCCTTCCTCGAGGTCAACACCCGTCTCCAGGTCGAGCACCCGATCACCGAGCTGGTCACCGGCGTGGACCTGGTCAGGCTCCAGCTGCACGTCGCGGCCGACGGGAAACTCGAAGATCCGAAGCCGGGCGAGTCTGGACACGCCGTGGAGGCGCGACTCAACGCCGAAGACCCGGACCGTGACTTCGCGCCAGCGCCCGGCCGCATCGCGCGGCTGGTGCTGCCAGCTGGCCCTGGCATCCGGGTCGACACTGGTGTCAGCGAAGGCGACATCATCCCTGCCGACTTCGACTCGATGATCGCCAAGATCATCGCCTACGGCAGCGATCGCGATGAGGCCCTCGGGCGGCTGCGTCGCGCGCTGACCGAGACGACGGTGGTCATCGAGGGCGGCGCCGCGAACAAGAGCTTCCTGCTCGACCTGCTCGACCAGCCCGAAGTGATCGACGCCAGCGCCGACACGGGCTGGATCGACCGAGTCAGGACGCAGGGCCGCCTTGCCGCGCATAAACACGCGGCCGTCGCGCTGGCCGCCGCCGGCATCGAGGCCTACCAGGACGACGAGGACGTCAGCCGGCAGCAACTGCTGGCCACCGCGCATGGCGGGCGTCCTCAGGTGCAACACGATCCGGGACGTCCCCTCGACCTGAAACTCCGCGGCGCCAGCTACCGGGTACGCGTCGCCCGCCTCGGCGCAGATCGATTCCGGGTCGGCGTCTGCGCTGGCACTGACGTGCACCAGGCGGACATCGAGGTTGAGCGGTTTGACGCGCACAGCGGCCGGCTCGTCGTGAACGGCAAGCGGTTCCGGCTGATCACCGCCACCCACGGACCTATCCACATGGTCGAGGTCGACAGCGTTGCGCACCGGATCAGCCTCGATGAAGGCGGTGTGGTCCGCTCGCCCGCGCCCGCCCTGGTGGTCGCCACCCCGCTGAGCGCCGGGGACGAGTTCGAGAAGAACGCGCCAGTCCTCGTGCTCGAGAGCATGAAGATGGAGACAGTGCTCAGAGCACCTTTCCGCGGCCAGGTGCGGGAGTGCCTGGTCTCGGTCGGCAGCCAGGTTCAGGCAGGCACGCCGCTGCTGCGGCTGGAGCCGGCCGCTGCTGACGACGCTGGGCAGGACTCCCTCGTAGCCGGCAAGGCCGCCGAGATTGACCTGCCGGCTCCGCCGCCTGACGTTTCCGCGGCCGAGCAGGCCGAGCGGCTCCGGGAAGACTTGCGCGGCTTGCTGCTCGGTTTCGACGGCGACGCGGCCGACCGCAAGCAACTGCTGGCCGGTTATCTCGCCGCCCGAGCCGAGCTCGGCGGACAGCCGGTGCAAGGCGAGCCGGAACTGCTGACCGTATTCGCCGACCTCTCGGAGTTGAGCCGCAACAGGCCTGGAAGCGATGTGGAGGTCGAGCCCGGCGGTGCGGTGCACAGTGCGCGCGAGTACTTCCACAGTTACCTGCAGACCCTCGACGTCGAACGGGCCGGCATCACCGAAGGCTTCCAGGCGAGGCTGACGCGAATGCTCGCTCATTACGACGTCACCAGTCTCGACCGATCCCCGCAACTCGAGACGGCGGTCTTCCGGATCTTCCTGGCACAGCAGCGGATGACGGGCAACGTCGAGATCGTCTCCGGGTTGCTGCGGCAGTGGCTGGTGAGCGCCGCGCCTGCCGAGCCGCTGCGCGAGCGCGCCGGGCTGGCCCTTGAGCACCTCATCGAGGCCACGCAGGTGCGATTCCCGGCGGTTTCCGACCTCGCCCGCGGCGTCATATTCCGGTGGTTCGCCCAGCCACTGCTACGCCGCAACCGGGCCAGGGTGTACGCCACGGTACGCAACGACCTTCGCTATCTCGACCACAATCCGGCAGCGCCGGACCGCGCCAGGCGGATCCAGGCAATGGTCGCAAGCTCGGAGCCGCTAGTGCGGCTGATCGGCCAGCGCATTGGCCGAGGCGCTGACAACACGGCACTGCTCGAAGTGCTCACCCGCCGCTACTACAGCAACCGCAGGCTGGCCAATGTCCTGACGCGAGAGGTTTCGGGCCGCCGTTTCGTGACGGCAGAATACAGTGGCACCGGCACCGCGACCTCGCTGGCAGTTACCGCCACCGGCGCATCGGGTCTGCCGAGCGCGATCGCCGCCATTGCCGAACTTGCTTCGCAGGCACCAGCGGGCGGGCTGGTCGCTGACCTGTACGTCACCTGGACGCAGCAGCCAGACGCCGACGGGCTTGCGGCGCGGATCAGGGACCTGCTGACGGAATCTCCGCTTTCCGCGGCGATGGCGCGGATCGCGCGGATCACCGTTACGGTCGCCGGGGCCGGCGGCACGGCCATGCAGCATTACTTCACGTACCGCCCGGACGGCGCTCGCCTGGCCGAGGACCGCTTGATCCGCGGCCTGCACCCGCAGGTCGCCGAGCGGCTGCAACTGGACCGGCTGCGCGAGTTCGACCTGACCCGTCTCCCGTCAGCGGACGAGGAGATCTACCTGTTCAAAGCCGCGGCGAAGGCGAACCCGGCCGACGAGCGCCTGATCGCGATGGGTCAGGTCCGTGACCTGACGCCACTACGTGAGGCGGACGGCAGGCTGGTAGCGCTGCCCGAGCTCGAGAACGTGCTGGCGGGCTGCCTCGACGCGATCCGCATTGTCCAGGCGCAACGGCCGCAGCACAGGCGCTTCACTCGCAACCGGATCATGATGTACGTCTGGCCCGCGAGCGAGTTCACCGTCGAGGAACTGGCACCCCTCGCCCGCCGGATCCGGCCGGGCGTGTCTGGCTCAGGGGTCGAGGAGGTTCAGTTCGTAGCCCGGCTGCGCGGCGCAGCCGGGGAGCCGACCGAGATGGCCGTTCGTGTCAGCGACGACACCCGCGGCCAGGTGCAGATCGATGTCGGGCCGCCGCCGACCGAGCCGCTGCTGCCGCTAGATGACTACCAGCAGAAGGTGCTGCGCGCGACCCGTCGCGGCAACGCCTACCCCTACCAGCTGATCGACCTGGTGGCCGGGCCGGGCGGCCAGTTCACCGAGCACGACCTGGGCGAGAGCGGGGAGCTTGGGCCGGCAAGCCGCCCGAAGGGGCTGAACCGCGCGGCTATCGTCGCGGGCGTCGTCAGCACGCCAACGAGGAAGTATCCAGGCGGCGTGACCAGGGTGGTGCTGCTCGGCGATCCGACCAAGTCGCTAGGCGCGCTGTCGGAGCCTGAGTGCGCTCGCGTCATAGCCGCCATTGACCTGGCCGAGCGGATGGCCGTGCCGCTGGAATGGTTCTCGCTGTCGTCTGGCGCGCGTATCTCGATGGAGTCCGGCACCGAGAACATGGACTGGGTGGCCGCCGCCCTGAAGCGGATTGTCGAGTTCACCCAGGCCGGCGGTGAGATCAACATCGTGGTTGCCGGTATCAACGTCGGCGCCCAGCCGTACTGGAACGCCGAGGCCACCATGCTGATGCACACCAAGGGAATTCTGGTGATGACGCCAGATTCGGCGATGGTGCTGACCGGCAAGCAGGCACTGGACTTCTCCGGCGGCATCTCGGCGGAGGACAACTTCGGCATCGGCGGCTACGACCGCGTGATGGGGCCGAACGGCGAGGCGCAGTACTGGGCACCCAGCCTGGCTGCCGCCTGCGACATTCTGATGGCGCACTATGACCACACCTATGTCGCACCAGGCGAGACGGCGCCACGGCGAGCCACCACGAACGACCCGACAGACCGCGACGTGTCGAGTTTCCCGCACGTCGCGGCCGACAGCGGCTTCGCCACGATCGGGGATATCTTCTCGGCTGAGCACAACGCGGACCGGAAGAAGCCGTTCGACATCCGCGCCGTGATGGCCGCGCTGACGGACCAGGACCACCCGGTGCTCGAGCGCTGGGCCGGCATGGAGGACGCCGATACCTCAGTGGTGCAGGACGCGCACATCGGCGGCTGGCCGGTCTGCCTGATCGGCATCGAGTCGCGCGCTGTGCCGCGACGCGGGTTCCCGCCCGCCGACGGCCCGGACGCAAACACCCCGGGCACGCTGTACCCGCGGTCATCGAAGAAGACCGCGCGGGCGATTAACGCCGCGTCCGGAAACCGGCCGCTGGTGGTGCTCGCCAACCTGTCGGGCTTCGACGGCTCCCCCGAGTCGATGCGCAAGCTGCAGCTGGAGTACGGCGCCGAGATCGGCCGGGCGATCGTGAACTTCGACGGCCCCATTGTGTTCTGCGTGATCTCTCGCTATCACGGTGGCGCGTTCGTAGTGTTCTCCAAGGTGCTCAACCCCAAGATGACGGTGCTGGCCCTGGAAGGCTCAT
>Ga0335075_10017594_pt1 | contig 10625 bp, 19 predicted proteins | sample Lox_Sample_24_FD_206723 | JGI IMG/M metagenome (GOLD analysis project Ga0335075, IMG submission 206723) | Soil microbial communities from Loxahatchee National Wildlife Refuge, Florida, United States - Lox_Sample_2.4 | ecosystem: Environmental > Terrestrial > Soil > Wetlands | place: USA... | reverse complement strand
CTGGGCCTGTGTCCCCTTGCCCGCACCGGGGGGCCCGACGAGGACGAGTCGCACTACCGCAGGAAGCCCTCATAGTTACGCTGCTGCAGCTGGCTTTCGATCTGCTTAACCGTATCCAGGCCGACGCCCACCATGATCAGGATGCTGGTACCGCCGAGCGGGAACTGCGCGGTCGCATCGAGAAGCCCGATGGCCACCAGCGGGATCAGCGCGACGAGTGCCAGGTACAGCGATCCCGCTGCCGTCAGCCGGCTGAGGACGTAGCTCAGGTAGCCGGCTGTAGGGCCGCCCGGCCTGATGCCAGGTATGAACCCGCCGCTCTTCTTCATGTTGTCGGCCACCTCCGTCGGATTAAAGGTGATCGATACGTAGAAGTACGTAAAGAAGAGAATGAGGACGAAGTATGCAATGACGTACGCGGGCTTGTCGCCGAAGACAAGGTTGGTATCGACCCAGCCGGCCCAGCCGGTCGACACGACCTGGCCGTTCACCTTCTGACCGAACAGCTGAGCTGCTAGCTGCGGTATGTACAGCAAGGACGAGGCGAAGATGACCGGGATCACACCCGCGATGTTGATCTTGAGCGGGATATAGGTTGACGTGCCGCCGTACATGCGGCGGCCGACCATTCGCTTGGCGTACTGGATCGGGATCCGGCGCTGCGCCTGCTCCATCAGCGCCACGAACGCGATGATGGCAATACCCATTATCAGCACGAGCACGAAGACGTACTTGGGCTTGTTCTCCCAGATGAGCTGCATCTGACTGGGAACGACCGCGATGATCTGGGTGAAGATCATCACGGACATGCCGTTGCCGACGCCCTTGTCAGTGATCAGCTCGCCGAGCCACATGATCACCGCGGTGCCCGCCGTCATGATGATGACCATCGTCGTGATGGTGACCACCGACGGGTTGGGGATCAGGTTCGCGGAGCAGCCAGGGATCAGCTCCTTGGCCCTGGCCAGCGCGATAATGCCGGTCGACTGCAGGATCGCCAGCCCAACCGTCAGGTACCGGGTGTACTGCGTGATCTTGGCCTGCCCGGTCTGGCCCTCCTGCCGCAGCGTCTCCAGCCGCGGAATGACGACGGCCAGCAGCTGCAAGATGATGCTGGCCGTGATGTACGGCATGATGCCGAGCGCGAACACCGTCAGCTTGGTGATGCCGTTACCGCTGAACAGGTTGAGCAGCTGGAACAGGTTGCTCTTCGTCGAGACGGCGAGGCAGGCCTGAACCGCCTTCTGCGAGACGCCAGGCGTGGGAAGCTGCTGGCCGAGCCGGAACACGGCGATGATAAAAACGGTGAAGAGCAGCTTCTTGCGCAGGTCAGGCGTTCGGAACGCCCGGATGAACGCGGTCAGCATGCGCCGTCCCCTACTCGATAGTCGAACATCGTCTGCCGCTCCTGTTGCGGGACAGCACCGCTACTCCGCAGCTGAACCCGCGCGTCGTACGCCCATGGTCCGGCAGCAGTGTGCTCGCCGAAGTCTAACGTGCCGGAAAGACTCCGACGGCCGCGCTGCGTGCGGCCTGCGACCGCGCGCAGGCCCAGGCCAGCGGAGTCTAAGCTGGCCCGGACCTGCGTTTGGGCGGCAGTCATCTCACAGTTCAGTAACGGTTCCGCCGGCTGCAGTGATCTTGGCACGGGCACTGGCCGAGAACGCATGCGCACTGATCCGCAGCGCGGAGCTGATGTCGCCCTGGCCGAGTACCTTAACCAGCTCGCCGGACCTGACGGCGCCCTTTGCCGCGAGGTCCTGCGGCGTCACGTCGCCCCCAGCCGGGTAGAGCGCAGCCAGCCGGTCCAGGTTGACCACCTGGTAGGTGGTCGTGAACCGCGCGTTGGAGAAACCCTTGAGCTTGGGCAGCCGCCGCGTTAGCGGCATCTGACCGCCCTCGAAACCCTCCGGCACCTGCGTGCGCGCCTTGCTGCCCTTGGTGCCGCGGCCTGCCGTCTTGCCCTTGGAGGCCTCGCCGCGCCCCACTCGGGTGCGCGCGGTGCGCGCACCAGGGGCCGGCCGCAGATGATGGATCTTCAGCCCGGCCCGCCCGCCCGGCTCGGCGGCGTTGTCGCGCCCGGTGGTGTCGGTGTCTGCCATCGTTAGTCAACCTCCTCCACGGTGACCAGATGGCGCACCGCGTTGATCATGCCGCGGATCTCAGGCCGGTCTTGCTTGATGACCACGTCGCCGATGCGGTGCAAGCCGAGCGAGCGCAGCGAGTCGCGATGCTCTTTCTTGCCGCCGATCTTCGACTTGATCTGTGTGACCTTCAGCTCTGCCATTGTCTTATGCTCCGCTGTCTCGCCCGGCTCAGCTGTTCTCTGGCGCAGTGCCGGTGCCCGCAGCGGTCGCCGCGGCGGCGCGCGCCCGGAGCATGGCGGCAGGTGCCACGTGCTCGATCGGCAGGCCCCGTCGCGCCGCGATCTCCTCGGGCCGGTTCAGGCTCTTCAGCGCCGTAACGGTGGCGTGCACGACGTTGATCGGGTTCGACGAGCCCAGCGACCGCGACAGCACGTCGTGGATGCCGGCGCACTCCAGGACGGCCCGGACGGGGCCGCCGGCGATCACTCCGGTACCGGGGCTGGCCGGCTTCAGCAGCACGACGCCGGCCGACTCCTCGCCCTGCACGGTGTGCGGGATGGTGCCGGCGATGCGCGGCACCCGGAAGAAGGCCTTCTTGGCCGCCTCGACGCCCTTGGCGATCGCGGCCGGGACCTCCTTCGCTTTGCCGTAGCCGACGCCGACCATGCCGTTGCCGTCACCCACCACGACAAGCGCGGTAAAGCTGAACCGGCGGCCGCCCTGGACCACCTTGGCGACCCGGTTGATGGTGACCACCCGCTCGAGATAAGCGGTGCCCTTCTCGGGCCCGGCCCCGCGGCGGTCGTCGCGGCGCTCGCGCCGTTCGCCGCCGCCTCCGGCGCCGCGCCGCGGTGTTGCTGCCATCAGATAATCCTCTTCTGTCGTTGAATGCGTGTGGTTGCCATCTACAGAGCGAGCCCAGCCTCGCGCGCGCCATCAGCGAGCGCTGCCACGCGGCCATGGTAGGAGTACCCGCCGCGGTCGAACACCGCCGCGCTAATGCCGGCCTCGACGGCGCGCTGTGCCAGCAGCGTTCCGACCTGCTTGGCCTTGGCCGTCTTGTCGCCGCTTGCAGCTCGGATCGACTCGTCGAGCGTGGAGGCGGAGGCCAGCGTCCGGCCGACCGTGTCATCGATCAGCTGGGCAAAGGTGTTCCGCGCCGAGCGCGTAACGACCAGCCGTGGCCGCTCCGAGCTGCCGTCGACCTTCTTGCGAACGCGCAGGTGCCGCCGCTCGCGCGCGGCAATGCGCGGAGCCGTCCGCCCGGTTATCCGGCCGTGCGCCCTGGTCTTGGTGCCAGACATGTCTTACTTACCAGCCTTCCCGACCTTGCGGCGGATCTGCTCGCCCTGGTATCGCACGCCCTTGCCCTTGTAGGGGTCGGGCTTGCGCAGCTTGCGGATGTTAGCGGCTACCTCGCCAACCTGCTGCTTGTCGATGCCCTCCACCACGAACCTGGTGGGCGTCTCGACTCTGAAGCTAATCCCGGCTGGCGCATGCACCGGTACGGGGTGGCTGTAGCCGAGCGAGAACTCCAGGTCCTGGCTGCCCTTGGCCTGGACCCGGTAGCCCACGCCGACGATCTCCATCGTCTTGCGGTAGCCCTCGGTGACGCCGGTCACCATGTTGGCGATCAGCGACCGGGATAGGCCGTGCAGCGCACGGATCTCGCCCTCGTCGCTGGGCCTGGTCACGGTGATGACGCCGTCCTGCTTTTGCACCTCGATGGGCGCGCTGACCTCAAGGTCGAGCTCACCCTTGGGGCCTTTCACGTGGACCAGCCGGCCGTCGATCGTGACGTCGACGCCGCTGGGAATGACAACCGGGAGTCGTCCGATTCGTGACATAGCTGGCTCCCTACCAGACGTAGGCGAGGACTTCCCCGCCTACGCCCTGCTTCTTCGCCTGCTTGTCAGTCATCAGGCCGGACGACGTCGAGATGATTGCCACACCCAGGCCACCGAGCACGCGCGGGAGATTGTCCTTGCGCGCATACACCCGCAGGCCAGGCTTCGACACGCGCTTGAGGCCCGCGATCGAGCGCTCCCTGGTCGGTCCGAACTTCAGCGCGATTACCAGGTTCTTGCCAACCTCGGCGTCCTCCACCTTCCAGCTGGCGATGTAGCCCTCCTGCTGGAGAATCTCCGCAATATGCACCTTGATCTTGGAGTGCGGCATACTCACGGAGTCGTGGTAAGCCGAGTTGGCGTTGCGCAGACGCGTCAGCATGTCTGCGACCGGGTCGGTCATGGTCATGGCCTTGTGGCCCTCCTCGCCGCGGTTTCCCTGTGCTTCGCCAGCACTGCGCTAGCTCAGCAGCCGAGACCTTCGGCGTGGTCGGTGGGCGCCATTGGGGCACCCAGGTCGGTCGGCGGGGGCGCAGCCTCCGCAGTTCTATCTGGTCTTGTTCTGTAGTTGTTTTGCTTTTCGGGGGGCACACGGGGGGCGGAGCCCCCCGTGGGTGGGTTTACCAGCTGGACTTGGTGATGCCAGGCAGCTCGCCGCGGTGCGCCATGGACCGGAAGCAGATCCGGCACAAGCCGAACCTCTTATAAACGGCCCGCGGGCGCCCGCACCGAGAGCACCGGGTGTACGCGCGCACCTCGAACTTCGGCTTGCGGTTGGCCTTGGCGATGAGGCTCTTCTTCGCCACTGCTCAGTTCTCCTTGAATGGGAAGCCGAGACGCCGCAGCAATGAGCGGCCCTCAGCATCGGTGGTAGCGGACGTGACGACCGTCACGTCCATGCCGCGCTGCCTGTCCACCTGATCGGGATTGATCTCGTGGAACATCAGCTGCTCGGTAAGGCCGAAGGTGTAGTTGCCGCGGCCGTCGAACTGCCGGTCGCTCAGCCCGCGGAAGTCACGGATACGAGGCAGCGCGATCGACAGCAGCCGGTCAAGGAATTCCCACATCCGGTCACCGCGCAGCGTGACGTGCGCTCCGATCGGCATGCCCTCGCGCAGCTTGAACTGTGCGATCGACTTGCGGGCCCTGGCCACTGCAGGCTTCTGCCCGGTGATGATGGTCAGGTCCCTGACAGCGCCGTCGATGAGCTTGGCGTCCCTGGCTGCCTCGCCGACGCCCATGTTCACCACGATCTTGGTGACGCCGGGTATCTGCATGACGTTCGGGTAGCCGAACTCCTCCAGCATGGCCGGGGCGATCTCGGACCGGTAGCGCTCCTTGAGCCGCGGCGGCACCCGTTGCGCCTGGTGGCCGTTGCCCTCGGCAGCCGCGCTCGCAGCGCCGTCGGCCTGGCGGGCCTCAGCGGGCGCGTTCTTAGTCTTCGGAGCCATCAGATGTCCTTACCGCTGGCCCGGGCGACCCGGACCTTCTTACCGCCCTCGGTCCGGTAACCCGATCTGGTCGGGCGCTTGCTCTCCGGGTCGATGAGCTGAACGTTGCTGACGTGGATCAGGGCCTCCTGGGTCACGATGCCGCCCTGCTTGGAGCCGGTGCCAACCTGACCCTGGTAGGTGACCTTCGTGTTCTTCCTGATCAGGTTCACGCCCTGGACGAGCACCTGCTGCCGGTCCGGGTGAACGGCGATGACCGTGCCCTCGCGGTTAATGTCCTTGCCCGCGATGACGACGACCTTGTCACCCTTCCTGATCTTCATCTTTGGCGCCTTCCGCGACGCTGCCTTCTTCGCGCCAGTCATCACAGCACCTCCGGAGCAAGCGAGATGATCCGCATGAACCGCTTCTCCCGCAGCTCCCGGCCGACCGGGCCGAAGATGCGGGTACCACGAGGGTCTCCGCCATCCCTGATCAGCACGGCCGCGTTCTCGTCGAAGCGGATGTAGGAACCGTCGCCGCGGCGCCGCTCCTTGCGGGTGCGCACGACGACGGCCTTGACGACGTCGCCCTTCTTCACCCCGGCACCGGGGAGGGCATCCTTGACGGTGGCGACGATGATGTCGCCGATGCCCGCGTATCGCCTGCTCGACCCGCCGAGCACGCGGATGCACAAGATCTCCTTGGCACCGGTGTTGTCGGCGACCTTGAGCCGCGATTCCTGCTGGATCACGTCAACTCCTGCTTCTTCACGCGCCTGTCCCCTGAGTCCAGCGGATCGGCGTCCTGGCCGGGAACTGCGGACTTAGGGCCCGCCGTTCCCGTGCTACTTGGCCTTTTCCAAGATCTCCGCCACGCGCCAGCGCTTGGTCGCTGACAGCGGGCGGATCTCCATCAGCAGCACCCTGTCGCCAACGCCGCAGGCATTCGCGTCATCGTGTGCTTTGTACTTCTTCGTCCGGCGGATGACCTTGCCGTACTTGGGGTGCTTGACCCGGTCCTCGACCTCGACGACCACGGTCTTGTCCATCTTGTCGCTGACCACCAAGCCCTCACGGACCTTGCGGTAGCCACGCGTCTGCGTTGCCGTGCTGGCCTCACTCATCGGCCGACTCCTCTTCCAGAACCACGATGCCGAGCTCACGTTCGCGCTTCACCGTGTAGATGCGCGCGATCTCCTTCCGGACGGCGCGCAGCCGCCCGTGGCTCTCCAGCTGGCCGGTGGCCGCCTGGAAGCGAAGGTTGAACAGCTCGATCTTGGCCTCGGTGAGCTTCACGTTCAGCTCTTCCTCAGTCGCGGTCCGCAGGTCAGCGGCTGCCAGTGCCTTGGCCATCACGCCTCCCCCACTTCTCGCTTCACGAACTTGCACTTCATCGGCAGCTTGTGCATCGCGCGCCTGAGGGCCTCCCTGGCCACCGGCTCGGGCACGCCGGACAGCTCGAACATGACCCGCCCTGGCTTCACGTTGGCGATCCACCACTCCGGCGCGCCCTTGCCGGAACCCATCCGGGTCTCGGCCGGCTTCTTGGTCAGCGGGCGGTCAGGGTAGATCGTGATCCACACCTTTCCGCCACGGCGGATGTGCCGGGTCATGGCGATTCGAGCAGCCTCGATCTGCCGGTTCGTCACGTAAGAGTGCTCGACGGCCTGGATGCCGTACTCGCCGAAGGCGACCTTAGTGCCGCCCTTGGCGGCGCCGGAGCGGTCCGGCCGGTGCTGCTTGCGGTGCTTGGTCCGCCGCGGAATCAGCATGACTCAGCTCTCCTCGCCTGAGGTGACCGCAGACTCCGTGGTCCCGGCCTGGGCCTCGGTGGTCTCGGCTGGCGCGGCGGCTGGCCTGTCGGTCCCGTCCGGCGAGCCCGGACGGCGGCGCTGGCCGCGCTGCGGGCGATCCCGGTCCCGGTCGCGGTCCCGGCCACCGCCGGTCGGCCGCTGCCCCGCGCGAAGCGCTGCTGCGGCGGCCTCGCGCTCGGCTCGGGTGGCCGCAGCCTCGCCCTTGTAGATCCAGACCTTCACGCCGATCCGGCCGAAGGTGGTCCGTGCCTCGTAGAAGCCGTAGTCGATGTCCGCCCGGAGTGTGTGCAGCGGCACGCGGCCTTCGCGGTAGAACTCCGACCGGGACATCTCAGCGCCGCCGAGGCGACCCGAGCACTGCACCCGGATGCCCTTGGCGCCGCTCTTCATCGCGGTCTGCATGGCCTTGCGCATGGCCCGGCGGAAGGAGACCCGGCTGGACAGCTGCTCGGCCACGCCCTGGGCTACCAGCTGCGCGTCCACCTCGGGGTTCTTCACCTCGAGGATGTTGAGCTGCACCTGCTTGCTCGTCAGCTTCTCCAGGTCGCCGCGGATGCGGTCGGCCTCGGCGCCGCGCCGGCCGATGACGATGCCGGGCCGCGCCGTGTGAATGTCCACCCGGACGCGGTCCATCGTGCGCTCGATCTCCACCTTGGAGATGCCGGCCCGCTCCATGCCGCGCTGAAGCAGCCGCCGGATGGCGACATCCTCGGCGACGTAGTCCTTGTACAGCTTGTTGGCATACCACCGGCTCTTGAAGTCGGTAGTGATGCCTAGCCGGAACCCGTGCGGGTTCACTTTCTGGCCCACTAGCGGGTCCTCTCCCTGCTGGTTGCGGCACTGCTGCCTGCTGCTCGCGAACTCGCCGCACCGCCCGAATCGCCGCGGTCGGACACGATGATGGTGATGTGGCTGGTGCGCTTGTGGATCCGGTAGCCGCGGCCCTGGGCCCGGTGCCGGAAGCCCGGCCGCGTCGGTCCCTCGTCGACCCAGGCGCCGCTCACGACGAGCGAGCTAGCGTCGAGGTGGCTGATATGCCCCGCATTGGCAATGGCGCTGGCCAGCACCTTGCCGATGGGGTCACTCGCCGATTGCGGCGCAAACGCAAGCGTGGCCTGCGCCTGATCGGCAGGCATGCCGCGAATCAGGTCCACCACGCGGCGGGCCTTCCGCGGCGTGACGCGAATGTACCGCGCCTTAGCCCTTGCTTCCATCTCAGTCTCGCTCTTCTCGTATCCGGCCTTGGTTCTGCCTGTGTCTATCGGTGGTGTCTGGGTTAGCGGCGACTACGGCGGTCGTCGCGGACGTGGCTGCGGAAGGTCCGGGTCGGCGCGAACTCGCCGAGCTTGTGACCGACCATCGCCTCGGTGATGAAGACCGGCACGTGCTTGCGCCCGTCGTGCACCGCAATCGTGTGGCCGAGCATCGCCGGGACGATCATCGAGCGGCGCGACCACGTCTTGATGACGTTCTTGGTCCCCTTGTCGTTCTGGACGTCCACCTTCTTCATCAGGTGATCGTCGACGAAGGGACCCTTCTTAAGGCTACGAGGCATCGTTAGGTGCTCCTACCGCTTCTTCTTGCTGCGCCGGCGGGTGATCAGCTGGTCGCTTGGCTTGTGCGCCTGCCTCGTCCGGCCTTCTGGCTTACCCCACGGGCTGACGGGGTGGCGGCCGCCAGAGGTCTTGCCCTCGCCGCCGCCCATCGGGTGGTCGACCGGATTCATCGCGACACCGCGGACGGTCGGCCTGCGGCCCTTCCACCGGCTCCGCCCGGCCTTGCCGAGCTTGATGTTGGCCTGCTCAGCGTTGCCGACTTCGCCGACGGTCGCCCGGCAGGCTGCGTCCACCTGCCGGATCTCGCCGGACGGCATGCGCAGGGTGGCACGGTTGCCCTCCCTGGCCAGCAGCTGGACGCCGGATCCAGCCGACCGCGCGATCTTGGCTCCGCCACCGGGCCGCAACTCGATGGCATGCACGACTGTGCCGGTCGGGATGTTACGCAGCGGCAGGCAGTTCCCGGCCTTGATGTCGGCGCCAGCACCGTTCTCCACCCGGTCGCCCTGCTTGAGGCCGACTGGCGCGATGATGTAGCGCTTCTCCCCGTCGGCGTAGTGCAGCAGCGCGATCCGCGCCGTCCGGTTCGGGTCGTACTCGATGTGCGCGACCTTGGCAGGCACGCCGTCCTTATCCGCACGGCGGAAATCGATCAGTCGATACGCACGCTTGTGACCGCCGCCCTGATGCCGGGTCGTCACGCGACCGTAGACGTTCCGGCCACCCTGGCTGGTCAGCGGGCGCACCAGGCTCTTCTCGGGCTCACTGCGGGTGAGCTCGGAAAAGTCAGAACCGCTTGCCCCGCGCCTGCCGGGGGTGACCGGCTTGTACTTTCTGATAGCCATCTAACTCAAGCTCCTAGTAATCGCCGGCTAGCTGACCGGTCCGCCGAAGTGCTCAATGCGGTCGCCGGGAGCAAGACTGACGATGGCCCGCTTGGTGTCAGGGCGCTTGCCCCAGCCGAACCGCGTCCGCCGGCGCTTGCCCGGCCGGTTGATCGTGTTCACGCCGGTCACCTTCACGCCGAAGGTGGCCTCTACTGCCTGCCGGATCTGCGTCTTGTGCGTGTCCGGAGCGACGATGAAGGTGTACTTGCCGTCATCGGCCAGCCGCAGGCTCTTCTCCGAGATGACCGGGCGCAACAGGATGTCGCGTGGGTTGAGGAGCTTGTTCACTGCTGGTCGTCCTCCTGCTCAGCCTGCTTAGCACTGGCGGCTGCCGCCTTCGGCTCGGCGGCCGGAGTGGCGGCGGCAGTCGCCGTCGCGCCGGTCGCGCGCGCCACGAAGCGGTCCAGCGCTTCCTGCGTGAACACGACATGGTCGCTCACCAGGACGTCCCTGGTGTTCAGCTGTCCGTCGGCAAGAAGGTGCACGCCGCGGACATTGCGCAGGCTCAGCCTGGTCACCTCGTCGCCACTGGTGGTCACCACGAGCACGTTCGCGCCGGGTGCCCCGGTCACGGCGACTAGCGCGGCCAGCGCCGCCTTGGTCTTCGGCGTCTCACCATCAACCAGTCCGGCGACTACGTGCACGCGACCATGCCTGGCCCGGTCAGACAGCGCACCGCGCAGCGCGGCGGCCTTCATCTTCTTCGGCGTGCGCTGCTCGTAGGACCGTGGCTGCGGACCGTGCACCACGCCGCCGCCGGCGAACTGCGGGGCCCTCACGGAGCCCTGCCGTGCACGCCCGGTGCCCTTCTGCCGGTACGGCTTCCTGCCACCGCCGCGCACCTCGCCGCGCGTCTTGGTGGCGTGCGTGCCCTGCCGGGCTGCGGCCTCCTGCGCAACGACCACCTGGTGGATCAGTGGCACGTTGACCTTGGCGTCGAAGATCTCCGCGGGCAGCTGCGAAGTCGCGGCGGCGTCGCCGGCCGCGGCCTTCCGCTTAGCG
>Ga0335075_10017593_pt1 | contig 10626 bp, 11 predicted proteins | sample Lox_Sample_24_FD_206723 | JGI IMG/M metagenome (GOLD analysis project Ga0335075, IMG submission 206723) | Soil microbial communities from Loxahatchee National Wildlife Refuge, Florida, United States - Lox_Sample_2.4 | ecosystem: Environmental > Terrestrial > Soil > Wetlands | place: USA... | reverse complement strand
CCGGCGATTGGAAGCCGGCCGGCCTGGAGGCGCTCGCTCACGAAATCGAGCTGGCCGAGTTGCCGCATTGGATCAACGAGATCCTGGCTGGCCGGGTGATCGGCCGCTCGGTCGTGCGTTTGCCACAATAACCGCGACCGGATCACCGCGAGAATTTCATTCTGCCGACGGCCGACACCGCTTCATCCTTTCCAACCCATCGCCATGCTCACTCAGCACGAGATTCAAATTCGCGTCCGCTACCAGGAAACCGATGCCCAGGGCCGGGTGCATCACGCCAATTATTTCACCTATTTCGAGCAAGGGCGGGTCGAACTGCTGCGGGCAGCGGGCTACGACTATCGGCGGTTCGAAGCCGAGGGATTCTTGCTCGTGGTGGCCGAGATCTCCTGCCAATACTTTCTGCCGGCCAGCTACGACGACCTGCTGACCGTGCGAACGAAGACCGTGGCTGCCCGGGGTGCCCGCGTGGAACATCGGTACGAGGTGCTGCGAGGGGAGGACTTGCTGGCCGTGGGTCGAAGCGTGGTGGCCTGCGTAACACGAGAGGGCCGAGTCACCCGGCTACCCAAGCATTTGCTGCCCGAAGAGCCGCGTGAGTCGTAGGCGTCTTACCCATGCCTAGGCCCGTCGCTATGGCCTGTGTGCCGGGGAAGGCACAGGTTGCCACGCACTCCCAGGCCGAAAAGTCGGCCGATATTCCCCAACCCCCCGCTTGCAACCTAGACTGCTATCGTACCTAATTTACACGACCCTGGCCCGCAGCAGCTTTTCGAGTGCGAGAGACGAGGAACATGGCCGACAAACCCAAGTCCAAAGCGAAATCCGCGGCCGGCAAAGCCAAAGCCGCTAAACCGGCCGAGACGAAACCGGCTAAGGCGCCCAAGTCCGCCGCCAAATCAACCGCCAAACCCGCCAAGGGTCCGGCCAAAGCGAAGAAGGCCAGCAAGGCTGCGAAGCCGGCTGTCGAGGGAGCCGCGGCCAGCATGGCCGAAATGGTTGCCGCTGAACCGTTGGTGATGGAAACCTATTACGTCGTTACGGACATCCAGCCGCTGGAAATCGTCACCGAGCCGCCGGCCGCCGGCACCGAGCACACGCAGTTCGCCTCGTTTCTCGACGCCCGCGAGCACTTGTTGGAGCATTTGATCGCCACGGTGGAGGAGTACGAGCGACTGTTGCACGCGGTGCGCGGCGCATCGAGTTTCGCCGACTACGACCAGCGGCGTAGCTGAACGCCCCGCGGCACACGGCACGGCAGGCGCGACCGTCACAGCCGCCACGCATGGCGTCCAATCGAGGGAGCAATTCTCTCCCCTACGCTGATCGTGGGCTAAAGTTGCTTGAAGTGCTGCCCGGCTCGCACGGCCTGCGCACCAGGCGCGCCATGCGCCGACTCCTTTCTCCGTCGCTCGTTCTGGGCACCTGACGCATGAACTGCCAACAATTGGCCGCGCGCATTGCAGCGATCGAGCCCGCTGCCGGGGGTCGCGATGTGGCCCGCCTGTGCTTACTGATGTCGAACTACGCCGAAGACGTGAGGCGGCTGGCCGACGAGGCGGTGTTTCAAGACGCCTGGGACCATGTCGGGCTGCGGCTGCAGGCGGCGAGCGATCAACACGCGGCGATGACCGAAGAGCTGGAACACCTGGCCGACAGCCACCCGGCGACCTACTCGCCCCAGCAGATCGGCACGCTGCTGCGAGCGATCAAAGTCCAAAGCCAGATTCTGGCCCTGTATTTGGGCCAACCCCAGCCGGAAGTTTGATTGCTTCCGGCCGGGGTGGGCGAGGGTTCGTCGGGATTTCGCTTTGCCGCGGGGCTGGCGTTCAGGATGGCGCCGCGTGCGGCTGGTGTCCCCGTCGATTTTTGCGTTCGGTCAAGCTCCGCGTTGCGAGGCCGAAGTTACTTGGTTTCGGTGCTCTCGGGTTGCGTGGCACGGGCGGCCGAATTCTCTTCGCTGGCCGGCGTTTGGGCCATGGCCTTGCGTTGATCGCGAACCAAGCGGGCCACGTCGCGGAGCTCGGCGCCGCTGAGGTGCCGCAGGTTGCCCAGGGCGGTGAGCGGCTCCAAGATCGCCAAGGCCCGCTGGATGCCCGGCTCAAAGGCCAGGACTTCGACCAGGGCGTGCCGCATCTTGCCGAAGGCGGCCACGGCCTGCTGCACCTGATGATCCAGGTCGGCGGCGAGCTCCAGCGTTTCGATCGCTTCGGCCAGGTTCGAGGTCTGAGCGATCACACTGTCCTTCAGGGCAATCAAGCGGCGGGCGGCGTCGGCGGCATCGTCGAGCGAGGGGGCCTGGCGATCAAGCGTCTCGCGGATGCGGATCAGGCCTTCCAGAGCAGTGCGGGCGGCCGGGCTGTCGGAGCCACGCACGACCAGGTCGTTTTCCAGGCCAATCAGTTGCTCGCTGGCGGCACGGGCGTCGGCGGTTTGCTGGCCGGCACCGATCAGGTTCCGCTGCAGGTCGCAGAGCTGCTGGAGGACGTTTTTCGCCCAATCCATGTTGCCGGCCTCGGCCGAAGCCCGGCACTTCAGGTCGACCAGGCCTTGCAGAGCTTCTTGCGCTTCGGGCAGGCCCGCGCTTTCGCCTTGCACCTGCCGCTTGAGGGCGACGAGCGATTCGAGCGTGCGGTTGGCGTTGCGGGTGTTCTTGCCTTGAGCAATCAGCCGGCTTTCCAGGGCTTCGATTTCGTCCACCCGGCTGGCGGCTTGCGAGGCTTGGGCCCCGAGCATGATCGCCCGGCGGCCGAGCTGTTGCAGGGTGGCCAGGGCTTGCTGGGCCTGGGGGGTCCAGCTTTGCTGGCCGATCAGGCGCGAGCCGAGCTCTTGCAGCGATTCGAGGGCCGAGCCGGCCGTGGCGATGTCGCTCGCGCTCTGGATCAGCCGCTCGTTCATCGCATCGACGCCGTCGAGGGCGGTGAGGGCCCGTTCGATTTCGCCCGATTGGCTCACCAGCCGGTCGTGCAGATAGCGGATGTCGGCCAGGGCGCCGGCGGCGACGTGGCTTTTTTGCCGCTGTTCGGCGAGCAGAGCCAAGAGGTTGTTGGTGGTTTTGACCGTGCCGACCTGTCCGGCGACGGCCCGCAGGGTTTTGTCGATGTCGGCGATGCGGACCTGGACCTGGCTGAGCTGATCGTTCAGCGGGGCGATGATCGCGATGTAGATCGCGGCCATGGCGAGCAGAGCGCCGGCCGCGAAGGCAAGCCAGAGCGAGAGGTCGGCGGTCGAGCGGAAACGAGCGTTGTCACCCGCCCGCGTGATAGGGATGCCCGTGAAGTTTTCCAAGGCAGGATCTCCTCCGTAAAAATCCCAAAGTTTCCACGCGGCCCACATTGGCCGACTCGCGACTTTTTCCCTATCGGAAGCTTTTGCGCCGGTGGTCGAGTTTTCCGCGGTGGCGGCGTGCAACCTGACTTCGCGCGGAATTTGTGAAGAAGTGGAATCTTCTCGCCGCAGGCGAGAAGGAAGCCTGAGAATTGAGGCGCGAGGCTTGAGAAAGGAGATGTGAAGGACGCGGTCAGGCCGTTAGGGACCACGCCCATGCTGGGCGTGCCACCCTCGTGGCTTGCAGAGGCTCACGTCTCAGTCCGTGCCTTGCAGCGTAAGCACGAGTCGGCGGCCGCCGCCGCGGTTGCGATGCTCGCAGAGATAGATCCCCTGCCAGGTACCGAGGGCCAGACGGCCGTCTTGCACCGGCACGGAGACCGACGAGCCGATCAGGACCGATTTGACATGCGCCGGCATGTCGTCGGGCCCCTCGATCGTGTGGCGGAAATCGAAGTCCTCGGGTGCCAAGGCGTTCAAGGCGCTCTCCAGATCGCCCGGCACGTCGGCGTCGGCGTTTTCGTTGATCGCCAGCGACGCGGAAGTGTGCTGAATGAAGACGTGAAGCAAACCGACGCGCAGACGCGAGATCTCCGGGAGAGCGGTCGCAATTTCGTCGGTCACCAGATGGAAGCCGCGATGCCGCGGCCGAAGTTGCAGATTCCGTTGGATCCAGTTCATGAACCTACCAGGAGCGAAATAGCCTCTTCGAGATGCAATAGGCGCCGCGACGCAGCCCACCACCAGGCGGCGGCGACGCAATGGCATTGTGGGCAAGGGGCGCTCCGCTCGAATAGGGGTGCGAGGAGGGGAAAACGCCCCTGCGGCCGATGCGTGGGGCCGATCGTGGGGAAGATACCGGTCGGCCGATCGATTTTTTGAGTCGCCAAAAAGTCGGCTTGGCGTCCGCAACCTATTCTTTAGAATCACGGATTCTTTCCTTTTTGGCCCGCGGCAGCCCGGCTTTCACGGGGAGTTCAGCGCGGGGTTTTTTCGAGCGGCAGTGGAGCAAGGGATCGGCTATGCGGACATTTCTGGTCACGGGCGGGGCGGGATTCATCGGTTCGCACATCGCCGAGGCGCTGGTCGTGCGGGGAGATCGAGTGCGCGTGCTCGACAACCTGTGTACCGGCCACTTGAGCAACCTGGCGCATATCCGCGACCAGATCGAATTCATCGAGGCCGACGTGGCCGACCCCGCGGCGGTGAGCAAGGCGGTGCGCGGCGTCGATTGCATCTTTCACAACGCCGCCCTGGCCAGCGTGCCGCGCAGCGTCGAGCGGCCGCTCGACACGAACGCGGCCTGCGTGACCGGCACGCTCAATTTGCTCGACCAGGCGCAAAAGGGGGGCGTGCGACGGCTCGTGTATGCCGGCTCGAGCAGCGCCTATGGCGATCAGCCGACGTCGTCGAAACGCGAGAGCGATCTGCCGGCCCCGCTGTCGCCCTATGGAGCCGCCAAGCTGGCCGCCGAGTATTACTGCCAGGCGTTCACCCACACGCACGGCTTCGAAACGGTGACGATTCGCTACTTCAACGTCTTTGGGCCCCGGCAAGATCCGCACAGCCAATATTCGGCGGTCATTCCGCTGTTCATCACCGCCATGCTGGCCGGCCGCCAGCCGACCGTATATGGCGACGGCGGGCAATCGCGCGATTTCACGTACATCGCCAACGTGGTCCACGGCAATCTCTTGGCCGCCGACGCACCGGACGTGGCCGGCCGGGTGTTCAACGTGGCCAACGGCCGCAACACCACGCTATTGGAACTGATCTTGGTGCTCAATCGGCTGCTGGGGACCGACATCATGCCGGTGCACGCTGCGGCGCGGGTGGGAGACGTGCGGGAGAGCCTGGCCGATATCTCGCGTGCCCGCAAGCTGTTGGGCTACGAGCCCCAGGTCGATTTCGAAACCGGGCTGAAGCGCTCGATCGACTACTATCGCTCGATCGCCGGCCGCTGAATTTGCCGGGCGAAATCGCCTGCCTCGGCGCTGGTGAATCCCATTTCACCGTCGTGTGGTTCTCCGCAAAGTAGCCCGAAGCGCAAGCGAGGGAATGCGGTCTGTGCCCCTCGCTTGCGCTTCGGGCTAGTGCGGTCGTGCGTATTTCGCCTCCTTGAAGCGCGCTCTAGCCCGTGACCATCGGAATCGGGTTGGTCGTTGCAGCCAGGCAGCCGTCGTAGAACGGATTGGCAATCGACGGAAACCGGTCGGCGGTGAATTCCGCGATATCGATGCCGACGGAGCGGGTAATTTTGCGATCGACCTGCCACACCTTGGCCATCCGACAGATCGCATCGCGTTGAGCGGTGGTTAACATTTGCCGACCACGTCCCGAGATGCCTTTGTTGAACCCGGTGGGCTGACTTGCCGCGTAATCGAGGGCCCGCTCGATCGCCGCATCGTCCGCGGCGAGGCCGTAGAAATCGGCCAAGCGGCGCAACGTACTGGCCGGATCGGCAAATAGTTCCTCGTAGCTCGTCATGATCAAGCCGAAGTAGCGCTGCGCCTCGTGCCATGAAACGAGGAAGTTGAAGTACCAAGGCAAGTGCATCTGAATCAAAAAGTCATACTGATCCCGCTCGGATAGCTGCCAGAATTCGCGGTGCACGTAGCCGGTCGGAAAGTGATGGTCCTGGCCATAGAAGTGGTCGCGGAGCGAAACGACGACGTCGAACAAGTTGCGCACATGAACGATGGGCCGCATGCCAAATTCGCGCAGAATGTTGAGGTTCGTCTTGGTTCCCTTGGTGTGCTGCTGGATGACCGATAGCCGCCGCGCCTTGAGCAGTTTGCGCCGGGAGATGTCTTGCTCGTTGGGCACGTACTCTTCGGCGGCATGATACTCCGGATAGCCGGTCAAGCCTTGCAGAGCCTTGGCGAGAAAGGTCGAACCTGACTTAGGAAAGCAAGCCACAAAGATATGCGGCAACTTGTACTGTCTTTTGAACCACATCATAGGTGCTCCACGCCGCGGTCCAGGCGCTCGACCGTTGCCGTCGTCGCCAGCCGCATCGAAGTCGAAGTGAGTTAGTGATTGGATCGGCCGTCGGCTGCCGGCGGCGAAACGCGACTTGCGGCACGGAGCCGGGAAATGCGAGACATGTTTGCCGTCGTGCACGGAATCTGGACGAGGACCTGCCTGACAACCTGAAACTGCCGGCTTTCTGCTTGATTGCAAAAGTTCTCGCTGAGGCGCCTTTGTTCGTGATCGCTCACCGTGCCGATCGCCGCGATCCCACATGAGGGACCGCTCGAATTCATAGTTACCGATCGGAGCGGTTATCCGCCACGATTCGAATCGGATCTCATCCAGATCGCTTTTCGAGCTATCACGCCAGCGCATGCGCAAGCAGCGGCGCACGATGGCCGGGCGTCGGCGAATCCGTGCCGCGATCTTCGCCGAGGTGTTTCGCTTTGAGCCGAAGCTCCGTCGCGCGATCGTCAACGATCGCCGCCGCCGAGCCGCCGTCGCACGACTTGGTGCGGATCGAGCGGCTTGGGTCAACGGGAATTCGAATCCGAGTTGATGCGCTTGAGCAAGTTGAATTTAGTCTTTGGGTCAGGCGACGAGTTTGGCCGCGTGAGTGGGTTTTTGCAGCGGATGCTCATTGCCGCCCCTCTGCACTCCCTATCCGGCCTTTCTACGGCAGTCGGTGGGCGCTTCGTAAACGGCTTTCCCGGCAACGATTCTCGCACGCCTGGTCAAGCGGCGCGCGGGGGCCGGCGGCTGCAGTAGGCCGATAGCAGGCGAACTGTTAAGATAATCGCATCGTGCGGGGCGTAGCTCAGCCTGGTAGAGCGCCAGCTTTGGGAGCTGGAAGTCGCATGTTCGAATCATGTCGCCCCGATTTTTTCGGCTCTGCCAAAAAAATCAGAGAGTTGAGGGGAGAAAGTAGAGAGTAGAAGGATTCCATCGGCCCCCGAGGCGCTCTCGACCTCAACTCGGTCTCCTCTCCACTTTCTACTCTCCTCCTCGGGCCGGTCATGGCGTTCAGCTTCGAGAAACTGATCGTCTACCAGCGAGCCGTCGGCTTCGCGGATGCGATCTGCAACCAAACCGAGCACTTCGCCCGTGGGTACGGGTTCCTGGCCGATCAACTCAACCGAGCGGCGTTGTCGGTCGCGGCCAATATTGCCGAAGGCAACGGAAGGTTCACCAAGCGAGACCGAAAGCATTTCTTTGGAATTGCCCGCGGCTCGGTCCAAGAATGTGTCCCACTGCCCGAGCTTGCGCGCCGGCGAGATTTGATTACCCTTGATCGGCATACCGAATTGAAATCGGAACTGGAGCAGATTTCCAAGATGCTTTCGGGGCTTATCAATGGACTGGAGAAGCGCGAGGTCTGATATTTTCGGCTCGGCCGAAAAAAATCAAAGTGTTGAGAAGAGAACGCAGAAAGCCGAGCAACTCTGTCGAGCACAGCACATTCTCGATTTCGACCCGACCTGTCCCTCGATACGGACGGATCCCCATGACCAACGAACCGCTGTCGCCAAAACAGATCGCGTTCTCCGACTTGGAACGCGAATTGGCCGTTACGCGGCAGGTGCTCGAACGCCTGCCGGGAGAACATTACGGCTGGCAGCCGCACGCGAAGTCGATGACGCTGGGCCGCTTGGGGCTGCACGTGGCCGACCTGCCCGGCTGGATGCTGGCCACGATCGGCCAAGACGAACTCGATGCGGCCAACGCTCCGCGACCGCCGGCCGAGCTTTCTTCGCGCCCGCAGTTGCTCGAGCGGTTCGACGCGAACGTGGCGCAGTTGCGCGAGGCGGTGGCCGGGTTCGACGTGGCGAAGCTCGGCGGGCCGTGGACCATGCGCAGCGGCGAACAGGTGATCGTGACGCGGCCCCGGCTGCACGTCTATCGCGTCTGGTGCTTGAATCACATGGTCCATCACCGGGCGCAACTTTGCCTGTATCTGCGGCTGCTCGACGTGCCGGTGCCGACGGTCTATTTCAATACCGCCGACGATCCCGCTTGGGTGTTCGAATAGCGGGATTCCACGACATCCCCCCCACTTTTGTGGGGCCCCGCGGGCACGTGGCAAGGCCGGCATCGTTTGGGCCCCGGACGGGCGAACCGTCCCCGGGCCCGATTCGGTCGGTCCGAAGCAAAAGCACGACTGACTGGAAAACTGGGCAAAACGAGGTTAGATTTCAAGTGCCGCGCGGGCCAATTGGCAGACCCGTTCGGTTTTCATCCCGCCTTCGTTCCAACTCTGCTTTTGGTTTCCATGCGTCGGCTGTCGGCGCGGGACACACGCGATGCCGGCATCTCGATTCGCTGGTCTAGTGGCTCTGCTCGCCGCCGCATTCGCGGGGAGCTATCTCTTTTTTTCGCTTCTCGAGACCAAGCCGACTGCGGATGCCGGGACGGGCGATGCGGTTGGCGCGGGAGAGAAACCGCCCGGCGAAACGCCGCCCGGAATGGTTTGGATTCCGGGCGGCGAATTTTGGATGGGGAGCGACTTGGAAGACGCCCGCCGCGACGAGCAGCCCGTGCATCGGGTGCGCGTCAGCGGATTCTGGATCGACGCGACCGAGGTCACCAACGCCCAGTTCGCACGGTTCGTCGATGCAACGGGCTACGTGACGACCGCGGAGCGAAAGCCCGAGCTGGAAGAAATCATGCGGCAAGTGCCGCCGGGCACGCCGGAGCCGCCGCCGGAAAAACTGGTGGCGGGCTCGATGGTGTTCCATCCGACCGAGACTGCGGTACCGCTGGACGATATCAGCCAATGGTGGAATTGGGTCGCGGGTGCCGATTGGCGGCATCCCGAGGGACCGGGGAGCAACACGAGCGGGCGCGAAAACCATCCGGTGGTGCAAGTGTCGTGGGATGACGCGACGGCCTACGCCGCTTGGGCCCACAAGCGGCTGCCGACCGAGGCGGAATGGGAATATGCCGCCCGGGGAGGCCTCGAACAAAAGCACTTCGTGTGGGGCAACGAAGACGTTTCCGAGACGCATCCGCAGGCCAACATCTGGCAAGGCACGTTTCCCAGCCGTAACCTGGCGACTGATGGTTTTGCCGGCACGGCACCGGTCAAATCGTTTCCGGCCAATGGCTATGGTCTCTACGACATGGCCGGCAACGTCTGGGAATGGACCGGCGACTGGTATGCCGTCGATGCCTATGCCCTGCGGGCTGGCGAGACGGTGATCGACAATCCGACGGGGCCGGAGCGCAGCTTCGACCCCAATCAGCCCCGCATGCCGCTGCGGGTGGAGCGAGGAGGCTCGTTTTTGTGCAACGCGGCCTATTGTTCCAGCTACCGCCCGAGTGCCAAAATGCCCTGCTCGCCCGATACCGGCATGTCGCACCTCGGCTTTCGCTGCGTGGTGCCTGGCCGGCGCGCCGAAGCGGGCGAAACGGCCGGCAAGTGACCGCGCATTGTGCCCGCGGACGATGCCGCGGAACCCGGCCGGCATGATACCGTAGCCCTGCGCGCGCGGCGAAACGATTAGTGGCCATGCGCACCCATCCTGGAAAAAACTCGAATCGAAAGGATTGTCATGAAACGTAGCACGACGCTGTTGTTCGCCGGAATGTTGTTGCTGACTGCGGGAATGCCGACCCGGGCCGCCGATCCGCCGACCGCCGGCGAGGCCGCGGCGAAGGAGACGAAAGATCCGGCCGGGAAGAGCGACGGCAAAGAGAAGAAAGGGGCGGACCGGGTGCGTTATGCGGAATTGTACGTGCAACTGGCGAAGCTCGATTTGAAGATGGCGCAGAACCGCAACCGCGACGTTCCCAATACCATTCCGCAATCGATCCTGATCGTGATGGAGGAGCACGTGGCCCTGGCCGAGCTTTGGCTCGAGCAAGAGAAGGCCGAAGTCACCGGGAAGATGTCTCCCGCGGCTGCCGTGAAGATGGCCGAAATCCATCGACGGGTTGCTGAAATGCGGTACACGCAGTTGCAAGAGGCGAACCGCATCTCGCGCTTGCCTGCCGACCGGCTCGAGCGGGCCCGGCTGCAAGTCGAGATGGCCAAACTGAACGTGGCCGCGGCCAAGGACCTCGATCCCGACAAGCCCGAGGAATTCCTGGAATACGAACTGGAACGGCTGCGGGAAGAAGTGACCGAGCTCTACGTGCGGCAATTGAAGCTGCTCGACCGCAACTAGGCGGTGGCCGGCCGAAGAGCTCTCAATGCGCGAACACGCTTGTCGCTCAATTTCCGACCGCAACGGCTGAGGCCGCTCGTCGATCCTCACGTACGACGATGCTCAGGCGCTGTGGAAAACGGCGGCCGGGGCGGTTAGAAACAGGGACTCGGCGTCCATA
>Ga0335075_10017592_pt1 | contig 10626 bp, 9 predicted proteins | sample Lox_Sample_24_FD_206723 | JGI IMG/M metagenome (GOLD analysis project Ga0335075, IMG submission 206723) | Soil microbial communities from Loxahatchee National Wildlife Refuge, Florida, United States - Lox_Sample_2.4 | ecosystem: Environmental > Terrestrial > Soil > Wetlands | place: USA: Florida... | reverse complement strand
GGCCACAACGTCATAACGGGCGACGGTGAGGTCCGTGTTGAGAGCACGTCCCAGCTTCTTCAGCTGGCCGTGCTTCTCCGTCCCCCAGGCGCCGTCATTGGAGACGAAGGCATGAATGGGAAGGCCGCATCGGCTTGCGGTCTCAAGCTCACCCAGGTGGTAGCCAAGCGAGCCATCGCCGGTGACGAGGATGACCGGGCGCTCCGGCGCACCGCCGACGCCTTTGTCCTGCTCACCGGCGCAGGCGCCAATGGCCAGCGGCAGCCCCACGCCCATCGAGCCGAGAGGTCGCTGGTCAATCCAGGAACTCCCGGCCGGCAAGCGCAGCGATCCCAACATCCACGTCTGGATGTCTGCGCCGTCACCGACGTAGACAACCGGCCGGTCCATGAGGTCGTTCAGCTGCCGGGCAACCGCATAGGGATGGAGGCCGCCGTCCGTCTGGCTGGGAACCGAGTCGACTCTCTCGAACCTGAGCTGTAGCCGATCACGGAGCCATGCTCCACCTGGGCCGCAGTAGCCGGTCGACGCAAGCTCTTCGCTAAGATCCTGGACGGCGGCTCCCAGGTCGGCGACCATCCCTACGGCTGGATGCCGGCCGCGGCCGATTTCTTCGGCGACGATGTCGACCTGGATGAGCTTCGCACGGTCGGAGAAGCGAGGCGGGCGGCCCCAGCCTAGGCGGGCCCCGAGACGGCACCCGAGCACCAGAGCGAGATCGGCGTCGAGTGCCGCAGTCTGGGCGACGGCCCAGGGAAACACCAGGTCACGATCTTCCCAGAGGCTGCCCCTGGCAGGCCCTTCCAGCAGTATGGGCAGGTTGAACTTCCGCGCGAACTCGCCGAGCGACCCCGCGGCGCCGCTCTGGCACAGGCCGTTGCCGGCTATAACCACCGGGCGCTGCGAGCTCGCGAGGAGACGGGCAGTGGCGGCTATGTCGGCCGGAGCCGGCCGGGACCTGGACCGGCCCGGTATGTCGAGGTCAGGTGGTGCGACCAGGTCGGCTGGCGGCATGTCGGCAACGAAGAAATCAGCGGGCACGGACAGTGCCACGGGACCTGGCCGACCCGATGTGGCGAAGTGGAACGCCGCTCGGATGTACTCCCCGAGCAGGCCGGGACTTCTCACCTCGCGCTGCCACTTGCAGAACGGCTCGACCATTTCCGACGAGCGCCGGAAGCTGCCCAGCCAAGGATCGTCGTCGCGCACTGGCGGCGTAGCGATGATGATGACCACAGGGGAGCCGGCTTCGTAAGCGGTAGCGAAGCCGGCCACAGCGTTCACGGCACCCTGGGTCGCGATTATCAGTCCGACGCCCGGCTTACCGGTCACCCGGGCGTAGCCGTCAGCCGCTTCCACGACCGCGGACTCCGACCGGCTCCCTATGATGCGGAGGCCCGCGTCATCGAGTTCGGCGAGGAGCGCCGCGTGCTGGGCCCCGGCTAGCGAGAACACGGTCTTCGTTCCGTACGCCGAGATCGCCGCGCGGATCACCTCGGCGCCGGTCACCGGAGTCCTCTTTTCCTGGGTTGGCATCAGACTCCTAGGACGCGGGAGCGACGGTGTCGAAGTTCAGGGAGCCGATCGGCGTGTAAGTGGCTGAGACTGACTTACTTACCGCTGTCGCGTTCACCCGATTGAAGATGAACAGCGCAGGCGGATCGGCCCGCTGCAATTCGGCCAGCTCATTGAACTCCTGGCTTCGCGAGGAAGGATTCATGTTGGAAAGAATCTTCGAGATCACTGCTGCCTGAGCGGGAACGCACCACAGGACGGCCGGCTTCTCGAGGCACGATGACCTCGACAGTGGCAGCGCCGCGTCAAACTGCGGGGTTGATGAGAAGCCAATCGATGTGGCCTGACCGGGAAAACCGTCACTGAGGAAGGCATCGATCCACTGCGGGAACGTATCCTGGATGGCAGTCATGTGGACGCCTATCTGGGCGAGCTGGGCCTGAACAGCCTCGACAGCCTCCGTGTCGCCGGGAATCTGTCCCGTAGAGACGTCCGCCTGGAACGAGAAGCCATTGGGGTAGCCGGCCTGGGCCAGCAGTTTCTTCGCTGCTGTCGGGTCGTACGTGATAGGCGGCAGGCTTGGGTCGTATCCGGCGACGCCAGGCGACCCGCCTTGATAGGCGGCGGTAGCGACGTTATGGAAGATATCCTTGATGATCTCCGGCCGGTTAATGGCCTCATTCAGCGCAACGCCCACCTTCGGGTTGAGCAGCGGGGATCCTTTCTTGTCGAGGAACTGAAGCGCGAAGACGGTTGCTCCATTAGCCTTGATCAGATGAAGGCCTTGCGACTGGACGGTGGCGATCTGGCTCAGGGTCAGGTCGTAGTCAACCTGAATCTGTCCGGAGAGTAGCGCGTCGTACCGGGATGTCTCATCGGGAATCGCCTCGAACGTCAGGTTCTGGTAATGCGATGCTCGCCACGATCCGGCGTATCGCGTCAGGGTTACTTTTGTCGGACCCCAGCTAGTTACCTTGTAGGGCCCGGTCCCTACCGGATGTGTAGCGAATCCGGACGGGCCAAGGCGGCTCCATGCCTTGGGCGCGACGATGTTTACCTGATCGATCTCCTTCGGGAGGATCGGATCAGCAGTCTTAGTGTTGATGTCGACCGTATACGGGTTGACAACCGTGGCCGACTTGAGCTGAGGGTACGATCCGCCGATTCCCGTAGCCTGGCCTGCCTTGCTGGTCAGGTAGTTGAAGGTCGCCGCGACGGCACTGGCGTTGAACGGCTCGCCGTCCTGGAACTTAACGCCATGGCGCAGGTCAAACTGCCAGGTAGTGGGATTGACCAGCTTCCAGCTCGTGGCGAGAGCAGGTCCCGCCTGGTAGTTCGGGCCGATGGTTGTCAGGGCATCGAAAATGGCGGGCCATATCTCCACCGCAAGGCCGGCATATGTCTCGCCAAAAGGATTACCGTCGCTAGCCGTTAGGCTGCTGACTCCGACATTCAGGGTCCCGCCGAGTGACTTACTGGCTGACGATGAGCCGCCGCTGGAAGCCGAGCTTCCGCAGGCAGCCAATGTGAGTGCACATGCGGCACCAATGGCCGCGAACATAGCAGTTTGCCTTTGCAAGACAGATCGTCTCCTCTAGTCCCAGGCGGGGATAGTGATGAGGATCATCGTCGATCCCTCTAGGTTGTGGCACTCCGTGCGAGACGCGGCCGCAGCAGTCACTGACTGTTCAGCCGGACGTACGGTGTAGACGGGCCTCTGCTGACCGCAGAGAAGCTGCGTCTCTGGCTGTCGGCCCGCGTATGTCCCGCTGACCGGAAGGTCGCAGACGTAAGCGAGGCGCTAACCGGGCCGAGGCTTATGGAAGTCAATAGGTTTTATTTGCAGCATTTGCGCCTGGCTATGCCGGCCGGGCACTCAGGGGGCAGGTGACTCATATCACCTCCTCGTGCCGCAATCCGGCGATCGTGTCGTCATCTAGTCCCAGCTCATCGCGCAGAACAGTCTCTGTATCGGCGCCATGGGCACGGCCAGCGAACCGGATCTCCCCGGGAGTGCGGGACATCCGGAACAGAACGTTCTGCATTCGCAAGGTGCCGAAGTCGTCGTCCTTAACGGCTGTGATCGTGTCAAGCGCCTGATACTGGGGATCCTGAAATATGTCTGCTACGTCGTAGATCGGAGCCACAGCCGCGTTCGCCTCAGCGAATTCGGCGCATACATCAGTCAAGTCTCGCTGTGCTACCCAGTCACCCACGTATCGGTCAAGCAGATCGGCGTGCTGAGCTCGCTGTTCGCCGGTGGCAAACCAGGGCTCATGGATTACCTCGGGATGGCCCACGAGGTGCATAACGCGTTCTGCAATGGATTTGGCCGAGGTGGAGACGGCTACCCAGCGGTGGTCCCTCGTCTCATAGACATTTCTCGGTGCATTGTTCGACGACCGGTTCCCGTACCGGGCCTGGCGTTCTCCAAGCAGATCATAGATAGTGGGTTGCGCCCCAAGAATGGTGATCAGCGGCTCGATGATGGCGAGATCTATGACCTGCCCGAGGCCTGTCCGCTCGCGCTCATGAACGGCGGTTAGGATGGCGCCGAAACATACAAGCGCGGTGACGCCATCTGCCAGGCCAAAAGGCGGGAGCGTTGGCGGCCCGTCAGGCTCACCGGTTATCGCCGCGAATCCGCTCATCGCCTCTGCTAGCGTGCCGAAGCCTGGCAGGCCAGCCTTGGGCCCGATCTGGCCGAATCCCGTGACCCGCGCGATGATCAGCCGGGGATTGGCGTCGAGCAAACGGTCGGGGCCAATACCCCAGCGCTCTAGAGTGCCCGGACGGAAGTTCTCGACCAGGACGTCGGCGCGGCCCGCTAGGGCAAGCAGCATCTCTGCCCCCTTGGAGGAGGAGAGATCGAGCGTGATCGGCCGCTTGTTGCGGCCAATCATTTTCCACCAGAGCCCGATACCGTCCTTGGACCTACCGTGGTCACGACTCGGGTCAGGACGCTTAGGGTGCTCGACCTTGATGACGTCCGCGCCAAAGTCTGCCAGGAGAGTCGCTGCGAGCGGGCCGGCAAGCAACGTCGCGCAGTCAAGCACTCGGAGATCGCTGAGCGGCAGAGTCACGGCGTTCCTGTTTCGTTAAACGGAATTGCGTTTCAGTCTATTACCAGGATCGGCTGATGACTAGGTCTCAGCAAGTTCCGCCTCGCTTGCACGGCCGCCGATGCTGGGAAGTACCTCGTCGGTGAGGCGGGCAAGCGATTCGCGGGCGAAGCTGCGGTCGAGGTCGCCGAAACGCACTTGCAGCAGCAGCACTTCGCCGGCGTTGTCGGCGATATATCCAAGGCGGTCGCGGCATTCCTCGACCGAGCCGTAGACGATGATCCCGTTGTCGATCAGCTCATCCCACGTCAGCACGTCGTAACGCTCTCGAAGCGCCTGGTCGAAAGTGAAGCCGGGGTCGTTGCGCTTGCCCAGCGTCGACTTTGCGAAGTCGAAGAGCTTCTCTCGCATCGCCGGAACGATGAGGCGCTCGATCTCGGCCTTGCTCTCACCCACGGCGGCGAGAATCATGTGACCCACGCGCCCAGGCGCGAGGTCGCTATGCGTTTGCTCCCACTGCTGCCAGTACAGCTCGCGTCGCTGCCTCACCGTCGCGCACGAGACGAAACCGGTGCAGAAGCTCAGCCCCAATCGCGCGGCTCGCGAGATGCTGTCCGCGCTATGGCCCGACAGCCACAGTGGCACGGACCGCTGGACGGGTTCTGGGACCACGCGGGCTTTTGAGCCAGACCAGAAGCGTCCGGCGTAGTCGATCTCCTCACCCGTGAGGAAGCGCTGCAGCAGAGGAATCCCTTCGTCCATGCGGTCTGCAGCTTCCTTCTGGTCGGCGCCGACCTGACGCCACCAGACCGGACCGCCGGCACCGAAGCCATACTCGATGCGACCGCCCGACAGAACGTCGAGGGTGGCGATCTCTTCAGCAACGAAGTACGGGTGATGGATACCGAGGATCGTAACCATCGTGCCGAATCGGAGGTGACGGGTGCGGGTTGCAGCCGCGGCAATCAGCAGTCCTGGCCGACTCGTCATTGACTGCGGTCGATGATTGTGGTGCTCGGCGACGAAGCAGCCCGTGAAGCCGCCGCGATCGGCCATCTCGATCTCCTGGAGTATCTCCTCCATCGAGGTCTGATCGTCGGCGTTCTGGTTTGTGTCTCCCAGCACGAAGGTGTAATAGTCCATGCACGCTCCTCCTTGTCGTCGCGCATCCGTCTAGAGCTGGGTCTTCGGTGGTCGCGTCACTATCGAGCGCAGCCAGTCGAGGCCGCAGCGCATCGATGACAGCACCGGGACAGACAGTCGCTGCTGTGCGCACTGCACAGCGTGCAAGGTCGCGACGCCTGTACCGGTGACGAGAACTGCGTCTGCTACACGGTCTGTCACGCCATCGAGGGCCGCGGAAATCTCGTGCTCGCCGATAACGTAGGGGTGCCTGCCACCGCCGACCGCGTAGACCTCCGCGACTTTTATCCCTGCCGCGTCCCAGTACCCCACTGACAAGTCCGTCAGCCATGGTTCGTATGGCGAAACCAGCACGATGGACCGAGCGGCGACGCTAGCCAGCCGGTCCCGGATGCAGCGGCAGATCCCGCGAACCTCACTGCCGGTCTCCGCGCTGACCCCGCGGTAGAGAACGTCATCGTCCTCAGGTCCAAGCAGGTAGGAGGAACCAGTGCAGGCGACGAGCACCGCTGCCGGCGCGAGTCCCGCAAGCGTGTCCGCGCAGAAACCAACCTGCGTGTTGTAGGTCGCGAGCCGATCACGCATCGGCAGCTCGCGCACTGGCGGGAATCGCGCGACGTGCACAGTACAGCAGCCGGTCAGGTCTACGGCAGCCTCGACCTCGGCGACATGGTTATCCGGCGGGACGATAATGCCAACGCGCGGCGGCTGCATCACCGCATATCACCAGCTGCGCTGTCTACTGCCACGTTCGATGTCCCCGGCGGATAGGCACGCGCCGCTTCGATCATGCTTACTCGGAGTAGGTAGTCAGTTGCCTGGCTGCTGTCCGATGCGATCATGCGCAGCCGCCTGACGGTCTGCTCGCGGCTAGCGCGCTCGCGTGTTGCTGCCATGGCGGTGTTCTGACCGCTGATTTGCTGGACGACAAGCCGCGCAACGCTGGCGCGCACCTGGGAGTATTCGGCTAGGGCGGCCTCGACCCGCGCTGCAGCGGACAGGCGCGCGACAAGGTCGAAGGCGTCGTGGATACCGCTGTTGAGCCCGAGACCACCCGTCGGGCTGTTGATGTGCGCCGCATCGCCGATAAGGCAGATGCATTCCGTGTTCAAGGTAGCTGCCACGCGCTGATGGATACGGTAGGTCGCCGCCTGGTTCAGGGACAGGTCCATCGGAAGGCCGAACATACTGTGCAGCCGGTTGCGACCGAACAGGGCAGCGTCCTCCGCCGCCGTGGAACCTGGCAACGCCATCGCGATTCGCCAGTGATCCGGCGTGCGGATGAGCGAGAGCTTTCCCTGGGGACTCGTCCAGTAGCTGACCGGCCCGAGATCGCGCGCCACCTGCGTCAGGTCGTAGTCGGTGGCCAGAACCGCGTTGCGATCCGGATACGTCATGCCTTCGAAATCGATCCCCAGGGCGTTGCGGACGTCGCTGTGCGCTCCATCCGCGCCAACCAGCACATCTGCTCGCTCTATGTACTGCTCGCCACTGTCTTTGTGGCGCACGACCGCGGCGGGTGCGGCTGAGTCCGTCTCGTCGACGCGCACGACCTGACTCCGGTACCGCACATCGACGCCAGGTTCGGCATCGCAGGCACTGCGGAGCAGGTCGAGCAGCTTGTATTGCTCAAACTGAAATCTGAAAGGGAACGCGGTGTGCTCTCGCAAGAGCGAGAAGTCGAGCTCGGCGTACTCGTCCAGCTCTGAGTCCCGGTACTGAAGCCGGTGGACGGCGACGCCTGCGCCGACCATCGCGGCTGCCAGACCGAGCTGGTCAAGCAGCTCTAAGGTCGGCGGGTGGATAGTGGATCCCTTCCACGTCACAACCGTCCCGCGGTCACCTTTCTCGAGCACAACCGTCCCGATACCAGCGCGGCTAAGTCCGAGCGCGAGAGTCAAGCCGACCGGGCCTGCTCCGACTATCACAGCAGCGCGCGCACTCATCTATCTGCAGCCTCTAGCCCGCTCACTTGTACCGATTCTCGAAACGCTGTTTCGTAGATTCTGACACGCCTCGCTCAGCAGGCGCAACGCCTGCAACATGCCAATACGGAACTATCAGCGCCGGGCGACAACGGCACCCAGCCGATGAGGAAGCACTCGTCGTGCTCAGAGACGACAGCCTTGTCTAGGCAGTCCTCGGCCAGGTCTGCTAGACAGCCTGTTGGTATGCCATTGCCCTGACGGCCACGAGCCCAAAGGACACCAACGGCGGCTGAAGCCCGAGCGAGCTATGCGGCGCCCTGAGAGGGGAGATTTGTGACCGCCGTAGCCAGGCGACCTCTTCCAAGGAAGACCAGCGGGTCTCGGCCCTCTTCGGGCTCGTCCGCCCACACCATCTGTCCCCAGATCATGACGTGGTCGCCGATATCGACCGCCCCAGCCGTCTTGCACTCGAAGGTGGCGACGCTGTCATTGACGACGGGAAACCCGCCAGCCGAGGTACCCAACTTCACGTGCGCGAACTTGTCCGGCCCGCTCTTGGCCAAGGCGAGAGCTACGTCAGCCTTCGACGCGTCGAGAATGCTGACTGCGAAGGCTTCGCTCTCCACGAACGCGCGATAGCTATTGGTGCTCACACCGATTGCGACGCCAACGATCGGCGGGCTGCAAGACAGGCTGACCACACTGTTAGCGGTCATCCCACGGGGCTCCCCCGAGAGCCGTTCCACAGTGGTGACGACGGCGACACCCGTCGGAAGCGCACCCATCGTGCGGCGGAACTCCTGCTCTGAGATGACTGGAACGGCGCCCGAGATGGCACTGAAGGTCTCGGCGGCCCGCTCAGCACACAGACTATCGACTTCGTCCGAGGCGCCGGCAACCCCGAAGGCCGCCACCACCGATCCGCCCTGCTTCACCACAGCTCCGCCCCCGCTCACGGCCATGTCGCTTCGCCGGGTGAGCAGAGCCTCGAACCACGGCTGGCCTCGTAGCTTCGCCATGGAAGCAACGCTCATGCCGAGCGAGGCGCAGGCGAACGCGGTTGCCTGTGCCTCCTGTTCGAGTAGCCACGGCGTGCCTTCCATCCTGACCGAGCCGAGGGAGCGACCTCCTCCGTCATAGGCGGCTACGGCGATTTTCGCACCGTGCGACCGCGCCAGCGCGGTTGCTGAGCCCATGGCTGCCATAAGTCGGTCCATGCTCACCGTCCCCTCAACTGCTCGCAGATTCGACAACGAGCCCGATGCCAAGCCCTGCACGGCAGCGGAGCGATGAGCTCCCACGTCTCGACTCCTGGGCGGCGCATCTCGTAGACGAGCGTGGCGACCAGCCTGCCGCCTGAGCATCCGAGCGGGTGGGCGACCGCGATGGCACCGCCTCTGACGTTGACTCGGACATGCTGGGTTCGAGTTCGCGCTGCCAGGCCAGAATCATGGGCGCGAATGCCTTGCGAGCACAACCGGCCCGATGCCAGCAGGGCTTAGCCCGAGCGCGAGGGTCAAGCCGACCGCGCCTGCTCCGACAACCACGGCAGTGCGCGCACTCATCTATCTGCAGCCTCTAGCCCGCTCGCCTATGTACCGATTCTCGAAACGCTGTTTCGTAGATTCTGGCACGCCCCGCTCAACAGGCGCAACGCTTGCAACATGCTGATACGGAAGAACTACCAGCGCCGAGCCGAACAACGGCACCCAGTGCTCGAGGCCGTTTCAGGGCATGCGGACGCACCCGTCAGCAACAGGCACGCGCACCTGGTACTTTCCGGACGGCGATCTGCCCCCCCCGGCGAGGGCGCCGACATCGGGGGTCGCGCATGCGGCTGCGCCTGCGGATCGCAGCGGGCTGCTTCGCTCGACGGCGAGGTGCAAGCCACGCGCCAGGTGATGCGCAAGACCGACTTCGACAAGCTGCCGGCGAAGGAACTCGGTCAATCCATGGATGAGATCGTCGTGGCAGCCGCAGCAATCGCTAAGGCCGTACCAGCCCGAGCCCGTCGTTCGCACAACACGACGTCGGATGGTGGCCCGCTCGTCAACGACAACCAGCCGGCGAACGCTGGGCTACCGCACAAGGGGAAGATCGGTGACCGTGAAGCTACCTTTGTGCGTGAGAACTTGCAGCTCGTCAACGAACGCGGGAGCGCCGCAGGGCATCCACCGATCGACCCGGCGAACCCGCTCGACGCTAAGCGCTACGGCTTCACTGCCGAGTCCTAGTTACCAGCCTCGTACTGTCGCAGCACCTCGGCACTGATACGTCCTCGCTCCGAGACTTGCAGGCCACGCTCTTTAGCCCAGGCACGCACAGCAGTGTTGTCTACTTTCGGGCCTGACGACCGACCCGCGCCCGAACGGCCACGAGTCCGGCTGATGCGCCGACCAGCCTCGATGTACGGCGCAAAGGCCGCGTTGAACTTGGTGCGGTTTGCTTCGGCGAGGTCAATTTCATAAGTTGTGCCATCCAGGCCGAACGTCACCGTCTCGGCCTCGGGCGACCCGTCGATATCGTCGGTAACGACTACTGCAACACTCCTAGCCATGACGCTCATAATCCAGACAATTCCGGCCTCTGTCAAAACGCCGCGCTGGCGGACCGCCATACTTGCGGCCTATGCAGGGAATGACTCTGGTACTCGATCCGGGGGAAACCCATGCAGAAACTCGAAGTACAGCTAGAGGACGACCTAACCGGCGGCCCAGCCGACGAGACGATTGCGTTCGGCGTAGACGGCCGAGACTTCGAAATCGATCTCAACGCTAAGCATGCCGCTAGCTTTCGTAAGCAGTTGGCTACGTTCGTCGATCGTGCCCGCCCAGTGCGAGTGCATCGATCACGCGAGTCGGCCAGGACTTCGGCTAGTCGCGAACGGAGCCGACAAATTCGCTCCTGGGCAGAAGAGCAGGGCTTCGAGATTGCTGGCCACGGGCGCCTGGCCGCCGACGTGGTTGCCGAATACGAAC
>Ga0335075_10017591_pt1 | contig 10627 bp, 11 predicted proteins | sample Lox_Sample_24_FD_206723 | JGI IMG/M metagenome (GOLD analysis project Ga0335075, IMG submission 206723) | Soil microbial communities from Loxahatchee National Wildlife Refuge, Florida, United States - Lox_Sample_2.4 | ecosystem: Environmental > Terrestrial > Soil > Wetlands | place: USA... | reverse complement strand
TGCCGCGATGACAGCAAATCACGGCGATGGCGGCGCCGAAAAAGGTCGGCTTGATAAGGCCGGTCAGCAGGTCCCACATCTCGATGTAGCCGCGCGTGTTCTCCCAGTAATGATGGGCATCGACGTGATAGATATTGACGCAGATCAGCGCGCCGCCGAGAACGCCCATGAAATTCGCCAGGATCGTCAACAGCGGAATGAGCAGCACGCAGGCCACAAAGCGCGGCGTGCCCAGGTAGTGGACCGGATTGGTGCCGAGGCAGGCCAGCGCGTCGATCTGCTCGGTGACGCGCATGGTGGCCAGCTCGGCGGCCATGGCGCTGCCGACTCGTCCGGCCAGCATGACCGCGGCCAGCACCGGACCCAGCTCGCGCACCACGGAAATGTTGATGATCTGGCCCAGACGCGTGGCCAGTCCCAGGTGAGCGAACTCGGAATACGCCTGCACGGCCAGCACCATGCCGATGAAGGCGCCGGTAATCACCACTACTGGGATACTGCTGACGCCGACCGAAAAACAGATGGGCAGCAGCGAGTTATAGCTGGAACGCTGGCGGATGCCGCCGAGGATGCGGAAGCCGAACAGGCTGAGATCGCCGAGGTCGAGAACCGCGTCGCCGACCTTGCGGCGCAACAGCTGCCAGAGACCCACTTGCTCGCGGCTGACCGTCGCCATGCGGCCTCCCAAGCGTTTCGTTTAGCCGCGACGTGTATCGATTCGCGCGAAACGTAAACGCGCTCCGCTGCGCGTCGCGGCTAAACGAAGAACGCGCTTTCTTTTTTCGTCCGTTCTCCTTTGTCCGGCGTACTTATTTTCATCCCCAGTAGGCGACGGGTCGCCCGTTTTGCCACTTCACCCAGACCCGATATTCGCTATCCCAGGCCACGCCGGAAAATGCCTCATTCGATCGAGGCGGCTCTTCCGCGGGGACCGCCGCCTCGACCGGCTGGGCGAACACTGCCGCCCGCCGCTGGGCTTCGCGTTGACGCAGCCCCATTAATTCCATCTGGCCGGCGAACAGAACGAAGATAGCCAGCAGGATCGGCATGGGACTGAGCGTCGGCACGGCAAGACAGGCGATGAAAAACGCCATCACCAGGCCGACGCGGACGGCGATCTCCGTCGCCCGCAGCTGCCCTTTCCACAGCGTCAAGAGCGCTCGCAGCACGCGTCCGCCGTCCATCGGGAAGCACGGCAGCAAATTGAATAGCAGCAGCATCACATTCGCCGACCACAGCCAGAAGGCGAGCCGTCCCAGCGCAACGCCGAGACCCAGCTCGGGGCTGTACAGCACGCTGCCCACCTTCACTGCCATCAGGATGTTGAGCAGGGCCAGGGGAGCCAGCAGGGCGGCCAGGACGAGGTTCACCGCGGGTCCCGCCAGGGCGATGCAGATCTCCTCGAACGGCTTGTCGCTCATGCGGCGGAGGCGCGCGACGCCGCCGATGGGGAAAAGCGTGATGTTTTCCGTGCCGATGCCGAAGAAACGAGCCATGAGGGCGTGTCCCAGCTCGTGCAGCACCACGCAGGCGAACACGGCCGTCAATCCCAGGAGCAGAAACAGCGCGTTAACGAGGCCGGTGCCGCTATTGAGCAGCAGCACCCAGGCCGGCAACAGAAAGAACGTCGTGTGGACATACAGTGGAATACCGAAGAGCTTGCCTATTTTAAAAGAACGCAGCATGAAGGTCCCTGCTTTCGTTGGGAATCTCTATCACGTTAAACTGTTGTGCCTCTGCGCGAGAATGGTTCACCCAGAAGGATTTTTTTCGCTGTGGAGCGATTTTTTCTCAAGTTTCGCCGAATCTCGCCGTCACAGCGAGCCAGGTCTCGCCTAGAATAATTGTAGGGGTGAGAAACGACCCGCGAGAGAAAAAACGACGGGCAGGTAAGCCGAACCGGTCGTGGTGGGATCCGAGCTTTCGCGAGTCGCTGTCCCTCTAACGCTTGTCGGCCCTTTCAGGAAGCTGGGCTTAACCGCCTGGCCTGAGAAAGCCGGCGATCAAGGATCCCCATGCGAGCGCGCCGACCAACGGGGGTTGCCGGCTCGTGCTCGCTCAGCTCCCAGCAGGAGAGTGTAACCGTGAAACGTCAACCTAAAGGTGCCAAGGAGCGGGCTCAAACCATCCAGGTTTGGACTTACGAACAGGCTCAATCGGCCACGCCCTATATTGCTTCCATTCTTCGTTCCTTGCGTGAGCATGCTCTGGAGGCACTGCAACATTATCATCGGGCCAAGCGCATTGCCAATCGTCCGGGACGGCCCGATCGTTCGACCATCATTGCCCAGCAGGAAGCCGAGCGCGAGGCGCGGCGAGCCGACGACCACTTCCGCGACGCGCTCAACGAGCTGCAAGAAATGGACATTTACACGCTCGATCCCATCCAGGGACTGGCGCTCGTTCCCTTCGTCCACAACGATCAGCTGGCCTGGTACATTTTCGATCTCTTTGACGCGCAGCCGCTGCGTTTCTGGCGCTTCCAGAGCGATCCCGAAGATACGCGCCGTCCGGTGACGGCGATGCAGAAAGGCTCCTTCGAGGCGACGCAGATCGTCTAAATCGTTCCTTGTGGGGCCGCTTGTGGCTTGGCGCTAAGCCGCAAGCGGCCCCGTCGTTTTTTCTAAATTCCAACACGAAAACACGAAAGCAGGAAAACACGAAAGAAGAAAGAGAAGAAGCCAGCAAGAGCAATTAAACACTTGTCTTTCTGCCCTCCTGTTGTCTTTTTCGTGTTTTCTTCCTTTCGTGTTTTCGTGATTCTCTTTAGGAGCTTGCTCTCATGCGCGTACAGCTCCCCGCGAGCTGGAAGGCGGTCCTCGCCGAGGAATTGAAAAAGCCTTATTTCCAGAAGCTTGAGGAATTCGTCGATAAGGAACGCGCGGAGCACAAGGTGTTTCCGCCGGAGGACGACGTATTCAACGCCTTCAAGCTGACGCCTTACGAGCGCGTGAAGGTGCTGCTGCTGGGACAGGATCCCTATCACGATGACGGCCAGGCGCACGGCCTGTGCTTTTCGGTAAGGCCGGGCGTGACGCCACCGCCATCGCTGAAGAACGTCTTCAAGGAGCTGCACAGCGACCTCGGCTGCACGATACCCAACAATGGTTATCTGATGCCGTGGGCCGAGCAGGGCGTCATGCTCCTCAATGCCGTCCTCACCGTCCGCGCTCACAAGCCGACCTCGCACAAGGACAAGGGCTGGGAGACGTTCACGGATTCCGTCATCCGCGCTCTCAACGAGCGAGAACGGCCGATCGTCTTTCTCCTGTGGGGCGCTTATGCCCAGAAAAAAATCAAGCTCATCGACACCGATCGCCATCGCATCGTCAAGGCCGCCCATCCCTCGCCGCTGTCGTACAAGAAATTCCTGGGGAGCAAGTGTTTCTCCGCCGTCAACAAGGCGCTGGAGGAGCTGGGCGAGAAGGCGATCGACTGGCAGCTGCCCGACCTGTGAGCCGGCAAATCAAGGCTGTGAGCAGCTCGGCCGCGGTCCACACCAGACGCAGCACCAGCACCGCCAGCACGACAGTGGCGCGCGCGTCTTCGATGCCCATGTCTTGCACGCCGACCAGCTCCGGCGTAAGCAGTAGGGTCAACAGGAACTCGCGCACGCCGAGTCCGCCCGGAGCGATGACGACGACAAAGCCGATGACATAGGACAATCCCATGATGGCCGGCAGGCGCGCCGTCCGCACATCGAACAGGGGCCAGTCTGGGCCGACGATGCCGCGCAGCGCCGCGGCGAAGCTGGCGCCGAGCAGCAGCCAGCCCAGCGCGATGATCGCCAGCCCTTCGAGCAGATAACCGAAGCGAATGTGCGGCAACGAGCCTGGTGGGACCGGCGTCTCGCCGGTCGTGTGTTGTGGTGGGACCGGCGTCTCGCCGGTCGTGTGTTGTGGTGGGACCGGCGTCTCGCCGGTCGTGTGTTGTGGTGGGACCGGCGTCTCGCCGGTCCTTCGGAACGGCAACGACATCCGATGCGCAAGCCGATTGAAGATCGCTGGATGCAGCGGCAGCACAATCGCGAAAAACAAGAGCGAGGCGATCAGCACGACAACGGGCCGCTGGAGCCCGCCTTCGCCGGGTTGTTCCAGCCACAGCAGGTGCCGCAGCGTCTCCGTATTCAGCCCCGCCCCGGCATCCGCGCCCAGCACGGCGAACAGCAGCGCCGCCACGAGCACGCCCGCCGCCATCGTCGTCAGCACCTCGTAGAACGTTGTCAGCGCCGCCAGGCTGATGCCAACCCCGTGGCCGCTTACCAGGCTCGCTCGCAGAAAGACGGCCCATGCCTTGCCCGGCAGATACTTGCCCAGATGTCCAATGTAATATGCCCTCAAGGCCGCCCCCAACGGCGGACGCGCGCCGAGATGTCCGAGCAGGCGATCCCAGTACAGCGCCGACATGGCCAGCCCCAGAATGTACAGCAGGCCGGAGAGCAAGAGCCAGCCGGCGTGCAGCGGACGCTGTGCCAGCTCCGGACGCTGGAGATCGCGCGCGAATTGCCGTCCGATGAGGTAAAGAATGACAAGCCACAGGACCGCCTTGACGATCGGCCAGGCTCGCCGCAGCTTACTACGCATGCGGCGATTGTAGCATTGAGGATCGTATCCGTCCGTGCGGCGGCGCCGTTGCCTGCCGCGCCGCCGTCTGATAGCCTTGGTGCAATGACCCCGATGACGTTTTTCAAGGAGATGGTCGATGAGGCGGAGCTTGCTGTTTGCGATGGTACTGATGCTGATTGGTGTGACGGCCCGCACGACGCCGGCCGAGGAGCCGAAGGCCGATAAGAAAGGCCACGCTCCCTATGTCCACTTTGTCGTCTTTCGCATGAAGAAGGATGCGCCGAAAGACGTCGTCGAGAAAGCCATCACGGATTGCCATGAATTGCTGGCCAAGATCCCGTCTGTGCGCTCGGTGCGCGCCGGCCGGCCCGCTGCTCATGGCACGCCCGATGTGCCCAAAATGCAGTATGATTTCGCCTTGCTCGTCCTCGTCGAGAACGCCGAGGGATTGCAAGGGTATCTGAAGCATCCCTCGCATTTGAATTACGTCAAGAAATACGAACGTTTCTTTGACATGGAGAAGCTGCAAGTTTTCGATTTCCTCAATCAGATGAAGTGATCGTTGCTGCCGCTTGCGGCTTAGCACTAAGCCGCAAGCGGCGGCAATCCGCGAAGGTGCAACGATGAGCGATACAGAGAAACCCACGGAACCGACTCCTCCTCCCCCGGAACAGCCGCCCGCTGCCGAGCAGCCGCCCACTGCGAAGCCGCCGCGCGAAAAGCCGCCGCAGCGCAGCGGCAAAGTGCCGTCGCTGCAACAAGAACAAAGCTACGGCTTCGGCAAGAAAATCGACTCCTTCGACGAGGAGATGGAGCGGCAGCTGCAAGAGGCCATGTCCGGCATGTCCGACAAGGATCTCTACGGCGAGCCGGCCCAGCAGCCGCGCCGCGGCAAAGCCGCTCCGGACGCCGGACCCAAAAAAGGCAAAGTCTTCCGCATCCACGGCCAGGACGTGTTCATCGATCTGCCCGGCGGCCGCACGCAGGGCGTCTTGCCGCTGTTGCAGTTTCCCGATGGGCCGCCGGCCATCGGCACCGAGATTGAGATCACCATCGAGGGCTTCGATAGCGCCAACGGCGTCATGTTGTTATCTCGCAAGGGCGCGGCCATCGAGGCCGATTGGTCGAGCGTCGCCGCCGGCATGACCGTCGAGGCCCGCGTTACCGAAACCAACAAGGGCGGATTGTCCGTCGATGTCAACGGCATCCGCGGCTTCATGCCCATCAGCCAGATCGATCTCTACCGCGTCGAGGATGCGGAGCAATTCGTCAATCAGCGTTTGCTGTGCATGGTCACGGAGGTCGATCCGGTCGAGCGCAATCTCGTCGTCAGCCGCCGTGCTCTGCTGGAGAAGCAGCGCGAGGAGATGCGCGACAAGCTGTGGAACGAGCTGGCCGAGGGACAGGTTCGCCAGGGCATCGTGCGCTCGGTCCGGGACTTCGGCGCCTTCGTCGATCTGGGCGGCGTGGACGGTCTGCTGCACGTCAGCGAGATGAACTGGCAGCGCGTGCAAGACCCCTCGACCATCGTGCAGCCGGGCCAAACGGTCAAGGTGGTCGTTCTGAAAATCGATCACGAGCGCCGCAAGGTTGGCCTGGGGCTGAAGCAATTAACGGCGAGTCCGTGGGACAACATCGGCGAGAAGTATCACCTCGGCGATATTGTGACCGGCAAGGTATCGCGCCTGATGGATTTCGGCGCCTTCGTCGAGCTGGAGCCGGCCGTTGAGGGCTTGATTCACATTTCGGAGCTGGCTCCGCAGCGTGTCTTCCGTGTCGGCGACATCGTGAAGCCGGATCAGGAAGTGCAGGTCAAGGTACTGAGCGTCGATCCCGCCCAGCGGCGCATCTCGCTGTCGCTGAAGGCGGCGCAGGTAAAGGAGCCGGAGCCCGTCGCGGAGGAGCCGGAGCCGGAGGTTCCCGTAAAGCCGACGCGTCCGCGTACCGCGCCACTACGTGGCGGCACCGGATCGGGCGGTCCCCTTTTCCAGCTGCCTAAGCCGCCGTCCACCGACAAAGGAGAATGAAGCATGGCCGATACGATCGACTGGATGTATCACCGCCGCGGCTGAACAAGCTGCCAGAAAGCGCAAGGGTTCCTTGCCGCGAACGACGTGAAAGTGACCGGAACGATCGTTGATGCGACGAAGGACCGGCGCGGCCGCGATGAGGCATTGAAGCTGGCGCGCTCCGCGGCGCGCGTGATCGCCGCCCGCGGCAAAAAAGTCGTCGTCTTCGATATGACGCACGATCCACCCGACGACGAGATGCTGGCGGCCCATCTGCTCGGACCGACGGGCAACCTGAAAGCGCCGACGCTGCGGATCGGCGAGACGCTATTAGTCGGCTTCGGTGAAGAGGCGTATCGACTGATGTTCGAAACCTGACAAGAGACAACACCCCCAGCCCAAGCAGCTCGCGGATCGATCCATGTATGCGAACAGCAGTGGAGATTCGCCGACTTCGCTCTGTCCCGGTCAGCCGGCTGGATCCGTTTCTGACCTTGCGACGCCGGTAAGACATTGGAGAGCGGAAATGAAAACCCCGGAGAGTACGGAGCGGGCTCAGGCAATTACAACTGTCGACAGCAATGTCTCTGTCGTGCTCGCGAAGCTCAGGAGGTTAATCGCCGCTGTGAAGCATCCCGGAGAAGACAGCTCGGAATTTGATCGGGCCCTCGACGTATTGAAGACGCTCTCCCGGAAAGAGGGCATTCCCATCGCCATCGTTGGCGGCATGGCAGCCATCAAGTACGGCTATGAGCGATTCACCCAGGACATTGACGTGGTTATCGCACAGCCACACCTGAGCACCCTGATCCGGGTCGCTCCACACTACGGTATCAAGGTGATCTGGCAAGATCCGCACGGCTGGCACAAGCTGCAATACGAGAGCGTGAAGATCGAGATTGTCCCCGAGGGAGGCAAGCCGAGCAAGGACGCTCCCACCCGCATCCCCGGTCCGCGGCAGCTCGGCGTTCCGGAGGGGATGGGCTACGCCAGCCTCGAAGGATGGATGGAAACCAAGCTCGGCTCCGCTCGACGGCAAGATCAGGCGGATGTCGTTCAGGTCCTCAAGAAGATTGCTCCAGCGGACATCGAGAGGATTCGCCAGCACCTCGCCGGAGTGCATGCCATCTACCTTGGTCTGTTTGAGGAGCTGCTAATCGCCGCTGCGGAAGAAAAGCAGCAAGAGGAGGAGCGTGGCGGTCCGAGATGAAAGAACCGTTCCACGACGCATCCGACTGGCCAACAGGCCGGCAACCCCCTAATAGACCCCTTTCGAGCTTTCCCGCCGAGAGGTCCGCGTATGGGACTGCTGGCCGCATTGCTGAGCGCGTTCTTTTCCTCGTCGAAAGATCTGATGAGCAAGCGGCTGGCGTACCGCCTCGACGGTACCGTCTCCACCTTCGCGTCCTTCGCCTTCGCCCTGCCGTTTTACCTCATCCTGCTGGCCGTGCTCTGGCTGCGCGGGGCCGAGACGTTCACCTGTTCGCTGGCGTTTCTGACGCTGGTGCTGCTGCGGAGCCTTACCGATACCGTCGCCGAATGGATGAAGATGCACGCCTTCGCGCACGGCGATCTGTCCATCGTGGTGCTGATCCTGTCGCTGTCGCCGCTGCTGCTGCTCATCACGTCGCCGCTGCTCACCGGCGATCCGCTCACGCTCCCGGAGGTCGCCTCGGTCTTTCTGGTCGTGGCCGGCAGCATCTGGATGGTTTATCGGCCGTCGGGACACAAAGGCCCGTCTCAGAAACGCGGCATTCTGCTGGCCGGCGGAGCGGCGTTGTTCTTCAGTCTCAATTCCTGTTTCGATCGCCTGGCCGTCGAGAGGGGAACGCCCGTCTTCTCCGGCTTCACCATGACGCTGCTGTCCGCGGTGTTTCTCTGTCCGTTCGTCCTGGGACGCACGGATCGTCTCGGCTCCTTGCGGACGCACTTCCTGGGTTTCCTGACCCGAGGACTTCTGGAGACGGCGTTCATGGTGTGCAAGCTGTACGCCTTGCAAACGATGCACGCGCCCGCGCTGGCGGGCATTCAGCGCCTATCGCTGCTGCTGTCGATCATCGGCGGACGGGTGTTTTTTCAGGAAACGGATTTCAAGCGGCGTCTCGCGGCGGGCTGCTTGATCGTGGCGGGGGTGGCAGTCATCGCCTGGTGGCAATTGTACATCCACCCCCGCACGGCCGGTTGAACGATCGGCAGGGAAACGTCACAAGCTCTCGATGCGCACACCGTACTTCTTGAGCGCTTCGATCTGCTTGGTTTTGGCAGCGTCGGACAGGGGATTGCCGGCCAGATACAGACGCAAGAACGGCGCAACGCGGCGCGGTCCCTCACTGTCGGCCTTGGCCCAATTCACCAGCGGCGTCAGGTCGGTTATTTTGTTCTTGTCCAGCAGCAGCAGGTTCAGATCGGTCTGCTTCGTCAGCGGCGTCAAATCGACGATCTGGTTCTCGCGCAAATCCAGCGTCATCACGTGCGTCACCTGGCTGAGCATGGAAATGTCCTTGATGGCATTGTGTCCCAGGTACAGCGACGACAGCCGGGTCAGGCTGGCGAGCGGCTTGACGTCGCGGATCTTGTTGCCGCTGAGATACAACGAGGAGAGATTCTTCAACGCCTTCAGTTCATCTACCTTGGCGATCTGATTATTCTCTAATTGTAAATACTGTAATTTCGTCAGGTTGCCGAGCGGAGCGACATCGCTGATCTTGTTGTTGGCCAGGTCGAGTGATTGCAGGTTGACGAGCTCCTTGAGCGGCTTGAGATCGACGATTTCGTTCTTCGCCAGCTTGAGCTGCTGAAGGTTCTTGCACTTCTCCAGTCCGGTCAGATCTTTAATCTTCTTGCCGTCGGCTTCGAGAACATAGACGTTTTTCAGCTTGTCGTCTTTAAGCTCAGCCTTCGGCTCGCGGAGGACCTCGCGCACGGCGGCTTCAAGCTGCTTGTCCTTGAACGGCGCTGCGGTCGCGGCTTGTAGCCACGCGGCGGAAAGAGCGACAACCACAAGACAGGTGCTCCACGTTCGGCACATTGATGCTTTCCTCCCGGTAATTTCGAGGGACATTCCCTAAATTCCATCACGAAAACACGAAAGGAGGAAAACACGAAAAAGACAATAAAGGGACAGAAAGAACCGTGCTTCATTGCTGGTGCTGCCTTGTTGTCTTTCTTCTTTCGTGTTTTCCTCCTTTCGTGTTTTCGTGATTCTCTTTAGGCAAGAATAATCGAGATGGGGATGGCTCGGCAACCTCCCGGTCATCGGTTCGACGGGTGTTTCATGCCGCACAAGCGATCGTACACCGGCCGCAGCCACGGCGGCAAACAATCGCCGAATGAGGCGCGGCGCGATTGAGCGATGTGGACCTGATCGAACGGCTCAAGAAGGATGTTGGTTTCCGGGTCATTGTGGAGGACGATGGCGGCCAGATCGATGTGAAAGACCTCCGGCCGCTTGCCCTCGGCGACGTGAGGCCGGATGACGGTGATGTCGCGCACGGCGGCACGGCCAGGAAGACCGCCAACGCGGGACAGCAAGTCGAGCACGGATTCCGGCCCCTGGTAGGGCACCGCGCGCTGGATGCCGCTGGTCGGACCGAAAAGATACAGATACTGACTGTTGTACTCGGCGACCGCAACATGGACCTGTTCCGCAGACACGCCGACGGTTTCGGCCACCGTGCGGAGGATCTCCGGCGTTGTTTCGCCGTCGATCTGCGGCTGTCCGGCGTCGCCCAGGTCGATGCGGCCATCGGGACCGATGCTCTTGGGGCCGCTGTATTGCGGCAATCCGGTGATGTCCACTTGCAGCACATCGGGACAGCGGGCGTGATAGGCGGCGGCGACCTCGAGGAGATGAGCCGGAGGAGCACGCCGGGCAAGCACCCCCTGCGTGATTTGTCCGCGATTGCTGACACAGCCGCCCAGCAGCGCCAGCAGGGGCGTCAGCAAACCGGCCCACCAGATTGACCGGCCTCCCCCAGAGTACATAGTTCGCCATCCGCTACGGGCTATCGGCCGTCGGCCGACATGCTCTTCTTTATCGGAAAAATGCGGATT
>Ga0335075_10017590_pt1 | contig 10628 bp, 12 predicted proteins | sample Lox_Sample_24_FD_206723 | JGI IMG/M metagenome (GOLD analysis project Ga0335075, IMG submission 206723) | Soil microbial communities from Loxahatchee National Wildlife Refuge, Florida, United States - Lox_Sample_2.4 | ecosystem: Environmental > Terrestrial > Soil > Wetlands | place: USA... | reverse complement strand
GCGGAGTTCTGCGATTGGGAGAAAGCCTCTCGGCAGCCCAAGGGCGCCGTACAGAAGATCGCTGTCTTCATCAGGAGTGTTTGTCATTTCATACCATCCGAGCAATAGCTTTACGATGGATAAGCGATGTCAGGCCACGTCCCATCAAAGCAAGTGGAATTTTTTGGCTTCGCTATGACTCGGAAATAGCTTGGTAAATAAGAAGAGAATTAACTGTCAGATAAATCCAACGAAGCCGAACGCGGATCGCGGACGCATGACGCCTTCCGCCTCGCCGAGCTTGCGCCATACTTCCATTGAGCGAGCATTGCCATTGAGCGCAACTGCAAGCAACGCAACCGCGTTCGCCACATCATCATGACCGTGTCGAGGGTGATCCACGCGATCTTTCCCCGATGCGCCCGTCATTCTTTGGAGATTGACCAGTTGGTGTGTCAGGCGAGCATTGTCGAGCAAACGGACCTTACCCGTGCTGACAATCGGCAAGAACCGGACGTACGTTTCCGACCGATCGTTTTCCGAAGGCAGGTATCGAATGCCCCGCTTCAAAAACTGTTCGCGCACCAGCTCCGCGCCGTACTTATCGCCTTGAACAGAGTGTATTCCGTACGACTTCATCGTGGTGCACATTGTCTCAATGGCGGCTTCAGGAGAGTGCGGCGCGAACTGTTCGAAGACAAGATCGACGATCGCGGTGTCTCGCTCTCGGTGCCCGATCGCCATCGTCGAGCTATCGCTCACGCCTCCGCTGATATCGACACACGCCGTGTAGCTCACGCCTTCCACAAAGGGGCGTTCGAAGACTTTGTAATCGGTCACCGCTTCGACCGCTTCACGACTGAGGAAGCTTGCGATATCGCTTCGGAACACACAATGATACTCAGCTTCCGCCGCTTGCGGGTCCTTGGCAAACTCGTCGGCGAGTATCTCCATATCAACACTCGAGTGCATCTCCTCGGTTGTGCCGACCCATACGAGAACTCGTGCATCTTCTCGTCCGAAATTCTTTGCGTACGACTCATAGAACGCTCCAGATTTGGCGTACGCACTGGACGCCATAATCAACATGCTATTCGGCAGCGTGAGCAATCCAGGACGAAGAGCGGATAACACATCAGTGTCGGAAGTTGCGCTCCACGTGGCAACCTCATCGCAGATTATTCGACAGTACGTGCGGCCACGTGGAGTGCTAACACTTGCGGTGAAAATCTGGATTTGATTGCCATTCCTCAACTTAAGTGTTTCGACTTGGTCTTCTTCGATCTCGCTTTCGAGCATGTCGCTCGACCTGAGCATTCCTCGACAGTAATTGAGCACGATACGAGCTTGAAGACGATCAGCGGCAATAATGCCGGCAACGGCCGTCTCACCAGGGGCGAGCCATGGCGTGTAATCGACGAACGCCGCTGCGTAAACTGCCTCAAGCGCCATGCAGCGCGACTTTCCTCCTCGTCGTCCAATGACGAGTGTTGCTTCTCGTTGTGGTTTCGATGGTGGTCGGACACGGTGTGTGTGATGCTGAAACACTCGTAGTTCCGCCGTCGTCAGCGGAATGCCGTGCATCGCCTTGAGCAAAACTCGCCAGGGGTTCCACGACGGTCCTTTGAACAAAGGACCGAAAACCATTCGATCGTCCATCAAGGTGACGGGACTGACGACGGGAGGAGGCAATGGCAGTTGTCTTGCCGGGTAGACCTTGCGGTGAGGTCGTGGCCGGACTTGCCCCATCTCAGTCATGCCTTGCCCCCGTTATGGGCACGAGGTCGCGGCTGTACGGCCTGACCTGAGCCGTTGGCAGCGCCAGCCATGACGAAGCCCTGGGAAGCCATATACTCGGCAAGAGACGGCCCCTTGGCCTTTGCCGCTTTCAGCCCGAGCAAGGACAGGGTTCGGCATAGGCTATTCGACCAAGCGAGATACACCTTCGACTGCCCCTCACTGATAGAGCCTTGCTCGCCGAAGTCACGATCCATGATCGAGAGGCGCAACTGTAATTGAGCCGCGCGATCGATCAGCGTAGATTGTGCAAAGCTCGGCGAACCGCCGAGGTGTGCGGTCAAGCTCGCTTTGAAATCGCGAAGCAACCGGGCTTCCCACTGTCGGCGATCAATCTTGCCAAGTGCTCGCGGTCGGTATGTGGCGCCTAGCCTGCGCATATCCTCTTTTTCCTTCCCCGTGCGGTGATGGTGCGGGGACGAAGAGAGGCATCGCGTCGATTATGCCATTAAGTCAAACGATTTCAGTCTCTTAAATCGTGTCAGCGGGTTAAGCCCGCCTGATTAGATATCAGTGACGGTTGTTTTCGGCGCTGGCGGAGCATGTGTGTGGCGAGAGGTTGCGGTTGTGTTGTCGGTTTTTCAGCGCACGGGGGATCTTTTCCGCAACGCATGCCCCGCATGCCCCCCCGCATGTTTTTGCGTTTTTAACGGTTCCAACTCGGAAAAAACAAAGGAAACAGCTAACCTCAGCCCGCATGATCCGCATGATCCGCATGATCTCCATCCCCTTCGCGCCTGAGGTTTCTTATAAACTATTGATATTCCTCGTAAAACGGTGCAGGCTGACTTATGCCTAAGCCAGCGGCCGGCTTGGGCATGCGGACCATGCGGACCATGCAGTCTGACCCTAGGAAACTCTAGCCACACAGAGCGATTTTAACCGTCAAAAACCTCAGAGCATGCGGGGGGGCATGCACAAGGCATGCAGCCGCTAATTCTCCATGGGCGCCCCATGAGGGGGCGCCTTGTCGTGATCTCCGGTCCACCGCAGCGCATAGGTGGCAACGCTCCGCTTCGCGCTCCCGACATCCGAGGTCATCACGAACCCCGCCATGCGTGTGCCGACCAGCCCCGGCAATTTCGCCGCGACATGCTGCCGCCCCCGCTCTTGCGGGTCGAGCAGCTTCCGCACTCTCTCGCTCAGTTCGGATGCCCTCACAGGCCGGCTCCAATGGTCCCACCACCAGAGGCGGAACACTTCGGCGATCTCGGCTCGTCGAGGATCGGCTTCCTTCTGTGCGCGCATGGCGCGCACCGCGTCCTGGCACCCGAGAGCAACGAGCGGATCGCGAACCCATTCGCTCCAAGTTTCATAGCTGCCGATCGACATGCCTCTCGGTAGCTCGAACAACCTGCCCCATCGGATTATAGTCAGGGCAGCGGCCAGAAGCCTCGGCCGCTCCGCAGTTGTTTTTTCGAGGAAGCCGGGCTCAAAAGGGCGCGCCTCCGGGTCTTCCGTGCGTGCGTCGAGATGCACGGGGATCAGCCTGCGGGTAAGGTCTTCACTGACGGTGAGTGCATTTCCGGTCAGCATCACGAATGCCGCTGAATTGAGCGGCAACATGGCACTCTTGCCGAGCACGCGCATCTTGGCCGGCCGCTCCGTCAATGCGGAGGCGAGAGTATCGCTCCGTAGAGTCGTCTCGTTGAGATTGTCGAGCAGGACGCCCGGCTCGCCGTCGACGAAGGCGGCCACGAGCCGCTTGTCCATTTCCTGGAGATCACTGCCGCGAGAAAACGCCGACGGCTGGAGCCCGAAGGCAATCGCGGAGATGCCGCGAAGCAGCAATGCCTTGCCGGTGCCGGCGCCGCTCATTCTGGGGGCGACCACCACAACCCCAGGCGCGAGCCAAAGGCTTGCCCGAGCAACTGCCGTCAACAGCCCGGTCAGTGCACAACTTTCGTCCATTCCCGGCGGCTTCCCAAGGTCCACCACACTAATCCCGCCGTCCGGGATCAGGGTGGAGTCACGAAAACAGAACGTGCGGAACCATTGGCGGAGCAGCAGCAGCGCCGCTTCCGCCTCTCTTCTGGTTGGGCGCTCGGGGACTTGCAGCTTCGGAAGGCGTTCGACCCACGTTTGCGTCGCCTCATCGTAGCCGCGCTTGGTTTGAATGCTGCCGTCGTCCCGGATCAGCGGCGTAGTGCAAATCCCTGCCAGCGGCGGTACGCCCCAATTGGGACGGTCGAGGTATAGACGTGCCACTTGCTCGGGAAGCGTGACGAGCTTTTTCGTGTTCTCGACGAGCCTGAATGGCTGGCAAAATTGATGCGCGATCCGTACCACGCCATTGACGGTCAGCGGCCGGGTGTGCAGGACTTTCGCCGCATCAGTTCCCAGCTCCACGAGAACCCTGCCTCGGTCGAAGAGACGCGCTTTGGCGGCAAGCAGATCGGCCAGGTTGTCGGCAGTTTGCGGGAGGTCGCCTTCGTAAATCCGAAGGAACTCGTCGTCGCTCGTCATGCGATTGACCGCCCAAAGGCGCTGGCGACGGTTTTCGTGCATTCATCTCTCGAAAGCCCGGCTTCGACCCCGGCATTGATCAGAGAATCTTCGTCGGCCGATGTGACGCCATCCAGTTCGGCGAGGCGGCATGCGGCCCAGTGCAGGCGATTATTTCGTTCTCCGGCCCGCGAACTGGTGACGAAGGCGCGCAACACTCGGACTTGATAGCGATCGACTAGGCGCGCTGGATGTCGCTCGGGTGGCGACGTCGTTGGCTTGGGGGCTGGCTCCAATAGTGTTGGCCACTTTGCGATGCTCGGCCAACCGCGCTTTGCCAGCGCGGTGATAAGCGAGTCCGGCTCCCACAATATAACGTATCCCCCTTGGCCGCGCGTATCGACACCCACCGCGATTTTCCCGGCGCTGTTTTTTACGCCAACTCTGTGGCGAAAAAACAAATGCACTCCGCCGCTTCGTGTAGTCACCATCAGTGTACGAGGGAGGCGCTTCATGTGCGTGTCGAACCACGCGCACGCTTCCGGGTGCCGTGTGAGATCAAGGTCCAGCACACTTAGCCCGGATCGTTCTCCGCACGGCATCCCGATAAGCGCGCCGGGATCGGCAAACATCCCCCAGAGTTCGCTTCGCTCGGTCGTGGCGTCCTTGAAGCCATGGGCGGTTAGCGGACGCTTGTCGGTTCCGCAGGCGAAGAGAGGGATGCCTAAGCGCGCTAGATTTTCAGCCCTCGTCTGAACTTCGTTACGCTGATCGAAAAATTTACTCGCCATCGGCATCTCCTGAGATGCCCGGCGTGCTTGCATTCGTCGCGCGACGACGCTAAGGATCGATGTCTCCAATTGAGAAGAGCGATCCCCGGACCCCCGGCGCGAGGCAAGCGCGCCGGGGGGTTTAACTGTCGGCGTCTCGCTTTTTGCGTGGACGTCCTCTCGGGCGGGGCTCGGTCAGAACCGCGCTTTTATCGATGCGTCGTCGAGTTCTCAGCCATTCGCGAGCAGGACCAACCTCAACGTATCTATGTCCGGCATACAAAAAATTGGGCATGCCTTCTTTGAACATTCGATAAAGAGTGGCCCTGGTAAGAGCACTGCGAGCCATGAACTCTTCGACGCTCAAGCAGTCCACAAGAAGCGGATCGCCTTTATCGGTAGCTTTTGGCGCAATATCGACGCCCATGTGTAATCTCCCGCAAAGTGCGCGTGAGACATCACACGCCTTTGTATATACACCAGGCGTCGCGTGGAATTGCCCGTTACGTCAATTCCAAAGAATGCTGATTTTAACTGTCTAAATCCGATCCGCTGTTCGTTGCAAAATACGTTATAAAAAGGGAAAACGAAGTCGCATTCTTTCGAAATCAAAACTGTACTGATTTCGCGGTGTACTGACCGACTCTGACTTGCAATTATTGCAATTCAGGAATGCACAAGATAAGGGAGACCAATGGCCGCCCCTTTCGCTGCGCCAGCCGAGTGTTTAGACCGGCAATTTGATTATCTCGGCGCTCCGCTCCACTCCGTCTTCAGCCTTCGGCGGGGCGATGGCCCGCCCGATCGTTTCCATGGCTGCACGCTGCGCTGACTCGACCAAATGCGAATATCGGCTCGTCGTTTGCGGCTGCGAATGTCCTAACACGCTTCCAATCAAGACAAGAGAAGCGCCATTGCTCGCCAAAATGGACGCAACCGTGTGCCGCGTGTCATGCAGCCTCGCGTCCGCTTTCCACTTCATCAGTGGCTTGCCGTCTTTGTCTTTGCGCGGCTTGCCGGCTTTGTCGAGCACCGGCTCAAATTTACCGATGCCGGCTTTGCGTGTGACGGAAGCCCATAGCTTTTTTATTTCTCGGAGCGGCTTCGTCCCGCTCCCAGGAAACAGATAGCGCGCGTCCCGTGCCGCTTCTTTGCGTAGCTCGGTTAGCAGCGCCAGGGCGGGAGCGGAAAGCGCCAGATGATGGTCGCGCCGTTGCTTGAGCTTAATTCCAGGCTTGTGCCAAACACCCGCCGACAGGTCGAACTCGGACCACTCAGCGCCGAGCGCTTCACCTCTCCTCGCGCCAGTCAAGAGCATGAGCCGGATTGCAGCGGCGCTGACCTGCTCTCGGGTCGCGGACAGGGCCTCCCCGAGACGAGCGATCTCTTGCGGCGACAGGAACCGCTCGCGGTTCGGCTCCGGCCGGCGCTCCACGGTCTTGCAGGGGTTGTCCGGCCGCATCTTCCATCGGATGGCGAGCGTCATCGCCTTGCTCAGGACGGCCACTACACGATTGGCGCGGAACGGCGCGCGCTCCGCGATCTCGCGATGGAGGCCGTCGACGTCGGCATACTGCACGGCCGCGACCTTCTTCGTGCCCAGCTTCGGGCGCAGGTAGTTTTTGGCGATACTTTTATAGTCACGCTGCGTTGACGCCCTGAGCTTGGGGAGGTGCTCTTTCTCGAACTTATCGAGCAGCTCGCCGACCGTCGGCGCCTCGCGCTTTGAACGATCATCCTGGACCGGGTCGGCCCGGCCGGCATCGATCTCGCGCAGGAGCACCTTCGCGGCCTCTCTGGCTGTCGCCAGGGTCCAAACCCCTCCCCCGTCTCGCGCGGCGTCGAGCCGCCCGATGGTGTGCTCTCGGTCGGCGCCATCAGCATTGCGGTACCGGATGACGAAGCTACGGGAGCCGCCCGCCGTGATCCGTAGGCCGAACCTCTCCGGCCCGAGCCATTCGATCCTGTGCTTCCGCTCGGGAAGCGCCAGCGCGCGGAGCTTGGCGTCCGTCCACTGACTTTTTTTCATTAGGGCCGACCTCCTTTTGCGGGGACTGTGCGGGGACGGGGCTCTCATTCCTGTCCCCGCACCCGTCCACTCCCCTCTTCCGCTCATATTCAGTGGGGCTTGGGGACGATTTTGTCCCCGCACTATCCCCGCAAGAAATATGAGATGATGCGCGAATGTGCAAGACGCAGCGTTACCAAGGCGAGAAGAAAAGAGACTTCTATTCAAACCGCTAGCGACTTTATCCACAGAGACATCAACATCGTCAAACCCTTGTCGGAGGCTATGGTCCCAGACTCTTAATCAGCGGGTCCAAGGTTCGAGTCCTTGTGCGCCCACCATAAAATCAATCAGATGCGGGTAAATCGCGGGGCTTCGTGGCCAGGTCGACGACCGTCAGTCCAGACCCGATGGTGCACTCATTCGTTAGCACATAGGGTCGCCAATCTATTTCAGCAGATCAGTGGGCCGTCGGGCGGAGCCTATGCGGAAATCTGCCCAGCTGACGGAGGCAGTCGATTGGTGAGCGGGCAGCAGGTCGCTGGATGTGCGCACCGGAAGCCAGATGTCTGATCCCGGGGTTCGATGGCACAATCTTCTCGCGTTAGCATCGTGGCCGGTAGATCACTCTGCGGCAGAACCGGCAGTCGCGCGACGGCGCCCAGGGGCCATACCCGTCGTCGCCCAATAAGACAAGCAAGGGTTATCTTTCCGTCTCTCAGGAGCGCGTCCCTGGGGGTGGACGAATAGGCTGGTGTGAATTGGCCCGATCTGGCTGGGCTTTCGGAGAATGAAAGCCATGGCCAAGCGCCGTTTCCACGGCGTCGCGTTCAAACGTGGAGAGGAGCAGGAGTCCATTGCCGGTGAGACCCTGCACGGCCTCGCCAAGGGGCATGACATCTCGCGCAACCTGATTCGGATCCGGGTCCAGAAGCAAGAGGCCGGTGGGTTCGATGATGACATGGAGGCAGGTGACATGCTGTAGGCCTGTGAGGCAAAAGTTGCTGGTCTTGAACGCTCGGTTGGCCGGCGGGCATTGGAGATCGAGTTCCTAAAGGGAGCCGGAGCCTTGCGTACAGGATAGCGGCCGAGAAGCATTACCACATCCGTCATTGCGGGCCCTGTGGCCTCAGCGCTGCCGAAGGATGCCGACTGAAGGGCCTGCCATATTCCACATTCTGTGATGCACCGGCCGTGCCAGTCGGTGAGGGCGAGATCGTTGCCCTATCGCGGCGATCTGCAACGGATTCGAGGCGCACGGTGTATTGGCCATGACTTGATCGGACAGTTTGGTATTGATTGGTGCGGTCCGCTGGCCGCGGGTTGGAGCCGAACTCCGCCACCACGGCGTCGTGGTCAATGGCAAGAAGTTTCGTCGCCTCATACGCGGGCACGATCTACGCCCAGACGGCGGCGGCGCTATGCGCTCACCACAGACAGTGACCACAGCACGCCGGCCTCACCAAGGGCATGATGGTGAATGGGCCCAATCGGTTCCAGGTTGCCGATCCTACCTGCATCGCCATCGCAACCGGCCTCGTCTATCTCGCGGCCATCCCGGATGCCTGGTCGCGTCGGGTGATCGGCTATGGTGTGCCATCAGCGGCTCGATCGATGCCAGGCTCGCGATGGCTGAGCTGAAAGCGTCGATCAACAGCCATCGTCCGCCATGCGGCTGTGCGCACCATTCCGTCCAAGGTGCGAAATATGTATAGACCCGCTACACCAAACGCCTGCTCACGGCCGGCATCGAGCCCGCCGCTGGCAGGGTTCGGTGACTTCTTACAACAACACCTTCGCCAAGATGGTCATCGACCTTTTCAAGGCTGAGGTGATTCATTGGCGCAGACCCTGGCGTCATGCCGAAGCGGTGGAATCTGCTACCCTGAAATAGGTCGATGGCTTCAACAACTGACGCCCCTCGAGCTCGTCAGAGACATCTCACCTGCCGAGGTCGAGACGCGCTGTTATGCGACAACGGAACTACAGGACAACGGAACAAACTGCCTATGGCGGCCCGACTCAAACAAATAGCCTCCAGGAAACTCGGTATGGTTCACGACTTAAACTTGGCAGACCTCCGCACGGCTCGGCACAACGCGAAAGCACATAGCCACTGCACAAAACGACTTGCTTAGGCGCGCAGCAGGTCCCAGCCTATCGCCCGCTACCTGTCCCGTTGACCAGAGACGGCCTCAGGCTACCCCCTATGATCCTCGCGCAAGTGCCGGCTGGCACATAAAGGAACGATCCGGGGTCTCCGGCCCGTGGCTCCTGGCCGGCACAAGAATGCGTCGCAGTCTGACAATCGTTCAGGTGCGCAACCGAAATACCGTAGCACTTGTCGTAGGGATAATTGGGGGGCGGCACGGGTGCGGCTATTGCCGGTACCGTGGCCGCAGTCATCAGCGCTGTAGCCAACAAGCTTGACATTTTCATGAGCTTTTCTTCTCTCCAGTATGACAGTTGTTCAAGCGCGAGCGAGGGGTCAGACCCAAGACTCGTTTCGTCCATGCCCAGCTATGACTTCCCAGACCATCGAAGAAAATAGTTTTTCGTGCATGAAACCAATAACCGTACGACAAAGATGTCATCGCGCGTCGCAAGGACCTTCCAAACACACTGAACACCATGATCCCACGCCTAACAAATCACAGGTTATTGTCGAGGCAGCTGGAGGATTCGAATCCGCTCGAACCAAAGCACAATGCACAGAAGCCCGCCCTATAAGGAAAGCGTCGAATCGGTGCAGAAGCCAGGACGAATCGCAAACGCTGAAACACCGTCGCCACTCACGAACAAAGCCACCAAGCCGGCATATCCAAGCAAAAGTGTTCCTTACCTGCTGTTCAGCAGCTGAGGACGGAAAAGCCACCAATCTCCTGTATACATCGAATGATCTCAACGACCGCGAAGTCAAGCAACGTCGTCTTGTTGAGAGTTAACGGCACACTCTGTTTGAGGCAGCATCAAGGCCGGCAGGCGCCGGTCCGCCCGCGGGAGGTTGAAACCTGCACCAAGGTATAGGCCTGTGCGTCACATCCGAGAGATTGTGGCCTCAGGCGTTGGATACCATGCTCGAATACGAGCCGATCAAGGAACCATAAACTTCCTTCGGTTTCCCGTTCCAGCCCGGCAGAGCCCGACTCTTGAAACCTGATGGACGCAATGCCAGTCGAAAGTTGGCCCACATCGCCCGACGTAGACAGGGACTCAAGCATCGCTTCGACTCGTGCTCAAAACCCCTTTTGCGAATGGCTGGGAGGGATGACCCCAATTTCGCTGTGGAACTTTGCCGCCTTGCCGTCACTCCAGACCACTGGAGTCCGTTGTCGCGCAATTCACTGGGCCAGCCAAACCGCATCGGCAGAAACCTACGACCGTACTCGGCAAGAGAGGGGACTATGACCGAGGCAGGCTCACCTTCATTGATGCCGCAGGCCACACTCTATGGAGGTCGAACCGCACCCGCGAGCGGAGCGGAGGGTTCCTTCGCGGCCACCTCCAACTCGGCAAGCACGAGGGAGTGGAATTCATCGCACGCTGCCCCATCGATTTGCGTCTTTGACGTCAACGAAACTCTTCTCGACATTGAGCATCTGGCGCCTCTGTTTCAGAGACTGTTCGGG
>Ga0335075_10017589_pt1 | contig 10628 bp, 14 predicted proteins | sample Lox_Sample_24_FD_206723 | JGI IMG/M metagenome (GOLD analysis project Ga0335075, IMG submission 206723) | Soil microbial communities from Loxahatchee National Wildlife Refuge, Florida, United States - Lox_Sample_2.4 | ecosystem: Environmental > Terrestrial > Soil > Wetlands | place: USA... | reverse complement strand
TTGATAAGCCTACATCTTAAGGATGATTAAAAATCTTGCAACAAGGCACTTCCAAGAGAGTCTTCGTGCAAGGAGAGATACTAAACTTAGTTATAATCAAAGAAATCTGTGAGAACGTGGATTAGAGAAAGCCAAACATCCAGGTAGGTAGGCCATTGCCTAAATTCAAAATACAATGGAGGCCGTCCCTGCATGCTACTACTTGTGTAGGAATGGTGGAGCTGTCCACTCTGGCGGGTCTCCGAGACCATGCGTGTCTCAGTCGAAGGGGATCAGTCGTCAGCCCGTTGGACTTAGCCGCATTATTCCGAAGACCTCCTCTAGCGACTTAATGAAAGTGGGAGTTATTGGCAGGTAGCACTATGCCTAGGCTCTCGACAATTGACAAATTGGTGCTTGAGCTCTGAGGGGTTTGGACGATGAACGGAAGAGTCATTTCACTGACAGAGAGTAGCTCCCGACTTAGGGCACGTAAGAACTAGGCAACTTCCATAAATAGGAGTGCATAACTCAAGATGCTAAGTGATTGAGGGCATTTCCATCGCCTGGCCCTGTGATCGAATTATACAGTGGGTGTGGGTGTGTACCTTTGTTGGCGGTAGTAGGACTTGGTGGACAAGTTCCTGATTGCTATTCAGCTCAACTTGGTTGAAGAGAATGGGCAATATGCACTGGCATAGCCAAACTGAGGACATACCTTAGACATTAGACGATAAATGCATGACTTAAGGTTAAAAGGCGGGTCTTATCGGCGCCGATAACACTTCTAGAAGTCTTCCCCTCCTAGCCATGCAACGGGGGCTGGCGGGTTATCCGCACATCTGCAAAGTATTGGTCTTTATGCTGATTATCGTGCAAACTATGCTGTGTCTTCAGTGTATCCCGAATACCGAATCTTATCGATGTTGCAAAATCTTGTGGCAAACTAGCTTTCTCATTCCTGGTACCCCACATCTTTGAGGTGTTTTAAGTTTTGATCTATTCCCTCGAATGCTTTTAAGCTCTTGCTTCAAACCTATCGAAAGCATCCAGCGCATCTTTATGCAAACATAAACTCCGTCTCATGCCGCTTCGCAACTGTCCCATCCATTAACGCCTATCAAACCCTTTCAGCAGATCAGACTATGAAGGGAGAACATCCTCCATTTTGACATCATCATCATCATCGTCCTCACCATCTAAATCACCCGAGTCGGAATCATCAATGCCGTCCAAAGGGCCTGCCGTTGTGGGGGCGCTTCCATCATCCGCACCGGCATTGGTAGCATTCTTGAACTCAGGTTTCAATGTCCAGTGCATGGCAAACCTACCACTCTTTGGCATATCTGCAACCTTGTCCAGTGTTTCACGAAGATAAGCCTCTGGCTGCTGGAGCTCGGCGCGAAGTGCTTTCATTGACCAGAAGTTGTACCTTCGGAAACAGCTAAATATACGGTCAAGGAGCTCATTCTGTGGCATACGAGCAGTCTTTGTGTCCTGTGCAGCTGCTTTGCTCTTATTTGTGCCAGTATCTTTCTGCATACCGATTAGTTTCATCTTAATAATAACAACCACATGTACTTACAATAAAGTTGTGAAAGGCATCCTGTGCTCGAACCGTTCCTGGCTGAATGAAACCGTTTGCTAGGCTACCGGCATCGCCTTTGATAAACTTCGTACCGACTTTCGGTTTCATAGCCTCTATAGTTCGCTCTGCCAGAATTCGATCTGACTCCTCATTCACAACAGCAACACAGTTCAGCTCGTGCGCAACCCTACCAAACAAAGTTGTCTTTTCTATATCCTCGTCAGTTCTTGTTCAACGATGTTATAGTGGCGACGCACTTGGAATTCCTTTGCTGGCATATGGCTGATACTTTTTATTCTTATCCCAAGGCTGCTTTTCCCTAGTTCTCTCAGGTTTTGGCCGGCTAAGTCTTGCTGGCATGTTCGCAATTGCCGGGTCAAACTTGGTGTTCGCTCTTGACTTGTAACCAGGAAGATCTTGCTCAGTGAAAATGAATGTGTTCTTGACAGATTCGTCTGTAACCTCCAGTTCATACTCTTTTGGTACGCCTTGGTGCTGGGGTAGGTCCGGGTTGAGTAGCATTTGAAGCTTGACCTTTTAATATGTTAGCTTACGGTATGAGAGAAGGAAGTTAGGGGGGAGTACTTGTTCGGAGCCATTAGAGCCCTTCTCTGTTGACATCCTTATTGTGCCTAGTTGGATCTCTGCATCGTCGTCGAGATTGTGCCAACTGTCCCAAATGTACTTTGGCAGGCGCGCAAGATAGAGCTTTTGATACTTAAGATCAGTATTGAACTCCAGATCACCAGCATCTTCGTAGATGTCTTCATCAGCGAATGCTGCTGGCGATGCGCCTCTAACCTCCGGATCAGGCTTGATAAAGACGTCGGCCATGATTCTTTAGATCATGAAGATTAGCCAAGCAGCACTCTCCATCCAAAGTCGAAATACTGTGAGAATGTTCGTGGACGGCGCAGTTACAGGATTAATGAGAAGTTGCTCTTTGTCAAAATTCCACATGCTCATCAACAAGCACTGCCTGAGTATTTGACATACGACAAGGATAAGCTCTTGTGCCGATGATTTGCCGCCACTCGGCTGATGGTTCTTTAGCGTATTTCGCATTTCAATGAGTTCCGCATTATTAACTCTTTCACTCATTCATTTAGTCTCTTTGAAATATATGAATACCCCGAAGTTTCCATTCAACCTCAAACATTAGTTGACGCTCGTAAACGGCTATCGACCTCTGGCTAACCACTAGAGTAATATAGTGGCCATGGCATCAGAAGATCAGGATATCTTGGCGAAGATCAGTCAATTGGCTGGTGAGTTTGACGCCACAACATATCAGTTTGCTAAAGACAGTGAATCGACTGATCATGTTTTAGGCCAGATTAATCGTCATAAGAATCAGCAGCAGCATACTCCACATTCTTTACACTCACAAGCAGGTGCTGGTCTGCAACCGCCATATAACTGTAGGATGAGATACCCTGACTTGGTGAACAACACTCTCAACGCTGATAATATTGAAGATCACACACAGACAAACACAGGATGGCGAGGCGGTCGTAGTGCCTTTACAGGAAGAGGGCGAGGATATCCACGAGGTGGCAGAATACCACAAGTCCATCGAAATAGATCTCTCGTCCTTAACGGTGGTGTTACCCCATCGCTCTCGGAGACAACCAGTGCGAGGTCTTCCGACGACATTCCTACTTCATCCTCCACCATCCCTACATCAACATCTGCATGGGTCACGAAAACTGATCGCCATCTTCAGCTGATCAACCCTGCTATTTACGAGAAACAGAGTCAGCAAAGGGCTAAAGCTATTGAAGAGACTAGGAAGCTGAAGCTAAGGCAGAGGGATGAGCGAGAAAGACAAAAAATCAATAAACATCTACAGAGAATAGTAGACTCTAGCGAGTCCACTGTGCCATCAAATTATGAGATACTAGTCCACGGGATCCGCTTTCAAGTTGTGAAGAATGGAAGCAAACTACTTAGAGTGTCAGGTAAGGGCCTGATCAAATGCAGTGGCATTATCGGCAGTTTCTACTTCCATGATTTGACTCACGTGTTGCAGGTGATGATAACGCAGCAAAGTTAACTCCAAAAACTGCCACCGTTGGCGGAGTTATGTTTTACAGAAGTAAAAATGGCAATCTATACCGGTCTGGTATTGTGAAAGCCCACCGGTATGATTCAACAGATTCAAGGCAACGCTCAGCTAAGCGATTGGCACTTCGAAACAGTACTAACGTCTGTATACTAGGAGGCGGGGGATGATCAAAAAGATCAATGAGCCATGCAGGGCCTTTTCTACGACTGGTAGCTTCTTTTCTCCAAATAAATATCCAAAAAGATCTCTGGAAAGGGATGTGGGTAAGCCCTCGAAGAAGTTGCTGACTTTTATTCCATAGGTACATGTCTTAAAGGACCTAAATGCCGGTACATTCATGACCCAGCAAAAGTTTCGATATGTAAAGACTTTCTCCAAAAAGGGACTTGCCCAGCAGGCGAAGCTTGCGATCTCTCCCACGATTTAACGCCAGAACGTACACCAGCTTGCTTGCACTTCGCGAAAGGAAACTGCTCAAACCCAAGTTGTCGATATAGCCACGTCCGAGTATCACCAAGTGCACTTGTGTGCCGCCCATTTGGGATATATGGCTACTGCGAAAGAGGATTGAATTGCACGGAACGCCATGTGCATGAATGCCCAGACTTCAGCAATACTGGTGTTTGTAACACTAAGGGATGCAAGCTGCTTCATCGTCACAAGGCTAGCATTATCCGCAAGAACACATCTCGGGGTGAGCAGCCCGGTGAAGCGGAAAGCAGTGATCTCTCAAGTGATGAGGAGCAAGACGAAATAAACAGTGATGATGTCGACTCGGACGACCTTGATGAGGAGTATTTCGGGGAGGAAGATAGCGAAAAGGACCCGGATATTCCTATGCAGCAAGACTTTGTTCAACTGGCATGATCCTCGGCGAAACTGAAACTAATTATTTAGGTCACTGTCAAGTAACCTTGCAAAGTAGGGGAGCGCTCCGGTTGCAAAGTTTCTTTATTCTGATGTGTTCTTTTCTCAAATCCTCTCCTGATTGGAGCAATGGACCAGGATTTTCTACATACTGCATTTAGAGCTTTCAGGTGATGAAGCCTGCGCGAGCGTTTATGGCACTGCATTGGGTCAGGCGTTCTTTATTGGAGATACCCTGATTCTAGAGACTTCGTGCACGGAGTACTCTTATTCTTCCTGCAGATATAGATTTGAATTCAATATCTTAATTAAAAGGCATCTGAATCATGACTATTGACTCTGTGACAACTAAGCTGCCTAACAACACTACGGACCTGACTTTCTAAGAACTGTCAGGTACCAGAGTTTGATTGAGGATAGTAATGATGCAACGATTCATCCGATCTGGATTCTCCTCGTGTATTTCTCGAATACGATAGGGTACGAAAAGCACTCGTTTCAGAAATGGCCTACTGCTTCATCTCTATTGGCCTCCGTCCATTGTCGTCGCCACCACAACCCGTATTCGGATGATCGTAAAAGTACCTTGATTCCAAGTTAGGAGTACTACACCGCTCTCTCCGCAACTTCAAGACGGAAAATTTACCATGTGGAGTGAGACATCATGGAATCCTGCAGCCATCCATGTGGCAGCGAGATCTTACGTATCTAACATATGGGAATACAATGCCTTTCTCCAAATGCTGTGTGCCTTGCCGAGCTGTACCAAGCCAAAGGCGAGGCAAGGTAAGGCAAAGGAAGTTACATGCATATCAGGTCTCAGCCATCTTTAGGAAACATTAATCACATTGTTTGTAATACGAATCTTGACAAAAAGCCTTAAGTCAGGTTGGACCCTAAACAACATTTAGCGGTGAAGTTTGCCCTAACCGCACGGTGCTTTTTGGGTTCCGATTCACGATCCACTCACTCAATGAGACCTGCGGAACTGTGATTGTTTCCACCCTACAGGTATGAGTCCTTGAAAATCTCTGAAGGAGTAGAGCAGGGTACACCGCCACTGTTGTTACTGTTGTTATGACTTTCAGGGTCGAGGTGAGGCTTGATTCAGTGATTTCGGGTCACGTCAATTCCAGGGCAGCAGTGTCTTGAAACCAATGCCTGGGAAGAGTTTTACTTCGGCGCCTGACTTTACCAGACATTCCTAATACGTTATGATCATGATCACACTTTCACTACGTCTGTCTGTGTCAATTTCAAAATCGGGAGAAGCCTAAACATCGGCGATGACGGACTTGGGAATATCAAAAAACGAAGCCGAAGGCAAGGGGGACGGGGCTCTAGCCAAGGAAGGAATTACAGTAACAGTCAACAATAGCCTTCGCAAATCAGAAGTCATGTTTAGGTGTTGGGCAGACTGACATTTAGGTACAATGGCTATAGACCTTTCATTCCATCACTTAGGGCTTTCATGCAACGTGATATTCCAATAAGGTTCATCCCTTTGATTCCCCGTAAGTGCCTGAATGTAACCACTTTCGGGGTCACCATTGTCTGTGGTCCAGTGCGGTCGTGTTGATAGGGAAGGGCTGAGGGCTGGACGGACGCGACAAGAAGGCCGCTCAGCAGTGGAGCACCAGCAGTAGATTGCCTCAAGTCACGATTGGCATTGGGTTCGCGGTCCTAGTCTTACGAGATTCCATTTCCTCTACTTCCCCCCGGACCCCGGTACCTCTCTCCCACGCGGGTTACTGCCGTGACTTCCTCGCTCTTTCCAAACAAAGACCTATCACCCGGCCCTCCGATGACGCCAATGGGAAGCCCTGGCCAGGTTCAGCCACGGGCACAAACCTGGCGTCCCTGCTGCACCATTCACAGGAGCGGGCCGGAGACTCGCGCACCACAGGATGCATATGCGGACTCTCGATAGCCTATAGGCACCAAGTCATGGCTAAGTTTCCATTCTAAGCTTCATCGAATTCCTGCCCAACTGCTCAGGGCTGCACTGACTGTCGCTTGCACCCGCGCACCCGCTTCGCCTTGCTTTTGCTCTCCCTCTCTCTATGGAATATCGTCCGCATGGGTCCCAGGTTGACCCATTCCCTTGCCCTCTCTTTGGGAGCGATCTGTAGCTTTTCCGCAGCTACTGTACGAGCCAGTACCGTTAGAGAGGCTCCGTGGGATAAGAGGGGCTTCTTCCCTATCGCAACAAACTAATGATATACATAGTCATCGTCCCATCCGAATGATCATCAGCAAGCTACTACTACTCAGACATTCAAGTCCATATCTTTTATTTGGACATCACTCTCTACACCTTGTGGCTATTCCTGCCACTTGTCTGACAAACTTTTTACGACGATTCTCTGTTGTCAGCACTACCGACATCCTGATAGCTGATCTTCTATTTTCATCCTCCTTCACCGCCACCATCTGTCTTCGCTTCCAGCGTGCGACCCCTCGCAACGCTGACAACGGTCGCGATGGCCGCATTTCAGATGAATAACTATTATCGATCGAGGCCATTGTCGGTCGATACGCATACTCAGAAATATTTCGAAGAGGATGAGACGAGCATTCTTGATGAAAATATCCTCGAGCACAGTGCGCTAGACTCCAGCCTCGAGATGTCACCGCCTATCGCCGGCAACCGGCGGCACTCTTATGCTCTTTCTTCAGCGATATTCTCACCGAAGACTGAAGACTGGCAGCACGTCGAGATGCAGCCGACCTTATCGAACAGTTCTTTCGCAGATCACGGCAGTAATTCATACATGAATTCAAACCATGCGACATCATTTGCGCAGCAAAGTCAGGGATGGTTGGGAAATGGCTCCGGCTCGTGCACGCCAATGCTTCCATATGACGGCCTTCCCGCAGAGTACGAACACAATGCGACAGTGTCATACAGACAAATGCAAGGTCAAACGCCTTTCGGTAATGCGGGGAGCCAAGCATTGTTCTCCCCATCCAATACCAGCAGCGGATCCATGCCGACATCACCTCAAAAGGACTGGATGTCCGAGAGCCTGGAAAGTCGTAGTATGCCAAAACGTATGCGTCCAAGCAGCCCAGGTCTGCGATCTCACTCACCACTACTCCGGCGTGACGGGATTCGCAAGAAGAATGCTCGTTTTGATATTCCGGCTGAACGAAATCTCTTGAACATCGATCAGTTGATTGCCCAGTCGACTGATGAGCAGGAGATCAAAGAGCTCAAGCAGCAAAAGCGACTTCTAAGGAACCGCCAGGCAGCGTATGCACCCCCGACTTTGGTCATCTCTCCCCTTTTGGTTATTATGGCCAACTAATCTATTTCTAGACTTGATTCGCGGCAACGCAAGAAGCAGCACACTGAACGACTTGAAGATGAGAAAAAGCAATACACGGCTCTGCTCAACGAACTTGAGGAAGAGCTTGCGGATGCTAAAATCCTCGCTGACGAATTGACTCGCGAGAAACAACAATATGAATTCCATCTTCGTAATCTGGAAATGGAGAAGGAAGAAATGGTCCGCGCTCATACTCTTGAGACAGGTGATCTCCGAAAGAAGATTAGCGTTCTCACAGAGCACGTGCAAAGGCTTGAAAGCACAGCAATGTCTGCTGTCCCAAGCTCTTCCGGTTTCACTGCAGACTACTCCGACATTGACAGCCTCACTATGGACGGTGCTTGGGATAGCATCTCTTTCCTAAACGACTACCCCGCCGACACCGAAATTAAGCGGGAGAATTCAATGGAGCCGGCCAAGAGAGCCGAGACTGCTCTTATCAGCGAGCAAGATAAGCCAGCCGCACAGGGTCTTCTACTCATGCTACTACTATTTGGTGCATTTGTTGCCTCCAAAGGCTCTTCTCCAGCTATTCCTCGAATGTCCGACGATGTTCGTGCTGCCTCAGCCACCCTGCTCGAAGATATCTTCAAGGATGCTGGTGTTCCACAGCCAACTGCCGATATTCCTTCTGGGATCGCTGAGGCTGTAGCACCCATGCAATCAGGTGACGCCTGGTTCGGTCAGACTTCAGGTCAGCTACATGCCAACAACATGGCTAGCTTTGGGCCCTCCCATTTGGGAGACTTCGCCGACTCTCTTTCACATCCCACCGAGGAGCAGAAGCACGAGCAAATCTTTTCATTGTCCGCAGCCCAATACAATGGGGTAGCAGGTCATGATTTCAGGCGAACCACACCAGTACCTTCAACATCGCAAGGCCGACGCAATCTTGCTGATACCCTTGCTGCTATGCGTAGCAACAGTAAGCAGTCGGCTGCCGAGGTTTATACCCGCTCGCTTTTATGGGATCAGGTGCCAAGAGATGTTGTTCACAACTTTGCGAAAATGGTCCAGGAACACAATTCAAGAAATGGACAAGTCAACGACGGGGACTCCCTCGGTTGACATGATGTATCCTTAAGACATGAGGCCACGGCCTGTTACTCTCCTCTCTACGCTCTCCTCTTACGAAACCATCCAGACTATGTTGCTCACGCACTCTCCGCGCATAACATTTCATTTGTCATTTAGCCAGCAAGCGTTGTTTATGGCGTACGCATTGGAATGAGATTTTCCCTTTTCTTTTGTTAGCATTGTCATCATCATGGCACAGCGATGCATGGGAGGCAAGCAAAATATGGGCTAATGTTCGGCCCATGAATTTTGTATTGCTATGGAATGATCAGCGAGCGTGGACGCGCGCATGGCATCGAACGAAATGAATCTTACGACTACGAATACCCATGAATACAACAACAAATCTACGAATTTAAAGATACCAAAACAGACAAACTCACGGCTCACGGCTGATGACTACGGGATTTCACACTGATGAAATTGGATGACGCGATTCGGTAACGGCGAAGAGATCTTTCATGAATTTTGTAATGGAACTTCGGGGCTGTTCTATTGTAGCTAATTGCATTCGGTGCTTGCAATACATTATCAACATTGAACATAGCACTTTGCATCCAAACCTCATTCAAGTGACTTTGCCAGTACCTAGAGAGAAAAAAATCCATAGATACACCAAAGTTGAACAAGGGGCTGTAGTACCGATCGGCTGCAGCTACCTTGTTTTCGATCTGGTTTGTTCTCGTCTACAGGCATCTCGGGTAATGACCGGCATAACAACAATTCTCGTTAACGAGCTACAATAATGCATTCCATAATTCCAAGGGTTCATATTTTGGGGATCTGACCGCAATGCACAAGACAAATTGAAGACATTGTCTCTAAGAGATAGGCGGCGAAGTATGTCATCCCTACCACAAGACTAAACAGAAACATGGCGTGCTCTGCGTTGAGGGTGTGGTGGGGGTTTAACCGAAAGAGCGTACCATTCAGCCACTCAAGGCACAATCAACAATACTTACAGTAGAGATAATTGGTACCCTAAGTTTATGTAGTGATGAATCAATAGCTCGAACTTCCTAAACCTGATAGCCTGGCCGGAGAAACGAAAACCCAACGTCCGAGACATGCCAGCTCAAGAAACATCACCACGCGGCCCCTTGAGTGTGAGAACATAACATTACCAATACACATGACGTGACATCCCGAACCCCGTGAGATTTGAATCAGGGCAGAAGCCCGAACCGGTACCGTACCATGTCTCACGCCGGACAAATTTTTACTTCGCAAAAAGTGCGGAAGGAGTTGAGTTCGCATGAACACGAGAGTTGCATTGCTGAAGCGCGGCCGGCGTATATGCGGCCCCTCGCCCCCTCTCGCAAACCCCACCAACCATCATGACTTCGGCTGGTCATATTTGGGCTTCCAAATCCTACCGCCAAAAAAGTACAGAACTATCAGCCGGATTGGGTCATTTCAAGAACGCTGAGAATGAACGGGAGCCTATCGGCCCACTGTGACTTGGGTCATCCGGCACAGTGGTCTGCACGGGACTTGCCTACATGCAGAAACTCCACCATGAAAAGGGATAGGATAAGACATACCATGAGTTGCCCAAGATTTTGTTCCCGCCCGCTTCGGCCAGGCGATAGTATTTGGCCGATTTCAGCTGCGTGAAGTCAGCCTCACGTGTTTGATTGAATAGAAAATGCATTGTGCGTGGGGAGATCGGTACAAGCGAAGCCTCATTGCTGCCCAAGGCGTACGATATGTACAG
>Ga0335075_10017588_pt1 | contig 10629 bp, 6 predicted proteins | sample Lox_Sample_24_FD_206723 | JGI IMG/M metagenome (GOLD analysis project Ga0335075, IMG submission 206723) | Soil microbial communities from Loxahatchee National Wildlife Refuge, Florida, United States - Lox_Sample_2.4 | ecosystem: Environmental > Terrestrial > Soil > Wetlands | place: USA: Florida... | reverse complement strand
CGCCGAGGAGGTCGAGATACTCGCGCGACTGCGGCGCGGCGAGCGGATCGATCACTACGAGACCGTGCGCCTCGCCAAGGACGGGCGTCGTATCGAAGTCTCGCTGACCATCTCCCCCATCAGGGACGAGGAAGGCACGATCATCGGCGCATCGAAGATCGCGCGCGACATCACGCGGCGCAAGCGGCACGAGCGCCTGCTGCGTGAGGCCGACCGGCAGAAGGACGAGTTCCTCGCCACCGTGGCTCACGAGCTCAGGAACCCGCTCGCTCCGATCTGCGCCGCGGCAGAGCTGCTCAAGCACGCGAAGAGCCTGGAACCCGAGCTGCGGGCGGCAACCACCATTCTCGAGCGCCAGGCGCGCCACATGCGGCACCTGGTCGATGACCTGCTCGACATGTCCCGCATGACCAGCGGCCGCATCCGCCTGCAGCCGGAGCCGATCGAGCTCGGGGAGCTCCTGCAGGGCGTCATCGACACCTATCGGCAATCCGCGGAGACGACGCGACACCGCATCACCCTGGCGACAGCCGGCACCCCGGTCCATGTGAGCGGCGATCGCATCCGCCTCACGCAGATCTTCGCCAACATTCTTCATAACGCCGTCAAGTACACCCCGCCCGGAGGAAGGATCGAAATCACCCTGCACACGGAAAATCGACAAGCCGTCGTCAGCGTTCGCGATAACGGCATGGGCATCCCGGTGGAAATGCTGGAGTACGTGTTCGAGCCGTTTGCCCAGCTCGACAGGTCTCTCGAGCACGCCGATGCCGGGGTCGGAATCGGACTCACGCTCGCCAAGAGGCTCATCGAGCTGCATCAGGGAAGCATCGAGGCCAGAAGCGCCGGCTGCGGCAAGGGGAGCGAATTCCTGATCCAGCTACCCATGACCGCCGCGGCTCCCGCGCAACGCGCGCGCGCTCCGGAAAAGCGCTCGGACCTCTCGGTCAGCCGCCGTGTGCTCATCGCGGACGACAATCACGATGCGGCCGTGAGCCTCAGCATGCTGCTGCAGTCACTGGGCCACGACACTCGCGTCGTGCACGACGGCATCGAGGCGTTGGAGGAAGCGGAGCTCTTCCGTCCCGAGGTGGTGTTGCTCGACATCGGGATGCCCAGGCTCGACGGCTACGAGACCGCGCGCAGGATTGCGAACAGGCCGTGGGCGGCAGCCACGCAGATCGTGGCCGTGACCGGTTGGGGTCAGGAAACGGATCGGCAGCGGGCCAGGGAAGCCGGGTTCCATCGGCATCTGGTCAAACCCGCCGATCTCGCCGCGCTGATCGATGTCATGTCGAGGGTTCCCGGAGAAGGGCTCGAGCCGCCCTAGTCATCGTGGACACACGTCCACCGCGAATCATGAAGCGGTGCGAGCGCGTGGCAGGCACACGGATGTGCCCCGCCGCCGCTGGTGGCGGACGTTGAGCCAAAAACCACGCTTTTTGGCTCAACGGCGCTGGGCCGGGCAGGAGCCCGGATCCAGCGCTTCATCCTAGGGCACACGCCGCGCCGCTACTCGTTGGCGTTGAAGGCAATGCAGATTCGCGGCTCATCGCTCTCGTGCGGCTCGACGTAGTGCTCCATCCAGGCGGGGAAGAGCACCAGCAACCCCGTGCTGGGCCTCAGATTGACATCGGCATGAGCGTTGGGGAAGGACCCCTTCACCGCGCCGTGGATGACGCCGGGCCGTGGATCGCGGAAGCAGAGCGCTCCGGAGCCCGCGGGAACTGCGAGGTAGAAGCTGCCCGAGAGCAGCGAGGCCTCGTGCATATGCAGAAAGTTGAAGCCTCCGCGGTCGTGCAGGTTGGCCCAGGACTGGAGCACGAACCGCTGCCCGCCCCGGCCCATCTCAGCGAGCGCCGTGGCGCATGCAGCGTGAATGGTTTGCCGCAGCGGGGCCCAGATCGGCTGCTCGAGAAGAGCCATTTCCTTGCTGTTCCAGCCCCCGCGGTTGGTCCGGCCCGCGGGGGCGGGATTCGCAGCGCGCAGCGCCAGCACCCAGCTCGTCCATGCCGCGAAGTGCGGCTGCAGAGCCTCGAGGCGGACCTGCCAGATCCGGGTTGGAAAAAGATCATAGTACTGCAGCGAGGGTACCGTAATCGCCGGCCCCAACCTGTACGTGGTACTGAAGGTCTCGCCCATCGTCACGCCCTCATCTGGATCCGCCGAGGCGTGGCGGTCGGACGGCCAGGTAGACCGTACTCCAGAGCTGCGCGGCATTGGACTCGTCGGCATCCGCGGCGGATGAGCCGAACGGCCGCAGTCGATAGTGACCGGCCTCGTACGACCATGACCACAGCTCCGCGTTCTGCATCGAGCGGGTGGCCTCGATCGCGGACCACAACACGCGCTGCGCCTTCATGAGATCGGCACGCACGGCGGCTGGAAGATCGTGTCTCTCGAGCTGGCGTGCGAGGCCCGCGGCGAAGAGCGCCTGCTGCCAGGACCAGACGACCGTGCCGTGGTAGGCATTGCGGCTGAAGAGATTCTGCAGCGCAGGCGCGCAGAAAACCGGGTTGGCGACGACCATGCCGGCGCCCGTCATGAGGCCCGCCGGAAAGGGACGCATCACCGTCGCAACGATGCGGTCCAGCGTCTGCGGCTCCGGATCCGCGAACAGGAGCAGAAAGCCCTCGTCCGAGTGCATCACCGGAATCGGCTCACCCGCCGCCGAAAGCGCCAGCGCGTGAAAGCGCAGGGCTCCCGCACCCAGCGCATCGAGAGCCGGCTGCGACGGCACGCCCTGCGAGTCGGCGTAGATCTCGACCGCATTGGCCGCGATCGCATGGCTCAAGGTCACCTCGAAGAGCTGCGGCGCCTGCTCACGCCACACCGCCGCCATCCGCCCGGCACCGGAGAAGAGGGCACGGTCCGAGGCGGTCAGATACCGCGACAGGAGCCTGTTGGCCGACAGCCGCGCGGCCGCATCGAGGGCCGCCGGAATCAACACGGCATTGACGTCATAGGGATAGTGGCCGCCGCCGAGACCGGTGCCGCTGTCGCGCCATTCGCCGACGATCTGGCCCGGCTTGAGGCCGATCAGGTGCGCGAGGCCGGGGGCCTGCGCGAACGCCTGAGCGCTTGCCACCACGTACCGCAGATTTTTCACGAGAGCAGCGCCGCGCGTGCCGTTGCGCTCGAGCGGTCCGCCCACGGGCGCGGCAAGGAAGGCGGCCGAGCGCGCCTGGGCGCCGGGCTGCAGCAGCCACGCGGCCGCCACCGGCGCCAGCAGGTAGTCCTCGTCGATCATCTTGTAGTCGTAGACCGGAGCGGCGGAGCGCGAGCCATCCGCCTTGAGATGATCGAGCACCGCCATCTCCCCGATGTCCTCCTCGTGCGCCACCTCTCCCTGGGGCGAGAGGCGCGCCAGAACGGAGTCGAGCCCAGCCTCCACCGCAGTCGGGCTCAGCACCGGCATCAGCAGGCGCACGCTCATCAGGGTGTCGCGGCCGAAATAAGTATCGAAGCGCCAGGAGCCGGCGAGGAACTTCTCGCGATAGGCGAGGAACGTCAGCGTCTGCCGGGTCGCGAGATCGCCCGCGGACGGGTTGCGCAGCAGCTGCGGGCCTGCAAGCGGAACGAGAGGCGTCTCGCCCGTCAGGGCGGTAATCCGCAGGCCGATTGCGCCGTCCGTTCCCGCGAAGATGCGCCGGCCGCGCACTCGCCCGTCGAGTACCTCGACGATAAGCCGGTAGCTCAGCGCCCCGTCAAGCCGGTCGCGAGACCACGTGAGCGTCCGTCCGGTCAAGGAGGGCGCCACGGCAATTCCAGCCGGGAGAGTGCCCGCGGTCTGATAGTCCCGCAGCACGCGGATGCTGGAGAGCACCGCCTGGCGGATATCGAGCTCGTGGTCCGCGATGGTCGCCTCGGCCGACATACCGTGGAGCGGCCGTCCCTTGCCATCGCGCGCATCGACGGGCCGCGGCTGGCCCCGAATCTTCCACGGCCCATCGCCCCTCTCGGGCGCGAACCAGAGGCCGACGCCGCTATTGCCGGCCGGAAAGGCAACGAGGATGCGCGGCGCCGGGCCGGAGCGAAGCACCAAGTGCGCCGCGACGGGCCCCTGTCGCAGGAAGTAATTGAGAATCCTGCCTTCGCGTACCTGGAACGTGAGCCGCGGCGGCGTAGACCCCGCGGATGCCGGCGCCGGGAGCAGGCAGAGAGGCACGCAAGCGGCCGCGGCGAACCGCACGATCAGCGAAGCTCGTGAATGACCCATGGCCTGGCGCGTCCTCAACCGGCTTGTGGCGAATCGGCGACTTATAGCGTGTTCTCCGGCTGCCGTCACCCCTGCGATGATCTGCAGATGCCCATTCGGCGCCCTTTGAAATTTTTGTTCGATCGGGAATGGCGGAGATTGTGCCGCCAAACGTCTCCCACATGGATGAGCTCTCGATTCGTACCGGTCGTTTCGGACCATCGCACCGCCCGCCGGCCCCGCGCCGCGCATGTTGCGATTGAACAACAGCCGCATTCGGATGAGGGGGTTCAGTTCGTCGGTCTCGCTGCCTGATCGAGGCGGCACTTCCTAATGGGGGAATTCGCATGAGAGTCAAGCACAAGGCGCCCCGCGGGGCGCATCCGGTCCGGCAACGGGCCGTCGGATCCAATCATACCGGGCCGAACAGCGTGGCAGTCGTGGTCGCCGGAATTCTCGGCGCGAGCGGCCTCGCGATCACCGGAAGCGCTCACGCGCAGAGCGCCCCCGCACAGAGTGCGCCCGCGCAGAATGCACCCACGCTGACGCTTCCCAACTCGCAGAACATCCAGAGCCTGCAGACGGTCGTCGTCACCGCCACGGCAACGTCAGTGAAAAAGCTGGACGCGAGCTACAACATCGTAGCGGCGTCGGCGCAGCAGATTGCCATGTCGGACCCCTCGAGTGTGGCCTCAATCTACAAGCTCTCACCCGGCGTCTGGCCGGAAGATTCCGGCGGACCCACCGGCGTCAATGTCGACGTCGCCGGCTTTCCCCTGGGCGGCGGCGATTCTCCGTATTCCACGACCATGCTCGAGGGTCTGCCCCTCTACGGCTCACCCTATCTGTCCTTCATGGACAATACCTCGCTGATACGCATGGATGACACGGTCGACCGCGTCGAGATCGTCCAGGGCGGACCCAGCGCCATCTTCGGGCCGGGCCAGCCGGGCGCGACGGAGAACTTCATCCTGAGAACCGGCTCGGACCAGCAGGAAGGGTCGATCGGAGCCACTTACGGCTCGGAGGGGAGTGAGCGTGTGGACGTGTTCGAGAGCGGCAAGATCACTGACGGCTGGTACGGCAGCATCGGTGGCTATTACTGGCAATCGAACGGTATCCGCAATCCGCAATATACGGCTTACCAGGAGCAGCAGCTGACGGCCACCCTGAAGCATGATTTCGACAATGGGTCGCTCGTGTTCTGGGCCAGGACCCTGCACGCCCATGATTTGTGGGTCGCCGACTTTCCTTATACCCAATCCAAGAACGGCTCGGTCAGCGTATATCCCGGGTTCGATCAGCTCGACTCCACCTACAACAGCAAGCAGCTCGAGAATTTCGAGGTCCCGGATCCGGCCTGTAACTGCTTCGAGAACGACGACATCACCAATGGTCGTGGCGCGCAGCTGAGCTATGTCGGCTCGCAGCTCAAGGAGAAATTCGACGGCGGCTGGTCAATCAGCAACGACGTCATATTTGACGGCGGGCTCGTCCCCACGAACGCGCTGGTCAACAACGGCAATCCGCAGACGCTGGGGTCATTCATCGACAGCTTGACCCTGCCTTCGGTCCTCACCCCGAGCATGGTGCAGGCGAACTATTTGAACGGTCAGCCGGCGAGCCTCAACCAAAGCGTGGTCACCGAGCAGGTCTGGGAGGTGCAGAAGAAGATCACCAGCCTCATCGATGAGTTTCGCGTGAACAAGGACCTTGGCTTCGGCGACACCCTGACCCTGGGTGTGTATGCGGCCCACTACACGATGAACGACAACTGGTCGTTGAGCTCCAACGTGCTGATCACCAATCAGCCGAACGCCTCACCGATCATCCTGTCGGCCACCGAGGGTGGAAACATCTACCAGGTGACCAGCCCGCAGGGCATCGAGAGCGCCAACGGGGGCTACTACATCCTGCAGAACGGCCGCGCCACGAATGTCGCCCCCTACATCTCCGACTCATGGAAGTGGGATCGTTGGTTGTTCGATGCCGGACTGCGCGTCGAGCACATCAACCTGGATCAGGAAACGACCAACCAGACGAGCGTCATGATGGGGACGCAGTACGACCTCTGGGACGACGCGGTCAACTTGCCCAATGGCACGTGGTCGCACGGCTATGAAAACAACACCATGCCGACGTTCTCCGTGGGCGCGAATTACGAGTTCACCAACAATATGAGCGCCTATGTGCGCGTCAATAACGGCGTACTCTTCGAGAACATGGACGATGTCCGCTGCAACGTCAGCAACGGCTCGAACGGTTGCCCGAACAGAACGCCCCTGCAAACCGTACGGAACGTCGAGGGCGGCTTCAAGATCCAGAACCAGTGGGTGTACCTCGACGCATCGGGCTACCACAAGGTTTTCTATGGAATCGGGTATCAGCCCACGAACATCCAAGATCAGGATATCGGCCCGGCCTCGACCTACAATTCGAGCACCTCGGGCGTGCGATTGGTCGGCAGCGTGACTCCCTTCGCGACCAGCAGCATCCAACCCCTGAGCACCTTCAAGATCGAGCTCAATGGCCTCTACGAACATGCAGTCTACTATGGCTTCGTCGGTTGCTACCTGTACGAGAACCTCAGCGAGCAGGAGGTCTGTGGCTCGGCCAACGGCAACCAGCTCGCGCGTCTGCCGAATTATCAGATCCGGGTGACACCGAGCGACGTGCAGTCCTTCGACTGGGGTACGGTGACCGAGCAGATAACGTACGAGAACATCGGCAAGCGCTTCCAGGACGACACGAATCTGACGGAGTTGCCCTCTTATTACGACCTGGCTTTCGGCGTCGATGCCGAGTACGGGGAGCACTGGGAGCTCCGGGTGCTCGGCTCGAACCTCACCAACCAGCTCGGGTTGACCGAGGGTAATGCCCGGTTCGGTGGCAATACGATTCAGAACAGCGTCGGTTTCGGCCGTTCGATCGAAGGCCGCGAAGTCAATGTAACGCTGAAGTACTACTGGTAACGGCACGGAGACTCTCTCCCCTCACGGCGACGTGAGGGGAGATTTCGGCCTCCTCGGTTCAGCCGGCGCGAGGAGGACGGCGGCGGCGCTCTTCCCCCGGAGCGCCGCCGCACGCTTGCGGGGAGCGCGGCCCGCCAGCAACGACCAGCGACCCGCTGCGTGCCGGCTCCGTCCGTGCGAGAATCACCCGCTCGTTCCTGCGATTCTGGTTCGATTTACGAGGGGTACCTCTCGAGTGTCTGTTCCGGCTTCCGTCCTCGAAGCGATGCGGGCCATCAGCGCGCAGCTTCAGGCCGGCCAGTTTCGCGCAGCGCACGACCAGCTCCAGGCGATCGTCGCTGCCAATCCCACCTTCGCCGAGGCGCAGCGGCTGCTCGCCGGCGCCAAGCTCGCCCTGGGCGATCCCGCGGCCGCGGAGGCGGTGCTCCGGCAAGCGCTCGCAGCCGATCCCGCCTGGACGCCGACACTCACGACGCTCGGTGAGCTGCTGCTTGCAAGCGGCAGAGGGGCTGAGGCGGAGGCAATGCTGCTACGCGCTCTCAGGGCAGGATCACCCGACCTGCGTGCGGCATGGGTGCTCGCGCGCCATTACAACAGCACCGGCCGACCTGCCCAGGCGCTTGCCGTCGCCGGGCCGCTCTGCACGCAGGGCAGAGTGGATGCGGAGCTTGCCACACAGCACGTAACCGCACTCGTCGCGCTGGGACGGCACTCGGAAGCCATTTCTGTCTACAGCGGCCTCGCCGCAAGCGCGACGGACAATCTAGCGCCCGTCCAGGCGCTGGCCATCGCACTGAACGCGGCCGGCCGCAATACCGAAGCCGCACAGATCGCGCACCGAGCGCTTGCCCGGGGCTTCAGGACTGCGACGCTGTGCCTGACCTACGCCAGGAGCCTCATGGCGGAAGGCGCCAACGAGCGGGCCGAAACCGCATTGCGCGACTGCCTGCGACTGGACCCGCGGCTGACCGAGGCGCACAACAGCCTTGCTCAGCTCATCTGGCTCCGCACCGGCGACCTGACCCAGGCAACCGAGCCGCTCGACGAGGCGTTGCGGAGGTTTGGCAACGACGGCGCACTCCAGGCAACCAAGGCGGCCATTCTGCAGGGCGCAGGAGAGGCGCGAGCGGCATATGACTGTCTCGCTCCACGAGCCGAGCGCCCGGAGGCCCCCCCGCAGCTGCTCGTGCGCGTGGGGCTCTCGGCGCTTGATTTCGATCCCGCCAAGGCGCTCTCGCTCGCGCAGCGGGCGCTGCGAGCAATGCCCAACAACGGCGCGGCGCGCAGCCTGGTCGCGGCCGCGCTACTCGGGGTCGGCGATGCGCAGGCGGCGCTACGGGAATGCGAAGCGTTGCAACCGCAGGCACCGGATGATCAGTATCTGATCGCGTTGCAGACGACGGCATTGCGCCTGCTGGGCGATGAGCGCTACTCCCAGCTCTGTGATTACCGGAATCTCGTTCTGCCTGTGCCCATCGAGCCGCCGGCACCCTGGCGGGACATCGCGAGCTTCCTCGCGGACCTCACGGTGAGTCTCAACCGCTTCCACGATCCCAACGGTCACGCGCTTCTCTTCCAATCGCTGCGCCACGGTACCGAGACTACCCAGGACCTGACGCGCAGCACCGACGCCGCCGTGCGCGGCCTCTTCCAGGCTTTCGCCGCGCCCATCGAGCGTTACCTCGAGCACATCGGCAAGGGAACGGATCCGCTGCGCCGTCGCAACAACGGTCGCTGGCGATTCAACGGCAGTTGGTCGGTGCGGCTGCGTAATCGCGGCTTCCACATGAGCCACGTCCACCCGCGCGGCTGGATCTCCTCCGCCTTTTATGTCGAGCTGCCGGACATCATGGCCGAAGGGCACACGGATGAAGGCATACTCAGCTTCGGCAAGCCCAGCATCCTGACGACCCCGTCGCTGGACGCCGAATACTCCGTCCGTCCGACTCCCGGCATGCTCGTGCTCTTTCCGTCGTACTTCTGGCACGGCACCATTCCATTCCAGAGCCCCCAGCCCCGCCTGACCGTAGCCTTCGACGCCGTACCGACGCAGTGAGCTGCCGAGCTTATCGCCGCCATTGCCATGGACACCGTCCAAGTCCTCAAACCCGCCACCGCCCGCATGGTTTTTCGCTGGCAGATGGCCCTTCTCGCCGTGCTGCTGTCGGTCATCGCGGTCTGCAACGCCTTCACCACGATCGCCGACGAGGCCCGGGGCGGCGTACATCTGGCGGCCTGGGAACCCGGGGCGCCTCGTCGTACGCAAGCTCAACCGCGAATACGTCATCCCGGTGGCTGATATCGATCGGGTCGAAGCGGACGGTAACTATGTCAATGTGTATGCTCAGGGCACCGCTTATCCCCGGCGGGAGTCGCTTGCCGCCCTCGAGAAGAAGCTGGGCGGCCGGCGCTTCGTCCGGGTGCACCGCGGACATCTGGTCAACATCGATCGCATCCGGGAGATCCAGCCCTGGGACCACGGCGATTACCGCATCGTGCTCCAGGACGGTACCTGTGTGAACCTCAGCCGCAGGTATCGCGGTCGCCTGCAAAGCCTTCTGCGCTGAATTTTCGCCCCCGCGGGTACGCCGCTCGTCCCCGGAGAGCGCCGCTCATCACCTGCTCGCTTGCATGGCGCGCGGGCAAATCCCTACCGTTCGGACCTCGATGACGGAGCAACCGCCCGGAGTGACTGCCATGATGAGAAGCCTGTCCCTGATTTCCGCCGGCCTGCTCGCCACCCTGGCGCTCGCCGCCTGCTCCTCGGGAGCCTCGTCCGGCGCGCGCGCTTCGCAGGTGGCCGCGCCCGCGGCAAAGTCCCCGGACGCCGGCTGGCCGGCCTATGGTGGCGATGCGGGCGGGATGCGCTACTCGCCGCTGACGCAGGTATCGCCCGCGAACGTGCACCGCCTGCAGGTTGCATGGACATTCCGCACCGGCGAGCTGGGCAGCGGAGTCACGGATTGGGCGCGCTCGGCATTCGAGGCCACGCCCATCCTCTATGACGGGATGTTGTACTTCACGACTCCGAGCACCAACGTCGTGGCCATCGACGCGGCCACCGGCGCGCTGCGCTGGCGCCACGACAGCCACAACGACAACCACCTGCACTACTCGGATGGCGTCTCGCGGGGCGTGTCCCTATGGATCGATCCCACCGCTGCACGCGGCGCGGAGTGTCACGTGCGCATCTACGCGGCGACGCTCGATGGCAGGCTGCTCGCTCTCGACGCCACGACCGGCCGACCGTGCGAAGGCTTCGCGGATCACGGTGCGCTCGACCTGTTGCAGGGGGTGCGCTCTACCGACAAGCCTGATTCCGGCTGGCGCAACTATCTCATCACCTCGCCCGCCGTCGTTCTGGACGGGAAGATCATCATCGGCTCCTCCGTAGGGGACAACCGCGGAGTGAGCTTGGAGCTCGGTACGGTCCGGGCCTTCGACGCCAGAAGCGGCCAG
>Ga0335075_10017587_pt1 | contig 10630 bp, 10 predicted proteins | sample Lox_Sample_24_FD_206723 | JGI IMG/M metagenome (GOLD analysis project Ga0335075, IMG submission 206723) | Soil microbial communities from Loxahatchee National Wildlife Refuge, Florida, United States - Lox_Sample_2.4 | ecosystem: Environmental > Terrestrial > Soil > Wetlands | place: USA... | reverse complement strand
CAGGCGTCCCGATCGAGGCCGCGGCCGGCTGGACCTCCCACGTGGTCACTCCGGAGACGGGCCTGCGGGTCGTGGACGGGCTGCTGACCGGGCTGCACGAGCCGCGTTCCTCGCACCTGCGGATGCTGGCCGCCTTCCATGGCGAGGACCTGCTCCGCGACTGCTACGAGGCCGCCCTGTCCGAGGGCTACCTGTGGCACGAGTTCGGCGACGTCCACCTGCTGCTGCCCTAGTCGCGCGGTGGGGCCAATGATGCGGCCGTTACCTTGGTTCGGTAGATCACTGAGCTGAGAGGACTAACCCGGAGTGGAACTGCCCGACAACCTGCTCGACCTGCTGCGCCTGCCGAGCACGTGTTACGTATCGACCTTGATGCCCGACGGATCGCCCCAGCTGACCCAGACCTGGGTGGATACAGACGGCGAGCACATTCTGATTAACAGCGTGGCTGGATTCCAGAAGATCAGAAACATCGAGCGTGATCCGCGCGTCGCCCTGACCGTCGCCGATCCCGAGAACTCCCACCGGTATTTCGCCATCCGGGGACGGGTCCTGAAAGTGACCGAAGACGGCGCGGCCGATCACATCGAGAAGCTGGCCCAGCGCTACCTGGGCGGCCCGTACCCGTGGTACGGCGGCCGCGATCAGACCCGGCTGCTGATCACCATCGAGGCCGACAAGATCAGCGGCGTCGGCTAAAGTCACCGCTGGACCTGGGCGATGTCACATCATCTGGTCGGTGAACGGGAGGAGGACGGTCTTCAGCTCGGTGTAGGACTCGATCGCGGCTCGGCCGCCCTCGCGGCCGAGGCCGGACTGGCCGAAGCCGCCGAACGGCGAGTTCGGCTCGAGCTGGTAGCCGTTGATCCCGACCGTCCCCGCCCGCAGGGCCTTGGTCACCCGCATCGCGCGGCGAACATCCGAGGTCCAGACGGTGGCGGCGAGGCCGTACTCGGTGTCGTTGGCGATCCGGACCGCCTCGTCCTCGTCGTCGAAACCGATGACGGAAAGCACCGGCCCGAAGATCTCCTCCCGGGCGATGCTCATGTCATTGGACACATCGGCGAACAGCGCCGGCATCACGAAGTTGCCCGCCGCGAGGTCGCCGTCGGCGCGGGTGCCGCCGAACACCAGCCGGGCGCCCTCGTCCTGCCCCCGGCCGATCAGCCCGAGCACCCGGTCCAGCTGCCGCGTGTTGATCAGCGGGGACGACGTGACCTCGGGGTCGAACGGGCTGCCGTAGCTGACCAGGCCGGCGATCACCTCGGCGGTCGCGAGGAACTCCTCGACCGCGTCCCGGTGCACCAGCGCCCTGGTCTGCGCGGCGCAGACCTGGCCGGACAGGCCGAGGGTGACGGTGCCCATGGTCACCGCGGCGGCGGCGCCGACGTCGGAGTCGGCGAAGACGACGGCCGGGCTCTTGCCGCCGAGCTCGAGGCTGACCCGCTTGCAGCCGACGGCGGCGGCCATCATGATCTTCTGCCCGACCGCGCGGCTGCCGGTGAACGACAGCTTGTCCAGCATCGGGTGGCCGATCAGCGCGTCGCCGGTCGGCTCGCCCGGCCCGGTGACGACGTTGAGCACGCCGGGAGGCAGCCCGGCCTGCTCGATCAGCGCGGCCAGCCGAAGCACCGCGAACGTGGCGTACTCCGACGGCTTGAGCACGATCGTGCAGCCGGCTGCCAGCGCGGGCGCCACCTTCTGGGCGAACAGCGGCAGCGGCGCGTTCCAGGGGATCACCGCGCCGACCACGCCGACCGGCTCGCGCAGCGTGAAGGCGAGGTGATCGCCGCCCTGGAACGGCGGCAGCGTCTCCCCCGCCAGCTTGTCGACCCAGCCCGCGTGGTGCTCGAACACGTCGGCCACGAACTCGGCCGACGTCGCGTAGATCTCACCGAAGCTGAGCGGGACGCTGTTGTCGAGCGCCTGCAGCGTCAGCAGCTCATCTCCGTGCGCCCGCACCAGGTCCGCGATCGTGCGCAGGGTCCGGCCCCGCTCGCCGGCCCGGATGCGCGGCCACGGTCCCTCGTCGAACGCCCGGCGGGCGGCCCGCACGGCCTGGTCCACGTCCGCCGCCCCGGCAACGGGGAACGACGCGACCTGCTCGCCGGTCGCGGGGTGGGTGTGGCACCAGGTGATGCCTGAGGCGGCCCTGACCCACTCCCCGTCGATCAGCATGCGCCCGTCGACGAGCCCGACCTCGTCCCGCCGTTGCCTGATCGACGCGACCATGACAGCCCCTAAAAGTAGAACGTGTTCTATTCAATCGGAGCGTACACCCGCGCCGAGGAACGCGGGAGGCTCACCGCCGCCGTGCACGGTCAGGCAGCTGCCGCTGATGTAGCGGGCGCCCGGGGAGGCGAGGAACAGGCACGCCCGCGCCACGTCGTCCGGGGTCGCCAGCCGGCCAAGGGGCACGGTCGCGGCGACGGCGGCGACCGCGGCCGGGTCACCGTACTGCTCGGCGACCGCCTCGGTGGCCACGAAGCCGGGCGCCACGCAGTTGATCCTGACGGCCGGGCCCCACTCGATCGCGAGGCTGGTGACCAGGTGGTGCAGCCCGGCCTTGGCCGCGCCGTAGGCGGCCGTGCCGGGGGACGGCCGGGCCCCGCTGACGCTGCCGACCATGATGATCGATCCGCTCCCCTGGTCCTGCATCACCGCGTTGGCGGCCTGCGCGACGTGCAGCGGCGCGATCAGGTTCAGCTCGATGACCTTGGCGTGGAACCGGGGAGACGCGGTAGCGGCGTCGGCGTAGGGCGAGCCGCCCGCGTTGCTCACCACGACATCCAGCCGGCGAAAAAGATCAAGGCTCGTCCGAACGGTCCCGGCTGCCTGTTCCGGGTCCCGGATATCCGCCCGGGTGAACAACGCGGTCCGGCCGTCGGCGCACGGCAGTTCGGTCGGCTCGGTCCGGCCGCAGACCAGCACCCCGGCGCCGGCCCGGAGGAAGCCACGCGCGATGCCCGCGCCGATCCCCCGGGTGCCGCCGGTGACCAGGACGGCCGCGGCTGGCTGCCCATCGACGGCGCTCATCCGGCCATGTTAGGCTGCCTACCAAGCAAGCGCTAGGTTTATCCGCTGGGCTGGTTCCGGCAGGCGCGCTGGTTCGTGGTGGGGCCGGATGAGGAGCCGATGGGCATCGACGTTCTGACCCGTGACGGGATCGCCGAGGTGGTCATCAACTTCCCGCCGGTCAACGCGCTGCCCATGCGGGGCTGGCGGGAGCTGGCGGCCGCCGTCGCCGCCGCCGGGGCGGATCCAGGGACCCGGGTCGTGATCCTGTCGGCTGAGGGCCGCGGTTTCTGCGCGGGCGTCGACATCAAGGAGATGCAGCGAGCCCCCGGGCACGAGGGGATACTCGGCGCCAGCCAGGGCTGCTTCGCCGCCTTCGCCGCCGTCTACGAGTGCCCGGTGCCGGTCATCGCGGCCGTGCAGGGCTTTTGCCTGGGCGGTGGCATCGGCCTGGCGGGCAACGCGGACGTCATCGTCGCCGCCGAGGACGCGACCTTCGGCCTGCCCGAGGTCGACCGGGGCGCGCTCGGCGCCGCCACCCACCTCGCCCGGCTGGTGCCGCAGCCGCTGCTGCGGGCGATGGTGTACACCTGCCAGACCGTCACCGCGCGGCAGCTGCTGAGCTTCGGCACCGTGTGCACGGTGGTGCCGGCGGCGGAGCTAGGCGTGGCCGCGCGGTCGGTCGCCGCCGCCATCGCGGCCAAGGATCCGCTCGTCATCCGGCTGGCGAAGCAGTCGCTGAACGGCATCGACCCGGTCGACGTCAAGCGGTCGTACCGGTACGAGCAGGGGTTCACGTACGAGCTGAACCTGGCCGGGGCCGGGGACCGGGCGCGCCGGGCGTTCGTGGACGGGCACCCGTGAAGGGACGCCCGCCGGTGGCCGGACGGGCACCCTCGAGCCGGGTGCTGACGCCCGACGAGGTGGTCGCGGAGCTGGGCGACGGGATGACGATCGGGATCGGCGGCTGGGGATCGCGGCGCAAGCCGATGGCGCTGGTGCGGGCGATCCTGCGGTCGCCGCTGCGGGACCTCACCGTGGTCTCCTACGCGGGACCTGATGTCGGGCTGCTCATCGCGTCCGGCCAGGCCAGGCGGATCGTCACCGGCTTCGCCTCGCTTGACTCGATCGCGCTCGAGCCGCATTTCAGGAACGGGCGGCAGCACGGCACGGTCGAGCTGACCGAGCTCGACGAGGGGATGCTGCACTGGGGGCTGCTGGCCGCCGCGCACCGGCTTCCGTTCCTGCCGATCCGGGCCGGCCTCGGCTCTGACGTAATGCGGGTCAACCCCGACCTGCGGACCGTCCGTTCGCCCTATGCCGACTCCGCGCATCCAGACGGCGAGGACCTGGTCGCGATGCCGGCCCTGCGGCTGGACGCGGCCCTGGTGCACGTGAACCGGGCCGACGCCGCGGGCAACGGGCAGTACCTCGGCCCCGACCCCTACTTCGACGACCTGTTCTGCCTGGCGGCCGACCGGGCGTACGCATCCTGCGAGCGAATCGTGCCCGCGCTGACCGGGCCGCCGCAGTCCCTGCTGCTGAACCGCGCCATGGTGCACGGCGTCATCGAGACGCCGAACGGCGCCCACTTCACCAGCTGCGTCCCTGACTACCGCCGGGATGAGGAGTTCCAGCGCCGCTACGCGGCTGCGGCGGGCGACGCCGGCTCGTGGCGCCGTTTCCGCGGCGAGTTCCTGGACGGCGACGAGGCCGCGTACCAGAAGGCGGTCCGCCGGTGACCCCCAGGGGGGTTTGGGGGGGCGGGCAGCCCCCCCAAGCGCAGGGGGGGTCTGGGGGGGATCGCTCCCCCCGAGGCAACGCCGACGTTTGCGTGATTGCCTGCGCGGAAGCCTGGCGGGGCGACGGCGCGATCCTGGCCAGCCCGATGGGGACGATCCCGGTCCTCGGCGCCAGGTTCGCCCGGCGCACATTCGCGCCTGATCTGCTGATGACCGACGGCGAGGCGTTCCTCGTCGACGAGGCGGGGGACGTCGAGGGCTGGCTGCCCTACCGCCAGGTGTTCACGATGGTGGCGGCCGGACGGCGGCATGTGATGATGGGGGCCGCCCAGATCGACCGGTACGGGAACCAGAACATCTCCTGCATCGGGGACTGGGCGCGGCCGAAGGCGCAGCTGCTCGGCGTGCGGGGTGCGCCAGGCAATACGGTGAATCACGCGGTCAGCTACTGGGTTCCCCGGCATTCGCGACGGGTCTTCGTCGAGCGGGTGGACATGGTCTGCGGGGTCGGGCACGACCGGGGGACGCCTGATCTTCGGGTCGTCGTCAGCAACCTGGCGGTGCTCGATTTCCAGACGCCCGATCACGTGATGCGGCTGCGGTCCGTGCATCCCGGGGTGACGGTGGCCGAGGTGCTCGCGGAGACCGGTTTCGAGCTCGCGGTGCCCGATGACGTCGCCGTGAGCCGGGTGCCCTCGGCCGCCGAGCTGGATCTCATCCGGCGGCTCGACCTGGACCGGGCGCGGGACAAGGAGGTGCCGTGATCCGGACCGCGCTGACCGAGCTGCTCGGCGTCCGCCACCCGATCGTGGCCAGCGCCATGGGCTACGTGTCCGGGCCGACGCTGGTCACGGCGGTGTCCAAGGCCGGCGGTCTCGGCATCCTCGCATCGGCGACCATGAGCCTGACCGAGCTGCGGGCGGCGATCAAGGAAACGGCGGCGGGAGCCAACGGTCCGTTCGGAGTGAATATAAGGGCCGATGCCCCGGACGCCGCGGAGCGGGTCGCGGCCGTCATCGGCGCGGGCGTTCCCGTTGCCTCTTTCGCTCTTGCCCCCAGGCCGGAGCTGATCGCCGCGCTCAAGGACGCGGGGGTGGTCACGATCGCGTCGGTGGGAGCGCGCAGGCACGCGGAGAAGGCGGCGGCCTGGGGCATCGATGCGGTGATCGCGACCGGCGGCGAGGGCGGCGGTCACACCGGCGCGGTGCCCACCAGCCTGCTGATTCCCCAGGTGGCGGACGCGGTGGACATCCCGGTGATCGCGGCGGGCGGGTTCTTCGACGGCCGCGGGCTGGTGGCGGCGCTCGGCTACGGCGCGGCCGGCGTCGCAATGGGCACCAGGTTCCTGCTGACCAGCGACAGCCCGGTGGCGGACGCGGTCAAGCGGGTGTACCTGGCGGCCGGGCTCGACGGCACGGTGGTGACCCGGCGGGTGGACGGCGCACCGCACCGGGTGCTGCGGACGCCGCTGGTGGACCGGCTCGAGCGCGGCGGCCGGGTCGGCACGCTGCTGCGGTCCGCCCGCAACGCGCTGCGGTTCCGGGAGCTGTCCGGGCTGTCGTCGGTCGAGCTGCTGCGGTCGGGGCGCGCGCTGCGCCGCGGCGGGAAGCTGTCGTGGGGGCAGGTGCTGATGGCCGCGAACACGCCGGTGCTGCTGCGGGCGGCGATGGTGGATGGGCGGCCCGACCTCGGGCTGATGTCGTCTGGCCAGGTGGCGGGGCTGATCGAGGACCTGCCGTCGTGCGCGGAGCTGATCGACCGGGTGATGGCCGAGGCCGAAGCCCGCTTGACGGAGCTGGCCGAGTTGACCGCTGCGCGCCCGTGACGTGCGCTCAAGGCTGACCTCCGACCTCGGTTGACTAGCGCCTGCGGCGTGAACGGGGCGCGAGGTCGCCTGGCGCCTGCGGCGCTTCTTGCTGTTATCTCAGCGGCGGTGCGGCTTGTCCCGGTTACACGCGCTCGATGATCGTGACGTTGGCCTGGCCGCCGCCCTCGCACATCGTCAGCAGGCCGCGCCGCTTGCCGGTGCGCTCGAGCGCGTGCAGCAGCGTGGTGAGCAGTCGCGCGCCGGTCGCTCCCAGGGGGTGGCCGAGGGCGATGGCGCCGCCGCTGGCGTTGACCCGGGCGAGGTCGGCGCCGGTCTCCCGCTGCCAGGCGAGCACGACCGACGCGAACGCCTCGTTGATCTCGATCAGGTCGATCTGGTCGAGCGTCAGGCCGGCCCGGCGCAGCGCGTGCCCGGTCGCCGCGATCGGCGCGGTCAGCATCAGCACCGGGTCGTCGCCGCGGGCGGACAGGTGGGTGATCCGGGCGCGCGGCCGCAGCCGGCCGGCCAGGACCGCGCGTTCCGAGGCGATCAGCAGGGCGGCCGCGCCGTCGGCGATCTGGCTGGACAGGGCCGCGGTGATCCGGCCTCCCGGCCGCAGCGGGCGCAGCGCCGCCATCTTCTCCCGCGTGGTGTCGCGGCGCGGGCACTCGTCCGCGGCCAGGCCGGCGTACGGCGCGATCTCGGCCGCGAAGTGGCCCGCGTCGATGGCGTGCAGGGCCCGGCCGTGGCTGCCGAGGGCGTAGTCCTCCATCTCGGCCCGGCTGATCCCCCACTTCTCCGCGATCAGGTCGGCCGCGCGGAACTGGGAGATCTGCTGGCCGCCGTAGCGGGCCCGCCAGCCGGCTGACCCGCTGAACGGGTCGCCGTGGGGCGGGCCCATCGCCGCCGCGATGGCGATCATGCTCATGTTCTGCACGCCGCCGGCGACGACGAGGTCGGCGGTCCCCGACAGGACCGCCTGGGCGGCGAAGTGGACCGCCTGCTGCGAGGAGCCGCATTGCCGGTCGACGGTGACGCCGGGCACCGACTCGGGCAGCCCGGCCGCGAGCCAGGCCGTCCGCGCGATGTCCCCCGCCTGCGGTCCGACCGTGTCCACGCAGCCGAAGATCACGTCGTCGACGGCGGCCGGATCGATCCCGGTCCGGGCGAGCAGGCTCGCGACGACGTGGGCGCCGAGATCAGCCGGGTGCGCGGCGGCGAGGCCGCCGCCGCGACGGCCGACGGGGGTGCGCACCGCGTCGATGATGTACGCGCCCGCCATCGTCTCTGCCATCGCGGCCTCCCGATGTACAATCCTAGAACACGTTCTAGTTTAACGGTGTTCTGGTCGAGCGGAGATCGCATGCGGATCGCCTACACCCCCGAGCAGGAGCGGCTCCGGCTTGAGCTGCGCGACTACTTCGGCCGGCTGATGACGGACGAGGTACGCGCCGCGATCGACGGCCCGGCCGACGGCGACTACGGCGACGCCTACCGCGCGGTGGTCCGCCAGCTCGGCCGGGACGGCTGGCTGGCGCTGAGCTGGCCGCGGGAGCATGGCGGTCGCGGCGGCACGATGATCGACCAGCTCATCTTCACCGACGAGGCCGCGGCGGCGCGGGTGCCGGTGCCGTTCCTGACCGTCAACACGGTCGGGCCGACCATCATGCGGTTCGGCACCCCGGAGCAGAAGTCGTTCTACCTGCCGCGGATCGCCGCGGGCGAGATCCACTTCTCCGTCGGCTACTCGGAGCCCGAGGCCGGCACCGACCTGGCGTCGCTGCAGACGACCGCGAGGCGAGACGGCGACGACTACGTGATCGACGGCCAGAAGATGTGGACCAGCCTGATCCAGTACGCCGACTTCGTCTGGCTCGCCTGCCGGACCGATCCGGCCGCGCCCCGGCACAAGGGGCTGTCGATCATCATCGTGCCGACCGCCGCCGAGGGTTTCTCGTGGACGCCGGTGCGCACCGTCGCGGGCGTGATGACGAGCGCCACCTACTACTCGTCGGTCCGGGTTCCCGCCTCCTCGCTGGTGGGCGAGGAGAATCACGGCTGGCCGCTGATCACCAACCAGCTCAATCATGAGCGGGTGGCGCTGACCTCGGCCGCGCCGGTGCTCTCGGCGCTCGCGTCGGTCCGGGAGTGGGCGTCCGCGACGAGGCTGGCGGACGGGCGAGCGGTGATCGACGTCGAGTGGGTGCGGCTCCACCTAGCCCGGGTGCACGCCAAGGCGCAGTTCCTCAAGCTGATGAACTGGCGGATCGCCTCTTCGCCGGCCGCCGTCGGGCCGGCTGCGGCCTCCGCCACCAAGGTGTTCGGGACCGAGTCCGCGGTCGAGGCGTACCGGCTGCTGATGGAGGTGCTGGGCGCGAACGCGGTGGTGCGCTCCGGGTCTCCCGGGCAGGCGCTGGCCGGCCGGATCGAGCGGATGCACCGCGCCGCGCTGATCTTGACCTTCGGCGGCGGCACCAACGAGGTGCAGCGCGACATCGTGGCGGCGGTCGGCCTCGGGCTCCCGGCCGCCCGCCGTTGATCTCTCAGCGTCAGGAGGCGCCATGGACTTCTCGCTCAGCGACGCGCAGACCGAGCTGGCCGGGCTCACGAGGAAGATCCTGGCCGAGCGGGACGCGCCCGAGCGGCAGTGGGCGGACCTCGCCGCGTCCGGCGTGCTCGCCGCCGGGCTGCCCGAATCGCTCGGCGGAGCCGGTCTCGGCCTCCTCGAGCAGTGCTCGGTGCTGTCCGAGCTCGGCCGGGCGGTGTCGCCGGTGCCCTACCTTGCCTCGGTCGTGCTCGGAGCGGGCGCGATCGCCGAGTTCGGCGACCCGGTACAGCAGCGCCGGTGGGCGGTCCCGGCCGGGGCCGGCTCGGCGCTGCTCACCGTCGCCCTGGCCGAGGAGGGCGGCGATGACCCGGCGTCGCCCTCGACGCTGGCCGAGCGGGCGGGCGAGGGCTGGCGGCTGACCGGCGTGAAGACCGTAGTGCCGGCCGCGGCGCGGGCCGAGCTGATGCTGGTTCCCGCGTCAGGGCCGGACGGGGCGCTGGTGTTCCTGGTCGAGCCGTCGGACCCCGGGGTGACCGTGCAGCCGCAGGCGCTGACGGACGGCGACGACGCCGGCCGGCTCGTGCTCGACGGCGCCAGGCTGGACGACGACCGACTGCTCGGCGGCGCGTCCGGTGGCCCCGCGGTGACGGCCTGGCTGGTGTCCCGAGCCACCGTCGGAGTGTGCGCGGCGCAGGCCGGCGTGCTCGATCGGGCGCTCGAGCTGACTGCCGAGCACGCCCGCAGCCGGAAGCAGTTCGGGCGGCCGATCGGGTCGTTCCAGGCGGTGGCGCAGCGTCTGGCCGACGCGTACATCGACGTCGAGGCGGTCGAGCTCACGATGTGGCAGGCGGCCTGGCTGCTCGCGGCCGGCCGGCCGGGTGATCCGGAGGTCGACGCGGCGGTCGCCAGCGCTAAGTTCTGGGCCGCCGACGCGGGCCACCGGGTGGCGCACACCGCCGTCCACGTGCACGGCGGGATGGGCATCGACACGTCCTACCCGCTGCACCGCTACTTCGTCGCCGCCAAGCGGGCCGAGTTCACCCTCGGCGGCGCCACCGCGCAGCTCCGCCGGCTCGGTGACATCCTCGCGCAAGCGCCGTCGCCGTGACCGGATCGGCTAGCCGTCCCCCTGGCGGTCGCGGGTCCGCTGGTAGTGGCGGGCGGCGCGGACTCGGTTGCCGCAGGCGACCGAGCACCATGCGCGTCGCGGATGAGTCTTGACGAAGTACAGCACGCAGCCGGGCGCGTAGCAGGCGCGCAGCCGGGCGGCGTCCTCCCCGGCCAGCAGCCCGACCGCCTGCTCGGCAACCTGCGCGAGCCCGGTCGTCACCGGGGACGGGCCTCCCGGCAGGCCCAGCCCGAGTCGGCCGTCTCGCAGGGCGAGGCGGGGAGCGGGGAGCTCCGCCGCGATCGCGTTGACCTGGTCGATGGCGGCGGCGACATCGGCGGTTGCGGCGGCCTGCCGGCCCGGTCTGCCGTCGGCCGTGACGTGGGCGGCGAGCAGCCGGACGGCGTCGC
>Ga0335075_10017584_pt1 | contig 10631 bp, 11 predicted proteins | sample Lox_Sample_24_FD_206723 | JGI IMG/M metagenome (GOLD analysis project Ga0335075, IMG submission 206723) | Soil microbial communities from Loxahatchee National Wildlife Refuge, Florida, United States - Lox_Sample_2.4 | ecosystem: Environmental > Terrestrial > Soil > Wetlands | place: USA... | reverse complement strand
CTCGCGGCCTCGCCACAACGTGGTGACCAGGTTGGCCTCCTCGAGCACGGCCAGGTGCTTGCTCACCGATTGGCGGGCCATGTCCATCTCGGCGCACAGCTCGCGCAGGGTCTGCCCGTTCCGTGCGTTCAGGCTGTCCAGCAGCCGCCGGCGACCCGGGTCGGCGAGCGCCCGGAAGACACCGTCCATCGTGGGTCTGTCGTCATAGGCAGCCATTTGGCTGCATGAGTATAGGCAGCCGAATGGCTGCATGTCAACGTCGCCTGGTAGCGTCGCGCCGATGAGCGAGACGGCCGGGCCTGCGGCGGCGCCGCTGCACTGGTGGACGGCGCGGGATCTCGCCGGCGCGATGCGGCGGCGCGAGCTGTCGGCCCGCGAGGTCATGGGGTGGCACCTGGACCGGATCGCCCAGGTCAACCCGCGCATCAACGCGATCGTGACGCTGCGCCCGGAGGCCGCCCTGGAGGAGGCCGAGGCCGCGGATGACCGCGCCGCGGGCGGCGATGCCCTCGGCCCGCTGCATGGCCTGCCGATCGCGATCAAGGACCTCGAGGACACCGCGGGGATCCGCACCACCTACGGGTCGACCGCGTTTGCCCGGCACATACCGGCGGCCGACAGCCTCGTGGTGGCGCGGCTCCGCGCCGCGGGGGCCATCGTCATCGGCAAGACCAACACGCCGGAGTTCGGGGTCGGATCGCACACCTTCAACGAGGTCTTCGGCGCCACCGGCAACCCGTGGGCGCCCGACCGCTCGGCCGGCGGGAGCAGCGGCGGGGCGGGCGCGGCCCTAGCGGCCGGGCTGATCCCGATCGCGGACGGGTCAGACCATGGCGGCAGCATCCGCAATCCGGCGTCGTTCAACAATGTCGTCGGGCTACGGCCGACCCCGGGGCTGGTGCCCGACAGCGGCGCCGGCGACATCTGGGACACGGCGTCGGTGGTGGGGCCGATGGCACGGACCGTCGGTGACCTGGCCCTCATGCTCACCGCCATCACCGCGACCGATGCCGGCAGTCCGCTGTCGCATGGTGACCCGGCGGTGTTCACGGCTCCGCTGACCGGTGACCTGGCCGGGCTTCGCGTGGGCTGGTGCCCCGACGTCGGGGGGCTCCCGATCGAGCCCGAGGTCCTGGGCGTGCTGGCCGGGGCGCGCGATCGGTTCGAGGCGCTCGGCTGTCAGGTAGAGGACGTCGAGCTTGACCTGCGGCGGGCCGACGAGGCCTTCGAGACGTTGCGGGGGCTCGCCTTCGCCCGCGGTTTCGGTGCAGACCTCGAGTCGCTCCGCGGGGTGGCCAAGGACACGCTGATCTGGAACGTCGAGCAGGGGCTGGCCCTCGGCGCGGCCGCGATCGCCAGCGCACAGGTGGCCAGGTCCGAGGTGTTCGCCAACTTCGCCGAGCTGCTGGCGCGCTATGACCTGCTGGTGGCCCCCTCCGCGCAGGTGGCTCCGTTTCCGATCGACGAGGAATACCCCACCGAGATCAATGGCGTGACGATGCCCAACTACCTGGGGTGGATGCGGGCGTGCTCGCGCATCACCGTCTCCTCGCACCCGGTGGCGGCGGTTCCCGCGGGATTCACCGCCACCGGTCTGCCGGTCGGCCTGCAGCTGGTGGGTCGCTACCGCGGCGACCGCCGGCTGCTGGAGCACGCCGCCGCGTGGGAGGCAGCCACCGGCCTGGCCGGCCGCCATCCGCCCGTGGACTGACGGCACGGGATAGGCTCGCGCGGCCATCGACACAGGAGCAGCGCGTGAGTTCTTCTTCCGATCTATTCGACGTGACCGGCTTCGGCGTGATCGTCACCGGCGGCGCCAGCGGGCTCGGGCTCGCCTACGGCGAGGCGCTCGCCGCCAACGGCGCGCGGGTCACACTCATCGACGTCGACGAGACCGCGCTGGCGCGCGAGGCGGGACGTCTGGTGGGGGAGGGCTTCGACGTGCGCGGCGCTGTCGCCGACGTGACCGATCACGACGCGCTGGACCGCGCCATCGACGGAGCCGCCGAGGCCTACGGCCGCCTCGACGTCGCCTTCGCCAACGCGGGGATCGACCCGGGCGCCGGGTTCGTCGGGGCGTGGGCGGGCGGCGAGCGCCCACGGGTCCATGAGGGTGCCCTGGAGCACTACGCCACCGAGCGGTGGAGCCGCGTCATCGACATCAACCTGACCGGGATCTTCGCCACGGCGCGAGCCGCCGCCCGGCACATGCGCCCCCGCCGGTCCGGGCGCATCATCGTCACCACCTCGCTGGCGGCGACCAAGGTGGAGCCGGCCATCGGCGCCGCCTACATGGCCGCCAAGGCCGGCGCGCGCCACCTGATGCACACCATCGCGCTGGAGCTGGCCGCCGACGGCATCGCCGTCAATGCCATCGCCCCCGGGTTCTTTGTCACCAACATCGGCGGCGGTCACGCCCACAACCCCGATCTGCAGGCGGCGATCGCGCGCGACGTCCCGATGCACCGCATCGGCCAGCCCGATGACATCAAGGGCCTGGCGCTGTTCCTCGCCGCGCCCGCCTCGCAGTACATCACCGGCCAGGAGATCGTCATCGACGGCGGCTGGGGCCTGGGCGTCGCCGACTGACCGTCTGCGCCGCTCGTGATAATCGGACGGTGCCGATCCAGGCGGTGGTGTTCGACATCGGCGGAACCGTCGAGGTCGTGATGGGCTGAGCTGGCCAGCGGGGAACTTTTCGGGGCATCGGGACAAATGGATGGCGTGGGTCTCCTAATGCCAGTGCGAAACGATGTCACGGACGCCTCTCTCATCGCGGAGTCGCTGTCGTCGCCGCAGTCGTTCTCGGCCATCTTCGATCGTCACTTCGCGGTGATCCATGGGTATCTGGCTCGCCGCGTCGGTGCGGCGGCGGCCGACGACCTCGCCGCGGAGACGTTCGTCATCGCCTTCGAGCGGCGCCCGACGTTCAGCACTTCGGCCGGGTCAGCCCGCCCGTGGCTGTTCGGGATCGCCACCAACCTGTTGCGCAACCAATGGCGCGCCGACCGACGCGCGGACCTCGCCGTGATGGCACTGACCACCACCGAGCGCGAGCGCACGGCCACCCGCGACTCCGGCGTCGACGCCCACGAGGTGCTGGCTGCCGTCGCCGCCCTCGATCCCGATCAGCGCGATGCGCTTCTGCTCTATGCCTGGGAAGGTCTCTCCTATGAGGAGATCGCGGACGCGCTGGGCGTAGCCGTGGGCACGGTGCGGTCGCGCATCTCGCGCGGCCGCGGCCGGCTGCGCGAGATGCTGGAGGCACCGGAGACCCCGCCCATCATCGCCCGCGACGAACCTGGAGAGAGCTCATGAGCGACGAGCTTGATCGCCTGCGGCGCGCCCGGCCCTCTGTGCCGCCGCCGAGCCGTCATGCCCGACAGTCCGCGCAGGCGCGTCTCGACGAACGGATCGCTCACGAGTTCTCCCTCGCCCCCTCGGCCACGCGGGGGCGTCCGGGCCGGCGCGGGCGCCGGCGCGGGCGCGGATGGCCACTGACGCCCCCTCTGGCCACAGCCGCATGGGCCGCCGCGTCGCTCCTCGTGGTGGCGATCGTCGCCGGGGCGTTCCTTCTGCTGGGGCCTTCCCACCAGGGCTCGGCACCGGCCAACTCGACGCCGGCGAGCGCGGCACCGGCGCGCGGCTCCCTCAAGGCCCAGGCCCTGGAGCTGTGGGGTCCGGCGGCCACCTTCTATGCCTCGATCACGCCGCTGAAGGCAAAGGCCATCGCCCAGGCGCCCAAGCTGGCCGGCCAGCGCATCAGCGCCTGCCAGGCGCCGTACCTGCACCATCTCGACAGCGGCACCGTCACCAGCGACATCGCCAAGGTCAACACCATCGACCAGGACGCCGAAGAGATGGAGGCGATGGAGGCCGCGGTGCAGGTGGCCTCGCCACAGCTGAGGGTCGCCACTCGTGCCTGGGCCCAGCTGACGCTGGCCAACCCGACGATGCAGGGGTTCTCGCGTGGGCTGGCTGACCAGATCAACGCCTCCCTCAACGCGCCACACATCGACGCCTGTCGGTTCGTCCGGCAGATCGTCGCCCACGGCTATTCGCTGGCCTGGACGCAGGCCTCGCACGACGGGCGGCTGGCAACGGCGTGGTGGGCAACGGTGCTGCGGGCCGGCAAGCGCCAGGGAATGTTCTGGCCCTGGCTCCAGAACGGCGCCATCGGCCGTGAGCACCTGCTCACCGTCGAGCAGCAGAAGAAGCTGACCGCCATGCCGGGCGAGATCTCCTGACCCGGGAGGGAAGGCGCTCAGACCGGTAGCGTCCCGGCCACCATGCCGACCGAGGTCGCCATCCGGGGCGAGATGATCCGGCTCGGCCAGTTCCTGAAGCTGGCCGGAGTGATCGACAGCGGTGCCGAGGTCAAGGCGTTCCTGGCAGCGCAGGCGGTCCTGGTCAACGGCGCCCGCGAGGACCGGCGGGGACGCCAGCTGCATCCCGGCGACGTCGTGACCGTGGGCGACGACCTGCTGACCGTCATCGCGCGATGACCACGGCGCGGACGCCGATCCGCCGATGCCAGGCGCACGAGCGCGGCGAGATCCTTGCGATCATCAACGCCGCCGCCGAGGTGTACCGCGGAGCCATCCCCGCCGACCGCTGGCATGAGCCGTACATGCCCGCGGATGAGCTCGACGCAGAGATCGCGGCCGGCGTGATCTTCTGGGGATATGAGGCCGAGGGCAGGCTCATCGGCGTCATGGGCATCCAGCCGGTCGATGATGTGGATCTCATCCGCCACGCCTACGTGCTCCCCGGCAGCCAGGGCGCCGGAGTGGGCCGCGCCCTCATCGAGCAGCTGCGTCCGCTGAGCCGCGGGCGCATGCTGGTCGGCACCTGGGCGGCCGCCGAGTGGGCCATCCGCTTCTACGTGCGCAACGGGTTCGAGCAGGTCCCTACCTCTGCCGCCGCCAACCTGCTCCGGCGGTATTGGAGCATTCCAGACCGGCAGGTGGAGACCTCGGTGGTCCTGGCCAGCCCGCCGTACGCCTGAGGCTGACCGGCAGGCCCGTTGCCGTTGTCTTCGCGCAGCGGTCCCGAAACTGGACAGGCGCGAACCGAGGGTTCAAAATCGCGCCCGGCAACGACGTTGGGGGGAAGACGACGTGAGCAGTTCGAACAAGAACCTGGTGCTGGCGGCGATGGTCTTCGCCGTCGCGATGACGTTCATCGACCAGACGATCGTCGCGATCGCCATCCCCAACATCGAGAAGGAGCTCTCGCTCTCGGAGACCTCGTCGCAGTGGGTCATCAACGGCTACCTGCTGTCGCTGTCGGCGCTGTTCGCGTTCGGCGGCAAGCTCGGCGATGTCCTGGGCCGGCGGCGGATGGTGGTCATCGGCGTGATCGGCTTCGCCGTCGCCTCGGCGGCCTGCGGCTTCACCCCGAAGGGCAGCGTGGCGGCGACGTGGATCATCGTCTTCCGGGTGCTCCAGGGCGCGGCGGCGGCCGTCATGTTCCCGGCGGCCGTGGCCATCGTCGTGGCGTCGTTCCCGCTGCGTGAGCGGGGCAAGGCCATGGCCATCTTCTTCGGGATCTCCGGCGGCCTGACCGCGATCGGACCGATCGCCGGCGGCTTTCTCACCCAGTGGACCTGGCGTTCGATCTTCTGGATCAACGTTCCGGTCGCCCTCATCGCGCTGTACCTGATCTGGCGGTCACAGCCCGACGACGAGCGCCACCCGGCGCCACTGGACTACCGCGGCACCGTGCTCATCACCGGCGCCATGGGGCTGATCGTGCTCGGGCTCCAGCAATCCTCCAGCTGGGGTTGGAGCAGCGTCAGCACCTGGGCCTGCATCATCATCGGAGCGCTGCTCATGGTCGCCTTCATCAGGGAGCAGCTGACTAACCCCGAGCCGTTGCTGCGCCTGCAGATCTTCCGTGACCGCGCCTTCGCGGTGGAGACGACCGCGCTGGGCATGATGTCGGCGGTCTTCATCCCGTTCTTCTTCTTCGCCAGCATCTACTCGCAGGTGTCGCTCGGCGAGACCGCGTCGAACGCCGGGATCTACATCCTGTACTTCTTCATCGGCTTCGTGATCGCCGCCCAGATCGGCGGGCGCATCCTGGACCGGCGCGGGGCGCGGCCGGCCGTCGTCATCGGATGTGCCCTGGGCGCCGTCGGCTTCTGGCTGCTCGGTGGCAAGCTCACCGACCTCTCGCTCAGCGCGCAGCGGCCGTTCATCATCCTGGCCGGCGCGGGCATCGGCCTGATGCTGGGTACCGCCAGCACCGATGCGGTCAACCGGGCGCCGGCCACCAGCTACAGCGAGGTCACCGGCATCACCCAGACCGCTCGCAACTTCGGCGCCACGCTGGGACTGGCCATCATGGGCTCGGTGCTGATCAGCCGCAACGAGACCAACATCACCGGCGCGCTCACCAAGGCCGGCGTGCCCGGCGGCGTCGCCCACCGGGTCGCCAGTTCATTTGGCACCACGCCCGGCGGCGGCAGCAGCAGTGGCCGACCGCCTGCGGTTGTCCACACCGTCCAGATGGCCTTCGCCCACTCGACCCAGACCGTCTTCTACATCATGGCCGGGATCATGGCGGCCACCTTCATCGTCACCGTGCGCTGGCTGCCGCGCGGGCGGGTGGCCACGGCCCAGGACAAGCCGGAGCTTGCGGTGGATCCCGGCTACTCCGAGATGCCTCGCTGACGCCCGGGCGGGCTCGCCGCGGGCGGGAACCCGAAGCGAGCGGCCGGCCGGAGTCCCCGCGCTACTCGGGGTCGTACTTGAACGAGATGCCCAGACGGACCCGGTAGTTGAGGACGGTCCCGTCCTGGATGGTGAGGTCCTGACGGACAACCTCCGCCACGCGCAGCTCGCGCACGCTCTTGGCGGCTGTCTCGACCGCGGCGCGCGCCGCGGCCTCCCAGGACTCGCTGCTGACCCCGACAACCTCGGTGACGCGATAGACGCTCTCTGCCATGCGTACCTCCCTCAGACGATGGACCAGGTGAAGGCGAGTCTGACACCAGGCCCGCCGCGGAACAACCGAAGTCCAGTGGTCAGCCGAGACCCCCAGATGTGGCACCCGCGTGCCCCGGTAGGCTCGAGCGGTGGCCGGCGCCAGCAACGCCCCAGCCGAGTCCGAGCGCCAGCTCATCGTCTTCTCGCTGCACGGGGAGGACTACGGGCTGCCCATCGGCAGTGTTCGGGAGATCATCCGCTACACGCCCCCGCGGGCGACCGCGACGGCACGCGGGCTCGTCCGCGGGATGGTCAACCTGCGCGGGCTGGTGCTGCCGGTGCTCGATCTCTCCGACCAGCTGGGCGGTGCGCTCCAGGTCACCGACGCGACGCGGATTCTCGTTCTCGACATTGCCGAGGGTGTGCTGGGGCTGATCGTCGATGCGGTGGACGGCGTCACCACGATTGCGGTGGAGCAGATCACCTCGATCCCGGCGGCCGGTGGCGACGACGCGCTCGGCGACGAGATCGCCGCGGTGGATGACCGGCTGATCATGCTGGTCGATCCCGGGCGGGCCCTCGGACACGTGCTGCGCCGGCCGCCGTCCCCCCCGGGCGCTCAGGAGCCACGCGCGCTCGGCGATCACGCGGAGAGCCAAGGCCCGCGCGAGCGCGAGCGCGCGCCGGTGCCACGGCCCCCGGGCCCGCCGCCGGCCCGTCGCCGTTCCGGCGCGACCCCGCAGATCCCGCGCCGCCGGCGCCAACGCGGGTCCGAGGACCCCGACGGATGACCGACGCCGAGGCGCTGGTGCGGGCGGCGTGCTCGTTTGATCCGCGCCCCGCGGTGGAGCTTCTCGCCGGTCGCACTCCGATATCGCGCCACGATATCGCGGCACGAGGTGGGACGGGCGACCCTGAGATCGCGGCGCTGTGTGTGGCGGGCGACGCCGACGCCGTGGCGGCGCTGCTGGCGTCCTCGCCCGGGGCGGCGCTCGAGCCGGCGCCGCCCTTCGGCTGGGCGCCGATCCTCTACGCGACGTTCTCGCGGCTGCCGCGGGCCGACCCTGGCCGCGCCGAGGGGCTCCGCGCGGTGGTCGGCCTCCTCCTCGAGGCCGGGGCTGACCCCAACGCGTCCTTTGACCATGACGGCTGGCTGCAGGTCCCGCTCTACGGCGCCGCGGGCATCCTCAACGACGCGCGCATCACCGCGATGCTGATCGACGCGGGCGCGGACCCCAACGACAACGGCGAGCGGGGCGTGGGGGAGGCGCTGTATCACGGCTGCGAGTTCCGCGATCCGGCGTGCGCGGAGCTCCTCATCGATGCCGGCACCAGCCAGGACACCGTCGACCACTGCCTTGGCCGGGCGCTCAACTTCCCCCACCCGGAGATGATCGAGATGTTCTGTGCCCACGGCGCGCGGCCGCGGGCCGGCCACCTGCTCCAGGCGGCGTGGCGGCGGCGGCCGGCGGGCACCGTGCGCGTCCTGCTCAACGCGGGAGCGCCGGTCGACGGCCGTGAGCGCCACGAGCCCGACGGGCCCTCCGCCCTGCAGGTGGCCACCCGGTGGGGGGAAGGTGAGGTGGCCGATCTGCTCGCCGAACGGGGTGGCGACCAGACCGCGGTGACCGACGCTGACCACGCGCTCGGTGAGTTCCTCGCCGGCGCCACCGAGGTCGCGCCGCCGGCGGCCGGCATCGACCTCGACGCGATGTTGCTGATGGCGGTCCAGGGCGGCCACACCGCCACCGTCGAGCGCCTGCTGGCCGCCGGCGCCCGCGTCGACGGAGACCCCGACACCGACGGCGTGCCGCTCGGCCAGGCGGCCTGGCGCCGCTATCCGGACATCGTGCGGCTGCTGGTCGGACACGGAGCCGAGCTCGTCTTCCCCCACGGCGGCAACGCCATCGGCGCCGCCCTGCACGGGTCCCGCAACTGCCAGCACCCCGAGGGCGGCCCGACGATGCAGACCGTCGGCGAGATCCCGCAGGCGCCCTATGCGGAGGTCGTCCGCTGCCTGCTCGACGCCGGAACCCCGGTCCCGGAACGGGTGGGTGACTGGACGCGGCCGCCCGCCACCATGATCGAGGAGCTGCTCACAGGAAGCGGTGCATGACGTGGAGGCCGACGTAGCCGTCGGTCGGGTGCGCGAAGGCCTCGGGCACGGTCCCGATCACCTCAAAGCCCAGCGATCGCCATAGCCGCACCGCACGCGTGTTGGTTTCGACCACGGCGTTGAACTGGACAGCGCGGAACCCGCGCTCGCGCGCCCAGGCGACCATCGCCTCGCCCAGCGCGCGCCCCGTCCCTCGCCCGGCGCGGCCGGGATCGACCATGAAGCTGGCCGAGGCGACGTGCGATCCGGGTCCCGGGCGGTTGGCGTACATCGTGGCCGTGCCCACGACGACGCCGTCGTCGACCGCGACCACGGTGCGGCCGGGCGGGCCGATCATCCACAGGGCGCGCGCCTGCTCCTCGGTCATGTCGCGGTCATAGGCGTACGTCTCGCCGGCGGCCACGATCTCGTGCAGGAACGGCCAGATGGCGGGCCAATCCTCGGGGCTGGCGTCACGGATCTCCACGCCCGGATTATGCGCACCCAAAACCGCCCAAGCTGATCAATCACTACACCCAGGATCATCACTGGGCCAGATCTTGAGGAAACCTTGAGGTTTTGGTCCGATCCTGGTTGGGAATTTCAATATCACCGGCGAGCTGAGTTCGCGCCCGCCGGGAACTCGAGCGCGGTCTCCCCGCGGCGATCGACTGAATTGCTTCGTGCCCGTTGGCCGCTGCATGGCCTCGGGCGCGGCGGTCCGGCGTGCTCGTTCACCACTCGAACACAGGAATCGGATCGTCATGGTCAGCTTGAGCTTGCACAGTGCGGTGTCGGGAGTGCCCGCCTCCGTGCTGGAGGGGGCGCTCGTCCTCCTCCCCCGCGCCAAACCCTTCCCGCGACTGGGGCGCCTGCGCGCGCCGGCGTGGGCCGCGCTGCTCCCGGTGTCGATCATCGTCGGGACCTTCGGGCTGCTCATCGCGCCCGGACTGGCGTCGCCGACCGTGCTCGCCGCCGCCGTCACCACACCCCTGCTGGCGGTGATCGCGGTGCTCCTCGTCGTCCGGGCGCGGACCCTCATGCTGCCGCTCGCGGCGGGGGCGGGTGCGCTGGCGATGTGGGCCGACGGCGTCGGCGGTCACATCGGAACCGGAGTGGTCACCGCACTGGCCTGCCTCACGGTGGGGGCGGCTCTGCAGCGGCTCATCCCCGGCCGATGGCTGCTGGTGGGCGTCGTGGCCATGTCGGTGGTGGACATCACCCTGCTGCTCGCAGGACCCGGGTACCACGAGACCGCGGTGCTGGCCGCCGCCCAGACCAACTTCCACGGCCCCCGCTTCACCGGTGCCCGCCTGGGGGGCACCACCATCGGCTACCCCGACCTCTTCCTCGCGGCTCTCCTCGGCGCCTCGCTCGCCGGACAGTGCGCGCAGCTGTGGGCCGCCGCCCTGCTCACCGGGCTCGCCATCGCCTATGACTCGATGCTGACGCCCGGGCTGCTCCTGCCCGCCACCGTCCCGATCGCCCTCACCCTGGCGGTGACCGTGTTCCTGCGCCAGCGTCGCCGCGGGCGGCAGGGAGCGGTTGTGGCCGCGGGTGGCGCGCCCTCGGCGCTGGCCACCGCCGGGGTGCCCACCCCGGCG
>Ga0335075_10017583_pt1 | contig 10631 bp, 9 predicted proteins | sample Lox_Sample_24_FD_206723 | JGI IMG/M metagenome (GOLD analysis project Ga0335075, IMG submission 206723) | Soil microbial communities from Loxahatchee National Wildlife Refuge, Florida, United States - Lox_Sample_2.4 | ecosystem: Environmental > Terrestrial > Soil > Wetlands | place: USA: Florida... | reverse complement strand
CAAGCTCGCCGTGGAAGCCGCCCGCGCCGCCCTCGACGACGCCGGGCTGACCGCCGCCGACGTGGACGGCATGGTGACGTTCAGCATGGACAGCAACGCCGAGATCGCGGTCGCCCGTGAACTCGGCACGGGCGAGCTCACCTTCTTCAGCCTGATCGGCTACGGCGGGGGGGCCGCTTGCGCCACCCTGCACCAGGCGGCAATGGCGGTCGCGACGGGCTCAGCCAGCGTGGTCGTGTGCTACCGGGCACTGAACGAGCGGTCCGGCCGGCGGTTCGGCCAGGTTTCGGTCGGCGCTGTGCAGGCGGCCACGTCGTCCGGAATCGACAGCGGCTGGCATTACCCGATGGGCCTGGCCACTCCCGCCGCTACCGTGGCGATGGCCGCGCGGCGCTACATGCACACCTACGGCGCCACGAGCGCGGACTTCGGCACCGTGGCGGTCGCGGATCGCAAGCACGCCGCTACCAACCCGGCGGCCTGGTTCTACCAGCGGCCGATCACGCTGGCCGAACACCAGGAATCTCGGTGGATCTGCGAGCCGCTGCGGCTGCTTGACTGCTGCCAGGAGACCGACGGGGCAGTTGCCATCGTGGTGACTAGCCTCGAGCGCGCCCGTTCCCTGCAAAAATCACCGGTCGTCATCCAAGCCGCGGCCCAGGGCAGCGGGCCCGACCAGTACACGATGACGAGTTACTACCGCGATGACCTGACTGGCCTGCCCGAGATGGGCGTCGTCGCCCGGCAGCTGTGGGCACAGGCGGGGCTGCGGCCGGCAGACATCCGCGCCGCTGTGCTGTACGACCACTTCACCCCGTACGTGCTGATGCAGCTGGAAGAGCTTGGGTTCTGCGCACGCGGCGAGGCGCGGGACTTCATCGCCGGCGGGGCTATCGAGCTAGGCGGCCGGCTGCCGCTGAACCCGCACGGCGGTCAGCTGGGCGAGGGTTACCTGCACGGGATGAACGGCATCGCCGAGGCCGTGCGGCAGGTGCGCGGCACGTCAGTGAATCAGGTGCCGGGAGCCGGCCCAGTGCTGGTCACGGCCGGCACGGGCGTTCCCACCAGCGGGCTGATTCTCGGCGCCGATTAACCACCGCGGATCAGACTCCGTCCCGCGGATCAGACTCCGTCCCGCGGATCAGACTCCGTCCCGCGGATCAGACTCCGCCGCGCGGTGGGTGTGCGCAGCGATCACCTCGAGCAGTTCGTCGGCGCGCTCGGAGCTGCGGAGCACCTCAGCCGGGTAAGCGCACAGCAGCGAGAACGAGTACTGGGAGGCCAGCTCGTTCCAGAGGGCCTCGAGATCGACCGCGGCGCTGGCCAGATCGCGCTCCCACAGCAGCGCTACCATCTCGCCGAAAACGGCGACGTCGCCGCGCTGCACCGTGGCGCTCTTGATGACCGGCGCGAGTGCGCTCCAGAATCCGGCTGGGTCCGCGAATTCGTTGATCATGAAGCGACTCATGACGTCTTCGGCGTCGAGCGCGACGTAGCTGCCGTGGGCGCGACACGCCATAAGGTTGACTCCGGCGTGCTCCAGCCGTTCCTCGATCGCAGCGCGGTGTGCCGGTGTCGCCAGCGTCACCCCGACGCCACCCGCCTGCATCGCGTCGAGCAGGTACTCCGTTACCTGGCCGACGAGCTCGTCATCGCGGGTATAGAACACCACACCGTGGCCTTGAGGACCGCCGCTGCGCACGCCGGATGTCCCTTCCGTCTCGATTGCGCCTGCGTAGGCCCTTCCCCGGACGGCTCGGCCTAATCATCGCGCAGCATCGAGCGCGGCCAGGTAACCGAAGGTCATCGCCGGACCGATCGTGGCTCCCGGCCCGGCATAGCTGCGTCCCATCACCAGGGCGCTGGTGTTGCCCGCAGCGTAAAGGCCGTCGATCGCCGTGCCGTCCGCGCGCAGCACCCTGGCCCGCTGATCGGTACGCAGCCCGCCCTTGGTGCCGAGGTCGCCAGGAACGATCTTGATGGCGTAGTAGGGCGGCTGCGTCAGCGGCGCCAGGTTAGGGCTGGGCTTGCAGTTCGGATCCCCGTAGTAGCGGTCGTAGGCGGAATCACCGCGGCCGAAGTCTGCGTCCTTGCCCGCCCGGGCGAACTCGTTGAACTTGTCCACCGTCTTGGCCAGGCCATCGGCCGGCACGCCGATCTGGCTGGCCAGCTCGGCAAGTGAGTTGGCCTTAACCACAGCGCCGGACTTAAGCCAGCGGCGCGGCAGCGGCTTGCGCGGCGGGATTCCGGTGAACACGTACCGGTTGCGGTATCGCTGATCGGCGATCATCCAGCACGGGATGTGCGGGTTCGCCTCGGTGTGCTTGTCGTACATGACGTGCACCGCATCCACGTACGGTGCGGCCTCGTTGACAAACCGCTCGCCGTTGCCGTTGACGAAGATGCAGCCCGGCAGGCTGCGCTCAGCCAGGCAGAACACCGGCCCACTCGGCAACGGGATCGACGGGCCCCACCAGGCGTCGTCCATCAGTTCCAGCTCGCCGCCAGCCGCCTGGCCTGCGACGATGCCGTCACCGGTATTGCCGGCCGAGCCGACGGTCCACTCAGTTCCGATCGGAGCGCGCTGGTAGCGCTGACGCATCTCCTCGTTCTTCTCGAAGCCGCCGGTCGCCAGCAGGACGCCGCGGCGGGCGCGAACCACCGCTGGCTGGCCGTCGCGGGTGATCTCGACGCCGGTCATCCGGCCGTCCTCAATCCTCAAGCCGGTCATCGGCGTGTTCAGCCACACCGGCACGTCGGCCCTGGCCAGGCCGGCCCGCAGCCCGGCGGCCAGCGCCTGGCCCATGCTCAGGAGCTGCCGCTTCCTTAGCTTGCTGGCCACCATCCGGCAGGTCACCCTGGCCGTCGTCGAGATCGCGCGCGGGTGGCTAGTGCCGAGGCTCATCCACCGGTAGTTGGCCTGGGTCACGGTGATGCCGGCCGGGGCCGGCAGGTAGGGCGGGCGCAGATTGGCGAGCTCAGCCCCGAGGACGCGGGCATTCAGCAGGGACGGCTCGACCGAACGCCCGCTGGCCTGACCACCAGGCGCCTCGGGGTAGTAGTCGGAATAGTTGGGGACCCAGTCGAAGCCCAGGGGGGTGTTCGCCAGGACCAGGTCAAGCATCTTGGGGCCGTGCTCGAGCAGCGCGGTTTGCAGGCTCTCGGGCGCGTTGTCGCCAGCCACGTAGGCCAGGTACTGGCGTGCCTGAGAAGGCGAGTCCTTGCGGCCGGACTTCCTGAGGACCGAGTTACCGGGCAACCAGACGCCACCGCCGGAGCGGGCCGTTGAGCCGCCGAAGTACTCAGTCTTCTCCAGGACAACCACGCGCAGACCGTTGAGTGCTGCGGTCAGCGCCCCGGTCATGCCAGCCGCGCCGCTGCCCACGACGACGAGGTCAAACTCCGGCTCCTCAGTCACCTGGCCTCCGTCCCCGACCGCTCCGTACTAGAACACGTTACAGTTTTGGCCCGGCGCTGACGATAGCGTGGCGAAAGACGGCGCCCGAACGGCTCTGGCCGGCCGGCGCGGAAGGCTTTTCATGCAACCGGCGACCACAAAACGTCACAAGGCGGACGCCAGAGCGACACGGTTGCATGAATTGTCGGTGCGGGTCGCGAACGTGGACGCTATGACAGCACGGAACTCACTGACGGACCGGCGGCTGGCAGGGATCCGGAGCGCGGCTGAGCTCAAAGCGGATGGCAATAGCCCTGCGCAGATCAGCAGGCTCGTCCGCCAGGGGAAGCTGGTCCGACTCCGATATGGCGTCTACGCACAGGGCCACATGGTCGCGGAGGTGCGGGGCCAGCCGGGCGGCAACCAGCTTCTCGAAGTGGCTGCCTCGCTAATATCCGCCGAACCGGGTGCTGTCGCCAGCCATGCGAGTGCCGCCGTTATTCACGAGATCGACCTCCTATCCGCCACCGCCCGATCCGCTAGCGCGGCGGCCCGGGTGGCCGATGCCGGTACCGGCGCGACACAAGGAGCGCACGTCTGGCTAACGGTGCCGCCCGGACGTAACAGGACCGGGCGCGGCGGCGTCCATGTCTACTCGGCCGAGCTGCCCGCGGACCATGTGACGGTGGCTTACGGCATGCCGGTGACCACGCCCGCGCGGACAGTCTTAGACCTGGCGCGCAGCCTGGAATTCCGAGCGGGCGTAGTCGCAGCCGACTCAGCCCTGCACCGCAGGCTCGTCACCAAGGCTGACCTGGAGTCAGTACGCACTTACTGTTGGCGCTGGCCCGGAGCCATCCAGGCCGCCGAAGTGGTCGCATTCGCGGACGCGCTGTCGGAGTCAGTGCTGGAGTCGCTTGCGCGCGTGGTCTTCCGGGACTGCGGCCTTCCGCCGCCGGAGTTGCAGATCTGGGCAGGCGGGGCCGAGGTTGTCGGCCGCGTCGACTTCCTGTGGCGGCGGTACCGGACCGTCGCCGAAGTTGACGGCCGGATGAAGTACGCGAACAGCGTGCGCGCTGTCCGGCAGCTAGAGCGAGACCGCCAGTTGCGCGACGCCGGGTATGAGGTCGTGCACTTCACCTGGAAGGACATCACCGAGAACCCGGGCTACGTCAATGCCACGATCAGGAAGGCCTTTCGCTGCGGCGCACAGCCCAGGTTGCCCGCCGTCGGCTAATAGCTGACGCTCACCTCTGGGCTCAGGGCAACGGACTGACAGGCCAGGATGTATCCATCGGCCAGGTCAGCCTCATCGAGGACCTCGTTGTTCGCCATCTCTACCTTGCCGCTCATGAGCTGACAGGCACAGGCGCCGCAGATGCCTTCGCGGCAGGAGAAGGGCGGGTCCAGTTCAGCGCCGATCATGACGTCCAGCATCCTGGTGCCGGCCGGCCAGTCCAGCGATCGCCTTGTGCCATCGAGGGTCACCTCGAGGGTGGCCGCGACTCCGGCCGCCACCGGCGCGGGCGCGTCGAACGGATTGTGCTGCAGCGACAGGAACCGCTCGACCCGAACGCCGCGCGGCGGAACGCCGACGGCGCCGGCCGCCTCGCGGACCGCCGACAGGAACGCGTCCGGCCCGCTGGCATAGATCTGGCACGCACGGAAGGGCCGGATCAGCGGAACCAGCCCGCTCGGAGTCGGCAGGCCCTGGAGCACATCGAGCCAGTGCACCACCAGCAGCCGCGAGCCGACCTCAGCGGCCAGTTCCCGCAGGGCCGACCCGAAGATGACCGACCGCTCATCCCGGTTGGCGTACACCAGCACTACCCGGCCGGTCCCGGCCGCGAGAACGGACTTGAGAATCGACATAACCGGCGTGATCCCGCTGCCTGCTGCCAGCAGCAGGAAGTCGTCGTCGAGCGACGACGGCACGAACATTCCGGCAGGCGGCAGCACATCGAGCGTCGTGCCGGGCCGGACATTGTCGGCGACCCAGTGCGAGGCGTAGCCGCCAGCGGTCTGCTTGACCGTGACGGTGAGCGGATCGCCGGTCAGCGGTGAACTGCAGAGCGAGTAGCACCGCGCAACAGATCCGTCCCGGTCGCTAGGGATCCGCAGCGTCAGGAACTGGCCCGGCAGGTAGGCGAAGACGGCCGAGAGCTCGGGCGGTACCTCGAACACCAGCGAGCACGCTTCGTCCGTCTCAGGCCTGACAGCCTGGACGCGAAGCTGATAGAAGGCCCGGTCCGTCACTCTGTCAGCCCAGCCACTCTGCTAGCCCAGCCACGGCGGCGCCACCGGCAGCCGGCCGTCCAGGGCAGCGGCATCGATGCTCGCCCGCATCGCACCGCAGCGCTCGATGAGCGGCGTCTGCTCGCCGACCGCAGTTCGCCGCGCGAACTCGGCGCACTGCCGCACGGCCGTGGCATCCCACTGGACGCTGGTGTGCTGCACGCTGAACTTGGCCGCCAGCACCACCGCCCCGCACTCAGCGCACGTTACCTCGCAATACCGGGACTGGCGCTCATCTGGCCGCGCCAGCCTGACGCCGTCAGTCATGCCCAGCCGACCATGCCTAGCCGACCCCGGATTCACTGGGCACCGGCTGGGATGCGCCCTGACGGGCCGCCAGGTTGGCCGCGACCTCGGCCTCCCACGCCTCGACCGCCCGTGAGGTATCGATCTCGAACTCGTGCCGGGCGACCATGTCGGCTGGAATGTCCTCCACGTCGAGGTAGAACTGCTCGTACCAGCGGCGCAGCTGATACACCGGGCCGTCCTCGGCGCACAGCAGCGGGTTGTCGATCCGGCTCTTGTGCGTCCAGATGTCGACGTCCTGCTGGAAGCCAAGGCCGACGAACTTGGCGAACTTGGCCGCCACCTTGTCCGCCTGCTCCGGCGAGAGGCCTGGCAGCTTCTTCACGATCACGCCCCACTGCAAGACGAACCGCTCGGGCGTGACCGGGTAATGGCAGTTGATCAGCACCGCGTCCATCGGCACGCCGTGGTAGTCGTAGTTGAGGTAATCGATCATGTAAGACGGCCCGTAGTAGGCAGCCTCGGACACCAGCCCGATCTGGGTGGAGGCGCCCGACTGCCCGCCGCCGGACTGGCCGCTGCCGGACTGGCCGCGGCCGGACTGGCCGCCGCCCGACCGGCCGGGGTCGGGCTCGTAATCCGGGCGGGACCTGGTCTTCAGGTACTGGGCAGCGATATGGCCCTCGAGCACGTTCCGGAAGTAGGTCGGGAACGCGAAGTGGATGTAGAAGAAGTGCGCCATGTCGACGACGTTGTCGACGACCTCGCGGCAGTTAGCGTCGACAGTCAGGGTGTCCCAGGTCCAGTTAGACCAGTCATCCGAGTAGGCGCCCTCGATCCGAGGGATGGTCACGTTGGCTGGTGGCATGTTGCCCTGCGGGTCGCTCCACACGAACAGCTGCTGGTTCTGCTCGAGAGTCAGCCAGGACCTGGTTCGCGCCGTCGGCGGCACCCGGCGCGCGTACGGAATCTTCGTGCACTTGCCGTCGCCACCCCAGTGCCAGTCATGGAACGGGCAGGCGATCGAGCTGCCCTTGATCGTGCCGCGGGTCAGGTCCCCGCCCATGTGCCGGCAGTACGCGTCCAGGACATGCAGCTCGCCTGACGCGTCGGCGAACACCACGAGCTTGGTGCCGAACGCCTCCACCGCGTGCGGGCCAGAGTCCCGAAACGGGGCGGCGAGCCCAAGGCAATGCCAGCCGCGGGCGAACCTGGTCGGCGGGGCACCCACATCGATGCTCCGCACTCCATTCCGGTCGCTCATCAGTCCTCCAGCACAGCAAGCGCGCGCCTCACCATCGGCTCGGCTAAGGCCGCTGTCCCTAGACTAGAACATGTTCTAGTCTAGGGGTATTGTTCGGCGCGGCAGGGTGGCTTGCGATCGGAGGGCGCCGGAGTGACGCAGAACGTTGGCCAGGAGGTCATCGAATCCGTCCGCGAGCTACTTCCGGTGTTCCGCGACCGGGCGCAAGAGGCAGAGGACGGCCGGGCAGTGCCCGAGGACTCCATCAAGGCCCTGGAGGGAACGGGGTTCTTCCGGCTACTTCAGCCGGCCAGTTTCGGAGGCTTGCAGGCCGACCCGGTGACGTTCTACACGGCCGTCAGGCTCATCGCGAGTGCCTGCGGATCCACCGGCTGGGTAGCGTCTGTGCTCGGAGTCCACCCGTGGCACGTCGGCCTGTTCTCGCCGCAGGCGCAGCAAGAAGTGTGGGGCACTGACCCGGCGACCAGGATCTCCTCGTCGTACGCCCCGACCGGCAAAGCGGTCGCGGTTGATGGCGGGCACCGGGTTAGCGGTCGCTGGAGCTTCTCGTCGGGATGCGATCACGCCAGCTGGGTCCTGCTCGGCCAGATTGTGATCGACGCGGACAACCGGCCGACGGACTTCCGCACGTTCCTGCTCCCTATCTCGGATTACACGATCGACGACGTGTGGGACACGGTCGGGCTCCGCGGCACCGGCAGCAACGACATCGTCGTCAGCGACGTGTTCGTGCCGGCGCACCGCTCGCTCAGCTTCATCGATGTGTCCAAGCTGGTCGTGCCGGGCCAGGAACTGAACCCGGCGCCGCTCTACAAGCTGCCGTACGGCTCGGTGTTCCCGTACTCGATCACGACACCGATCATCGGCATGGCGACCGGCGCCTACCAGGCACACGTCGACTACACCAGGGAACGGGTCCGAGCGGCGTATATCGGCCAGAAGGCCGCACAGGATCCGTTCGCCCAGGTCCGGGTCGCCGAGGCCGCGGCTGAGATCGATGACGCGTGGGGCGCGCTGGAGCGGAACATGATCCAGCTGATGGAATGCGCCCGAGCGGGCCGCCCGATCCCGATCGACCTGCGGCTGCGGGTGCGGCGTGACCAGGTGCGCGGAACCGGCTTGTCGATCAAAGCCGTGGACCAGTTGTTCGAGAACTCGGGCGGCCGGGCGCTGAAGACCGGCACGCCGATCCAGCGGTTCTGGCGGGACGCGCACGCCGGCCGGGTGCACGCGATCAACGATCCGGAGCGAGCGCTGTCGATGTTCGGCGGCGCGGAGTTCGGCCTGCCGGTTCCGGCCGACGCCATGCTGTGAGCGACATTTTCATGCGACGCTGTGAGCGGCCTTTCGTGCGACGCTGTGAGCGGCCTTTCGTGCGACGCTGTGAGCGGCCTTTCATGCAACCGTCGACCGCAAATCATCGCAAAGCAACCACGATATGCGTCCCCTTGCATGAAAAGCGTTTCCAGTTGCATGAAAGGTCGTGCCCGGAGGCCGGAGGAACCCGATGAGCGACCTTGATGGCGAGTCACTGAGCCACGTCGCCGAGATCGGCGGGCTGCCGGTCCGGTATTACGACTCGGGGCCGGCCTCGGCTGACGGTGTCTTGCCAGCTGGGGGTGCGAGCGGCGGAACTGGCCGCGGCGAGGCCGATACCGTCGTGCTCTTGCACGGCGGCGGCCCGGGCGCATCCTCGTGGAGCAACTTCGGGCGCAACATGCCGGTGATCGCCAAGCGGTTCCGCGCGGTGATGATGGACCTGCCCGGCTACGGCCAGTCGGCAGCGCGCCCCGTTACCGGGCACTTCTTCACGGTCGCCGCGGATGCGCTGGCCGGCCTCTTGGACGAACTCGGGATTGCCAAGGCCCACATCATTGGCAACTCCCTCGGCGGCGGGAGCGCGCTGCGGTTCGCGCTGCGCTACCCGGACCGGGCATCTCGGCTGGTGCTCATGGGCCCAGGCGGGCTGACCCTGAACGTGCTCACGCCCGATCCGACCGAAGGCGTGCGGCGGCTGATGGAGTTCGGCGCGCCGCCTGGACCGAGCCGGGACAAGATGGCGGCCTTCCTCCGGACCATGGTCTATGACCAGCGGCTGGTGACCGACGAGCTGATCGACGAGCGCTTCGCCGTTGCCAGCCGGCCAGAAGCGCTTGCCGCGATGGTCGCGATGGGAGGCTCGTTCTTCGGCGAGTACGCCGAGGACGGCATGCTCTGGCGAGAGGCACACCGGCTCAAGCACGAGGTGCTGCTGATCTGGGGCCGCGAAGACCGGGTCAATCCGCTGGATGGCGCGCTCATCGCAGTCAAGCAGCTCCGGCGCGCGCAGCTGCACGTCTTCGGCGGCTGCGGCCACTGGGCTCAGCTGGAGAAGTTCGATGAGTTCAACGAGCTCACCCTCAGGTTCCTGACGGGAGGCGCGGCATGACCGGACCGATCAGCTCCCTTGGTTACCTGCGGATCTCCTCGGCTGATCCCGCTGCCTGGCGCGAATTCGGCACCAAGGTGCTCGGTATGGTCGAGGGCCGCGGCCCTGATCCGGACGCGGTCTACCTGCGGATGGACGACTTCCCGGCCCGGCTGGTCATCGTGCCTGGCGAGCACGAGCGGCTGCTGGCCTCGGGCTGGGAGGTAGCCGACGAGCGCGCGCTGGCTGAGGTGGCAGACGTCCTGGCCTCAGCCGGGATACCGGTCAAGACCGGCGACGCCGCAGAGCTCGCCGACCGGCGAGTCGGCCAGCTGCTACACGCCGACGACCCGTCCGGCAACTCGCTGGAGATCTTCTGTGGCGCGGCACTGGACAACCGGCCGGCCGTCAGCCCCTACGGCAACGTATTCGTCACCGGTGATCAGGGGCTCGGTCACGTCGTGCTGCCAGCCGCAAGCGACGGGGAGACACTCGCCTTCTACACCGACCTGCTTGGCTTCCGGCTCAGGGACTCGATGCGAATGCCGGGCGAGTTCTTCGGCAAGCCGGGCGAGCAGGTCTGGATGCGATTCCTCGGCTGCTGCCCGCGGCATCATTCGCTCGCGCTCGCCCCGATGAACCCCACAGCCGGGATCGTCCACCTGATGATCGAGGTCGCGACGCTGGATGACGTCGGCCGGGCACTGGATCGCTGCGTTCGCCGCAAGGCGACGATCAGCTCGACGCTCGGCCGCCACGCAAACGACCTGATGGTCTCGTTCTACGTGCATACCCCTGGCGGCTTCGATATCGAGTACGGCACCGCCGGACGCGTCGTCGATGACTCCACCTGGGTCAGCCGCGAGAGCACGGCCGTCAGCCTGTGGGGACATGTGTTCGGCTCCGGCGCCGTTCACTGAACCTGTACAGCACTGAACCGGCCCACGCACTGAACCTACACAGCGCGCTGAACCGCCGCTGGCGCCTCTGCTCGCGATGGTCTCGGCGTGGCGCGGGAGACT
>Ga0335075_10017582_pt1 | contig 10631 bp, 6 predicted proteins | sample Lox_Sample_24_FD_206723 | JGI IMG/M metagenome (GOLD analysis project Ga0335075, IMG submission 206723) | Soil microbial communities from Loxahatchee National Wildlife Refuge, Florida, United States - Lox_Sample_2.4 | ecosystem: Environmental > Terrestrial > Soil > Wetlands | place: USA: Florida... | reverse complement strand
CGCCGGTGCAGAAATCCTTCGACGCCATCGTGCTCGGTCTCGGCGCCATGGGCAGCGCTGCCGCGTATCACCTCGCCTCGCGCGGAGCGCGGACCCTGGCCCTCGAGCAGTTCACCTCCCCGCACGAGCAGGGCTCCTCCCATGGCGGCTCGCGCATGATCCGCCAGGCCTACTTCGAGAGCCCCGACTACATCCCTCTGGTTTTGCGCGCGTATGAGCTATGGCGCAAGCTCGAGACGGACTCCTGCTCGCGGCTCCTCCACATCACCGGCGGTCTCACCCTCGGCCCACAGGATGGCGACCTCGTCCCGCGCACCATCGCAGCCGCAGCCGAGCATTCCATTCCGTTTGAATCGCTCGAAGCCGCCGAAGTCCGCCGCCGATTCCCCGCGCTCACGCCGCTTCCAAACGACATCGCCATCCTTGAGCCCAACGCGGGATACCTGCTGCCCGAGGAATGCATCCGCGGCCATCTGCAACTCGCCGCGCGCGCTGGCGCGCAGCTTCACTTTGAAGAGACCGTGCTGGGGTGGAGCGCATCCCGCGACCGCGTGCAGGTCCGCACTGCGCGCGACACCTACGACGCAGGTCATCTCGTCATCACCGCCGGACCGTGGGCCGGCGAGGCCCTCCGTGCAAGCCTCCCGCTGTACGTCTCACGCCAGGTGATGGCGTGGTTCGCCCCGCGCGGCGGCGTTGCGCCATTTCTGTCCGACCGCTTTCCGGTCTTCCTGATGGAGAATGCCGGTGAGGTGCCCAGCTACGGATTCCCCGCCATCGACGGCTCCGGCGGCGGCATGAAGGCAGCGATCCACGGCAGCGATCACGTCTGCACGCCGGCCACCGCCGATCGCGCGATCCACGCCGCCGACATCGATCGTATCCGCCGGCTCCTCACACCGCGCATCCCTGCTCTCCAGGGCGAATTGCTGCGCGCCCAAACCTGCCTCTACACCACCACTCCGGACGAACACTTCATCATGGGTGCACATCCCCAGGCGGAGAACTGCACCATCGCCTGCGGCTTCTCCGGACACGGCTTCAAATTCGCCCCCGTCGTCGGCGAAATCCTCGCCGATCTCGCCACCACCGGCGCAACAGCGCATCCCACGGCCCTCTTCGACCCCGCACGATTTCATCAGTAATTCGTGGTCGGGGATCAGTTATCAGTGCCAGCTCGCCAGCCGCACCACGCCTCGCCGCCTCACCCTCCCCGCGCCCCAATGCGCTACTCTCATCCCCATGATCTCCCGCAGAACTCTTCTCGGCGTTTCCGCCAGCGCAGCCCTCGGGGCCGCTCTCACTCCCGCGCTCTCCGCGCTCGCCTCGCAATTTCGACGCGACGCCGAACCGGTCCCCACCGGACCCATGCCCGACGCCATCGCAAAGATCCCCTCCTTCGCCGGCAAGGTCCCGCCTTTCACCAACGATGAGCGCCTCGCACGCATCGCCCGCGCCCGCGAGCTGATGGGGCAGCAGAAGATCGAGGCCATCGTCCTCGCCAACTCCACCTCGAACACGATCTACTTCGCCAACATCTCTCTCGGCGCGAGCGAGCGCATGTGGGCGCTTGTCATCCCCGCGCAGGCGGCGCCGTTCCTCGTCTGCCCCGCCTTCGAGCGCGATCGCGCCGCCGAGATGCTCGCCGATACGCCGCTCGCGCAGAACGCCGACGTCCTCACCTGGCAGGAGAACGAAAGTCCCTTCGCGCTGGTCGTCCACGCTCTCAGCGATCGCGGCATTCGCTCCGGCCAGGTCGGCCTCGACGAAAACATGAAGTTCACCTTTGCCTATGAGTTGATGAAGGCCGGCCCCTCGCTCCACTTTGTCAGCGCCACGCCCGTCACCGGCGGCTGCCGCATGATCAAGGATGACCACGAGCTTCAGTGCCTGCGCACCGCGGGCGCCGCAACCCTCGCCGTCTACGAAGCCGTCTACCGTTCGGTGCAGGAAGGCATGACGACCCACGACGTTCACAACCTCGTCCAGATGGCCTACGCGAAAACTGGCCTCCCCGGAGAAGCCAGCCTCAACATTGACGAGTACACCGCCGTGCCCCACGGCTCGCGCAAGCCGCAGACCATCCGCCAGGGCTCCATCCTCATGCTCGACGACGGCTGTGTCGTGCAGGGCTACACCTCCGACATCACCCGCACCTTCTGCTACGGCAAGCCCACCGACAAGCAGCGCAAGGTCTTCGATATCGTCAAAGCCGCGCAGACCGCGGCAATCAAAACCGCTCGCCCCGGCCTGCTGATGGCCGACGTCGACCTCGCCGCGCGCAAGGTCATCACCGACGCGGGCTACGGCCCCGGCTACAAATTCTTCACCCACCGCGTCGGTCACGGCATTGGCATGGACATGCACGAGTGGCCCTACCTGAGCGAAAACAACATGTTCCTCGACGACCGCCACCCCGTCCTCGCCGCCAACATGACCTTCAGTGACGAGCCAGGCATTTACATCCACGGCGAATTCGGCGTCCGCCTCGAAGACGAGCTGCACATCACCACCGACGGAGCCGAACTCCTCACCGCGCAAAGCCCCTCCCTGGACGAGCCCTTCGCCAGGGAGTCATAACGCGGCTCCACCGCGCAGCGCGGCAACATTCCTCCGCAATTTGGTATCTGATGTGTGCAGCCACGGTGGGAGCGGGCGAGCTTGGCCCGCCTGGCCTGAACGCGCTCCCCGCGCGGTTAGCCCCCCCGTCGGGATCCTGCAAGCCTGCTTCGGAACGATCAACAAACTCACGTCCCTTCAGGAGTCCAGGAGTTCTCCCACGCATGCTCTACCGCAGCCTCGCCGCGGCCGCCTTTCTTTCTGCCTCGGTTGCCCTCACCGCCCAGTCCAGCGTCAGCTTTGAAAACTCCGTTGACCTTGCCCAAACCACGAACAGTTCCTTGTCCAACTCCATCTCCGCAGCCGGCACCATTGTCGCCGGAGACTTCAACAACAGCGGCAAGCCCGGCCTCATCGAGTGCTGCAATACCAGCGCGCAGATGGTCTTCCGCGCCGGCAACGGCGACGGCACGTTCCAGGCTCCGCTGGTCGCCAGCGCAACGCCGGTTTCCGTCATGAGCGCCGTAGCTGCCGACGTGAACGGCGACGGCAAACTCGACGTGGTTGCCATCGCGGCCCTTAACCCTCCCTCTCCGCCTGACACCGGCACGTATTCCCTCACTGTTTGGCTGGGCAACGGCGACGGCACCTTCCAGCCCGCCGAGCAGTACAACACCACCAACGCTCCCATGAAAGTCCTCACCGGCAACTTCTTCGGCGACGGCCACACCGCTATCGTCGTGACGGAACAGAACAGCACCATCGACTACTTCCGCAACACCGGCGGCGGAGAATTCGCCTTCGCGAAGTCCGTCACCACCAGCGGCGAGTCGAACTGGAGCAGTGCTGCCGCCGGCGATTTCAACGGCAACGGCATCACCGATCTCGCCCTTCTTGAAGTGCCGGCGGGCAACAATGAGGGCCTGCCCTTCGATCTCTGGGTGATCTGGTCCGACGGTAAAGGCAATTTCACTCCTCAGGATATGGGCGGCGGCTATTCCTATGCGCTCTACATCACCGCCAGCCGTCTGAACGGCGCTGCAGCCGACGATCTCGTCGTCGCCTGGCAGTGCGCTCCCCCCAGCGGCGACCAGTATTGCCTCGCCTTCGACGGCTGGTACGGCCAGGGCAACAACACCCTCTTCCAGCGCCATCTGGTGCAGGACACCTCAGGCATCAACATCGGCGACCTCGGCCAGATCTTCGCCGCCGATGTGAACGGCGACGGTTATGGCGATATCGTCGCGGTGGGCGCGATGGAGTGCGATACCACCACCGGTCAATGCAACACGCCCTGGCCCTATGCTCTGGATGTCTGGACGGGCAATGCCAACGGTTCTTTCCAGCAAACGTCGCAGCAATTGTTCTTCGCGACCGGCTACACACCCGGCGCCTCCACCATGGCCGATTTCAACCGCGACGGCATGATGGATTTCGCGACGGCCCTTCCCCGCTCCGGCGGCCAGACGCAAATCTTTCTCAACGCGACGAACCGGGCGGCCTGCGGGACGTACACCATCAACCCCACCGTCACCGTTTGCCAGCCGGTCGACAACACCTACTCCCCCAGTCCCGTCACAGTAGAAGCCAACAGTTATGACACCTACAAAGTGACGGCCATGCAGGAGTACATCGACGGCACGCTCGAGTATGCGAAGCCCGTCACCAGCTTCGACGTCACGTTCCCCGTCGCCGATGGCCCGCACCGGTTCGTCACCAAGGCGTGGGCCGCAAGCGGCCGCAGCTTCGTCGCCGACCGCACCGTCACTGCGTACACGGGCACGCCGGGCCCGGTCTGCTCCGCGGCTCCTGATTCCGCCAGCATTTGCCTGCCTGGTGGCGACACGAGCAGTTCGCCCGTGACCATCGTCGGCAACGGCAATACCGGCGTCACCCTCGCCAGTTCCGTCCAGCTTTATATCGATGGAAAACTGACGGTCAACAATCACTCGCCGGCCTGTGCTTATCAGGGTTGCTACGGAGTCGACACCGCCATCCAGACGACGCAGGACCTCGCACCCGGCATCCACAAGCTCGTCTTCAAAATCTGGGACGATGCCGGACACGTCTACCAGGCCAGCAAGTCCGTCACCGTGGACTAATCAACAGGAGCGGCGCGGAAATCCAACCCGCGCCGCTCGTCCTTTCCATCTCTCCGCTTCAGTTTCCCGCTTCCGCTCCAGGCTCCCAGTTCGCTGGCCGCTTTATCCCTGACTGTTTTATCCCTGGCTGCCCTCCCTGACCGCTTTTTAACGAACGGACTTTGAACGAACCGCCGCTTCGCTGCGCTCCCTCCCCTTGACATTCGACCTGAAGGGCGTTATCTTCAGGTCGAATGCCGACTGAAGAGCGCAACAGCCAGCTCGAACTCCTTCAGGGAACCCTGGATCTGCTCATCCTGCAGACCCTCAACTTCGGGCCTGCCCATGGACACGCGATCGCCCGCATCATCCAGCAGCGCTCCGAAGAGGTTCTGCAAGTGGGCCACGGATCCCTCTACCCCGCCCTGCAGCGCCTGCTCCGCCGCGGCCTCATTGCCGCTGAAGACGGCGTCTCGGAAAACAATCGCAAGGCGCGCTTCTATCAGCTGACCGCAAAAGGCAAGAAGATGCTCCTCGCTGAGACCTCAAAGTGGCATCGCTTCGCCGGCGCCATCGCGCGCCTTCTCTCCCCCGCCCACGAGTAACCCCCGGCCCCCTAACTTCTGCAAAGGACGTCTCCATGAAGGACTGGGAAGCTCAACGGAAGCGCCTCGAAGAAGAAATGCAGGACCACATCGACCGCGAGACTCAGGAAAATCTCGCCGCCGGCATGTCGCCCACCGAAGCTCGCCAGTCCGCGCTCCGGAAGTTCGGCAGCATCACCCTGGCCGGGGACCAGTCCCGCGAAGCGTGGGGCTGGCTCTGGCTCGAGCGCCTCGCGCAGGACATTCGTTTCGCCCTGCGCACCTTCCGCCGCAACTCCAGCTTCACGGTCGTCGCCCTGCTCTCGCTCATGCTTGGCATCGGCGCCAGCATTGCTCTCTTCAGCGTCGTCTACGGCGTCCTCATCGCGCCCTATCCCTACGCGCGCCCCAATCAGATCTGGGCTCCTGCCGTTGTCGGCCCGAAGGATGCCGTCGATGGCTGGCACTGGTACACCCAGGCCGAAATGCAGGAGATCGAGAAGCTCCCCGCCTTCTCCGACGTCATGGCCACCAGCGTCAGGCCTGTTCTGCTCACCGGCGGCATCAACCCTGAAAACTTCGGCGGAGTCTTCCTCACCGGCGGCGCGTTCGATTTTCTCGGCGTGAAGCCGCTCCTCGGCCGCACCATCGAACCGTTCGACATCGGCTCCGGCGGAGCGACCGCGCCCGTGGTCGTCATCAGCTACGGATTCTGGCAGCGCTTTTTCTCCGGCGATCCGCACGCCATCGGCAAATCCATCACCCTCGACGACGTGCCGCGCACCATCATCGGCGTCATGCCGCCGCGCTTTGGCTGGTGGACCAACGAAGCTTTCTGGCTGCCTCTGCCCGCCGATCTCAAAGATCCCGCGGGCCTCGCCCTCATCGTGCGCCTCGCGCCCGGGGTCACGCAGCACGCCGCTGAACAGCAACTCAATCAGCTCAACATTCACTTCGCTGCCGAGCGTCCTCAGGCGTACCCGAAGGGCCGGCTGCGCACTGTCTTCCTCAACTACATGGACATCACCACAGCCAGCGGTGACATGGCCGATAGCCTGCATTTGCTGCTCGCCGCCGTCGGACTGCTGCTGCTCATCGCCTGCGTCAATGTGGCCAACCTGCAACTGGCCCGCACCGCCGCGCGGGTCCGCGAAATCGCTATGCGCCTGGCGGTCGGTGCGGCCCGCGTTCGGCTCGTACGCCAACTCCTCACCGAGAGCGTGCTGCTCTCGGTTGCCGGCGGCGCTCTCGGCGTCCTGTTCGCTATCGGAGCCACGCGGCTCATCGTCGCGCTGATTCCGCCCGACTACGTCCCCAACGAAGCGCGCATCACCATCAACGGCTACGTTCTTCTCTTCGCGCTGGGCGTTTCCATGCTCACCGGCATTCTCTTCGGCCTCGCGCCGGCCCTGCGCTCTTCACGCCCCGATCTGGTCGGCACGCTCAAAGATGGAGGCGGCGGCGCCACCGGCAACCTTCGCGGACGCGCGCTGCGCAGCGGTCTCGTCATCGCCGAAATTTCCCTCTCCGTCGTCCTTCTCGCCGGCGCCAGCCTTGCCGTACGCGGCTTTGTTCAGATCCTCCAGGTCGATCCCGGCTTCCAGCCGGAGCGCGTCTTCCGTGTCGGCATCACGCTGCCGCCGAAGAGCTATCCCACCTGGCAGGAGCGCAATATTCTCGACCGCAATCTGCTGGAAGCGATCCGCCACCTGCCCGGTGTCGAGGCCGCCGAACTTGGCAACGCAGGCATTCCCTGGACTGGATGGCATTCGCCCTTCTCGATCGAAGGCCAGCCGCCGGTCGAAGGCCGCACCGTCGAGCTCGGCCTCGTCAGCAGCCAATATCCGCAGACCCTCGGCATCCCTCTGAAGCATGGGCGCGAATTCACCGAGGCGGAAATCGAAAGCGGCACGCGCGTAGCCCTCATCAACGAGGCCGCCGCTCGCCTCTGGCCCGCTGGGCAGGATCCCGTGGGCCGCATCCTCAACCTCGATGCGCTCGCCCATGCGGTCGACAATCCCAACGTTCTCCCGGCTCCCGGAATGGCACCCGCCGTCACCGTGGTCGGCATCATCGGCGACATCAAAAATAACGGCCTCGCAGAGCCCACCGCGCCCGCCGTCTATCTCCCCTACACGCTGTTCGCGCCGCCCAGTCGCGATCTGGCCATCCGCACCGCGGGCGATCCGCTGGCCATGGTCAATGCCGTTCAGCTCAAAGTGCGCGATATCGACAAGAACCTCGTGATCAGCCGCCCCCACACGCTCAACGAACTCATGAGCCAGGATACGCAGCAACCGCGCTTCAACATGACGCTCTTCAGCGGATTCGCGGTGCTCGGGCTCGCGCTCGCCGCCATCGGCATCTACAGCGTCATCTCGTACAACGTGATGCAGCGCGTGCAGGAAATCGGCGTGCGCATGGCGCTTGGCGCGCGCCGCAGCCAGATCCTGAAGCTCATTCTGCTCATGGTCGCGAAACTCGCGTCGCTCGGCCTCGCCATCGGACTCGCCGGCAGCTTTCTCGTCGAGAGGCTCGTGCGCTTCCAGATGTTCGCGAAGTCCTCGTTCGGCGTCGCGCCGCTGGCGGCGATCGTGCTCCTGCTGGCAGCCGTCGCGCTGCTGGCCGCATGGCTTCCGGCGATGCGGGCGGGCAATCTCGATCCCGTCACCGCCCTCCGCCACGAGACATAATCACAGCGGCTCTGCTGCCTGCTGCCAGCTAGCGGCTGCCCGCTCCAATCGCCTCCCGCTGCAGCCGGTGCAGCTCGCGGATGCCGGCTTCGGCGTAATCCATCATCTCGAGCAGGCGCGCGCGCGGAAACGCGTGCTTCTCCGCCGTCGCCTGGACCTCGACAAAGTTGCCGTCCTCGGTCATCACCAGATTCATGTCGACCTCGGCCTGCGAGTCCTCCTCATATGCCAGATCGAGCAGCACCGCATTCGACACGATGCCGACGCTGGTGGCCGCCACCAGTTGCCGCAGCGGCGAAGTCTTCAGCGAGCCCGTCTTCACCATGCGCTCGAACGCAATCGCCAGCGCCGCGCACGCTCCGGTAATCGCCGCGGTCCGCGTCCCGCCATCGGCCTGCAACACGTCGCAGTCGAGGATCACCGTCCGCTCTCCCAGCGCGTGCATATCGACGACCGCGCGCAGCGAGCGCCCGATCAGCCGCTGAATCTCGTGGGTGCGTCCGCCCACTTTGCCGCGCTCCGATTCGCGCGGCGACCGCGTGAGCGTGGCCCGCGGCAGCATGCCGTACTCGGCCGTCACCCACCCCCGTCCGCTGTTGCGCAGCCACGCCGGCACACCCTGCTCCACAGTGGCGTTGCACAGCACGCGCGTATGTCCCACTTCAATCAGAACCGAGCCCTCGGGCACCTGGACATAGCCCGGCGTGAGGCGCACCGGGCGCATCCGGTCAGCACCGCGTCCTTCGCTGCGAAAAATCGTGGAAGTCATCGGCTCATTGTAACGAGACTCGCGCCTCGACCGTCCGCAGCGAGCGAACCGAAACGGGTTTCGGTTCGGGAAAAGCCTCAGGACACCGTGCAGAAATGGGATTTCGACGCAAATGACTCAATCCAGGCACCTTCGCGTTTTCACGCACTACAGAGCGGTTCCATTCCGGGCAATTTCCCAATTGTGCGATCCGGACGAACAACGAGCCGGTGATCTTTAAGTGATGTGACTGCAATGATCTGCGTCGCCTGGCCGAATTTGGCACGCAACGTGTTCTCTTTCAGGACAGATTCCACGCATTTGAAGGTGGGCCTGAAGCGATTCGGGCTCGCCAACCAAAGAGGACGACACCATGGGACAGACTGCCTTAACTGCACCTCCCTTCATTCGGAAGCGCATCGCAACTCCGCCCACACCCGCTGGCGCAGCTTCGCAAATGACCGGGCAATCACTGGCGCTGGCCGGCGTCGCTCACGACATGCGGAATCTGGTTACCGCGCTTGGGCTTTGCTCAGATCTGATCGCCGATTCCGGAGTGCTGACCGAAGGCCATGAGCATCTGGCGAACGACGTCCGCTCGATTGCCGATGCGTCGGGCTACCTGATGCGACGGCTCACTGCCCTCGCGCGCACTGCGACACTGGCCAGCCAAAGTTTGCCGGACTCCGCTCCCATCACCGATCTGGCGCAGGCGGTGCGCGATTTGACCGGGCTTCTCGCCGCCGTGGCGGGACCATCCGTCGGCGTGCAGATTGCCTGCATGCCGTGTCCGGGACAATTGCGGCTCACCGAAGAGAATCTGACTCGCATCCTTCTGAACCTCGTGCGCAACGCCGCGGATGCGATGCCGGAGGGCGGGCGAATCCGGATCACAGCCCAGCGCGGCGGAGGAGCAAGTTTTCTGTGGACGCTGCCCTGCGCGGCCGACGATGCCTGCGCCGATTTCGGAGAGGAAGCCGACGCCAACACAGCGCCGCCAACCGTGGTGCTGTCTGTAGAGGACGAAGGTCCCGGCATCGCCCCGGAACTGGTGGAAAAGATCTTCGAGCCTGGATTCTCAACGCGGCGCGAAGGGCACGCCTGGCCGGATTCCCTGCATCACGGTCTGGGACTGAGCATTGTGCGGCAACTGGCGGAGGAGGCCGGCGGCACGGTCAGGGCCGTCCCTTCCCCGCGGCGGGGAGCGCGCATCGAGCTTGAGTTACCCCTGACCAACGTAACCCCCACCTTACTTTCGGATGGGCCCGGCAAGGATCAAAAAGGAGCCTGGTGATGGCAGGATGGGTAGAAGCAACCCAAGGTTCTTACGGACACACGATGCTCTCGATGTTGCCGGAGCGGACTCCGCTCCATGTGCTGATTGCCGACCGTGACCCGTTGGTTCGCCGCGCCTGCTGTTCCGTCGCCGCGGGCGCAGGCATGGTTCCTCACGAAGCCGAGCTGGATGAGTCCGCGCGCAGCATGCTGCTGGCCCGGGGCGCCGACATCCTTCTGGTGGATGAGGCGATCGCGACCGGCGAAGGCTTTATGCTGCTCGAGGAACTGCGCGGACTGCGGCCCGACGTTGCCGTGGTTTGGATGACCTCAACCTCCACAGTGCAGCGTGCCGTCGAAGCGATCCGTTGCGGAGCGAGCGATTACCTGGTGAAGCCGTTCTCAACCGATGAACTGGGATCGGTGCTGGAGCGGCTTTCCGACCGGCGGCACCTGGACCACGCGAGTCGCGGGCTGCGCGAGCGATTCCGCAACGGTCATGGGGTGGGCAACCTGCTGGGCCAGAGCCCGGAGATGGAGAAGTTGTTCCGGATCATGGCGAGGGTGTCGCAGAGCCTGCATCCCGTGCTCATTCTCGGTGAAAGCGGCACCGGCAAGGAACTGGTCGCGCGCGCGATCCACGGGAACGGCCCGGCCGCCGGCAAGGCGTTCGTGCCGGTGGACTGCGGAT
>Ga0335075_10017581_pt1 | contig 10631 bp, 10 predicted proteins | sample Lox_Sample_24_FD_206723 | JGI IMG/M metagenome (GOLD analysis project Ga0335075, IMG submission 206723) | Soil microbial communities from Loxahatchee National Wildlife Refuge, Florida, United States - Lox_Sample_2.4 | ecosystem: Environmental > Terrestrial > Soil > Wetlands | place: USA... | reverse complement strand
TGTATATCGGGCATTCGCGCCTCTGCACAAAAGGGTAATTCTATCCGAGGCCCTGCCGCGCGGCAAACCGATCCTGCGCGGTGAAGGACCAAAAACACTCCGCTCGGCTGAGCTGTGATAGGCTACGCGCCGTACCGCAAAATCTTCATCCTCGCGAGGAGCCTTGGCATGCCCGAGGAATTCAACCGGCAGTCCGTGGTCGATGAGGAGCATCTGAAGCTTCTCTCGATCTGCTACATGATTTCGGCCGCGATTTCGGCTTTCTTCTCGCTGATTGGATTGTCGTATGCCGGGATGGGCGCGGTGGTGAACGAGGCTATCAAGCGCGCTCCCGAACTCACGGGAAGCGCGGAGAACCCGCCGCCCGCGTTTATTGGCTGGCTTTTCGGGGTGATCGGCGTGGCGCTCTTCCTGATGTGGATCACGATGGCCGGGCTCAAGCTGGGCGTCGCGCTGTGCCTGAAGAAGCGAAAGTCGCGAACGTTTTGCATGGTGGTGGCCGCGCTCGAATGTCTGGGAGTGCCTTACGGCACGCTTCTTGGCATCTTCACGTTCATCGTGCTCGGCCGGGATTCGGTCGAGCGAGTGTTCGACGCGAGCGGCGCTGCCAGGCCCGTTGCCTGATTTGACCGCCGGGCACGCGCCCAGCGGGCGCTTACGCAATACGACACATTCCGATCCCTTTTCTAACCGTTATCCACTGCTTTGCCTATAGTTTGCTTATCTCGGCCGGGGTCATTTAGGGCAGTCGAATTCACATCGTCACTTGGGATTCATGCGATTTTTGCTCCACTCGCGGGGGGGCCTGAAAAGCGGCGTGCTGGTGTCGCTGATTTTGGGCTGCGCGGCGGCGAGTTTCGCGCAGGACCTCGGCGAAATCGCGCGACAGGAACGCGAGCGCAGGAAAGAACAGCCGGCCCGCTCGACGTACGTCTACACGAACGACGATCTGCAACGACAGCACATTTTGGTTCCGGAAGATGAGGCGCGCGTGATTGCCGCTCGCAACGGCGCATCGAATCCTGCTGTTCAAGTTGCGCAGGCGCCCGTTCCTCCGGCTCCGCTGGCCGCAGCCGCTTCGCTCGCGCCGGCCGCGACGTCGGCTGCTCCTTCTGCGGCTCCCGTTGCCGCGCGCGCGGCTGCGCCGATTTCGCATTCGACTTTTTCCGCTAGCACCGTGATGGTGCAACCGAAACTGTCTCCCTTGGAGGCGATACGGCGATTAGTGCAAGAAGCTTCGGTGCAGGAGCGCCCGGCGATAGCGACACATCGCCGCGCGATTGCCTATATCCCGTTTGGCATGCGGCCGGTGCCTGCCGCGCAAACGAAACCGATGCGCCGCGAAACCGCGACCAGCCCCGTTTCTCGCGCCGCTTTCGTGAGGCCCCGGCGACCTCTTGCGGGTCCGCAGCCGGTCGATTTGGGCGTGGCGGATGTCGTCACCGTCGAGCGCGGCGATTCTCTCTGGGCGCTGGCCAGGCGATATCTCGGCAGCGGCAGGCGCTGGCGTGAACTGGCCGCGCTGAACAGCCAAGTTTTGAATCCGAATGTCTTGCACGTTGGCGAATGGATTTGCCTGCCGTCGGGAAATATCCAGTCTGCGCATGAGAATATCAGTCCGCGCGCACGCGCGCCTGCGGCTACAGCCCAGGCGAGTGATCTCGTCGCACCACCTGCGGCTGCTTTCGCCATGCAAATTGCCAACCACCGGCCGCTTACGCGGCCTTAAATCTCAAATAAGTATTCGGCGAACGGTCATTTCGGGCAGGGGTGTGGGATGGCTCCGCTTCGAGGCAAACCGGAAGCGCCAGCTCCCGACGGCTTGCTTTGCACGAGCCGGAGGAAGAGACAGAAAGACCTCACCCCGGGATAGCGGGATGAGCTACATGAGGCCGAGGACTTGGTCGAGGATGCGGTTGGCGACTTCGAATTTCGTCAGCTTGGGCAGCGGGATTTCGCGGCCGTCGCGGAGGAAGATTGTGACGATGTTGGTATCGGCGTCGAAGCCGGCGCCTGCTTGCGTTACGTCGTTGGCGACGATCATGTGGGCGCTCTTGCGGGCGAGCTTGGCGCGAGCGTTTTCGGCTACTTGATTTGTCTCGGCGGCGAAGCCTACGAGAATGCTGCGGCCCTTTTCGCGGCCTAGCTCGGCGAGGATGTCGGGCGTGGGCTCGAGCTGCAGCGTGAGCGAGCCTTCGCCGCGTTTGAGCTTTTGCGTGTGCGAGGCGGCCGGGCGGTAATCGGAAACGGCGGCGGCCATGATGATGACGTCCGCTTCGGCGGCGCGATCGCGCACGGCGGTGCGCATCTCGTCGCTCGTGCGCACGGGAATCCAATCGACGCCTCCGGGAACGGTGAGGTCGGTCGGGCCGCTGACGAGAATCACGCGCGCGCCGCGGCGGCTGGCGGCTTCGGCGAGCGCATAGCCCATCTTGCCGGACGAGCGATTGGTAAGGAACCGGACAGGGTCGATGTCTTCGCGGGTGGGCCCAGCCGTGACGAGCACCGTGCGGCCTTCGAGATCGCGGCGGAGGCCGAGGACGTCGCGCACTTTTTCTACGATGGCTTCGGTGGCGGCGAGGCGGCCCGCGCCCGTCATGCCACAAGCGAGATAGCCTTCGCCCGGATCGACGACATGGACGCCGCGCGCGCGCAACGTCGCGATGTTTTCCTGCGTGGCGGGATGCTCCCACATGTTGACGTTCATCGCGGGCGCCACGATCACGGGCGCTTTCGTCGCGAGATACAGAGTGCCGAGAAAATCGCCGGCGATGCCATGCGCGAACTGACCGAGAATGTCGGCGGTGGCGGGAGCGACGAGCAGGAGATCGATCCTCTGCGCGACGGCGATATGTTCGATGGCGCTTTCGACGTTCGCGGGCGCGGCGTCGCCGGGCGCGAACATTTCGGTGATGACTTTCTGGCCGGTGAGCGCCGCGAAGGTGAGCGGGGTGATGAATTCTTGGGCAGCGCGGGTCATGACAACCTGCACGTCGAGGTTTTCCTGCTGGAGGCGGCGGACGAGCTCCGCCGCTTTGTAAGCAGCTACTCCGCCGGTGATGCCGAGGGCGATTTTCATGGTGCGAGAATCCCGGGCTAAAGCCCAACGTCGTTCGATGCCGATCACGGGCCGAAGCTTCGCGCTTCCGCCAGAAAGCGGCCGTTTGCTCGAAAGGGGCGCAGCAAGCAGGCGCCTCTACAGGAAAACCAGGGCGTCCCGCTGCTATACGCCGCTCGCCGTTACTTGCGGCGCTTTCCGTCTTTTTCGTCCGCGGGCAATTCGGGCGTTTCGTATTCGAGGAGGCCCATCTGGAGCTCTTCCTCGGCGATGCGCGAGGTCTTGCGCGATCGCGGATTTTCCAAGAGCGGCCGCCCGCCGATCATCAGCTGCCGCGCGCGGCGTGCAACGACCACAACGTAGGCAAACTGGCTTTCCGGTGCTTGTCTAGAAACAGCCATCAAGATCAGCCTCCAAAGGATTTCAGAATCTCGCGAATCCGTTCTTCTTTTTGCGCCGTGAAGCAGCGCGAAGCAAGCGCGATCGCCTGCACGTCGCGGCCGGCACGATCGAGATCGTCGTTGACGATCGTGAAATCGTACTTGTGGTAGTTCAGGATTTCCTGCCCGGCGCGTTCGAGCCGCCGGCGAATTTCGTCTTCGGAATCCTGACCACGCTCCCGAATGCGGCGTTCCAAATCGGCGGCAGAGGGCGGCAAAACGAAAATCGCGACTGAGCGCGGGACTTTGCCTTTCACCTGCAAAGCGCCTTGCACGTCGATTTCGAGCACGAGGTCTTTCTTCTGCGCCAGCGCTTCGTCGAGCCACTTGCGCGGTGTGCCGTACCAGTTCTTGCCGAAGACCTGTGCGTGTTCGAGGAACTCGCCCCGCGCCACCATCTGCTGGAATTCCGCTTCTGACACGAAATTGTACCATTTGCCGGCGCTTTCCGTCTTGCGCGGCGCGCGGGTGGTGCACGAAACCGCCAGCAGCGTGCCGGGGAGCTCGAGAATCTTCTGCACGAGCGTCGATTTGCCCGAGCCGGAGGGGCCGGAGACGATCAAGACCAACGGCTCTTGCTGAGGCTGGCTCTGGCTCATTCGATGTTTTGTATCTGCTCGCGCAGCTTTTCGATTTCGGATTTGACTTCCAGGCCCATCTGCGTGATCTCGAGGCCCTCGGCTTCGTTGCCGGGCGTCTTCGAAAGCAGCGTGTTGGATTCGCGCTGCATTTCCTGCAACAGGAAATCGAGCTTCTTGCCGACGTCGGAGGCGCCGACCAGCAGCGATTCGAATTGCTGCACGTGGCTCGCGAGGCGCGTCAACTCTTCGGAGACGTCGCTGCGTTCGGCGGCTAACGCCGCTTCCTGGGCGAGGCGCGCCGGATCGAGATGGGCGTCGCCGAGCAGCTCTTTCAGGCGCGTTTCAAGGCGGCGCGCGAAGGCCGGGCGGGCGCGTTCGGCGAGAACTTCGATCTTGGCCGCGAGGCCGGCGATGATTTTCAGGCGGCCCGACATCTCCTGGCGCAAGGATTCGGCTTCGTGCTCGCGCATGCGATCGAGCTTGTCGAGCGCCTCGATCAGGCATTTCGCAGCCACGCTTTCGAGGCGCTCCATTTCTTCGTCGAGAGACGCGGCGGGAGGGCCGATCACGCCCGGGAGGCGCAGGATCGAGGCGAGATCGGGCTCGGCGCGGATCCCGAATTTCTCGCGAAGAGCGTCCACGGCCTGGAGGTATGCCGCAGCTACTTCCTGATTCACCCCTACGGCTGCGGGAGCGGCGAGCTCGTACCGAACCGTGAGATCGAGGTGACCGCGGCGGACGCGTTCGCGAACGATCTGTCTCATGCGGGGCTCGACCGGCTCGAAGCCTTCCGGCACGCGCAGATGCAGGTCGAGGAAGCGATGATTCACGCTGCGCACCGAAACACGCAGGCTGAATCCGCCAAACTCGGCCTGGGCGTGGGCATAGCCCGTCATCGACTTGAGGCGCTGCGGCTTGGCGCCCTGGCTGGCGACTTTGGGCGAGTCGGCTGTTGCGGATTGGGATCGCGCTTCGGACACTATTCGGGACCTGCGCCGCGCGGCACCGGCTCGGCATCGCGAAATTGCATTTCGTATAGGCGCGCGTATAGGCCGCCGCGCGCGAGAAGTTCATCGTGAGTGCCGCGCTCGCGAATCGCGCCGTCTTCGAGGACGGCGATCGTGTCGGCGCGGCGGATGGTCGAGAGGCGATGCGCGATGACGAACACGGTGCGGCCGGTCATAAGATTGTTGAGCGCGCCCTGCACCAGCATCTCCGACTCGGAATCGAGTTCGGAAGTTGCTTCGTCGAGGATCAGGATCGGCGCATCTTTCAGCAGGGCGCGCGCGATCGCCAGGCGCTGGCGCTGGCCGCCGGAGAGGCGCTGGCCACGATCGCCGATCAAGGTTTGATAGCCGTGCGGCATCTGCGTGATGAAATCATGCGCCAAAGCGGCTTGAGCGGCGGCGATGATTTTCGCGTCCGGCATATCGGGACGGCCGTAACAGAGATTATTGCGCACCGTGTCGTTGAAGAGGATGGTCTCCTGCGTGACGATGGCCATCTGCTCGCGCAGGGAGCGCAGGGTGACGTCGCGAATATCGTGACCATCGATGCGGACCGCGCCCGACGTGGCTGCGTAAAAACGCGGCAGGAGATTTACGAGCGTCGTTTTGCCGGCGCCGCTCGAACCCACGATCGCCACTACGGCGCCCGCAGGAACCTTCAAGTCGATGTTGCGCAGAATCAGCGGGCCGCTGTCGTAGGCGAAAGTCGCGCGCTCGAATTCGACCGACTTCGAAAGCGGCGGCAGCACCTTGGCGCCCGGCTCTTCGATCATTTCCGCGGGCCGGTCGATAAAGGCGAAGACCTGGGTCGAAGTTCCGATGGCCTGCAGGAAAAGCTGATACACAGTGCCGATGCGCTTGATTGGCTCGTAAGCCTTGAAGAGCGCGAAGGTGAAAGCGCCGAACGCGCCGATGGTCATCCGGCCCGCCTTCATTTCGCCGCGCGCAAACAAAAGCACCAAAGAGATCACCACTGCGCCGAGCAGATCCATCAGGGGCGACGTGGCGGCAAAGGCGCGAATCCAGCGCATGTTCTCGCGCAGCAGATTCCTGCCGGCCTCGCGGAACTTGCGAATTTCGAATCCTTCCATGCCGAAGGCTTTCACCACGCGATTGCCGCTGATGGTCTCCTGCAGAATCTGGCTGAGATCGGCGAGGCGCGAACGGCTCTTCTCGGACGAACGGCGGATTCGCTTGCCGAGCTTGCTGGTGGGCCACACGACGAGTGGAATCAGCACGGCGGCACCGACGGCCATCCGCCAGTCGATTACGAGGAGGACGAGGATATAGGCGATCAGGCTGAAAAACTGGCGGAACAGCTCGGCCATCCAGTCGGAGAACGCGGCGCGCATCTGCTCGATATCGCTGATGACCGCGGACATCACGCGGCCGACGGGGTTGTGTTGGAAGAAACCGACCGGCTGCTGCACGATTTTCGAGTACACCGTGTTGCGCAGATCGGTGATTCCCGCGAGGCCCACGTATTGAATCAGCGTGCTGCCGAAGTACTCGGCCAGGCCCTTAATGAGGAAAACAATCAGGAGCGAAACGGCGAACACGGACCAGACGTGGTGGATGCGGTGCGGCACGAAGGAATTCAGGTTCACGACGTATTGCGTGCCCGGTATCGTGAACAGGGCCAGCTTCTGCACCGTCGAGTGTGGATTCAGAATGACGTCGAGGGCGGGCTTGATGGCGAGGGCGACAATCAGTTCCGCGATTCCCATCACGGCGATCAGCAGAATGCCGAGAGCGAGCAGCGTCGTATAGGGACGCAGATACCGCAGCAGGCGTCGGATTTCGTCTCGTTCTCTCATCTGCGGAATGTTGTCGATCATCTCGGGCATCTTGGGCGTTTCGGGCGCCGGGCTCGTGGAGCCCGACTAGCCTATGCAACCGCGTGCGTATCTGGCAAGGCGTAATCGCGCCGGGAGTGCGATTGGCACAAACCCAGCAGCGCTAGCCAGGCGATTTGTCGATGTCGCGATGTACGACTTTCGCGGTGTAGCCCTTGTGCTGCAGCGCGTGCCGAACCACTTCCGCGAGCGCGACCGAGCGGTGCCGTCCGCCCGTGCAGCCGAGCGCGATCGTCAAGTAACTTTTGCCTTCCTGGATGTAATGCGGGATCAGATAGCCGAGCAGGCTCTCGATGCGGCGCAGGAATTCGCCCGTCTGCGGAAACGAGCGAATGTAGCGCGCGACGCGCCGGTCTTTACCCGTGAAAGGGCGCAGGCGCGGAACGAAATGGGGATTCGGAAGAAAGCGCACGTCGAAAACCAGGTCAGCGTCCGTCGGGATGCCGTAACGGAAGCCGAAGCTCACGACGGACACCAGCAGCGGTCGGCGGCTGGCCTTTTGAAAACGCTCGATGATGAGGTCGCGCAGCTCGTGGACGTTGAATTTGGTGGTGTCGATGATGATGTCCGCGACGCGGCGAATCGGCGCCATGCGGCGGCGCTCGGCGCGAATACCCTCGGCGATCGATGACCCGTGGCTGAGCGGGTGCGGGCGGCGCGTCTCGCTGAAACGGCGCATCAGCGCGGCGTCGCTTGCTTCCATGAAGACGAGCGTGATCGGATGCCGGCTGCGCAGCTCGCGATAGATGCCCGGCAACTTTTCGATCTGCTCGCCTTCGCGCGCATCGACGAGCAAAGCGGCGCGTTCGACTTCGCCGCGGCCTTCTTCGTAGAGTTCGGTGAAAGTGGGAATCAGGGCGACGGGCAGATTGTCGACGCAATAGAAGCCGAGATCTTCAAACGTGTTGAGCACCGTACCCTTGCCGGAGCCGGATAAGCCGGTGACGAGGACAAGCTGGCGCGCATCTGGCTTGCGGACCGGAATCTTTTCGGAGGTGCGCTTGCGGGAAGGGCGAGTCGTCACGGCGGGCTGGCGCTCAGGCCTTCACCCGGCGGCGGTGGGTGCTCGGGATGCGGAGGTCTTCGCGGTATTTGGCAACGGTGCGGCGGGTGACGCGAATGCCTTCGTCACCGAGTTTCTTGGTGATCTGGTCGTCGGTGAGCGGGTGGCTTGCGTCCTCTTCTTCGATCATTTGTTTTACGCGGCGCTTGAGCGAAAGCAGCGACATCTCGCTGCCCTGGGGCCCATTTACAGATTCCGAGAAGAAGCTGCGAAGTTCCAATACTCCCTGGGGCGTGTGCACGTATTTGTTGGCGACGGCGCGGCTGACGGTCGACGGGTGCACGCCAACTTCCTCGGCGACTTCCTTGATCATCATCGGCTTGAGGTGGTCGGGGCCGTAATCGAGATAATCGCCCTGGCGCCGCAGAATCGAGTGGCAAACGCGCTGAATCGTGTGCTTGCGCTGCTCGATATTTTTCATCAGCTGGATTGCGGCGGTGAACCGCTCCTTGACGTAATTGCGCACGTCGCGGTCGGCCGCGTCGCGGGAAAGCAGGCGGCGATAGGTCGGATTCAGGCGGAGCTGCGGCAAGTCGTCGTCGTTCATGAAAACCTGCCATTCGCCATCGACCTTGCGGAACTGCACGTCGGGCTCGACGAGGCGCGGCTCGGTCTTGTTGTAGCGCAGACCCGGTTTCGGATCGAGGCGCTTGATCACGTCCACGGCCCGCTTGACGAGCTCGACAGGGCGGTTGAGCGCCCGCGCGACTTCCTTGAGCTGATTATTCTGGAGGAGCTTAAGATGATCGGCGATGATCTGCTGCGCGAGCGTATTCTGCGGGTCGATGATCTTGATCTGCAGGAGCAGACACTCGGGAAGGTCGCGCGCGGCAACTCCCGGCGGGTCGAATTCCTGCACCATCGTCAGGGCTTCTTCGACGTCTTCCATGGAGTAATTGCCGGACTGCGCGATTTCATCGAGCGTCGCGGTCAAGTAGCCGTTCTCATCGAGGTTGCCGATAATTCCTTCGGCGATCTTGCGCACGGTTTCGGTGCAGATGGCGACGCTCAACTGCCAGGCAAGGTGGTCCGCGAGGCTCGAGGGCGAGGAAAGGAACTTGTCGAAGGAGGGCTTCTCGATTTCTTCGCGCTCGCTGCCGGCCACGCGCTCGGCGCCGGTATCGAGGTATTGCGTAAAAAACGAACCGAAATCGAATTCATCGAAAGGATTGGCCGCCTCGGTTTCGGGAACTTTTTCCGTTTCCTTTTTGAGGAAGGCCTCGTCCGTGTAACTTTCTACCGCTACGCCCTCTTCCTGCATTTCTTCGAGAACGGGATTGGCCATGATCTCCTGATTGATCATTTCGCGCAGCTCGAGGCGATTGAGCGCGAGAACGCTCACCATCTGCACGAGGCCCGGCGTGAGAATCTGCTTTTGGGCGACGCGAAGATTCAGTTTGGGTGCGAGCCAATTCATAAATTCAGTTGAGCCGGAACCCTTCTCCCAAATAGAGACGGCGAACGTCGGAATTCGCAGCCACTTCGGGGGGCGTGCCGGAAGCGAGTATCTTTCCCTCGGTGATGATGTAGGCCCGCGTCGTGACGGCGAGCGTATCGCGCACATTGTGATCGGTGATCAGCACTCCGATGCCGGCGCCGCTCAGATCGGCGATGATTTTCTGGATGTCGATCACGGTGAGCGGGTCAATACCTGCAAAAGGCTCATCGAGCAGGACGAAGGAAGGCGAAAGCACCAAGGAGCGCGCGATTTCGAGCCGACGGCGCTCGCCGCCCGATAGGACGTACGCCCGGCTGTACCGAACTCCTTCGAGTCCCATTTGCGCCAACAGCTCCTCCACGCGATCGCGCCGCTGCTCGACCGTCAGAGACAACGTCTCCAAGATCGCCAGCAGGTTCTCTTCGACCGTCAGCTTCCGAAAAACGGAAGGCTCTTGGGGAAGGTAGCTGATGCCGCTACGGGCCCGCAGGTACATGGGGAGGTCGGTGATATCCTCTGCGTCCAGCAAAACACGCCCATAGTCCGGACGCGCGAGGCCGACCAGGATGTAGAACGTCGTGGTCTTTCCTGCGCCGTTCGGCCCGAGCAGCCCAACCACCTCGCCCTGCTGAATCTCCAGGCTGACATCATCGACAACCTTCCGACCACGATACGATTTGCGTAGATCGGCGGCCTGGAGTTTCAACATGCCGATTCATTTCTCAACCCGGTGTTTGGTCAGCGTGCGCGAACCTTCTTGCGAATCAATCAAAATCGTATCATTCGCAACAAAGAAGGTCAACGAACGGCCCGTGGCCGTGTTGCTAGAACTGTCGCTTACGGTGGGCTGCCCGCCCGAAAGGACGAATTTCCCGTCGGCAGCAGTGTACTCGCCCTGCTCGGCCATGCCCCGGCGGTCGCCCTGCCGGACGACTACGCCGCCTTGAGCCAGGACGCGATCAAGTTGGCGGCTGCCAGGGGCGGGTGACGCGCCGGCGGAGGCCCCGGGCGTCGGCGCGCCAGCCGCAGCGGCAGGCGCGAGGAATACGTCGAGGGTACGCGATTCGAGCGATCCTTGGTCCGAACTTGCGACGACTCCACCTTCGAGGTGCGCCTTGCCCTGGTCGGCCCAGTAGATCAAAGTTGGCGCGACAACTTTCCAAAGCGTCGGCCCTGATGATGGCTTGG
>Ga0335075_10017580_pt1 | contig 10632 bp, 8 predicted proteins | sample Lox_Sample_24_FD_206723 | JGI IMG/M metagenome (GOLD analysis project Ga0335075, IMG submission 206723) | Soil microbial communities from Loxahatchee National Wildlife Refuge, Florida, United States - Lox_Sample_2.4 | ecosystem: Environmental > Terrestrial > Soil > Wetlands | place: USA: Florida... | reverse complement strand
GGGAACATATCTATAACACGGTGCGTCCACACCAAGCCCTCGGCTATCGCACCCCGCTCGAATTTCTCGAGCGCTGGAAATCCCAATCTCACAAGGCCGAGTGTCACTAATCATGTGGACGAGTACACAGGCTTGTCGCGAGGGCGGTATTGTGCTTCAATAACCTCCGGCAAAGGAGTTTGCCTTCCCGATTGCGTTCGGGACAAAGCGCCCGCTTCCTTGGGGCTGATAACTCCTCTCAATTCTGCGCAGGCTTGATCCTGCACGAGGATGAAAATGGGAGGAGTTGCGGTTTCGACAGACGGGCGGCCCGGTGCAAGTAGTGACCCCGCATATTCAGTCATAAAATCTGATCCGACCCTCGTTTCCGAGTGTTTCCGTGCCTCGGAGCACGAACGCCCTCTAACGTGCCATTTTCGAAAGTGCCTTGGTCCATCCCCAGGTGGAGGTCTCCCGTGGGCAGGTTGATCGGCTACAACCTCATTCAAATTGCGTTCGTGTTGGTCTTCGCGCCGCTCTATTCAGGCCTGCTTTCGCGATTCAAGGAGATTGTCCAGAGCAAGCGTGGCCCAAGCATTTTCCAGCCCTATCGCGACCTCTGGAAACTGTTTCACAAAGACGAAGTAGTGTCTTCCGAGACGACCTGGATTTTCCGAATGACACCCTACTTGGTGTTCGTCGCGCCGATTTTTGTGACGACTCTAATCCCTGTTCTGACCAACTATCCGCTCGCTTTCGCGTTTATGGGCGACATGCTGGCGGCGGGGTTTTTCCTCGCTCTCGGCGGTTTCTTCGCGGCGCTCGCGGCGGTGGATACCGGCAATCCCTACGGGCCGATGGGAGCGAGCCGGACTCGCATGGTGGGATTCTTGGCCGAGCCGGTCTTCATGATTGTGTTCTTCACCGTTTCTTTTGTCGCGCAATCAACGATTCCGTACATCGTGCAGCAAAGTTGGGTCGCCAGCGTGGCGGCATTTTTTTCGCCGGCGCACGTCTTGCTGCTCGTGGCGTTTTTCATGCTGATACTTGCTGAGGGAGGCCGGATTCCGGTCGATAACCCGATTGGTCATTTTGAGCTTGCGATGATCGACGAATCGAAGGGACTGGAGTTTTCGGGCCGGAGCGCCGCGCTGATGAAATGGGGCGGCCAGATGAAATTTCTCGTTCTTGCCTGTGTGTTTCTGAATGTTCTCCTCGCCCCTTGGGGCCTGGCCAGTGGACAAAGTCTCCGACTGGTGTTGGCCGCAATACCTTTGATTCTAGTGAAAATTCTGGCTTTTGCGACAGTTCTGGTGACGATCGAGACTTCGCTATCTAAATTGCGCCTGTTTCGCATTAGCGAATTCCTCGGAGCGGCTTTCATTGCATCAGTCGCGGCGATGATTGTGAGCATTTTTGTGGCGGTATGATCGGAGGCTACACATGCATCTGCCAGTTGGCGAATCGCTGAACGCGCTGTGCGCCGGCCTGATTCTGATCTGCGCTTTTGCGATTGTGGGTACACGCCAGGTTCAAGGAGTTCGACGATTCTTCATATCTCAGTCGATTCTCCTGGCTGCCGCTTGTTTTTTACTCGCTTGGGACGAGCACATCGCAGATCTCTGGTGGTTGGGCGGTATCACCGTAACTGCAAAGGTCATTCTAATTCGATGGGTGCTGAAGCGAGCTTTGGCTCCCGAACTGTACGTGCGCAGGGAGATTTCGCAGGCTGTCAACATACCTTCTTCGCTTCTACTTGCTCTTCTGCTCGCAATTGGATCGGAGCTTTTGGTAGGTCCAATTGCCTCGGCAACAGGGAACCCGGTTATGGAAGTGAACTTGCCTATCGGGCTGGCCTGCGTACTGATTGGCGCCTACTCTCTCGTTGCACGCCGAGAAGCTATTCCCCAGCTACTCGGAATTCTCGCCATGGAAAATGGAGCGTTCCTTGCCGGAATCGCAATCGCTCCGACCCTGCCCAGCGGAGTTGCGTTGGGCTGGGCAGAGGCTCCCATAGGGCCTGCGCTTCATTGGCTGCGCCTCGATGGTTCGGGTCTCGTCGAGCGGTATCGCATCATCACCGCCTCGTTTAACAACTGGCTGGGCTTCCGGGTAGCAGTCGAAGATTTTGCCTTTCAGGATTTTCCGATCATTTTGGCTACTTTTGGTCTGTCACCTACGGAGTGTGATCGATAGGGCGAGGAGAGACGGATGAGTTTTTGGTTCTGGCGCGGATTGCAAAAGGGCGTGCACACAACGCGATACCCAAAAGCGTCTGAAACCGCTGCTGGTACGACGCAGGGAAGACCCGTTACAACTCAATTTTCGTCGACTCAGGAAGCCGCTCTTGCTGCCCAGGTTTGTCCAGTAGGCGCGATTGCAGCGGAAGGCAATTCGGCTCACGTGGACCTTGGGCTCTGCATTCACTGTCAGCGGTGTCATTTTGGCGACCCGCCGCTGATGGATTGGCGGTCGGATTATGAGTGGACGAGATTGCCGGACACAAAAGGGCGATACGAGCCTTTGCCCCACGCGTACGAGCGATCCCTACACATCATTGTCGTAGACGCGGGCGACTGCGGTGCTTGCCTTCACGAAGTGAAGCAACTGAATAATCCGTTCTACAACATGCACCGTCTGGGCATGTTTTTCACCGCGACTCCAAGGACGGCAGACGTGCTTTTGGTTGTCGGTCCAGTAACCGAAAACATGCGCGTGCCTTTACTCAAGACCTACGAAGCCATGCCAAATCCAAAGAGAGTGCTGGCAGTCGGGGCATGCGCGGTTTCCGGTGGGATATTCGGCCAATCGTTCGTGTCCGCGGGCGGAGCGTCTTCGGTGCTTCCTGTGGACTTGGAAATCCCAGGAGATCCGGCTCCGCCACTCGCAATCCTTCATGGACTGCTGGTGGTTACTCGGCGCAAAACTCCGGTTGAGCACGAATCGATCTCGGAGAGAAGTGCGTAACCGTGAACGCGTGGATCGGAGGAGCGCTCGCCGTACTCTTCGCCGTTTGCGGTTGCGGACTCGTTCTTTCGGCGATTATGCGCGGTCGCTACGCGACACGTGTGCTGGTGGGATTTAGCACCATTTCTTCCGCTTTGATGATGATCGCCGCGGGTACAGCGCTCGCCAGTGGCCGCACGTTCAGCGCCACGTTGTGGCCCCTGGATGGCTTAGGACTGTTCTCAATCCGGCTCGACATGCTATCGGCGATTTTCTTGTTCGCAGCGGGATTGGTGTATCTTCCGGCGTCCCTCTTCGTAAAGAATTTGGTCGAATTCCGCTACCAAGGACAGTACCCGCTGAGCCGATACGGGGTCATGCACGTCGCGCTAATGGCGTCAGTTGTTTTGGTCCTGATAGCCAGCGACGCTCTACTCTTCTTGATCAGTTGGGAATGTATGTCGATCCTTTGTTATTTGCTGGTGAACTACGAACGTCGCCGGAATGGCGACGAGCGCGCCGCGTTCATTATGCTGGCGATGAGCGAAGCGGGTTTTCTGGCGGTTGTCGTTGCGTTCGCCATCGCCGCGAGAATGTCGCCGGATTGGTCTTTTGGGTCTCTGGCAGGGGCGACGGCGCATCTTTCGAACGGCGCGATCTGGGCGGTTTTCATGCTTGGGCTTTTTGGCTTTGGGGTGAAAGCGGGGCTCGTTCCCGTGAATTTCTGGTTGCCGCGCTGCTACACCGCGACACCTGCCATCTTCGTTCCGGTGCTCGCTGGCGTCACTCTGAATCTTGGCTTCTATGGCATCTTGCGGCTAAATGCGGATATCGCTCTGCCTCATGGCATTGGTCCGGGCTTGCTGGCTTTATTCGTAGGGAGCCTCACCGCGCTTGTCGGCATTCTTTACGCGACGACGGAAAACGACATGAAGACGATGCTCGCCCACAGTTCCATCGAGAACGCCGGAATAATCGTGGCGGGCATCGGAGCATCGCTGGTTTTTCGTTCGTCCGGATATGGTCTGGCAGCGGCAATTGCGCTCACAGCGGCGCTGTATCATATGGTGAACCATTCCGTTTATAAGACGCTGCTGTTCGAGGGAGTTGGCGAAATCGAAGCGGCAACGGGAACACGAGACATGGACTCGCTTGGCGGCTTGGCGCGGGTGCTCCCCGCGTTATCAGCGATTTTCCTCGTGGGATGTCTATCCATTGCGGCGATTCCACCATTCAATGGTTTTGTGAGCGAATGGCTGACATTACAGTCGCTGTTGCGGAGCGCTTCTCTTCTTTCGCCAGCGGTCAAGATTCTGTTCGCAATCTGCGGCGCAGCTCTGGCATTGACGGCTGCGCTGGCGGTGACCTGTTTCGTCAAAGTGTACGCCATGAGTTTCCTCGGCATCCGGCGCGGAGACTGGAAGCTGAGAGCGCCGAAGCGAATCAAACGGCCGCATTTCGCGCTGGTGTATCTCGCGAGCGCCTGCTTCTTGCTGGGCATTCTTCCGACGTACGTCATTCCGGTATTGAATCGTGCCGTAGAGTCTCTTGCCGGGGCGAGTGCGACGGCATCGCTGGTGCCGCCGTTTTTCACTGCGACTGCAAAAAACCACCAACTCCCTGCCGCGTTCGTTCACGACTTTCACAACATAGGCGCTCAGGTAGGGCGTAGCGTTTTGCCAGGCAAAGGGATGGTCCTGCTAGTGCGGGGTGCGGAGCAAAATCCGGTGATTTTTGCGATGTCAACATTCTACGGATTCATGGCTCTGGCCCTTTTTGTGATTGTGACCTGGCTGATCGTAACGAGATTGACCCGTCGCCGTGAAGTGGTGCGCAATGAACTCTGGGCCGGAGGAATCCCGCGCCTGCTTCCCGAAATGAGCTATACGGCTACCGGATTTTCAAACCCCGTTCGAGTCGTCTTTCAGGCGATATTCAGACCCGATATCGTGGAGGACACCCGAAAAACGGTCGCCGTGCATTTTCGCACGGCGATTCTGCGCCGAAGAGAAGAAGAGCATCTCGTTGACCGGCTATTCTTTCATCCGGTCGGCGATGCGATCAGTCGGTTTGCCAGAGTGCTGGCGGGAATGCATCACGGCAAACTCAATGCTTATGTCGCTTACACATTGCTTTTCCTTCTGTTGATTTTGTTGCTGTACCGCGTTTCATGAAGGACCATTGCGCTGAGAATCCGAGTCGGACGAATTGAATGTTCGGGCGCCCGGCCTGTTAAACCGAACTGCGCGCGAGTGGCTTGTTTTTAGGGTATTGGCGTTAGCTTTTGAGCGAAAGGGGATTCCCCGATTTGTTGTAAACGTCCACCAATTTTTCGATCGCAAAGTTCAAACGGTTGTAATGCGTGCGCTTCGGCGTTGGCGGGTCAGCGCTGGATCGTGAGAACATCGCCTATCTGTAGCCCTCGGCTGGCCAAAAAGGGGTTCGCCTGCCTCAATGCGGTGATGCTGGTGCCGTACTGTCGAGCGATGGAATAAAGTGTCTCCCCGCGGCGCACGCGATGTCGTGTTACATCGCCAGAAGTCGCCTGTGGTTTTGTGGAGACGTTTCTGATTGTTGTTCGGGACGTTACGCGCGATGCTTGCAGCGGCTCGCCGCCTTCCCAAATCCGCAGCCGTGCACCTCGGCGAGCGTAATTACTTCGAATGCCGTTCCAGCGCCTCAGTTCGTAAATTGTTACATCGAAGCGATCGGCGATGGATTGCAGAGATTCGGTCCGTCGCACCCGGTAATGGATCAGCCGCGCCCGCGGAGGAGCCGCGGGCACCGTTAGCCAGAAACCGTCCGGCACAGTTGCATCTGCGTCCAGATGATTGGCTTCTTCCAGAGAAGACAGGGAGACATGGTAGGTTCTCGCGACTTCGCTCAGTGTCTCACCATCGACCATCTCGTGCAGCCTCCAACTCGTCCATTTGTCATCGGGAACCTGCTGGATGTTTTGCTCGAACTTCTGTGCCGTTCCCTGCGGAATCCTCAAGGTAAACTGAGGATCATTCGGCGTGACGTTTCGCAGCAATTCGGGGTTCAGATCGCGCAAATCGTCAACGTCTGTTCCTGTCGCATCCGCCACAAGTTGTAGAGTGATCGGCTTTCCCGGCTTGATCGCGTCCACGGCTTCAGGCGCTTGCGCATCGACCTGAATGCCGTACATCGCCGGGTCCTTCGCCACGAGCGCAAGGGCGATGATGATCGGTACGTAGTTTTCCGTCTGTCTGGGCAACGCATGGAGCTGTTCAAGTTTCCAGAAGTCCGCATAACCCGTCCGTTCGATTGCACGCGACACATTCAGAGGGCCGGAATTGTACGCGGCCATTGCTAGATACCAGTCGCCGAACATGTCGTACAGATCTCGCAGGTGTTGGGCTGCCGCTCGAGTCGCCTTTTCCGGGTCGCTTCGCTCGTCTACCCAATAACTTCGGTCGAGGGAGTATTCCTCGCCGCGGAACGGCATGAACTGCCATATTCCTCTCGCGCCCGCGCGCGATACCGCATCCGGCAAGAACGCGCTTTCCGCCTGGGCCAGATAGATCAGGTCAGTCGGAACACCTTCCTGCTTCAGCACCGACTGAATCATTACTCTGTACCGAGCTGCCCGGCTGAGGCCACGTTGCACGATCTCTCTTCCATGGGGCGTAGTAAAAAAGCTGAGGTACTGCAGGACATCGGAATTCACCGTCAGCGGTAGATCGTGCGAGACGCGCATCAATTCGCCTTCGGCAGCATGCTCTAGCCGAGGGTCACCCGGGGGCAGGGTCAGGTCAGCGATCTCGTCAATCGGAGCAGGGTTACTCGGTGTTTCCGCCTCTTCTTGTTCTGTGCTCTGCGTCTCGTCAAGCTCGTACGCGTGCATCGCCTCCCCGATCTTGTCGAATAGATCGGAAAGGTGCGGATCGGAATCCACCTGGAAACCGCTGGCCAAAATGAGATTAGTGCCGCGCTCGAAATCGGCCTTCGCCGCATCGGTATTTCCGGCTTGGTACTCAGCTTGCCCCGCCTGATACGCATCGCGTACTTCTGCGATCAGAACATCGATCGCTGGTCGAGGATCTTCCTGGAGAGGAACAAGAGCAACTGCGGCGGCTGGCAAAGGCAGTGGCTCCCGGATAATCTGGGCGACCGGTTGAGGGGAAGGGGCCGGGGGCGACACACGTACCTGTCTGACTGCTGTTTGCTCGCACCCAGCGGCGAATACCACTCCTGCCGCCAGCGTGACCCAGAATGTCGCGCGGTGTCTCATGTGCCAGGCGCTGCTTGTCTGCCCGTGGTTCGCTGACTATCGCCCCATCTCAGGCGCCGCTGGGCCTTGCGCCGCCCGGTCCCCATTGCAGGGACAACAAAATGGTAAGAACTACTCACGCCCGCGTCAATGGGACTTTCCACGTTGCCCCCATTCCTAGTCAAGACGCGACACGGTGCTTCGGCGGCGTCTAGCGATAGCCGTCTAGTGAGTCCGGCGCGATTCGGCCCCGCGATTATTGCCGGGGGGGCTGATTTTGCTCGGGGGTAGTCGGTATGCTCGGTGACGCAATTTTTTCACTTGATGTCACCGCGAACAGCTTGAAATCATCGAAACTGTCGATCCGATGGTAGCGATGGCGCCGAAAATCAAAATAGATTTCCGCTGTCTTGGGCAGCCACAGCTCCGTTCGTTTGGTTCGGAAATACACAGGTCCGTAATCAACCGATTGGTGCTGATTGAGCAGCTGGATCTGACGCATCGGATGCAAAAGATCGGTTTCCAAATGGACAATTTGGAAATTGTCCGCGGCAATCCAGGCGCGCCCCTTCAAAGCAACCGAATATGCTGCATTCGTGAACTGGTACTCCAGAAAGCGATTCGGGCGGTCTGATCGCTGCCGAAAATAAATCAGCCACGTTGCTCGACCCTTCCACTGGCCCAATCCTTCGCACGTCATATCGTAGTTGCCGCGCAGCGCTGGGTGAAAAACCAGCGCCAGCGCGGCAAGTCCTCGCGCCGTAATGTGATCCGGGAAATCGGCCTGATCGGATAGTGGCACGTGAGATTCGTCAACGAGCAGGCTGCCGGATTCCGCCTCGCCTATAGACGCCATGTAGTCGAACTTGCGCGTCGCAATTGTCTCCGGCTCGCCGAGGACGTTCAGCTCTTGATCGATCACTTTCTCCGTTGCTTCGAATCGGCTGATGCTGTCGACCAGGTGCTCCGCACTTCGCCCTGCGCCTGCGATCACTTTACCTGCCGGGCAGACAGCTCCGTTCGCCAGCGGTAGCTTCTCGTCATCTACGCTCGGCGGATGCCACGTGGGTATCGAAATTCCCACATCGGCCGAGCTCGCAATAACCGCCAGCGGCAACGCATTCGCCGGTACCATTTCGAGTGGTGCGGATGCCTGCTGATACTTCGGTTCATCAGCCTTTTCTAGCTGCGCGATCCAGTTACGGACGGGCACCGCGGCAGGGCTGGCCGGATCCTTCTCGACGAAAGTCTCGAACGCTTTCTCGGCTTCTTTGGACTTGCCGAGATTTGCCAGCGCCTGCCCCAGGACGAGTTCCACCTCGGCCGTATCTCCTTTGCTTTTTTGGATGGCCTTTTCAGCTTCTTCGCGCGACTTTTCGAAATCCCCGTGCTTCAGGTAGGCCTCTGCCAGCAGCCAATGTGCCGTCCAGAAGTTACCGTCTGCGGAAACCGCCTGTTGCAGCGGGTCGATGGCTCCCTTGTAATCCTTTTGCCTCATATGCAATTCGCCCAGCATCGTCAGCGCACGCACGTGCTTGCTGTTTATTGAGATCGCCTTCTTGAGATAGCTTTCGGCATCCGCCGTTTGGTTGCTCCGCGACGACAGAACCGCCATCAAGTAATTCAGGTCTGCGTTGCCCGGTGCGATCTTGTACGCTTTCTCAAGGTGTTTCTGTGCGTCCTTTAATTTACCGGCGTTCAGGTCGCCAATCCCCTTTTGCGCCTCGGAACGCGCGCGCCCAACCAGCACTTGCCCGGGAAGCCCGAGCGCATCACCCCCGTCAGTGCGTCGCAACAGAACAAACAGAGGGTAGTTTTCGTTCTGCGAGAAAACGGAAACATCTTCGGTCTTCGTTTCATATCCCGCCGCGCTGACCTCAACCTCATAGTTCGCCAACGGAACATTCTCGAACGTCATCTCCGACCGGTCTTGCGTCGTACGCCATAGGTTTATGGAGTTCTGAGGACTCGACAGTTTCACCAGCGCCTGCTCGTCAAGTAGCAACCCGCTTTCGTCTCCGACCCTTACGGTGATCGATGCACCTCCGCCGTAAGGGTCGGTGGGCAGCTGGTTAGTCGACTGAGTGGGTCTTTGCGGGCTTGTGGGCGATCCGCTGGATCGGCTTTGACCCGTCGCGGTTGGCGCGATCAGGATACAGCATACGATAGCTAGGATCTGGAAGAGGCTGGCACGCCCTGTCATAGACTGCACATCCAATGAAGTTGTCCGATTTTGACCTACGCTGAACTCTGACGTCAATCAGCAGATTTTTGTGGAGCTTCAGCCTAATGCTCGTCGCAGATCTTCGATCAGGTCGGCCGGGTCTTCAAGCCCAATCGAAACGCGCACTGTGCCCGGCTCCACTCCGGCTGCGCGCAATTCACTTAGTGACATATTGTAGTGCGAGGTGTAGATGGGGAGGATCACCAGCGACTCGACGCCGCCCAGGCTAGCTGCCAACAGAAACAGGCGGGTCCGGTCGCAGAATCGGCGCGCGGCGTTCAGGCCGCCTTTCAAATCGAACGACAGCAGCGCTCCGAAGCCGAGCATCTGGCGCTTCGCGAGCGCATGGTCCGGATGCGAAGGCAGCCCCGGATAATGGACACGGCTCACCTTCGGATGCCGCGCCAGAAATTTCGCCACTTCCATAGCCGTCTTGCACTGCCGCTCGACGCGCAGCTCCAAAGTCTTTAGTCCTCGAGTCAGTAGAAAGGCCGCGCTGGGGTCCATCGACCCGCCGAGGTAAATAATGTTGCTTCGGACCTTATCCATCAGAGCTCGGCTGCCTGCGGTCGCACCGGCAACAATGTCCGAGTGGCCGGCGAGCGACTTTGTCGCGCTGTGCACTACGATATCGAATCCCAGCTCGACCGGCTTCTGCAGGACGGGGCTCGCGATCGTATTGTCCACGATGGACACCAGTCCCCACTCCTTCGCAAATGCCGCAGCCCTGCGCAGATCGACAATACGCAACGTCGGATTCGTTGGCGTCTCAACGTACAGGGCCTTCGTACGAGGAGTTACCACCCGCTCGATTCCGGCGAGGTCCGCTTCGATGTGCCGCACCGTGATACCGAACCGAGGAAACAGGTCGCGCATCAGTCGGTACGTGCCGCCATAGACCTGTCTCGACGCAATCAGCTCATCCCCTACCTTCAGGACGGCGAGCAGAGCGCTTGAAATCGCAGCCATTCCTGAAGCTGACACGACTGCCGATTCGGCCCCCTCAAGCGCCGCAATTTTCTTTTCCGCCACTTCCAGCGTCGGATTTGCGTATCGAGTATAGATGTACGCCGAACTCTTTCCCTCAGCCCAACGCTTCATCTCTTCAGCGTTGGCAAACGTGAAATTCGACGTCCGCGCCACGGGCGCAACCACAGGCCCGTTCACACCCGAGTGTGTCTCACCCGCGTGAATGGCCAGAGTTGCATTCCCCAGCGTTTTGGACCGATTGCTCTTTTTCATAGGGGCG